>Ga0111539_10001936_pt1 | contig 27603 bp, 30 predicted proteins | sample RhiMethybrSRZTD1_FD_79667 | JGI IMG/M metagenome (GOLD analysis project Ga0111539, IMG submission 79667) | Populus rhizosphere microbial communities from Tennessee, USA - Rhizosphere MetaG P. TD hybrid SRZTD1 (version 2) (version 2) | ecosystem: Host-associated > Plants > Roots > Rhizosphere >...
GACCGTACCCGCTGCGACGCCGGTCGTCGTGGCTCCGTCGGGCGAGCGGGTGGTGAACTACCCGGACGGTCGCTACCAGCTCTACGGCGACGGGAAGGTCGTGCCCTATTACTGGGTCTGGATTCCGAGTGGAACGACTCCACCGGTTCCTCCGGCGCCGCCTCGTCTGCCCTAGGCCCGGCACCGCCGCGCTGCTCGGGCTCGCGCTCCTGCTCGGAGCGGGCTCGGCGGCGCGCGCGGAGCCGGTCGCGGTGCGCTTCGCCGAGGGCGTGACACGTGGCTTTCTCACCGTCCACGCGCTCGACGGCAAGAGCCTCGGCCAGGGCGACCTCACTCAGGTCGCACGCAACGGGCGCGTGGAAAGTCGGATGGTGCTCCGCTTCCATGACGGCTCCCTGTACGACGAGATCGTCGTGTTCACGCAGAACAAGAGCTTCGCCCTCGTGAGCTACAAGCTCGTCCAGAAGGGGCCTTCGTTCCCGGAGGCGATGGAGGTATCGCTGACGAAGGACACCGGAGAGTATGTCGTCCAGTCGCACAAGGGCGACAAGGCGCAGACGTATCGCGGCACGCTCGAGCTGCCGCAGGACACGTACAACGGCCTCCTCCTGACTCTCGTACGGAACCTGCCCGACGGGCACACCGCCTCCGTCCACGTCGTCGCCTTCACGCCCAAGCCGCGCGTCATCGGGCTCGATATCGTGCCGGCGGGCGACGATCCCGGCAAGGTCGGAGCGGAGACTCGCCCCGCACGACGCTACCGCCTCGCGCCGAAGCTCGGCTTCATCCTCGGGACGGCGGCCAAGCTCCTCGGCAAGACGCCGCCCGATCAGTTCTGCTGGGTGCTCGATGACCCCGTGCCCGCCTTCGTGGCCTGCGAGGCGTCGCTGGCCACCGGCGGCCCCATCTGGCGAATCGGGGTCGTGAGCCCCATGCGTCGCGTCTCCGTCGAGGCGGCCCCGGCTTCAACCCGATGAAGTCGGGAGGGCGCAGTCGCTTCCGCGAAACCGTCGCCCGCATCTTTTCCACGGTCGAGGACATCGTCTACGTGGTCCTGGGCGTGCTACTCGCCGCGGGCCTCGCCGCGCTGCTGCTCGACGCCGCGCTCGCCTTCTGGCACACCTTCGCATCGGGCGTCTCGAGCATGAACATCATCCCGTTCCTGGACCGTACCCTGCTCGTCCTGATGGTGGTCGAGATCCTCTACACCGTGCAGGTGTCCTTCCGGGAGCACCTGCTCGTTCCGGAGCCCTTCCTGCTGGTGGCCCTCATCGCCTCGGTGCGGCGCATCATCGTGCTGACCGCCGAGCTGGGTGAGCTGGCCCGGAAGGGCGGCGAGGTGTTCCGGGCGGCCATGATCGAGACCGCGCTAGTCGCGGCGGTGATCGTCGCCCTCGCGGCAGCGCTGGTGGTGCTGCGCAAGCGCGATCCCCAGGCGGTGGCCGAGCGCGCCTGATCACCCGGGCACGTGAGGGTTTGCGTCGCCGGGAGGGCGTCGAGTAAGGTGGGGCCGTGGCCCGCATTGCGCCGAGCATTCTCTCCGCCGACTTCGCCGCGCTCGGAGACGCCATCGCGCGCGTGGAGGCGGGCGGCGCCGATCTGCTCCACGTGGACGTGATGGACGGTCACTTCGTCCCCAATCTCACGCTGGGACCGCCCATCATCGAGTCGATCAGGAAGCGCACGCGCCTGCCCCTGGACGTGCACCTCATGATCGAGGAGCCGGAGCGATGGGTGGAGACCTACGTCCGGGCGGGGGCCGACCTGGTCACCGTCCATGTGGAAGCGGCGACCCACCTCCAGCGCTGCCTCGCACAGGTCCGGGAAGCGGGGGCCCGGGCCGGGGTGGCGCTCAATCCGGCCACTCCGGCCGGCACCCTTCAGTGCGTCCTGGACTACCTCGACCTGGTCCTGGTCATGTCGGTGAACCCAGGCTTTGGAGGGCAGTCCTTCATTCCCTCTGCGTACGGAAAAATTCGGGAGATCAGGCAGTTGCTCGGGGACCGGCTGGTCGAGGTGTCGGTGGACGGTGGGGTCAAGCAGGACAACGCCGGGGCCTTGGCGAGGGCCGGCGCCTCCGTCCTCGTGGCCGGCTCGGCAATCTTCGGAAGCCCGGATCCCGCCCAGGAAGTCCGCGCTCTACGGAGTGCCTCGGAAGTACCCAAATAGGCTTGACTTTTAGCTTTTCCGCCCTTAGCCTTAGGGGTCCTCCATGTTTGACAATCTCTCGACTCGTCTCAATGCGATTTTCGACCGGCTTCGCGGGTACGGCCGGCTGACGGAGGAAAACGTCCAGGAAGCGCTTCGCGAGGTGCGCGTCGCCCTTCTCGAAGCCGACGTCAACTTCAAGGTCGTCAAGGGATTCGTCGAGCGCGTCCGCGAGAAAGCCATCGGGCAGGACGTGCTGAAGTCGCTCACGCCCGGCCAGCACGTCGTGAAGGTGGTGCGCGACGAGATGGTCGAGTTGCTCGGCGGCTCGGCCCATCGCCTCGCGATGGCGCCGCATCCCCCCACCATCGTCATGCTGGTGGGACTTCAGGGCTCGGGCAAGACCACCACCGCCGCCAAGCTCGCCCGTCACTTCCAGAAGAGCGGGCAGCATCCGATGCTGGCCTCGGCGGACGTCTATCGGCCCGCCGCCATCGATCAGCTGAAGACCCTGGGCGCGAGCCTCGGCCTGCCGGTGCTGGGCGATCCCGCCGCCTCGCCCGTCGCGATCTGCCGGCAGGCGCGGGAGGAGGCCGCGCAGCGCGGGCTTTCGCCGTTGATCCTGGACACCGCCGGCCGCCTCCACATCGACGAGGAGATGCTCGCCGAGCTGAAGGCGATCAAGAAGGAGGTCGCTCCCCACCACGTCCTCCTGGTGGTCGACGCGATGACGGGCCAGGACGCCGTGACGGTGGCCGACAAGTTCAACGCGGCCGTCGGCGTGGACGCGTTCGTCCTGACCAAGATGGACGGCGACGCCCGCGGAGGAGCCGCGCTCTCCATCAGATCAGTCACCGGCCGGCCCATCGCCTTCGTGGGCATGGGCGAGAAGACCGACGCGCTCGAGCCCTTCCATCCCGACCGTCTGGCCGCCCGCATCCTGGGCATGGGCGACGTCCTCACACTGGTCGAGAAGGCGCAGTCCGTGGTGGATCAGGATCAAGCCGAGGAGCTGGCGAAGAAGATCCGCTCCGAGCGCTTCACGCTCGAGGACTTCGCTCAGCAGCTCAAGCAGCTCCGCTCCATGGGCCCGCTCGAGCAGATCATGGACATGGTGCCCTTCTTCAAGGGCTCGGGGATGCCCAGGGAGCTGCGGGGTGAGGAGTCGGAGCTCCAGCGCTACGAGGCGATCATCGCCTCCATGACGCCGGGCGAGCGGCAGGAACCGTCGATCATCAACGGAAGCCGCCGCATGCGCATCGCGCGCGGCAGCGGCACGCAGGTGGCCGACGTGAATCGCCTGCTCAAGCAGCACGCGCAGCTCAAGAAGATGATGAAGGGACTCAAGCAGATGGAGGGACGGATGGGCAAGCTCAAGGGCGGCCTGCCGTTTCTCGGGCGCTAACCAGAAGACGACGAGGTGAGCCAGTGGCGGTACACATCCGACTGAGACGAACGGGAACGACGAAGAAGCCGGCCTATCGCGTGGTGGTGGCCGATTCGCGCGCGGCGCGGGACGGGCGGTTCATCGAGGTGATCGGACACTACAACCCGCTCACCAACCCGCCGGTCATCAAGATCGAGACCGAGAAGGCCGTCGCGTGGATCAAGAAGGGCGCGCAGCCCTCGAACACGGTCAAGCACCTGCTCGCTCGCGCGGGAGTCGGCAAGGCCTGACGTGATGGACGCCGACCCGCCGCTCATCGCGGTCGGCGAGGTGCTGCGGCCCTACGGGGTGCGCGGCGAAGTGCGGGTGCGGCCGTTGACGGATCGACCGCGCGAGCGGTTCCACCGGCTGGAAGCGTGCTTCCTGTGGGAGCCCGCACGCGGCCGGCGGGAAGCGTGCCGCGTGGTCGAGCGGCAATTCGACGGGGACGGGGTGCGGGTGCGGCTGGAGGGCGTGGATTCGCCGGAGGCCGCGCGCGCGCTCCAGGGGCGGCTGCTGGCGGTGGAGCGGTCCGAAGCGCTGCCGCCGCGGCAAGGCGAGTTCTATCCGTGGCAGCTCGAGGGGGCCACGGTGGAGACCGCGGACGGCCGGACGCTCGGCCGGTTCGTGAGGGTGGAGGATTCGCCCGCGCAGCCGCTCTGGGTGATCGAGCGGGATGGGCGCGAATGGATGCTGCCCGCCGTGCCGGAATTTGTACAGGAGGTCAGCGTGGCGGAGCGGCGCATCGTAGCGAATCCGCCGGAGGGGCTGGACACGCTGTGAGGATCGACATCGTCACGCTGTTCCCGGGGATGCTGGAGGCGCCGCTGGGCGAGTCCATCGTCGGGCGCGCGCGCGCGCGCGGCCTGGTGGACATGCGCCTGGTGAACCTCCGCGACCACGCGAGCGGGCGGCATCTCGTCACCGACGACGCCCCGTTCGGGGGCGGCGGCGGGATGATCCTCAAGCCCGAGCCGCTGGCCGCGGCGCTCGAGGCCACTCGCCGCGAGGGAGCCCACGTCATCCTGCTCGACCCCGCCGGCCGGCGCTTCACCCAGAGCGTCGCGCGCGAGCTCGCACGGCGGCCCCACCTCGTGCTGGTGTGCGGCCGCTACGAAGGCGTGGACGATCGGGTGCGCGAGCACCTCGTGGACGAGGAGCTGTCGATCGGCGACTACGTGCTGAGCGGCGGCGAGCCGGCGGCGCTCGTGGTGGTGGATGCGGTCACGCGGCTTCAGCCGGGCGCCCTCGGCGACACCGCCGCCCCCGAGCACGACTCGTTCTCGCGGGGACTCCTCGAGCATCCGCAGTACACGCGGCCCGAACGGTTCAGGGACTGGGCGGTGCCACCGGTGCTGCTGGGCGGCGACCACGGCAAGGTCGCGCGCTGGCGCCGAGTGATGTCGGTATGGCGGACGTGGGAGCGTCGCCCCGACCTCCTGGAGACCGCGGACCTCTCGCCCGAGGAGCAGAAGTGGGTGGACGGATTCAATCACGGCCGCAGGCCCTCGGACTACATCTAGCGACGAAGACGGGAGACACGTCATGGAAGCGATCCGGATCGTGGATGCGGCGGCGCTCAAGAAGGACCGAACGGGGTTCGGGCCGGGCGACACCGTACGGGTGCAGGTGAAGGTCGTCGAAGGCGAGAAGGAGCGGCTCCAGGCCTTCGAGGGCGTGGTGATCCGCCGGCGGGGTGGCGGGGCAAGCGCGTCCTTCACCGTGCGGCGCATATCCTACGGCGTCGGCGTGGAGCGGACGTTTCCCCTCCACTCACCGCGCATCGACCGCGTCCAGGTGACCAAGCGGGCGGCGGTGCGACGCTCGAAGCTCTACTATCTGCGCGATCTGGCGGGAAAGGCGGCGCGGCTCAAGGAGAAGCGCACCGCGCAAGTGCCCGCCGCGGGCGAGCAGCAGGCGTAGGGCGGACGGAGCGCGCCACGGGCGCCCCGTACCGCTTCGAGGGAGTCGGCTGGCGGGCCGGCATCGGCCGGATCGCCGGTGTGGATGAGGCAGGAAGAGCCCCCCTCGCGGGGCCCGTCGTGGCGGCGGCAGTGATCCTGGCGCCGGGCGCGAGGATCGATGGGCTGGACGACTCGAAGCGGCTCATCCGCGAGGAGCGGGAGCGGCTCTTCGGGCTCATTCAGATGCGTGCGATCGCGTACGCTGTGGGCGTCGTGGATGCGGGAACGATCGACCGGGTGAACATCCTGGAGGCGACACGGCTGGCGATGCGAGTAGCCCTGGACGGATTGAGCGCGATGCCGGAGCTCGTGCTCACGGACTTCGTGAGCCTGCGGGACTTGCCCTGCCCGCAGCGCAATCTCGTTCGCGGGGATCAGCGCTCGGCCACGATCGCGGCGGCGTCCATCGTGGCCAAGGTGACGCGCGATCGCCTCATGGAGGACCTCGACCCGGTCTATCCCGAGTACGGATTCGTCCGCCACAAGGGCTATCCGACCGAGGAGCACCGCTCCGCTCTCAAAAAGTTCGGTCCCTGTCCCCTGCACCGGCGCACCTTCCAGGGTGTCGCCTGGCAGGGGGAGCTGTTCGAGTGTTGAAGTGATTGATCGATCCTGCGCCGGTCAAGGAGTGACCCGTGCCCACCGACACACGTAGAACCATTGGAGTGAAGGGAGAGGACGAGGCCGCGCGATTCCTCGCGCGGTGCGGCTACGCCATCCTGGACAAGAATGTCCGTACCCGGGCGGGCGAGATCGATCTCGTCGCCAAGGAAGGCAAGACCCTCGTCTTCGTCGAGGTGAAGACGCGCAAGGACCTGGAGGGTGATCCGCCCCAGGCGGGAGTGCGCACGCGCAAGCAGAACCGTCTGGGGAAGCTCGCGCACGGCTATCTCAAGGCCAAGCGCATGCGCGAGATGCCGTGCCGCTTCGACGTCATCGCCGTGATCGTCAACGACGAGGGTGGCGTCAAGGCGATCCGGCACATCCCGAACGCATTCAGCGTTGCGCCGTGGTAGCGAGGGACCCGATAGGCAGCCGTAGATCAAGTCGGTGACTGACCGGCGCCCCGCGTTCGAGCAGGCCCTCGCGCTGGTCCCCGGCCGCACGGCGTTGCTCGTGGTCGACATGCAGCGGGCCTTCCTCGATCCGGGCGAGGCGATGGAAGTGCCGCCGGCGCGCGACATCGTGCCGCGGCTGCAGGAGCTGGTGGGCGTGTTCCGCCGGCAGGCTCTTCCCGTGGTCTTCACCGAGTTCATCTATGCGGAAAGCGCCCCCCTGCTCGTCGGCGCGCTCCATCCCGAGCACCTTCGCGCCACGCCCCGCGCGCCCCGCGGCTTCGGGATGCCCTCGTCCTCCTGCCTGGCCGGCGAGGCCAACACCGCCACGGTGTCGGACCTCGAGCCCCGGGCCGACGAGCTCGTGGTGCACAAGCATTACTACGACGGCTTCAACGGCACGGTCCTGGACTCGGCGCTGCGCGCGCGCGGGGTCGATCATCTGGTGCTCACCGGCACGATGACCGACATCTGCGTGCTCGCCACCGTAGTGGGCGGATTCAACCGGGAGTACCGCATGACCGTGGTCGAGGACGGCGTGGCCACGCTCTGGCCGGAGATCCAGCGAGTCACCCTCGACATCATCGGCCGCGCCTACGCGCGGGTGCTGTCCGCCAAGGCGGTGGCGGACGAGATCGCCAACTGGTAGGACGACGAGGAGCCGCGATGGGACACGACCTGCGCTTTCAGGGCTGCATGCCGGCCAACCTCCTGCCCTTCACCGCCGACCTCGAGATCGACGAGCGCGCCTACCGGAGCCATCTGCGCTGGCTCGCAGATGCGCCCGGCGTGACCGGCATCGTGGCCAACGGCCACGCCGCAGAAGTCTCGTCGCTGACGCGCGAGGAGCGCCGGCGCGCGCTCGCCATCGCTCTCGACGAGATGGGCGGGAAGGTGCCGGTCGTGGCCGGGGTCTACTCGGACGGCACGCGGGAGGCCGTCGAGCTGGCGCGTGATGCGCAGAGAGCGGGCGCGGCGGGACTCCTTGTGTTTCCCCCCACCCTTTTCATGTGGGGCGCGCAGCTGAAGCCGGACATGGTGCTGCGCCATTTCTCCGAGCTCGCCGACGGCGTGGATCTGCCCCTGATCGTTTTCGAGTACCCGCCCGCCTCGGGCATCGGCTATGGACCTGAGACGCTGACCGCGCTCTGCAAGATCCCCACGGTAGCCGCGGTGAAGGACTGGTCGAACGACATCGTGGCCTACGAGAAGAACCTTCGCGCGTTGCGGTCATCGGGCCGGCCCGTCGCGATGCTCTCGTCGTTCACGATGTCGCTGATGGCGAGCTTCGCCCTCGGCGCCGATGGCTGCATCTCCGGAATGGGCAGCGTGGCCACCGATCTCCAGGCGAGCCTCTATGCCGCGGTGAAGGCGGGCCGCCTCGAGGAGGCCAGGGCGATCAATGAGCGTCTCACCCCCCTCGTGAATGTTTTCTACGCGCCGCCCTTCGTCGACATGCACAACCGGATGAAGGAGGCGCTCGCGCTGCTGGGCCGCATCCCCGCCGCGCACGTGCGCCCGCCGCTCACACCGGTGTCCGACGACGAGCGCCATCGCATCCGCCTCGCCTTGCGGGACGCGCGCCTCAACGCCGCGGGCGCCGAGCCGTGACGCCGGCGGAGCGCCGCGCGGCGATCACCCGCTACGCCGCGGGACCCGCTCGTCTCCGGGCGGCGCTGCGCCGTGTGCCCCGCGCCGCCCTCCATTGGCGTCCGGCGCCCGGCGAGTGGTCTGCGCACGAGGTCGTCCTCCACTGCGCGGACAGCGAAAGCACCGCCCAGGTTCGTTTGCGTTATCTCCTCGCCGAGCGGGATCCGATGATCGTGGGCTACAACCAGGAAGAGTGGGCGCGTGCCCTGGACTATGCCCGCCGTCCCCTGGCCCCGGCGCTCGCCACCGTGGCCGCCGTTCGCGCGAACACCGTCCCCCTGCTGCGGACGCTCGCGGAAGAGGGCTGGAGCCGCAGCGGCCGCCACACGGAGATTGGCGCCTACACGGTGGAGGGCTGGCTCGGGCTCTACGCCGAGCATCTCGAGATCCACGCGCGGCAGATCGAGGCCAACCTGGCGGGGTGGAGCGCGCAGCGCGGCCCGGGCCAGCCGCGACGGAAGCTCGAGCGGGCGCGGGCAAAGGCGCGAGCTAGAAGTCGACGCTGACGCGCACGCTAGCGGCCGACTCCAGGACCCGGGGCGTGGGCGCGGCGGCCGGGGACGCTCCGGCGGCGACGGGACCGCGGCCGATGCGCGGCACGGTGTCCCCTTCACGCAGATCACCTCCGCGCCCTTGGCGCCGCCGCTCTCCACGGCGCAGGTACGCACCATCTCGGCGCTCACCGCGAACCCGCTGGTGGTCGACCCGGCTTCCGCGGCGGAGGCCAGCGCCGCGATCCCCGCGAGCGCCGCCGCGCAGACCAGCCGGCTCATCGCCACCCCGCCCCTCGCGCCGGGGCGCGTCGGGCTGACCCTCACCGTCACAAAGCTCCCCTGGGCCGTCAGCCCGGCGTCCTCCACGTGCCCGAAAAATGGGACATTCTGGAGTCGCCGTCCCTCGCCCGGCCGGTCTTGCGCCCCACACCTCCGATAGGGTATAAGAAGGCGCCCGATGGCTTTCTCGTCTGGCCGATCACCGGAAGAAGACGCCCTCCTGGACAAGGCCGCTCGTTTTCTGCCCGGGGGTATCCTCGGCGGATACTCGGCTCCCCGTGATCTGTCGTTCGTGGTGCGGGAGGGACGCGGGCCCCGCCTCGTGGACGTGTCTGGCCGTGAGTACGTCGACTACATCCTGGGCTCCGGGCCGCTCGTGCTCGGGCACGCGCACCCCGCGGTCGTCGCGGCGGTGGAGCGGCAGCTCAGCAAGGGCACGACCTACTTCCAGCTGAGCGAGCCGACGCTGGCCCTCGCCGAGGAGATCTGCCGCGCGGTGCCGTGCGCGGAACAGGTACGCTTCACGTCGTCGGGCAGCGAGGCGACGTTCTTCGCCCTCCGCGTCGCGCGCGCGTTCCGCGGCCGCGAGAAGATCCTGAAGTTCGAGGGTGGGTTTCACGGCACCCACGACTACTCGCTGATGAGCGTGGGGCCGCATGCGCCCAAGGCCTATCCGGCCCCTACTCCCGACTCCGCGGGCATCCCGCACGCCATTCAGGAGCACGTGCTGATCGCCCCGTTCAACGACCTCGCGGAGACCGAGGCCATCCTTGCCGCGCACCACGGCGACCTCGCGGCGGTGATCATGGAGCCGTTCCAGCGGCTGATCCCGCCCGACAAGCGGTTCCTCCACGGCGTGCGCGAGATCACGCGGCGCTTCGGCGTGCCCCTGATCTTCGACGAGATCGTCACCGGCTTCCGGTTCGCGTACGGGGGCGCGCAGGAATACTACGGCGTGGTGCCGGATCTCGCCGCCCTCGGTAAGATCGTGGGCGGAGGCTTCGCGCTCGCCGCAGTGGTGGGCCGCGCCGAGATCATGCGGCACTTGGCGCCCGAGCTCGAGGGCACGCCCGAATTCGTGGCCCAGGCGGGCACGCTGAACGGCAATCCCATCGCGGCCTCGGCCGGGCTGGCTACGCTCGCCGAGCTCCGCCGGCCCGGCGCGTACGCGCGGCTTTTCCAGACGGGCGCGCGGATCAAGACCGCGCTGAAGGACGCGGCGGAGGCGGCCGGTGTGCCCGCTCAAGTAGCGGGCGAGGCGCCCGTGTTCGAAATTTACTTCACCGACCGCCCCATCACCGACTACCGCGCTACCCTCACCGCGGACCGCTCGCGCCACCGCGCGTTCACCGACGAGCTGATCCGCCGCGGGGTCCTGAAGGCCGCGGGGAAGTTCTACGTCTCCCTGAGCCACGGGGAGGACGAGATTCGCCACACGACGGACGCGTTCACGGCCGCGCTCCGGAAGGTCGCCGACGATCGGCGGTCGTGAGCAGCCCGATCACTCGCATCCCGCTCCCCCGGAGAGCGGGATCCAACGGGAGGAGTTGACCATGGCAGAGCGCTGGCACGACGAGCCCTGGGCGCGGACGGAAGACTTCTGGTACAGCGGGAAAGTAACACGGCGTCACCTGCTCGGCCTCGGCGCCGCGGCGGCCGGCGCCCTCGGCGCGTCGATGCTCGTCCCCGCGCCGTGGCGGGCCGCCTTCGGGCAAGCCAAGCCCTTCAAGATCGGCACGCTGCAGCCCCTGTCGGGCACCGCCGCCGCCGGCGGCAAGACCGCGCTGGTTGGCGTCCAGATGGCGGTGGACCGCATCAACAAGGGCGGCGGCATCAGCGGCCGCCCCGTCGAGCTGCTGATCGCCGACTACGAGTCCAAGCCCGACGTGGGGCGGCGCAAGGCAGAGAAACTGGTGGTGGACGACCAGATCGACGCGCACGCGGGTGGTTACCTCTCCAACGTGTGCCTGGCCTGTATGCCCGTGTACGAGGAGCACAAGCTGGTCAACATGATCACGGTGTGCCTCGACACCACCATCACCCAGAGCAAGTGCAGCCGGTACACGTTCCGGCCGTTCGACTTCGCGCCCGCGCAGGCGGTGGCGGCGGCGCCGCACCTGGTGAACAAGATGGGGAAGAAGTGGCACATCGCCTACGCGGACTACGCGTGGGGACAGTCCACCAAGGACGCGTTCGCGGCGGAGATCAAGAAGAACGGCGGTGAGGTGGTGGGCACCACTGGCGTCCCGCTCGGCACCGCCGACATGACGTCGTTCCTGTCGAAGATCAGCGGCAGCTTCGACGGCCTCTTCGGCATCTTCTTCGGCCCGCAGGGCATCGCCTTCGTCAACCAGAGCTTCGACCTCGGGCTGAGCAAGAAGTACAAGATCGCCGGCGACGGCGCCATCGTGGTGTCGGTCAGCATGCCCGCCATGGGTGCCAAGGCCGACGGCTTCGTGGGTATCGATCGCTATCTCCCGGTGCTCGATGGCGCCCTCAACACCCCCCACCACAAGCGCTTCCTCGAGGACTCCACCGCGCGCCTGAAGGCGATCGATCCCAGCGGGCCCCTTCCCGACCGCTACGTGCAGTCCAACTACGAGGGTGTCAACGCGCTCAGGGTCGGCATGCAGAAGTCCGGCTTCCAGGGACGGGCGGACTCGATGAAGCTCATCGAGGCCCTGGAAGGACTGGAGATGAAGGAAGGGGACGACTTCCCGCAGGGCGACAAGCTCCTGCGGAAGGAGGATCACCAGGCCTTCCTGCGCGAGTTCGTGTTCGAGGTGCGGGGCGGCAAGTACAAGATCCTCGACGTGGTTCCCAAGGAGAAAACGATCGTCCCGGTCGCCTGCAAGTTCGCCTAGTGGCCGACGGCAGTTCCTCGACGATGCGCCCTCCGGCCAGTGATGGCCGGGGGGCGCCTGCTTCCTCCCTTCGCCTTCGCACCGAAGGGCTCACCATGCGGTTCGGCGGCCTCATGGCCGTCAACAACGTGAGCATCGCCGTGCCGCAGGGACAGATCCGCGCCATCATCGGCCCCAACGGCGCGGGCAAGAGCACCTTCTTCAACTGCATCACCGGCGTGCTCCGCCCCTCGTCGGGCCGCGTGGTGCTCGACGGAGAGGACGTGGCGGGCCTGCCGCCGAATCTGATCTCCCGACGGGGCATCGCGCGCTCCTACCAGATCACCAACATCCTGCCCGGCGCCACCGTCCTCGAGAACGTGCGCATCGCCGCCCAGTCGCGTCATCACGGCTGGAGTCTGCTGCGCCACCACCGGTCCTTCGCCGACCTCATGGCGCGCTCGCACGCGGTGCTGCGGGACGTGGGGCTCGATGGCAAGGCCGAGGAGCTCGCCGCCAACCTCTCGCACGGCGAGCAGCGCACCCTGGAGATCGCCATCGCGCTCGCGACCGAGCCCAAGCTCCTGTGCCTCGATGAGCCCACCGCGGGCATGAGCGTGGCCGAGACCGAGTCCACCGTGGAGCTGATCCGGCGGATCGCTCACGACCTCACCATCGTGGTCGTGGAGCACGACATGGAGGTGGTGATGGGCCTGGCCGGCGCCATCACCGTGCTGCACTACGGCGAGGTGCTCGCCGAGGGCACGCCGGCCGAGATCCAGGCCAACCCGCGGGTGCAAGAGGTCTACCTGAAGAGCTGATGCTGCTCCGCCTCGAGGACATCCAGACCTACTACGGCAAGAGCCACATCCTGCACGGCGTCTCGCTCGAGGTGCAGGCGGGGGAGGTGGTCGGCCTGCTCGGCCGGAACGGCGTGGGCAAGAGCACGACGATGAAGACCGTGGCCGGCGTCGTGCGGCCTGCCGCCGGCCGCGTCCTCTTCGAGGGCAAGGACGTCGCGGGACTGCCGCCCTACAAGCTCGCGCACATGGGGATCGCGTGGGTGCCGGAGGACCGGCGGGTGTTTCGCCTGCTCACCGTGCTGGAAAACCTCCGCACCGGGCTGGAGCGGCCCGGCGTCACCGACCAGCGGAAACACGCGTTGCTCGAGAAGGTGTACGCCTACTTCCCGGTGCTCGCCGAGCGGCGCTCGCAGGCGGCGGGCACGCTGTCCGGGGGGGAGCAGCAGATGCTGGCGATCGCGCGCGCGATGATGCTCGAGCCGAAGATCATCTTGCTGGACGAGCCGACGGAAGGCCTCATGCCCCGGATGGTCTCCCAGATCAAGGACATCGTGCATCGTCTGGGCGCCGATGGCGTCGCCATTTTGCTCGTCGAGCAGAACGTCCCGCTCACCCTCGACGCCACCACCCGCTGCTACATCATGGAGAAGGGGACGGTACAGCACCACGCGTCGTCCGCCGAGCTCCGGGCGAACCACGCCGTGATCCGGCAATACCTGGGGGTGTAGGTCGTGGCCATTCCCCTCGACCAGATCCTGATCCAGACCGTAAGCGGCCTCGTGAACGGCATGGTGCTGGCCCTGGTCGCCTCCGGCCTCACCCTGATCTTCGGGATCATGGACGTTGTGAACTTCGCCCACGGCGACCTCGTGATGCTGGGCGCGTTCGTGGGCGCCACCACCGTGGCGACCACCGGCAACTTCTGGCTGGGCCTGCTCATCGCCGCGGTGACGATCGCGGTGTTCGGCGCGCTGCTCCAGGTGACCACGTTGCGACCGCTCATCGGGCGCGATCCCCTCACCACGATCCTCGCCACGTTCGGCATCTCGCTCGTGCTGCAGAAGTACGCGATCTGGCAGTGGGGGCCGTCGGCGCGGCAGATCGTGGAGCCGGTGTCGGGACAGTTTCCGCTCTTCTACCTCGAGTACCCGTGGTACCGCATCCTCACCGCGCTCCTGTCCGGGGCCATCATCGGGGCGCTGTACCTCTTCCTCAAGTATGGGAAGTACGGCATCTGGATCCGGGCCACGACGCAGGACCGGGTCATGGCGGCGGCGATGGGAATCCCGGTGCCGCTCGTCCATACCGCGGTGTTCGCCATCGGGGCCGCGATGGCGGCGGCGAGCGGCGTGCTCTTCGGGCCGCTGGGCGGTGTGACCCAGAACATGGGCTTCGATTTCACCCTCCGGGCGTTCATCGTCGTCGTCGTCGGGGGCATGGGCAATCTCGGCGGCTCCATCCTCGCGGCGATCTTCATCAGCCTGCTCGAGGCCTACGCCTCGCTGGTCGTGTCGCCCGCCCAGGCGGTGATCGTGTCCTTCGTGGCCCTGATCCTCACGCTCCTCGTGCGCCCGACCGGTCTCTTCGTGCCCACGCCCAAATGAGCCAGCGGCCCGATCTCGCGTACTGGGCCGGCGTCGTGATTGCGGTGGGCCTGCTCTTCGTGGCCCCGCTCGTGCTGCCGCCCTTCTGGGCGCGCTTCGCCACCGAGATCCTGATCTGGGGCCTGCTCGCCATGTCGTCCGACATCCTCATTGGCTACACCGGCATGGTGTCCTTCGGCCATTCCGCGTTCTTCGGCCTCGGCATGTACGGCGCGGCGGCCGCGCTTCTCACCACGAAGCCGCCGAATCTCTGGGTCACGCTCCTCTACGGGCTGGCCGCGGCGGCGGGCGTCGCCGCCTTCGTGGCCTTCTTCGCCACGCGCCTGCGCGAGATCTACTTCTCGATCACCACGCTCGTGTTCTCGCAGATCTTCTACGTGATCATCTTCACGTGGACCGAGGTGACGGGCGGGGAGAATGGCCTCACCTTCCGGCAGCCCGCACTGAGTCTTCTCGGCCTGGGCTCGCTGCCCTTCACCGCGACCACGCTGCACTGGTTCGTGCTCGCGGTGGTCACGATCTCGTTCCTGGTGCTCCGGCGCATCACCCAATCTCCCTTCGGGAAGGTATTGCAGTCCATCAAGGAGAACGAGCCCCGGACCCGCGCCATCGGCTACTCCGTGGAGCGCTACAAAATCGTAGCAGTGATGCTCTCCGGCCTCTTCGCGGGTCTGGCCGGCGTGCTCTACGCGCTCCAGAACAAGTTCGCCGCCCCCGACTTCGTCTTCTTCACCGTGTCTGGCGAGGTCGTGATCTTCAACGTGATGGGCGGGATGGGGACCCTGGTCGGCCCCATCGCCGGCGCCGCCTTCTTCCTCCTGCTGCGCGAGGGCTTCTCTCGTTACTTCACGGAGTACTACCTGATCCCCGTGGGGATCATCTTCACCGCGATGGTGATCTTCATGCCGCAAGGCCTGCTGGGCTTCTTGAAGCGCCGGCTGAACAGCTAAGCCGTCCCGCGTCGCGGGCTGTATCCCTTTCGACGCATTGACCGCCCGCGCGCCGCCCGCCCACACTCGGCGCGTGATCGCGCGCGTGCGCTCCGTGGGGCTTCACGGCATCCACGCCGTCGGCATCTGGGTGGAGGTCGACGTGGTGAGCGGCCTGCCCAGCTTCGCGACCGTCGGGCTCCCGGATTCGAGCGTGCGCGAGAGCCGCGACCGGATCCGCGCCGCCATCAAGAACTCGGGCTACACGTTTCCCATCGAGCGGATCACGGTGAGCCTGGCGCCGGCGGACATCCGCAAGGAAGGCCCGGCATTCGACCTGCCGATGGCGCTGGGCATCCTCGCTGCGGAGGGTCCGCTCCGGCCCGAACGGCTTCAGGGTCTCGCGGTGGTGGGCGAGCTCTCGCTGGACGGCGCGGTCTGCCCGGTGCGCGGCGCGCTGCCGATGGCGCTGCAGTGCCGCCGCGACGGTGTCTCGCGTCTGCTCGTGCCGGAGGCCAACGCCGCGGAGAGCGCCGCCATCGCAGGCGTCAAGGTGATTCCACTCACCACGCTGCGTCAGACCATCGAGTACCTGCAGGGCGAGCGCGCGATCCCCGAGGCCGCGCCCCCGCTCGTGGCGCCCGGCGAGCTGCCAGCGGACGGGATCGACTTCGCCGAGGTGCGCGGCCAGGCGCACGCCAAGCGGGCGCTCGAGGTTGCGGCCGCCGGCGCGCACAACATCCTGATGCTTGGGCCGCCCGGCGCGGGGAAGACCATGCTCTCGCGTCGGCTGCCCACCATCCTGCCGCCGCCCTCGCTCGAGGAGGCCATCGAGGTGTCGGCGATATGGAGCGCGGCGGGGCTCCTGCCTTCGGGACGCGGGCTCGTGAGCACGCGTCCGTTCCGTGCCCCCCATCATACCGTCTCGGACGCCGCATTGATCGGGGGTGGCGGACGACTTCACCCGGGCGAGGTCAGCCTTGCCCACCTGGGCGTGCTCTTCCTCGATGAGATCCCGGAGTTCTCGAGACGGGCGCTCGAGTCGCTGCGCCAGCCCCTGGAAGAGGGCGAGGTCACCATCACACGCGCCGCGGGCAGCACCGCCTTCCCCGCGCGCTTTCAGCTGGTCGCGGCTGCCAATCCCTGCCGCCGCGCCTGCCAGTCCGTGGAGCAATGCGTGTGCACGCCCGCCGAGCGCGAGCACTACGTGGGGCGCCTCTCCGGGCCTCTCCTCGACCGCATCGACCTGCACCTCGAGCTGCCTGCAGTGGACATCGGCGACTTGACCGGGGAGCCGTCGGGCGAGGGATCGGCGGCCATCCGCGCGCGCGTGGCGGCGGCGCGGGCCCGCCAGGCGGCGCGCTTCGACGGGACCGGTATCCGGGTGAACGCGCGGATCGGGGCCCGCATGCTGCGGCGCTGGTGCGCTCTACCGCCGGACGCGGCCCGCTTGCTGGCGCGCGCGGTCGCCCGCCTCGGGCTGTCGGCCCGCGCCTACCACCGCATCGTGCGCGTAGCGCGGACGATCGCGGATCTCGAAGGGAGCGAGGGGATCACGACCGACCACGTCGCAGAGGCGGTGCAGTACCGGACGCTGGATCGCCGGGCGAGCTGAGGCGGCTTGCGGGTCAGCGGACGCGGAAGGTTCGGGCCGGCGGCACGTTCGTATACGTCACGGTGCCCGACGCTGCATCCTCGAGGCGGTAGATCACCTGCCCGCCGCCCCCGCCGCTCAGCTGGAGCACCCGGCGGACGTACTCCTGGGTCTCCGCATACGGCGGGATCCCCCGGTGGCGGTCCACCGCGCCCTCGCCCGCGTTGTAGGCGGCAATGGCCAGCGACAGGTTCCCGGGGTAGCGGTCGATCAGGTAGCGCAGGTGGCGCACGCCGCCCTCGATGTTCTGCTTGGGGTCGAAGGCGTTCCGAACGCCGAGTGATGAGGCGGTCTGCGGCATGAGCTGCATGAGGCCCTGCGCGCCCTTCGGGGAGATCGCGCTCGGATTGAATGCCGACTCCACGCGGATCACCGATTCGACCAGGCTGGCGCTGACCCCATGCCGGGCGGCCACGGCCTTGATCTCTTCGGTGAAGCGCGCCTGGACGCTGGGGGGCAGGCGGAGCCAGCCCGCCCCCGTTCCCGACATGCCCGCCATCGACCGATAACGGGGGTCTGTGGGGGCATTGGTGAAGTGGGTGACGCCCTCCTCGTCGGTCAGACGATAGGACGCGGCATGGCCGTCGACCGGAACCACGGTCGCGGCCAGCAGGAGCACACATGCCAAAGTGGCCCTGTACACGATACTTCGAGGATAAGCGGCGAGCCTTGACTACGGCAAGGCTCGCGAATAGCGAAATCCCGACCGCCACTTACGTGGCGGCCGGGACTGTGATGTCACGCCCTGCTCCACGATAGTCCGGGAACGGGACAGTCGCGACTCAGTTACTCGAGCCGACCAGCTCGCTCAGCACGGGCGCGCTGGCCTGCGGAAAGTCCTCCAGCGCCAACGGGAGCACCTGCTCCACCGACTCGACAAGGTGGAAGGTCATCCCCTGGCGGGCCTCTGCCGGCACATCCTCCAAGAGATTCTTCTCGTTTCGGCTGGGAAGGATCACGGTCTTGACCCCCGCACGCCGCGCCGCGAGCACCTTCTCCTTGATGCCCCCGACGGGCAGCACCCGCCCCGAGAGTGTGACCTCGCCGGTCATGGCCAGCTCGGGCTTGACCGGGCGCCGGCTCAGGAGTGAGGCGAGCGCCGTCACCATGGTCACGCCGGCCGAGGGGCCATCCTTCGGAATCGCGCCCGCCGGCACGTGCACGTGGATGTCGGAGTGCTCCCAAAAGTCCGGACGCACACCGAGCTCGCCCGCGTGCGAGCGGATCCACGACAGCGCGGTCTGCACGGACTCCTTCATCACGTCGCCGAGCTGGCCCGTGAGAGAGAGCGTCTTCGCCCCCTTCATCCGGGTGGCCTCGATGAACAGGATGTCGCCGCCCGCGGGAGTCCACGCCAGCCCCACCGCCACGCCGGGCACCCGTGTCCGCTCCTCGAGCTCCTCCTGCACGAAGCGCGGCGCTCCGAGCAGCTCGCTCACGAGGGCGGGCGTCACCTCGACGGTGTCGTGCGCGCCTTCGACCCGGCGCTTGGCGATTTTCCGGGAAATCGCGGCAATTTCTCGCTCGAGATTGCGGAGTCCGGCCTCGCGGGTATAGCCACGCGCGAGGTGACGGACCGCCGCGTCCGTCCAGCGCAGGTGCTCACCGAGCGTGAGCCCGTGATCGGCCGCCTGCTTGGGGATCAGGTGCTGATTCGCGATGTGCACCTTCTCCTCCTCGGTGTAGCCGGCCAGCTCAATGATCTCCATCCGGTCCCGCAGGGGCGCCGGTACGGTGTCGAGCACGTTCGCGGTCGTGATGAAGAGCGCCCGCGAGAGATCGAACGGCACGTCGATGTAGTGGTCGCGGAATGCCGAGTTCTGCTCGGGGTCGAGCACCTCGAGCAGCGCCGACGCGGGGTCACCGCGGAAGTCCATGCCGAGCTTGTCGATCTCGTCCAGCATGAACACGGGGTTCTTCGACTCCGCGCGACGGAGGCCTTGGATGATCTGGCCGGGCAGGGCCCCGATGTACGTGCGCCGGTGGCCGCGGATCTCCGCCTCGTCGCGCATACCGCCCAGCGAGATGCGGTGAAACTTCCGCCCGAGGGCCCGCGCGATGGACTTGCCGAGCGAGGTCTTGCCCACGCCCGGAGGGCCCACGAAGCACAGGATCGGATCCTTCCCCGCGGGCCGCATGCTCTTCACCGCGAGGTATTCGAGGATGCGATCCTTCACCTTCGGCAAACCCCAGTGATCGGCATCGAGAATCTCTCGCGCCTTGGCGAGGTCGAGATTGTCCTCGGTCTGCTTGGACCAGGGCAGCGCGATGAGCCATTCCAGGTACGTCCGCGCCACCGTGTACTCTGCGGCCGCCGGCGGCATCTTGGCGAGCCGATCCAGCTCGCGCAGGGCTTCCCGCTTGGCCTCCTCGGTCATGCCCGCCGCCTCGATCTTCGCGCGGAGGTCGGTCGACTCCTGGCCCCTTTCGTCGCTCTCGCCGAGCTCCTTCTGGATGGCCTTGAGCTGCTCGCGGAGATAGTACTCGCGCTGGCCCTTGCCTACCTCGGACTCCACCTGCGACTGGATCTTGGAGCCGAGCTCGAGCACCTCCACTTCCTTCGTGAGCGCCGCGACCAGCCGCCCGAGCCGCGCTTTGGCGGACTCCGTCTCGAGCAGCTCCTGCTTGAGCTGGGTCTTCAGCGACGGTAGCGATGCCGCGATGGCGTCCGCGATCGCCCCCGCCCCCGTGACGTTCTGCACCACGCCGGCCAGCTCGTCGGGCAAGAATGGCGACAGCTCCACGACCTGTCGGAACAGCGTGCCGGCGTTGCGCTCGAGCGCCTCGGTCTCGAGGTCGCCGGTGGCCGGCGTGATCTCCGCCACCTGCTCGACCCGCGCCTGGAGGAACGGCCGGCGCTGCGTCATCTCGACGATGCGGATGCGCGCGAGACCCTGGACCACCACCCGGACGGTTCCGTCGGGCTGCTTTGCCATCTTGTGAATCACCGCGACGGTACCCACCCGGCGTAGATCCGCTTCCTGCGGATCCTCGTGGGAGGGATCGCGCTGCCCGAACACGCCGATGAGGCGGCCGTGACGGACCGCATCGTCGATCAGGCGCACCGAGGCCTCGCGGCCCGCCGCCAGCGGAAGCACCGCCTGCGGGAACAGCACGGTATCCCGAAGCGGCAGAATCGACAGCACCTCGGGCACGGTCACGCCGCCGTCGGCGCGTACTCCGCCACCCGGGAACTCCTTGTTCTCAACCTGGCTCGCCATGGTTGCGTTGTCCTTTCTCTCAGAACATCTCGACGGGCGAGAGCTGGCGGGAGGCGGCGCGCACGAGCGCCTCGCCGGTCCCCCGGCTCGCGGAGTCGGGCTTCTGGGCGACGTCGTCTCGCACGTAGCCGAGGAGCTGCTCCATCTGAGCCTGCATGTCCAGCATCCGATGCCTCATCTTTAGGATGATCTCGACGCCGGCCAGATTCACCCCGAGGTCGCGGGTCAACCGGACCAGGCGCGCGATCTCCTCGACGTCCTCCGCGGAGTACATCCGCGTCTTCCCTTCCGTCCGACTCGGGCGGATCAGGCCCTTCTTCTCGTACATCCGGAGGGTCTGCGGATGCAGCTTCAGCATCTCGCCCACGACCCCGATCATGTAGAGCGGCTTTGCTTTGTTGTCGGTCATACGCGGGCCGTCCTTCTCTCGGATGTCGTGGGCCCCGGCAAGAGACGCCCGAGGTCACGCACCAATTCCTGCGTCCTTGCATCCAGGCCACGCGGGATCTCGACCACCACGGTCACGTAGAGATCGCCCCGGCCTTCCGACGCCAGGCGGGGCATGCCGCGCCCGCGGATCCGAAGGACCTGCCCGCTCTGGGTCCCCGGGGGCAGCACCACGTCCACCTCGCCGCCGAGGGCCCGAACCGGGACCCGGGCCCCCAGCACCGCCTCGACGATCGTGACGGGAAGCTCGGCGTGGAGATTGTCGCCCTTGCGCGTGAACACGGGATCCTCGTGCACGCGCGTGATCACGACGAGATCGCCGCGCGGGCCGCCGAACGGCCCGGCGTGACCCTCTCCGGGCAGGCGGATCTGCGAGCCGGTGTCCATTCCCGCGGGAATGGCCACGCGGACGATGGCACGCGCGGGGGCGACCCCGCGACCGCGGCACGCCGGACACGGGGCGGTCACGCGCTGGCCTTCGCCGCCGCAGGCCGGGCATTCGGTCGGCCGCAGCGTGCCTTCGGCCCATACGGTGCCGCTTCCGTCGCAGTGTGCGCACCGGACCGGCTCGGCGCCGGGCTGCGTGCCGCGCGCCGCGCAGGCCTGACACCCCGACAAACGCTCGAGGTTCAGCTCCGTGGTGAGCCCCGCCGCGGCCTGCTCGAAAGCCAGCTCGATCGGCGCGTGGAGATCGTCGCCGCGACGTCGGCCGGCGCGGCGGGGGCCGGTGGCCTCGGTCGGGCGATCGGCCGAGCTGGCCTGATGATCGTACAGCACGCGCGCAGAGGGATCGCCCAGCACACGGTAGGCGGCCTGGATCTCGTCGAACAGCGCCTGCGCCTCACGATCCCATAGATTCACGTCGGGCGAGTAGCGCCGCGCCAGCCGTTGATAGGCACGGCGGATCTGCGCCGCGGTGGCGGCCGACTCGATTCCCAGCACCGCATAGAAGTCTCTGGCCATAGCGTCGTCTGAGCCAGGAACTACCTGCGCGGAGCGGCCCGCTCCTCAACCACGCCGGCAACACCCACGGGTTTCGGAGCGGGGCCGCCTCCCCGCGCAGGCAGCCCCCAGCGCTTGGTTCCTCTTACTTCTTCTCGCCGCCGAGGTCCTTGAACTCGGCGTCGATCACGTCACCCTTGGACTGGTCGGCGGTGGCGCCGGCCTCGCCGGGCCCCGTCGGGCCCTCCGCGCCGGGCGCTGAGGCCCCCGCCGCCTGCGCGCGGTACATCGCCTCGGCCACCTTGTGAGAGGCCTTGGTCAGCGCGTCCTGCGTCTGCTTGATCCGGTCGAGGTCGCCGCTCTTCAGCGCCTCGCGCGCGTCGTTGAGCGCGGCCTCGACGGCGGCTTTCTCCTCGGCCGACACCTTGTCGCCGTGCTCGCTGAGCGTCCGCTCGGTCGTGTACACCAGCGAGTCCGCGTGATTCCGTACCTCGATTTCCTCACGGCGCTTGGCATCCTCGGCCGCATTGGCCTCCGCCTCGCGCTTCATCCGGTCGATGTCGTCCTTGGTCAAGGTCGACGACGCAGTGATCGTGATGTTCTGCTGCTTGCCCGTGGCCTTGTCCTTCGCGGACACGTTCACGATGCCGTTCGCGTCGATGTCGAACGTCACCTCGATCTGCGGCACTCCCCGCGGCGCCGGCGGAAGCCCGTCGAGATGGAAACGGCCCAGCGTGCGGTTGTCCCGCGCGAGCGGCCGCTCCCCCTGCACCACGTGCACCTCAACCGACGGCTGGCTGTCGGACGCCGTCGTGAACACCTCGCTCTTCTTGGTTGGGATCGTAGTGTTGGCATCGATCAGGCGCGTCATCACTCCGCCCAGCGTCTCGATGCCGAGCGAAAGCGGCGTCACGTCCAGCAAGAGCAGATCCTTCACCTCACCGGTGAGCACCGCCGCCTGCACCGCCGCGCCCACCGCCACGACCTCGTCGGGGTTGACGGTCTTGTTGGGCTCCTTGCCGAAGAGCTTCTTCACCTCGTCCTGCACCTTGGGCATCCGCGTCTGGCCGCCGACCAAGATCACCTCGTCGATGTCGGCGTTCGACACGCCGGCCTGGCGCATCGCCTCGCGGCAGGGCACCATGCTGCGCTCGATGAGGTCCGCCACCAGGGACTCGAGCTTCGCCCGGGTGAGGGTGAGCACCAGGTGCTTGGGGCCCGTCGCATCCGCGGTGATGAACGGCAGGTTGATCTCGGTCTGCACCGTGGTCGACAGCTCGCACTTGGCCTTCTCGGCGGCCTCCTTCAGCCGCTGGAGGGCCATCCGGTCCTTCCGCAGGTCGATGCCGTTCTCGCGCTTGAACTCGTCGGCGATCCAGTCCATCACCCGCTGGTCGAAGTCATCACCGCCGAGATGGGTGTCGCCGTTGGTCGCCTTCACCTCGACCACGCCCTCGCCGATCTCGAGGATCGAGATGTCGAAGGTTCCGCCGCCGAGGTCGTACACCGCGATGGTCTCGTCCTTCTTCTTGTCGAGCCCGTAGGCGAGGGCCGCCGCGGTGGGCTCGTTCACGATGCGAAGGACCTCAAGCCCGGCGATAGTGCCCGCCTCCTTGGTAGCCTGACGCTGGCTGTCATTGAAGTAGGCCGGCACCGTAATCACCGCCTGCGCGACCTTCTCGCCCAGGTACGCCTCCGCGGCCTCCTTCAGCTTCCGGAGGATCAGCGCCGAGATCTCCTGCGGGGAGTAAACCTTGCCCCGGACCTCGACCCGCGCGTCGCCGCTACCGGCCTTGACGACCTTGTAGGGCACGAGCTTGATCTCCTGCAGCACCTCGTCGTAGTGCCGTCCCATGAAGCGCTTGATGGAGAACACGGTGTTGTCGGGGTTGGTGATGGCCTGCCGCTTGGCCACCTGCCCGACGAGGGTCTCGCCCTCCTTCGTGAAGGCCGCCACCGACGGGGTCAGCCGGCTTCCTTCCTGATTGGGAATGACGGTGGGATCTCCGCCTTCCACGACTGCTACAACCGAGTTCGTCGTCCCCAGATCGATGCCGATCACCTTCGCCATGTCGTCCATCTCCTCTGTGTGTGTCTTGGTCGAACGCTACATCGCCGAGCCGTACAATCTATGTGCGCGGAGGAGGGGGACGCCGTCGCCTCCCTCCTCCGGTCGCTGTCCGATCACGCCACGTCGATCTTGATCGCCCGCGGCTTGAGCTCCTCCGCCTTGGGGAGCTGAATCGTGAGCACGCCGTCCCGATACGTCGCCTTCACCTTGTCGGCCTGGATCGGAATCGGGAGGGTGATGCTACGCTCGAACTTCCCGTACCAGCGCTCGCTGCGATGCACGCTCTCGTGCTCCTCCGCCCCGGCGCCGCGCTCGCCCTTGATCGTCAGCACATCGCTGGTGATCGAGAGCTCCACGTCCTTCTGGGTCATTCCGGGCAACTCCACCCGCACCATCAAATCGTCCTTGGTCTCGAACATGTCGACCGCGGGAGCCCAGACTCGATCGGGCCCCAGGGACCGACCGAAGAAGCCATCGAACACGCGGTTCATCTCGGACTGCAGGTCGCCCACCTCCTGGAAGGGGTCCCACCGCACCACGCTCTGATTCACCGGACGCCAACGAACCACGGTCATTGCCGCTCCTCCTTTTGATAGCTGTTGGTCCGCCCCTGGCGGGCCTGATCAGCCCCCTGGGCTATATCTTAGTCTAGTTAACTTATATTGCATGAGTGCTAGTCTGTCAAGTAAAGGGTGGAGATCCAGGTAAACACTGGAAAAGGCGTTGGAAGTTTGAGTGGCTAGCGCTCGCGCGGTGCTATCGTGTGCCGATGCGCTTCGGGTGCTTCGGCTGCCTGGTCTTCGTCGTAGCCATTCTCGTGGTTGTAGTAGCGGCGGCAGGCTTCTTCTTCCTTTCGGGCAATATGGCCACGGCCCCCGATGTCCAGCCCTCGCGGTTTACGCGCAGCGACGGCTTCTCGGCCCAGCGCAAGCTCTACGAGCTGGTTCTGCGGGAGTCCGGCCGGTCGACCCGGACGGACCCCGTCATTCTGAGCGAGGCCGAGGTCAACGCGTTTCTCTCGAACCACCTCGAGGAAGCGGCGGGCCTGCCGTTCAGCCCTCTGGTCGTCCGCTTCGCCGGAGGCCAGCTCGAGGTGAAGGGGCAAACCGCCCTTCGCCATCTCCTGCAGGGTTCCCCCTTCCCGCAGTTCATGCGCTACTTGCCCGCCGAGAAGCTCGACCAGCCGGTGTGGGTCACCGTACGGGGGCGCTTCGTGGTCGAGCGTCCACGCTCCAAGACCGGACGCACCTATGCGCGCATGGATGTGAGCGAGTTCTCCCTCGGCCGGCAGCCGGTCGGCAGATGGCTGCTCTGGCTCATGCTGGGGCAGCCCGGCTCGAGGCTGCTACGCTTTCAGATCCCGGGGGTCGTGGATTCGGTGCAGATCGAGGAGCGGCGCGCGATCATCCGCACCGAGTAGCGGCGCTAGCCGCTTCCGCCCTTCGCGGCCCGGACGAAGCGCATCTGCACGTCGTAGAGGATTTCCTCCAGGAGCTGGCTTTCCTGCTCCGTACGGTTTCCCTCCGTCTTCTCGCGCAGCAACAGCAGGATATCGATCGCCTCGCGCGCCTGGTCGAGATCGACGCTGCGCTCGCCGCGCATCGGGTCCGGGGCTTCGCCCAGCGCGATCAAGGCCGAGCTCGCGAACATGACGAAGAGGTTCGCGAGGTCGGGCCCGGTTGAGTCGCGGTCGGTGCCGGAAGGGGGCGCGCTGGGCGTGGGAGGAGGCGACGGTGGCGGAACGGGCTCGTCCCGAGGCGAGGGCGCGGGATTGGCAGCGGCATCGCGGTGCCGCCGATCGGTAATCTTGAAGCTTTCCTCCTCCGCCATGGCCGTCCTCCCGAGGTCTTCCGCGCCACGAGGGCCTCCGCGAACGCGGTCGAGGCTAGCACGCGGTTCTCTCGCCTTCAAGGACGCGGCCGGGCGGTCTGTGTATAATGACGGTGCGCTTCCAGGACTCCCCATGCCTGACTCCGCCGGCACCCTCTTCGAATCCTTGCTCGCGCTCATGTCCCGCCTGAGATCGGACGGCGGCTGCCCCTGGGACCGAGAGCAGACGCGCGCCACGCTGAAGCCGTATCTCATCGAAGAGGCCTATGAGGCGCTCGAAGCTCTTGATGGGGGCTCGAGCGAGCACATCCAGGAGGAGCTGGGCGACGTCCTGTTCCAGGTGGTCTTCCACGCTCAGCTCGCGCGAGAAACCGGCGAGTTCACGATGGGGGACCTCCTCGCGCGGCTCAACGAAAAGATGATTCGCCGCCATCCCCATGTCTTTGCGGGGGGGCAGGTGGCCGACGCCGCCGAGGCGCTGTCGCAGTGGGAACGCATCAAGCGCGGGGAGGGCAAAGCCCGATCGGCCCTCGACGGCGTGCCCGCATCCTTGCCCGCGCTGCTCCGTGCCCAGCGCCTGCAGGTCAAGGCCGGCCGCGTGGGATTTGATTGGCCGACGTGGCGGGACGCCTGGGCCAAGGTCGGCGAGGAGATGGCCGAGCTCGATCAGGCCGCGAGCGCCGGCGAAGCGGAGCGCGTGCGGGAGGAGCTGGGCGATCTCCTCTTCTCCGTCGTGAACGTGGCGCGCCTCCTCGGCGTCGATGCCGAGGACAGCTTGCGCAGGGCCGCCGAGAAGTTCACCCGTCGCTTCAAAGAGGTGGAGTCCGAGATGAGCGCCGCGGGCCGGACGTTGGACAACGCATCCCTCGAGGAGCTGGACCGGACCTGGGAGATGGTGAAAGCCCGCGAGGAGCGGGACACGCCGCCAGCGGGCGGCGCGGCGGGGGCCGGGCGATGAAAGCCAAGCTCGGCACGACGACCATCTCGATCCAGTTCGGGGACATCACGGATGCGGAGGTCGATGCGATCGTGAACGCGGCCAACTCCCAGCTACTGATGGGAACGGGCGTGGCCGGGGCCATCAAACGCAAAGGCGGCACGGTGATCGAGGAGGACGCGGTACGCCAAGGGCCGGTGGAGGTCGGTGAGTCCGTGCTGACCGTGGCGGGTAACCTCCCGGCGACCCACGTGATCCACGCGACGACCATGGGTCCCGACCTCAAGACCGACCCCACCAAGATCGGCGCGGCCACGCGGTCGACGCTCGCGCTTGCGGAGAAGCATCGGCTGACGTCGATCGCCTTCCCGGCCCTGGGCAGTGGGGTCGGCGGCATCTCGCCGGCGGTCAGCGCGGACGCCATGCTCACCGCGCTCGCGGAGCATCTCAAGAGTGGTAAGTCCTCGTTACAGAAGGTCCAGTTCATTTTGTACCAGGCCGAAGCTCAGAAACCTTTTACCGATATGTTGAAAAAGGTGACTGGGTTATAGTTGAGCGGTCGGGCGTTTTTAGCCCAACCGCACGATGGCCGAAGCGAAGCTCGGACAGCCAGTTAGCCGACGCCTCGGAGATCTCCTGGTCAGGGAAGGCCTGATCAACCAGGAGCAGCTCCAGCGCGCGCTCGCAGACCAAAAGGGTAGCAATGAAAAGCTCGGCTCGATCCTCGTCAGACTGGATTTCATCAACGAAGACCAGCTGATCGACTTCCTGTCCAAGCAGTACGGCATCCCCTCCATCACCCTGACGCAGCTCGACGTGGATTCCGAGGTGGTCAAGCTCGTCCCCGCTCAGATCGCGCGCAAGTACGAGGTGTTGCCGATCAAGCGCTCGGGGAACCAGCTCACCCTCGCGATGGCCGACCCGACCAACGTGTTCGCGGTGGACGACGTCGGGTTCATGACGAACCTTCAGGTCGTGCCAGTGGTCGCGTCGCAGGGCGCCATCCGCAAGGCCATCGACCGGCTCTACGAGGCGCAGACCGGCGGCATCGCCGATGTGATCTCGGAGATGGACACCGCCCTCGCCGACGTCGAGGTGGTCGAGGGGGAAGACGAGAACTGGGCGAAAGCCGACGTCTTCGAGCTGAAGGAGTCGGCCGACGAGCCGCCGGTGGTCCGGCTGGTCAACATGATCCTGGTGGACGCCATCCGCCGCGGCGCCTCCGACATCCATCTCGAGCCCTACGAGAAGGTGTTCCGGGTCCGCTTCCGGATCGACGGTGTGCTGCACGAGATCATGACCCCGC
>Ga0111539_10001937_pt1 | contig 27602 bp, 25 predicted proteins | sample RhiMethybrSRZTD1_FD_79667 | JGI IMG/M metagenome (GOLD analysis project Ga0111539, IMG submission 79667) | Populus rhizosphere microbial communities from Tennessee, USA - Rhizosphere MetaG P. TD hybrid SRZTD1 (version 2) (version 2) | ecosystem: Host-associated > Plants > Roots > Rhizosphere >...
GCGTCTTTGCGGTCCTTCGCGTGGCCAGCGCGCGGTCCGATGCCGGAGCGTTCGCAGAAATCCGCCGCAGCCACGCATGCAGCGCCATCGCGCTTGCCGGCAACGTGCGTCGTGCCTGCTCGGGAGCCAGATAGGCCGTTGACTGAGGTACTGCAGGATCAGCCTGAACCCCGGCTCTCAGCAAGCGGGCGGGCCGTAGGTTGGCGTCCTCTGCATCTACCCATCATGGATGGCCTCACGCCCCGTGCCAAGCAGTGGCGTCCGCCTTGGCTAGGGTCCAGCGCGCCGGCGAGGCAGGTACCTCGCTGGAACCATCCTTCACGCTTGCGTGTTGACGAGCCGAAGCCTCAGCTCGCCAATAGGGAGCCGCGCGATGGGTCATGACGCCAAGACGAGAGCGAAGGACAAGGACAAGAAAATCGACAAGGCTGGCGAGATGACGTTCCCCGCCAGCGACCCGCCGGCGTCCGGCAAGGCCACCGGGACTGAGCCTCCGAGGAAGCCCGTCGATCGCAAGCCGCCAGAGATCACCAGGGAGCAGATCGAGCAGGCGCGTCGCGGCGAGGGCCACAAGCATCAGCGCCGCAGCTGAGCCGCGGCGGATATGAGCGCGGCGCGGGCGCCGGCGCCCACTGCTGCCGCTGCCCCTGCAGACGCGCCGCCAAGGCGATCCATGATTCAAGCGCGGCTCCGTTCGCACCATTGCGGCGCGACGCGCAGAAGGTTTGGCCCCCATGAGCCTGGAAGCTGAAGTCACGCGCACTGTCCTCATGTACTTCGTGCTGCCGCTATGGCTGCTGGCGGGGTTCGCGGACTGGCTTTGCCACCGCGCCTCCAGCATCGCGACGACGGCGGGGCCGAAAGAGTCCCTCATCCATTTGCTGATGCTGACCGAGATGGCCATTCCCGTCACCGCGGCCATGGCGCTGGAGGTGAACGCGCTGGTCATCCTGCTCATGATCGTGTGCTGGGCGTTGCACGAGGCCACCGCCATTTGGGATGTCGTCTATGCGCACGACAAGCGCGAAATCACGCCGATCGAGCAGTGGGTGCACACCTACCTCGGTGTCCTCCCGCTCCTGAGCCTTGTCTTGGTGGTGGTGCTGAACTGGCACCAGTTTCTGGCGCTGTTCGGCATGGGGCCGGAAGCCGCGCGGTTCGAGATCGTCCTCAAGGAGCCTCCCTTGCCGTGGGGCTACGTGCTGTCGATCATCGGCGCCGTCATGCTCTTGGAGGTGTTGCCGTATCTGGAGGAGCTCGTGCGCGGGCTGCGTGCCAACGACGGCCGGCTGGTGCCACAGAAACGGGCTGCACGCGGTGGAACGGAGGGCCGCTGAGGGCGGCTGTCCCGTTTCGGCACAGGGCGGCTGGCCCGAGGCTTGAAGGGAAGGCCCAGCCTGACAGCCTGAGCCCCGAGCCGCCCGCATGTCCCTTCACAGACGCCGCTTTCTGGGCCTTTCCGCTGGCGGAGCCGCCGCCGCGGCGCTTGCGTCCCTGCCTCGGCGGGCGGCGGCCGGACCGTTGTCGCATTTGGGATTGGACGCCGCCCACCTCGGCGTGCGCGCCGGCAGCCCTGACGACCAGTCGCAGGCTCTGCAGGCCGCCATCGACCGGGCGGCCGGCGCCCGCGTGCCGCTCATGCTCGCGCCCGGCATCTACCGCGCGGCTGGGCTGCGGCTTCCGCCCGGGGCGCAGCTCGTCGGTGTGCGCGGCGCCACGCGCCTGGTCCTTGCCCGCGCGACCTCGCTGTTGGTCGCGGCGCACGCGGAGCACGTGACGCTCGAAGGACTGACGCTCGACGGCGCCAGGCTGGCGCTGTCGGAAGGACGCGCCCTCGTCCGTCTCTCCGAGACGCGCGGGATGCGCATCAGCGACTGCGCGCTCGTGGACTCGGGCGGGCACGGCATCCTGCTCGAGGGGGCCCAGGGCGAGGTGGCCGCCTCGAGCATCACGGATACAGCGGGTGCCGCGATCTTCTCGCGCGATGCCCAGGGCCTCAGAATCGCCGGCAACTCTATTCGGGGCGCCGGCAACAACGGCATCCTGGTGTGGCGCTCGGAGACGGGCGATGACGGCACGCTGGTGCTCGACAACCGCATCGAGGATATCGCGGCCCGCGCCGGCGGGTCTGGGCAGAACGGGAACGCCATCAACGTCTTTCGCGCCGGCAACGTCAGTGTGCGCGGCAACCGCATCAAGGGGGCGGCCTTCTCGGCGGTGCGCGGCAACGCCGCCTCCAACCTGCAGATCGCCGGCAACACCTGCACGGGTCTCGGCGAGGTGGCGCTCTATGCCGAGTTCGGCTTCGAGGGCGCCGTGATCGCCAGCAATATCGTCGATGGCGCCGCGCTCGGCGTCGTGGTGACCAACTTCAACGAGGGCGGCCGGCTCGCCGTCGTGCAAGGCAACCTGATCCGCAATCTCGTGCCGGCCCGTGCCGTCGGCGCGGACCCGAACGATGCCGCCGGAATCGGCATCGGCGTGGAGGCCGACACCGCCGTCACCGGCAACGTCGTCGAGACGGCGCCGAATGCCGGCATTCTGCTCGGCTGGGGACGCCACCAGCGTGACGTGTCGGCCACCGGCAACGTGGTACGCGACTGCGGTATCGGCATTGCCGTGTCGGTGGCCGCAGGGGCCGGCCCGGCGCTGATTGCCGACAACCTCATCTCCGGGGCGCGCCGCGGCGCCATCCTCGGCATGGACCGCCACGCGGCGCTGACGGGCGACCTTGCTGCCGCAGACGCGACCCGCTTCGCTCACCTCGGCATCACGGGCAATCGCGTTCGCTGAACCAAGCAATCCCTTGGCGCGCAATCACGGCCGCTGCGCCTCTGGGTTCCTGTGTGTTTTTGATCTGCGCTCAACGTGACGTCATGCCGGCTCCCCCTTCGCGCGACGGGGAACAGGCCGGCACCCATGCGCCGATGCACGAGCTCTCGCCCGCAGGCTCAACGCCACCCCAGAAGGCTCTGGAAGATGTGATCGCGGTGGCGCATCCTGCGCGCGCCCGGTCGCCGGGCGCGCCATCGCGGAGGCAGACATGAGCTGGTTTCCGGTCCCCGAAACGATCCCCTCGAAGGTCTTCACGCTCCTGCCGGACAGGTTCCGCGCAGCCAAGCGCACCCTGTGGGCCGATTTCAACAAGGGCGGCGCGGAGGTCGACTCGTTCCTGGAGGGTCCCGCCTTCGACCGCGCCGGCAACCTCTACGTCACCGACATCCCCAACGGGCGCATTTTCCGTATCGACCGCGCCGGCGGCTGGGAGCACGTTGCCACCTACGACGGCTGGCCCAACGGGCTGAAGATCGCAGCCGACGGCCGCATTCTCATCACCGACTACAAGCGCGGGCTGGTCGTGCTCGATCCCGGCAGCGGCAGCGTCACGCCGCACTACACCTACATCCGCAGCGAGAGCTTCAAGGGCGTCAACGACCTCGTCATCTCCGGTAGCGGCGATATCTTCTTCACCGACCAGGGCCAGACGGGCATGCAGGACCCCTCGGGTCGCGTCTACCGGCTCACCGTCGATGGCCGGCTCGAGCGCCTGCTCGATACCTGCCCGAGCCCCAACGGCATCGCGCTCGATCCCACGGAAGGCTGGATCTACGTGGCGCTGACGCGCGCCTGCCAGATTTGGCGCATGCCCGTGACGCGCGACAGCGTCACGGGCAAGGTCAATGTGTTCGCGCATATGCCGGGCGGCATGAGCGGGCCGGACGGTCTGGCGGTGGATGAGGAGGGCGGCTTGGCCGTAGCCAATCCGGGCCACGGCTGCATCTGGCTGCTCGATAGGCACGGCGTGCCGCGCTTCCGTGTCGAGAGCTGCGGCGGCCGCACGATCACCAACGTCGCTTACGACCCGAAGGACCTCCACCGCCTCGTCTTCACGGATTCCGACCTGGGCCAGGTGCTCGAAGCGCGCGTGCCCGTGCGTGGCCTGCTCCTCGCCTCGCACGCCTGAGCCGCGCAATCTGAGTCTTGTCGTGCCGGAATTTCGCGCCAGCGAAATAGCCGGCACCCAGAGCGATGCGGCGCGGAGCTGCGGCGCTCAGCCGGCCTTGGCGGGTGCCTTCAGGTAGTCGGCATCCGAGACCGGCTCGAGCCAGGTCGTGGCGTTGCCCTTGTCGTCGGACTCCGACAGGGCCAGGTGGGTCATCATCTGGTCCGGTGCGCTGCCGTGCCAATGGCGCACATCCGGAGGAATGATGACGGTATCGCCGGGGTGGATCGCCTGCACGGCCTCGCCTTCCTTCTGGTAGCGACCGACGCCCGCAACCACATGCAGGATCTGGCCGACGGCATGGGTGTGCCAGTTGGTGCGGCCGCCGGGCGTGAAGGTCACGCGCGAGACCCTGAGCCGCGACGGCGCCTCCGGCACGAACACCTCTTCATGCCACACCGTGCCCACGAAGTTCGACTCGGGTGCCTTCTTGGTCGGCCGCGATCCGGCGCGCAGGACTCTCGATTTCATGGTGTCTCCTCCGATGCAATGCGCCGCAGCATTACTCCGCTGCCCTGACGCGCAGCTTTGCCATCGCGTCCTCGACCGACGGCCGGTCGATGGCGAACATCGTCTCCGGCGTGACCACCGCGTAGTCCATGTAGCCGAGCCGCCCGATCGGCCGCATGGCGCCCGTGTCGACCATGCCGTCCTTGATGAAGCGGTCATCGATGTAAACGCCGACCACCTGCCCGAACACCACCCAGTTCCTGATCTCTCCGCCCGGATGCAGCGGAGGCAGCTCCACCGTCTTCCAGAACTTGCATTCGAGCGCCGCCGGGCTCTCCTTGACGCGCGGCGCTTTGACGAGCTTGCCGGGCACGGCGGTCAGCTCGCCGATGGGGAACTCGTCGACGCCGTAGGGCACGGACGCGGAGGTCATGTTCATGTTGTGCCGCAGGTCCCAGGTCGAGAGCGAGCAGGTGAACTCGCCGGTCTCCTCGACGTTCCTGATCGAGTCCTTGCGGCCCGAGGAGCTGAACATGACGTAGTGCGGCTTCTCGCCCACGGCGTTGAAGAAGCTGTAGGGGCCGATATTGCACACGCCGTCCTTGCTGACGGTGGCGATCCAGCCGATCGGCCGCGGCCCCACGATCGCCTTGAAGGGATCGTGCCTGAGGCCGTGCTTGTTCTCGATGGTCTCGTAAAACACCTGGGCTCTCCTTGAAGGTTGTGCCGTTCAGCTGGTCCAGCGGGTGATGATCTTGTCGAGCTGGGGGCGGTCGCGCTCGCTCTGGCGCTCCTTGGCCGTGCCGATGTAGACGAAGCCGGCCACGCGCTCGTTGGCGGCCAGGTGCAGGCCCTCGCGCACGGCCGGGCTGTAGGCATACCACTCCGTGATCCAGCAGGTGCCGAAGCCCAGGGCATTGGCGGCGAGACAGAGATTGAAGCAGACGGCGCCTGACGAGAGGATCTGCTCCCAATCCGGAGCGCCGGGATTGGGCGTCACGCGCGAGATGACCGCGACGACGGTCGGCGCGCGCAGGAGGCGCGTGCGCTCGGTCTCGAGGCGGGCGGCGCTCGGCGTCTCCTTGTCCTCGGCAAGACAGGCCTTGAGGAGGACACGGCCGAAGCTGGCGCGCGCTTCGCCCTCGAAGACGATGAAGCGCCACGGCTCGAGCTTCTTGTGGTCTGGCACGCGCGCCGCCGCCGTCAGGATCGCCTGCAGCTGCGCCGCGGTCGGTCCGGGCTCCGTCAGCTGCGCCGCCTTGGTCGACCTGCGCTGCAGGAGGAAGTCGAGGATTTCCTGGCTCATGATCGCTACTGCGCTTCCGCCGATCCAAGGCCCGCCGGCAAGGCACTCGCTATATCTACCCTGTCGTGGGTACAATGGCCAAGACCAGTGTCCTGATTGCGAGATTCGTCTCGGTGTGCAGCTTGCTCGGAACGAGTCTCGCGGTCTGAGGGACACTGGAAAATTCAACGATTCTCGTGCGATTCAGATCGCGAAGTCCGGGCAGCGACCCGTGTGAGAGGAAAGCGGCGGACTTCTCGATCATCACGAGCGTGCAACGAGCCTGGGCGGCAGCCATGTCGAGACGTGATCCTGGGCGCAGCTGGTACGCCCTGGTGTGGGCAGCGTTCCTGCTGCTGCTCGCGCCGGGAGCCGCGCGCGCGGACGATCCCGCATCCGTCATCGTCGTCTTCGATGGTTCGGGCTCGATGGCGGGCAACATCGAGGGCACCAGGACCAGCAAGGTGATCCTGGCGCGGGATGCCGTGCGGCGCGGTCTGGCCGCCGTGCCGCCGAGGACGCGCGTCGGGCTCGTCACGTTCGGCAACCGGCGCGGTGACTGCGGCGACGTCGATGTGGTGCGCAGGCCGGAGCCGCTGGACGCGGTACGCCTCATGGACTCCCTGGACCGGCTGAACCCGAGGGGCAGGGGACCCCTGACGCACGCTCTGCGCGAGGCTGCCAAGGCGTTCCCGCCGGGGCCGGGCAGGCGCAGCGTCATCCTCGTCAACGATGACATCGACAATTGCCAGCAGAACGTTTGTGCCGCCGGCGAGGAGCTGCGCCGGGCCGGCATCGTCGCCCACATCGTCGGCCTCGGCCTGAAGCCGGACGACGCGGCGCGGATGGCGTGCCTGCCGCAGGTCACGGGCGGGCGCAGCTACAATGCGAGGACGCCGGAGCAGCTCAACGCATTCATCGAGGAAGCCTTGCGCTTCGCCAGCACCGATGCCGGGAGGCAAGCACCGCAGGCCGTGGCACCGCCGGGCCAGGTGACGTCTCCAGCCGCCATTCTGCCGAGTGCGCGGCCGGGGCTCTACCTGCGCGCTGCGCTGGCGCCGGGAGCGGCGCCCGTCGCCCTGCCATTGCAGTGGACGGTCCGATCCGACGCGCAGCCCGCCAACACCCTTTTCTCGGGTCGCACGGCCAGCCCGCACGTACCGGTGCCGCCCGGGCGCTACATGGTCGAGGCGCGCGATGGGACGGTCGTCGCAAGCCAGATGGTGGATGTTGCGGAGAACAAGCCGACCGAGGTGCAGCTGATCCTCAACGCGGGCACCCTGCAGGTGCGCGCCATGGTGCAGCGGGTCGGCGCGCCGCTGGGTGACGCCATCATCTCTGTCGCCGGCCCGGTCGGCGACGGCAAGGATGGCGGCGCCAAGGAGCCGGCGCGCCCGATTGCGGTCTTCAAGGGTGGCGAGGCTACCGCGCTCCTGCCGCCCGGCCGCTATCTGGTGCGCGCCGAGCAGGGCCTGGTGCGCGGTGAGAACACTGCTTTCGTGCAGGTGGGCGGCCAGGGCCGGATCGACATCGCGCTCAACGCGGCCCGCATCATGCTCACGGCCTCGGGGCAGGATACCGCTGCGGGCGCGGAGGCGCTCATGTTCAGCGTCGACGAGGACGATCCCGACGCGCCCAAGGGCCGCAGAGAGGTGGCCCGCTCCGCGGCGCGCCAGGGCGATTTCGTCCTGCCGCCCGGTACCTACTACGTCGCCGCGCGGCAAGGTGGCGTCGAGGCACGCGAAAGCCTGGCGGTCGGCCCGGGCGACGTGGCGCGGCGCACGCTGTCGTTGGCCGCCGGGCGCCTTGCGCTGGCGACCAGGCCAGCCGGAGCGGGCCAGGCCCCGAGCGAGCCCGTCTCCTATCGCATCGAGCGCCTCGACGGCGCCCAGCCCGAGCCGTTCACGACCAGCAGGCCGGCGCCGACGCTGCTGCTGCCCGCGGGCCGCTATCGCGTGGACGGGCGCTACGGTGCCATGAACGCGCGCGTGTCGCGGGAGGTCGAGGTGAAGGCGGGCCAGCTGCAGCAGATCACGCTCGAACCGCAAGCGGCGACCCTCAAGCTGCGCCTGGCGGCCCGCGGCGCGCCGGTGCTGGCCGACGTGTTCTGGGACATCAGGGACGAGACCGGCGTCACGGTGTGGACCACGGGGCTGGCCGAGCCGGCGGCGGTGTTGCGGGCGGGACGCTACACGGTGCGGGCCGAGACCCGCGACAAGCGCTACGACCGCACGATAGAGTTGCGGGCGGGAGAATCGCGCCTCCTGGAACTCGCGGCCGACTGAGCCGGTACGGGACGGCTGCAGGCCTCCACTTCAGCGGGCGAGTGCCGGGCTTACGACCGCCTTGATTGCGCGCGAATCCTGCCCGAGCATCACGAGGGAATCGCACATCGGGGGTGAGGGCAGTGGCGCCGCGCAGCAGGTTGCATCCGGGCATGATCGCGCTTGTCGCCATGTTGGCACTCGGCTTGGGCCCGGCATACGCCCAGCAGCAGGATCGCGGCATCGGGCAGCCCGAGAGCAACGCGGGAGCAGGCGCGCCGGCCGTGGTCCTGCCGCCGAACACGACGGTTGTGCCCCGGTCGGCGCCGGAAGCCAGGCCCGCCGCCCCGACCGGAGGTGGCAACCTTTCCCTCGTCGCCCTGCTCACCCAGGACGGTCAGAGCATCGATCAGGGTCTCGTGTGGCGCGTGTACGCAGACCGGCCGGCCGCCGACGGCAAGCTCAAGCTGCTCTCCACGCATCGCGAAGCGAGCCCGGCCATGCGCCTGGCGCCGGGCGACTACGTCGTCAACGTTGCCTTCGGCCGCGCGCATCTCACGCGCAAGATCACGGTCCCGGCCGAAGGTCCGGCGCAGGAGCGCTTCGTGCTCAATGCGGGCGGACTGCGCCTCATTCCGGCGCTCGCCAGCGGCGAGGCCATCTCCGACAAGGCGGTGAGCTACGACATCTACTCCGACGAGCGCGACAAGTACGGCCAGCGCATGCGGGTGATGAGTGGAGCCAAGCCCGGGCTCGTGACGAGGCTGAACGCCGGCATCTACAGCATTGTCGGCACCTATGGCGATGCCAACGCCGTAGCCCGCGCGGACGTGACGGTGGAAGCCGGCAAGCTGACCGAGGCGACGCTGACGCATGCCGCGGCCAGGGTCACCTTCAAGCTGGTAACGCGCGCGGGCGGAGATGCCATCGCCGATACGCAGTGGAATGTCGCCAACGCGCGCGGCGAGACGGTCAAGGAGAGCGTAGGGGCGCTGCCGACCCACATCTTCGCGCCCGGAACATACACCGTCAGCGCCCGCAACGCCGGCGAGGTCTTCAACCGCACCTTTGCCGTGCAGGCCGGCCAGGTCGTCCAGGTCGAGGTGCTGCGCCAGCGTTGAGGTGCGCCGTGAGCGCAAGCCCTGCGCGGCCTCAGCGGAACGGCGGCGCGTAGAGCAGGCCGCCGTTGCCGGCCAGATTGTTGATCCGGCGCTCGAGCTTCAGCGGCGACTTCGGACCCAGATGGCGCTCGAAAAGCTCGCCGTAGTTGCCGACCTGCCGGATCATGCGCTGGACCCAATCGGCGCCGAGGCCGGGCTGCAGCTGGCTGTCGCCGTCGACCCCGAGCAGGCGGCGCGTGCCGGCGTTGCTCGATGCTTTCAGGAAGTCGACGTTGGCGCTCGTGACGCCGAGCTCTTCCGCAGCGATCAGAGCGAATGTCGTCCAGCGCACGATGCTGAACCATTCCTCGTCCCCCTGCACGACGGCAGGCCCCATCGGCTTCCTTGCCGCAAGCTCCGGCAGGATCAGATGCTCGGAAGCGTCGGCGAGCCGCTGGCGCGTCAGCGCCAGCGCGAAGACGTCGGCGGAGAGTACCTGGCAGCCCTTGTTGGCATAGGCTGCGACGGCGTCGGGCCATTTTTCGAATTTGGCGAGTTCGTAGGGCATGCGCAGGGTGCCGAAGTAGTCCGCGATGCTCTGGACGCCGGCCGCGTCCGCGCCGATGCATATCCGCGTTCCCGACAGCTCGAGCGCGCTCGCCACCGCTTGCGCCTTGCGCACCATGAAGCCCTGCCCGCTGAAGACGAGCACGCCGGGAAAGCGGATGCCGAGGGTGGTGTCCTGGCTCGACGTCATGACGATGTTGCCGAGGAGCACGTCCACCTGACCTGATTGCAGGGCCGCGGCCCCGTCACTTCTGGGCAAGGGGCGCAGCTTCGCGGCGTCCTTGTCGCCAAGGACAGCCGCAGCCAAAGCCCGGCAGTAATCGGCGCTGATGCCGCTCCACACCGCCGCGCTGTCGGCAGCGGAGACTGATTTCGAACCCTCGGCCATGCCGCAGACGAGCTTCCCGCGCGCACGCGCACGCTCGAGCGCGCCCGCCTCGGCACCGCAGCGTGAGGCCGAGCAGGCCGCTGCCAGGCCCAGCACTGCGGCCAAGCACAGGGCTCGACGCAAAGGCGTGCTCATGCCGTGGACCGTGCCGTCATCCTGCCCCTCGTGACAACTGTTTGCCCGATGAGCCGTGGTGCGGTCGGGCGGGAGATGGATCGCTTCGGCCGGAAGCGCGTTGCTTGCCGGCCCAAACGTGGATCGTGCTCAGACTAAGAAAGGAAGCAGGGCACTCGCTTCTCCCGGCACGTCCCGCCGCGTGATTCGGGTCGAAGGCTACCTGCTGTAGCGTCGACGCTAGCTATTGAACCGGGAGCCGAGCAGGGTCAAGACTTGACCTTTGGCGTGTCTTCGGTCAGCCGCGCAGCCGTGGCCGACCCCGCGTCTCAATCTCGAAGGGGCAAGGCGCAGCCCTTGCGGCGGCGCGCGGATCAGGAGGTGCGCAATGGCATGCGGACATCGTCACGCCGTGAGCCAGCCGGCCATCAGTTCTGGCTGTCGCGCCGCGCCAGAATCTGCATAGCCCAGCTTGGCTGCGACTTGGCCGGCTTTTGCGGCGCCGGTCGGGCCGCCTGCGGAGGCGACTGCGGCGTCGGGGGCGTGACCGTAGTAGCGGGGTTGGCAGGCTCCTCGCTCACGGGACCAGCCAGCGCCATGCGGCCTTCGGTCGGTGGCGCGCCGACAGGAGGCGCAGCAGCCGCAGCCGTGCTCGTCGGCGCCGCCGGAGTGCTGGTCGTCGACCAACCCGTGATGACAGAGGCTGGCTTGGTCTCGGCTGGCGGGCGATGTGCGGCGACGCTGGCCGGCGCCGCGGGCACGGTCTTCCTGTGCGCCTTCGCCAGGATGGCGGTGGGCACGCAGCGGCCGTCCTCGCTCAGGCCTTGCCCGTTCGGGCAGCCCTTGCCGCAGATCGGCCCGGCATGGCTCTGCACCATCGCATAGAGCACCGCGTCCGGCTCCTCGATGGGCAGGGACGCGTTGGCGCGGTCGGTGAAAGCCTTCATCGCCCGGCGGGTCGCCGGCGTCCAGGTTCCGTTGATCTCGCCGTCATAGCAGCCGACGCGCCGCAGTTCCTTCTGCAACTCACGCACGAGCGTGTCGCGGTCCCTGGGAATCGACACGCGGGACGAGACGGGTGAGCCGTCGCTCGGTCGCTGCACGGTGACGACGACGGGAGCCGACACTGCGGGCTCGGACGTGCGTGCGGCTGGCGGAATGGGGCGGAACGCGGGTCGCGGCGGCGGCACGGTCATCTCGGCAGCAGCACTCGGCTGCTCCTCGACAACGCTGCTCTTGGCGACGTCGGTGCGCGAGGCCGCAATCTCCGGCGCTACCGGATCGCCCTCGGGCAGCATGTACGTGGCGACGGCAAAGCCGCTGAGAATGAGAACAACGCCGGTGGCCTTACTCATGGGAGCTCCCGCACGCCACAACAAACATCGACGCCCGAAGTCTCACTGCGCGTGCCGCGAGGCCCGTGCCGAAATAAGCGCCGGCAATCCAGTCAACGCACGAACCCGGCGCGCCGTTCAGACGGCGGGATGCCGAGCGCCAGCTGGACTATTTTCCTCGATATGGGGTGTGCCTGCAAACGGAATCAAGGATTGCACGAAAGTTGGTTTCGCGCCGCCGAATGCCCTCGCGCTCGCGGTGCAAAACACGGCAACGCTGTGGACGATCTGTGGAATCTCCGCGGCCTGAGCAGAGACATGAAATGGTCACGATCCGCGCCTGAAAAACACGCCGGAGATGGCTGTCGGGTCTCCCCATGAGGCATACGCAACTGAATACGTTAACAAAAACTTACGAATCGTGTATGCCTTGGCCCCTTGAGAGGGATGCGTCAGCGTGGCTGCGTCGTACGGGTTCGGGTATAGGGACTTGTGCATAACGCGGTGCCGACGCCGGTGCCGCCCATGTGCAAAACCTCGATCACCCCGCAGCTTTAGCCACACTTGCATGAGCGTGGTGTAGCAACTATCCGCCGGCAAAACTGGGCCGCAGAGCCTGGCGCCGTGCGGTGAGCTCACCGAGGGAAAGCGTTCATACGTCTCGGCCGCTGCGCCAAACCTTCTCGCAACGTGGACACGGCCTGGCTGCTGCATGCGGCACGGCCGGAACGATGGGGGCCTCAATGGCAAGGCATGCCTTGGGCGTGTTGGGGGTGCTGGCGGCTGGCGTGCTGCTGGCCGTCTCTGCCGCCATGAACTACCGGTTCGGGTTCAGTCTCGGCAAGACCGAAATGGACGGCCAGATCTATGGCATGGCATCGGCAGCCGCCGATTGCTTCAAGGCCCTGGTGCCGTTCTTCTTCTTCGCGGCTTTGCGCAACAGAATGTGGTCGCAGGCGCTTGCCGCAGCTCTCGTGTGGGCTGTGGTCAGCGCCTATTCGATGACCTCGGCGCTCGGCCATGCCGCTCTCAACCGCCTCGACACCAGCGGCCAGCGCGCCGTGCAGACCGCCACCTATCACGATCTGCGCGCCGATGCCGACCGTGCCAAGGAGCAGCTGGGCTGGATTCCCGCGCATCGGCCGGCCGAGACGGTGGCGGCCGAACTCAACGTGCAAAAGGCGCAGCGCCAGTGGACGGCCACGCGCGAGTGCACGGCCGTCACCGGCAAGAGCGCCCGCGACTTCTGCCAGCAGTACCACAAGCTCAATGCGGAGCTGGCGTCCGGGCAGCAGTCGCAGAAGCTTGAGGCGCGCATCGCCGAGATCGGCGCGAAGCTCGCCACGACGCCGGGCGGCACGGTGCTGAGCGATGCCGATCCGCAGGCGAGCGTGCTCGCCCGCCTCACGGGCCTTGATGTAAGCCAGGTGCAGACCGCGCTCACCATCTTCGTGGCGCTGCTGATCGAGATCGGTTCGGGGCTCGGCATGTACGTGGCCTTTGCCTACTGGCGCGTGCACGACCGCAAGCCCGAGCCGGCCCGGGTACCCGAGACGGTATGGGTTCCCGTTGCGCCCTTCGCAGAGGCTCCGGCTGTCGCGACAGGCCAGGGGGCGACCTCCAAACGCGCGATCGAGGAGCCTCTGTCGGCTCACGCGGAGATGGCCGCCGAGGAGGAGGAGCTGGCGGCGCCGGGCACGATTGCCGAGCCGCTGGCGACGCCGCGCCTGGGTGCCAACGACAACCGGGTGGCGCGCGGGGTGCCCGACAGCGACGTGCAGCGCTTCTACCGCGAGCGGGTCGTCGCCGCGGCCGAGGGCGTGAGTCTCACCTCGACTGAGCTCTACGAGGAGTACTGTCGCTGGTGCGAGGACAACGAGAAGGTGCCGTTCGCACACCCGCGGGTCACCCGCGAGATCGGCGAGCTGGGCGTCAAAAAGGAGCGCATTGGCAAACGCACTCGCTACTTCGGCATCGCGCTGCGATCCGAAGCAAGACGAGAGGAGGACAAGAAGCTGCCGGCAGCACTGCCCAGAGCAGCATAGGCCGCAAGGCAAACTGGGAAAGGGCCGCCTCGAGCGGCCCTTTTTCTTTTGGGCATCCGCGTTCCGGGGCCATGCTGGTGTCAGTGCCTCGCAAGCGAGATGGGCCGTGTGATCACGGGCGAGCGGTTCGGCACATCGATCACCGGCACGGGCTGACCGATCGCGGATGGAATGTTGACAAGCGAGGCGTGCTGCGGTGCGCTCGACCCGTCCGGGACGCCGACGTCGGCGTGCTCGCCACTCGGAACCGGCTGCGTGATCAGGGGTAGTCGCCCTGCCGGGACCCGCAGCCGAGGAGCCTGGCTGGAAGCCTCGATGGCCTTGCGCCCGGTATGAGCCGGCTCCTCGTCCTCGCTGTTTGCGAGATAGATCAGGTACCAAGTGTACGCGATCGCCGCGCCGCCGATGGTATTGCCGAGCGTCACGGCGCCGATGTTGGCGAGAAAGCCGGCAGCGGAGACCTGCGCGCCGCTCAGCATGCCGATGGGCAGCAGGTAGAGGTTGGCAACGCAGTGCTCGAAGCCGAGCGCCACGAAGGCACTGATCGGGAAAGCTATGGCGATCGCCTTGCCCTCCACGCTGCGGGCCGCAGCGCTGAGCCATACGGCAAGGCACACCAGCATGTTGCAGAGGATGCCGCGCAGGAAGGCGGAGCCCACTCCGAGCTGCGCCTTGGCCTCGGCGATCCTGACCGCTGTCGCCTTCACGTCGTTGCCGTCGAGGATGCCGCAAAGATAGATGGCTAACGCCAGCAGGACCGCGCCGGCCGCGTTGCCCGCGTAGGCGAGACCCCAGTTGCGGACCACGGCGCCGCGGGAGATCTTTCGACCTGCGAAGGCCAGCAGCATCAGGTTGTTGCCGGTGAAGAGCTCGCCGCCCGCGATCACCAGCATGATCAGGCCGAGGCTGAAGGCGAGGCCTGCGGCGAACCGCCCGAGGCCGAAGCCCAGGGTGCTGTCGGTGAGCACGAGTGTCGCCAGCGCGCCGCCGAAGCCGATATAGAGGCCGCCCAGGAGGCCCAGCAGAACAAGGTTCCGCGTTGGCAGGTCCGCCCGCACGACGCTGGTGACCTCGAGGCGCCGCGCGATCTCGGCAGGAGCGAAGGGGTCGACGGATACGGGCGCTTGTTGCAACGTCAGCCGATTGCTCATGGCGATCCTCGAGAACTTGAGGCAGCTGCCCACGACGGGCGCCTGGCCAGAAAATGTCTATGTCTGAGACGATTGACCTCCCGGATCGGGAGCGCTGTTCCCTGCGTGACACCGCGCAAACGCCGCTGCGGAGCGGCGCTCTCCAACTGCCGGATGGTTCCGTGGACGGCCGCGTGCTAACGCATGGCATGGTCGGCGCCGCCGCCGGTGCCGTCAGCCCGCCAGGGAGCCGAGCCCATGCCTCAGCCGCCACCCGCCGCCGTCGGCATTCGCCTTGCCGAGGTGGACACTCCCGCCCTCGTCGTCGATCTCGACGCCTTCGAGCGCAACCTCGACCGGATGGCAGGCTTCGTGCGCCAGGCCGGCGTGCGCGTGCGCCCACATTCCAAGACGCACAAGTCGCCCGACATTGCGGCCCGGCAGATCGCCCGGGGCGCCGTGGGCGTGTGCTGCCAGAAGGTGTCGGAGGCCGAGGTGATGGTGGCCGGCGGCGTCGGCGACGTGCTCGTCTCCAACGAGGTGGCCGGGGCCGGCAAGCTCGACCGGCTCGCCGCCCTCGCGCGCCGTGCCAAAGTCGCCGTCTGCACGGACGATGCCGGCAGCGTGGCCGAGATCGAGGCCGCCGCGGCTAAGGCGCAAGTCCGGCTTGACGTGCTGGTGGAGATCGATGTCGGCGGGCGGCGCTGCGGGATCACGCCTGGTGCAGCGGCTGCAGCGCTTGCCAAGCGCATCGCAAGCTCGCCTCATCTGCGCTTTGCCGGGCTGCAGGCCTACCACGGCTCCGCCCAGCATGTTCGCGACGCGGCCGAGCGCGGTGCCCACATTGCCCGCGCCGTGGCGCAGGTGAAGGAGACGCTGGCAGCCCTGAAGGCCGTCGGGCTCGAGGCCGAGACGATAGCGGGCGCCGGCACCGGCACCTACGAGCACGAGAGCGCCAGCAAGGTCTACACGGAGCTGCAGGCCGGCTCGTACATCTTCATGGATGCCGACTACGCCCGCAACAAGCGCGGCGACGGCGGGCCCTTCGACACGTTCGAGCACGCACTCTTCGTCTACGCCACCGTCATGAGCGCGCCGGTCCCCGAGCGGCGCATCGTCGATGCGGGTCACAAGGCCCTCGCCGTCGACAGCGGCATGCCCGTGCCCTGGCGGCTTGCCGGCGCGGTCTATCACCGCCCCTCCGACGAGCACGGCATCCTCGATGTCAGCAACTGCGCCGAGCCGCCCAAGCGCGGCGACAAGGTGCTGCTGGTGCCCGGCCACTGCGATCCGACCGTCAACCTGCACGATTGGTACGTCGGCGTGCGCGGGCTTGCCGGCAGCGACCCGCGCGTCGAGACGCTGTGGCCGGTGGCGGCACGCGGTGCCTTGTTCTGATTCCGTTCGCAGGCGGTGTGAATTCTATTAACATTGGCCATTGCGGAGCCGTCACCGCCACACGATATCTTGCCCACCAACGCCCCACGGGAGGGATCAAATGACGCCGGATGAACGCCCGCTGATCACCGATCTGTTCGAGCGCATGCGCAGCTACGGCGAGCCCGAGAAGGACCGCCAGGCCGAAGCGCTGATCAACCAGCAGGTCCGGGCCAACCCAGACGCGGCCTACATGCTCGTGCAGTCCGTGCTGGTGCAGGAGCAGGCGCTGCAGGCTGCCAACGATCGCGTGCTGGAGCTGGAAGAGCAGCTTCGCAGCATGGACCAGGGGCAACAGCGCTCGGGCCGCTCCGGCGGTTTCCTTGGCGGCTTCTGGGGCAACAATGACCGGCGCGAGGAAGCGCCGAGGCAGAGCGGCAGCGTGCCTCAGATCGGCTCGCGGGCGACGCCGCCCGCCTATGGCGCCGACCGGCCATCGACGCCCTGGTCTCAGGGTGCCGGCGCTCAGCCCCAGCAGCAGCAGACGCCCGCCGGCGGCGGCTTCGGCGGCGGTGGCTTCATGCGCTCTGCGCTCGGCACCGCCGCGGGCGTGGCCGGCGGCGTTCTCCTCGCCGACAGCATCCGCAACATGCTGGGAGGCGGCAGCGCGCACGCGAGTTCGTCATCCACGGAAGCCCAGCGCGCGCAGGATGCCCGCGATGACGCGGCCGAGGACGCCAAGGACGATGCGGGCTACCAGGAAGCCAGCGGCGACAGCGACTACGGCTTCGACTCGGGCGGCGGCGACATCGAGATTTGACCCGGAAGGTCATCCCGGCGCTTGCCTGCACTGGCGAAGGCCGCTGTCGCCGGGACGCACCGATCCGAGAGCGTCGGCGCGGGTTGCGAGGTGGATCGCGGGGACAAGCCCCGCGATGATCCGCGTGTGGGTATCGCGCGCCCCATCCCCAACCGCGCCGTCATCCCGGCGCTTGTCGCGGATCCACCACTCCGCTTGCTCCGATGTCAGTTGATGGTTCGATCCTGGGCGTGAAGCCCGGGATGACACCGATGCGCTTGGGTTGGCTGCTGGGGTCGAAGAATGAAGGCGCCATAGCCAACTCGCGCCATCATCACCCCAGTGTGTGGCGGAAATCGTCGTAGGTGAAGCTGCGCAGCACGCGATAGCTGTTGTCCTCCTCGAGGATGCCGAGGTCGGGCCGCGGCGTGCCGTTGAACGTCGTGTTCTTGACGAAGCTGTACTGCATCATGTCGGTGAACACGATCCGGCTGCCGAGCTGCAGGGGCTCGGGGAACGAGTATTCGCCGATGACGTCGCCGGTCATGCAGGTCTTGCCGCCCAAGATGTAGCTGTGCGGGTGCACGCCGGGCGCGGCGGCGCCGATGATGCCGGGCGTATACGGCACCTCAAGCACGTCCGGCATGTGGCAGCTCGCCGACGTGTCGAGGATGGCTATCTGCTTCTCGTTGAAGTGGACGCCGATGACGGTCGCGACGAGATAGCCGGTGTCCACGACGATCCCGGCGCCGGGCTCCAGGATCAGCTCCACGCCAATCCGATCGCGAAACGCCTGGAGGGCGGCGATCAGCTTGCCCACGTCGTAGCCCGGCTTGTTGATGAAGTGCCCGCCGCCGAAGTTCACGGCCTTCACGCGGCGGATGTAGGGCTCGAACGTGCGGGCTACATGCTCGATGAGGCCGACGGAGCCGTCGGCCAGGCTCTCGCACAGCGCGTGCACATGAAAGATATCGATGTCGCCCCATGGCAGCTGGTCGATCTGATCCGCCGGCGTGCCGAAGCGCGAGAACGGCGCGCAGGGGTCGTACAGCGCCCCGCCGAGCGTCGCGTTGGAGTATCCGGGATTGATGCGGATGCCGAGCTTGCGCCCTGCGGCCTTCACCTGCGCTGCGTACCGGCCAATCTGCTCGGGCGAGTTGAAGTAGATATGGTCGGCGATCGGGATCAGCCGCTCGACCTCGCCCGGCGCGTAGGCCGGCGCGTAGACGTGCACCTCCTTGCCGAACTCCTCGTGGCCCATCCGCGCCTCATACTCGCCGCTTGCCGTTGACCCGTCGAGCACCTCGCGCACCAGGGGGAATGCGGCCGGCATGGCCCAGGCTTTCGTCGCGAGCAGCACCTTGCAGCCCGCCTCGCGCCGGATGCGCGCGACCGTGGCGAGGTTGCGCTTCAGCGCCGCCACGTCGAGGACGTAGGCCGGCGTGCGCATCGATGCGGGGAGCTTGGGGTGCATGGATCGGCGCGTCCTCCCCCTCTCCCCGCATGAGGGGAGAGGGTCGGGGTGAGGGGCAGAAGGGAAACTCAACGTAGGAGCAAGCGGCTGCCCTCACCCTAGCCCTCTCCCCATGAAGGATGGAGAGGGGATACTCACGTCTTGACGGCGAACAGCTCCTTCTGGTCCGCCGCCGTCATCTCCTTCAAATGCCACGGCAGGCCCTGCTTGCCGATCTCGTCCATGAAGGGCTTGGGAGGCAGCTGCTCGACGTTGAAAACGCCGGCACCCTTCCAGTGGCCCTTGAACAGCATCATGCCGCCGACCACGGGCGGCACGCCGGTGGTGTAGGACACGGCCTGCGCGCCGGTCTCCTTGTAACAGTCGGCGTGATCGCAAACGTTATAGATGATGGCGCGCTTCTCCTTGCCGTCCTTCTTGCCGGTGAAGATGCAGCCGATCGAGGTGCGGCCCGTGTAGTTCTCGCCGAGCGAGGAGGGCGCCGGCAGCAGTTCCTTGAGGAACTCCATCGGGATCACGGGCGTCCCCTTGTACATGACCGGATCGATGCGGGTCATGCCGACGTTCTGCAGCACCTCCAGATGCTTGATGTAGTTGTCGGAGAAGGTCATCCAGAATCGGATCTGCTTGAGGCCCTTGATGTGCTTGACGAGGCTCTCCTCCTCCTCGTGATAGATCAGATACGACTTGCGCGGGCCCACCTCCGGATAGTCGATCATGGCCGAGATGGACAGCGGGTCGATCTCGATCCACTTGCCGTCCTTCCAGTATTTGCCGCGCTGCGTCACCTCGCGCAGGTTGATCTCGGGATTGAAGTTGGTGGCGAAGGCCTTGCCGTGGCTGCCGTCGTTGCAGTCGATGATGTCGATGGTGGCGATCTCGTCGAACAGGAACTCCTGCGCGTAGGCGCAGTAGATGTTGGACTGGCCGGGATCGAAGCCGCAGCCCAGGATCGCCATGATCCCCTTGTCCTTGTAGCGGTCGTGGTACTTCCACTGCCAGGAGTACTCGAACTTGGCGACGTCGCGCGGCTCATAGTTGGCCGTATCCATGTAGTGCACGCCCGTCTTCAGGCACGCATCCATGATCGGCAGGTCCTGATAGGGCAACGCCATGTTGATGAGCAGGTCCGGCTTCACCTTCTCGATCAGCGCCACGACCTCGGCGACGTTGTCGGCATCGACCTGGCTGATCTCGATCGGCGTCCTGCAGCGTTTGGCGACGTTCTCGCAGCTCACGAGGCGGCGCGAGGCGAGATGGACCTTCTTGAACACATCCCGGTTCATCGCGCACTTCTGGGCGGTGACGGATCCGGCGGCGCCGGCGCCAATAATGAGAACACTGTCCAAGTTGATCTCCCGGGAGCTAGAGGTTCGGCACTGCTTGGCGCTGGACGACTACGCTTTTGTGACAGGGCGCGTGGTTTCGCGCGGAACACTTGCGATGCATGCAGTGCTCGCGCATGCGGGGACCTCTACTAGGTCTCGGTCCACGCATCAATCCTGGCATGGCGCGCCCGGACACGTTTGGGCCGGTACAGGCGGGCGCGCTCACGCGAGGGTTAACGTGGCGCGCTGCCTGGGCGCCATCATCCGCAGGTTTGGCCGTCGGAGCGGCCGCCCTGCAGCGCCGACCTGCGCCCCGCGCGCGAGGCCGCCGCCTCAGCCGTCTCGCGGGCTCAGGCGACCCGGTTCGCCTTGCCGGCAATCTTCAAGGCGAAGGCGTAGTCGACGGCGATCTCCTTCAGGGCCTCGAAGCGTCCCGACGCCCCGCCGTGCCCGGCTTCCATGTTGGTCTTGAGGAGGATCATGTTGGTGCCGGTGTTCCTGTGGCGCAGCCGCGCGATCCACTTGGCGGGCTCCCAGTAGGTGACGCGCGGATCGGTCAGGCCGGCATAGGCGAAGATGTGCGGGTAGGCCTTGGCCGCGACGTTGTCGTAGGGCGAGTAGGAGCGAATGGTGTCGAAGTCCCTCTTCGACGTGATCGGGTTGCCCCACTCAGGCCATTCCGGCGGGGTGAGCGGCAGGCTCTCGTCCAGCATGGTGTTGAGGACATCGACGAAGGGCACGTCGGCAATGATGCCGAGAAACAGCTCGGGCGCCATGTTGGCGATTACGCCCATCAGCATGCCGCCGGCCGAGCCGCCGTTGGCGACGATGCGCCCGCGCCGGGTGTAGCCTTCCTTCACCAGGTACTCGCCGGCGGCGATGAAGTCGGTGAAGGTGTTCACCTTCTTCTCGAGCTTGCCCTCGGTGTACCAGCGGTAGCCCTTGTCCTTGCCGCCGCGGATATGGGCGATGGCAAAGATGAAGCCGCGATCGACCAGCGACAGGCGGCTGGTGGAGAAGCTCGCGGGGATGGCGATGCCGTAGGCGCCGTAGCCGTAGAGGAACAGCGGCGCGGAGCCGTCGAGCGGGGTGCCCTTCCTGTAGAGGAGCGATACCGGCACCGTCTCGCCGTCCGCAGCCGGAGCGTAGAGGCGGCGGGTGACGTAGTCGGCAGGGTCGTGGCCGCTCGGCACTTCCTGCGTCTTGCGCAGCGTGCGCGTGCGCGTCTCCATGTCGTAGTCGAACACCTGGGCCGGGGTGGTCATCGACGAGTAGGTGAAGCGCACCGTCGTCGTATCGAACTCGAAGCCCGCCGACACGCCCAGCGAATAGGCTTCCTCGTCGAAGGCGACGGCATGCTCGGCGCCGTCGGCGAAGCGGCGCACGACGATGCGCGGCAGCCCGTCCTCGCGCTCGAGCCGCACCAGATGGCCCTGAAAGGCGATGGTCTCGAGGATCAGCCGCCCCGGCTTGTGCGCGACGATCTCGCGCCAGTTCGCCTGCTCGGGCGCCCCCACGGGGCTCTCGCAGATGCGGAAATCCTCGGCGCCTGCCGAGTTGGTGGTTATGATCAGGCGGTCGCCGTGGTGCTCGACCGCGTATTCGTGGCCGTGGACCCGCGGCACCAGCAGGCGCGGCTCGCTTTCGGGGCGGTCGGCGTCGATCAGGTACACCTCGGTCGTCTGGTGGTCGTGCGCCTCGATCGTGACGAAGCGGGACGACTGGGTCTGGCCGACGCCGACGTAGAAGCCCTTGTCCTTCTCCTCGTAGATCAGCACGTCGGCCTTGCCGGGAGTGCCGACGCGGTGGCGGTAGACGTAGAGCGGCCGCTGGTTGGCATCGAGACGTACATAGAACAGCGTGCGGCTGTCGTTGCCCCAGATGATGGCGCTGCGCGTGTCGGGCATGGCCTCGCGCAGGTCCTTGCCGGTGGCGAGGTCGCGGATCTTGATGGTGAAGAGCTCCGAGCCCTTCTTGTCGACGGCGTAGGCGAGATAGCGGTGGTCGGGGCTGTGTGCGGCGGCGCCGAGCTGCCAGTAGCGCTGGCCCTCGGCCTCCTTGTTGCCGTCGATGAGGATTTCTTCCGGTCCGCCGCCGCGCCGGCGCCGGCAAACCCGCGGATACTGGCCGCCGGTGACGTAGGCGAAATAGTACTCGAAGGGCCCGTCGGGTGCGGGGACGGAGCTGTCGTCCTCCTTGATGCGTGCCTTCATCTCGGCATAGAGGGCCGCCTGCAGCTCGGCCGTATCGCCCAGCGCTGCCTCTGTATAGGCGTTCTCGGCATCGAGGTAAGCGCGGATCTGGGGATCGAGCACGGCGGGATCGCGCATCACATCCTGCCAGTTGGCCGCGCGCAGCCAGGCATACTCGTCCACGAACTCGACACCGTGCTGCACGGTGAACGTCGGCTCGCGCCTAGCGGCCGGCGGCAGCGGGCGAGCGATCGGGCGATTGAGACCGTGCATGGTGAAATCCTTTCGAATGAACACCCCCATCCTGGGGGTTGCGGCGCTCGGCGCCCGATCCAGAGTATTGCGCGGCTTGTCCGGCTCGGCGTCAGGTGTCGCCTGGCTTGAATTTCAGGGCGGCGCCGTTGATGCAGTACCTCAGCCCGGTCGTCTCCCGCGGGCCGTCCGGAAACACGTGACCCAGGTGTGCGTCGCAGCGCGAGCAGCGGACCTCCGTGCGGCTCATGAACAGTGAGCGGTCGGCATGCTCGCTCACGGCCTCGTCGCTGCCGGGCCTGTCGAAGCTCGGCCATCCCGTCCCCGAGTTGAACTTCGCCTGCGACCGGAACAGCGGCTCGCCGCAGCACACGCACGCATAGATGCCGGCGCGCTTCTCGGCATTGAGCGGCGAGGTGCCGGGACGCTCGGTGCCGTGCTGCCGCGTGACGTAGTACTGCTCGCCGGTGAGCTGCGCGCGCCATTCGGCATCCGCTTTGACGACCTTGTCGGTGCGCGGCGCGCGTGGCGAAGGTGCGCTCTTGGTCATGAGGATGTGGCCTTCATTGTGCTCAGCGTGACTAGTCGGGCCCGAGGGCTCCATTATGACGGCCCCGACCGCGGGCTACGAGAGCCAAATCGCTTCAAGTCTTTGTGTTGCCCTGTGCCGGTCGCAGGGTGCTCATGGCGACCCGGCAGTACTCACGGGAAAGTGTAGCCTATCTTCGGTTGCACAAGAGCTTTGATTAAGCTCTGGGGGGAGGGGAGACGAAGGCAAATAGTCGGCGCGGCGAGGCTCACACAACGATAATTTTTTCTTTGTTATTGACTGGCGATGCTTTACTTTATTGATCTGGCTATTGTATAGGGTGAGCAACGGAAGCGTTCACGCGGGGGTGACGCGATGTGGCCAGTGGCGCCTTGGTCGAGGAGGCGCTGCCTGTCTGCAAACAGGCGCATCCGGGTGGAGAGACACTATGGAAGACTCGAATAGAGCTGATTTGGTGGAACTTACCGCCGATATCATTTCAGCCTACGTCAGCAACAATACGGTCGTTGCCTCCGATCTTCCTGCCATCATCGGCGACGTTCACGATGCCCTGAGCAAAGCCTCCAATCGGATCGGGCAGACGGAGCGGGAAGAACTGCGCCCCGCCGTGGCCCTCAAGAAATCAGTGACCCCCGATTACATCGTCTGCCTGGAGGATGGGAAGAAGTTCAAGTCTTTGAAGCGCCATCTGCGCACGCACTACAACCTTTCCCCCGAAGAATACCGCGAGAAGTGGAACCTTCCGCACGATTACCCGATGGTTGCCCCGAACTACGCGGCCGCGCGGTCCCAGCTTGCCAAGCAGATGGGCCTCGGCACGCGCCGGGATAAGTAGGACTCGGGCGGACCGCGCCCTTTTCCCGATTTTCGACTTCTCTCATCTGTTGCGGTCGGGCAGTGCAGTCACGCCAGGCGCCGTCGGGCGCGTGTGGCTTGGCGCAGCCTTGGCGGAATAAGCGAACGCCGGGTTCGCTCAAGGTTCCCGCGACTTCTTTCGTCTTGCTCGCGACGCCCCGAGCGCGTGTCGCTCCATTGGGGCGTCGGCGTGCTTGGTGTGCGCCGATGCCGCCGCCCGACTTCAACACGCTTAACCAACACGCTACTTATCCCCACCATTCACCTAATCATTACAATACCGTGGCGGACTGCGGCATCTGATCTATGATCAAGAATATATCTTGGGCGCCGGAGTAATTCGACAACTTTACTTGCGATGGACTGGACGCATGGCGCGAATGATCGATTGTGCTTTTTCCAGATTGCAATCAGGGCGGGTATCAAGTTGGTGGGGACGGATCCCCGAGGGGTGTTTGCGCGAAATGCTCGAGCAGGTCGTGCTCCGGGTCTTCATGGTGGCGAGCGCCGATCTGTGGTCGCATAGGCGCGGTTGTCCTCGCGTCGCGTTCGCCCGACAGGTGGCGATGTATCTGGCCCATGTGGCCTGCGGCCTCTCGCTTACGGAGGTCGGCCGGGTTTTCGTCCGCGATCGCACGACAGTGGCGCACGCGTGCGGCCTCATCGAAGACCTGCGCGACGATCCCGTCCTCGACCGCTCACTGGAGCTTTTGGAGGGCGTCCTGCGCAATCTGTCCCGGGCACCGCAGGCCAACCCCATCGATCTGCGACACGGAGCGGACAGTTGATGCCGACTGGCGTCCGTCAACCCGATGCCACGCCCTCGGCCGAGATGGACGAGGAAGATGCGCTCTGGCATTTGGCGGCCAAGGGTGCCTATGCGGTGGCGGCCGGCGCAGCCGACGCGGCCCCGCGGGGCGACTACGTCGTGCGCTCCGAACGTCCGGATGGGCCTGCGGTCCTGGCCGTGGTGTCGGCCGCGGCATTCCTCAGGGCGCGCTGCCGCGGCTGGATCGCGGCCGACGGCGGCCGCTACCGTCTCTCGGCGGCCGGCTTGAAGGCAGTGCGCGAGGCCAGGTCGCGCGGGGCTCGGCGCGCGCCGGGACGACGCCCGGATCCGGCCGGGCGGCCGGTGGCGGGCCGTGCCGGCGGGGGGCCGCGCGCGGCCCAGGAGCGGCCCCTCGCCTGGCTCAGGCGACGCAAGGACAAGGAAGGTCAGCCGCTTGTCACCGAGCCCCAGTTTGCCGCCGGCGAGCGCCTGGCCGCCGACTATTGGCGCGCCCACCTCATGCCGCGCGTGACCGCCGACTGGTCGGGGCACGCCAACGACGGGCGGGCGCGCCGCGCTGCGCCGGGCGTCGGCGTTGAGATCGGCGACAACGTCATGGCCGCGCGCCAGCGCATCGACCGGGCGCTCGCCGCGGTCGGGCCGGAGCTCTCGGGCATCCTCGTGGCCGTGTGCTGCCACGAAGAAGGCCTCGAGGCCGCGGAGCGGACCCAGGGGTGGCCGCCGCGGTCGGGCAAGATCGTGCTGCAACTCGCCTTGACGAGTCTCGCCCGCCACTACGGTCTGATAGCTCCGCGGCCGACCCCGGCGGCACACCGGCTGCGCCACTGGGCGAGCGACGACTACCGGCCCGATCTCGGCGCCTGGCGATAGAGGGGCGCGGGCACCGGCATGCTCCGATCATGGCGCCCATCCGCGATGTCTGCAAAGGCTCAGGCTCAGGCTGTGGCGAGGGCGCGGGCGTCGCGGCGGATGCGTTCCACCATCGAGAAGAAGCCGTTGGACCGCTGCGGCGTGAGGTGCTCCGCGAGGCCCAGCTCGGCGAAGCCGGCGCGGGCGTCGACGGCGAGAATCTCGTCCGGAGTCCTGCCTTGATACATGGCAAAGAGAATGGCGATCAGCCCGCGCACGATGTGGGCATCGCTGTCGCCGACGAACTCGAGTGCCGGCGCTCCGTTTGCCGGTCCTGAGTGCGTCGAGCTTGCGAGCCACACCTGGCTGGCGCAGCCCCGCACCTTGTTGGCCTCGACGCGCAGCGCCTCGGGCAGCGGCGCCAGGCCGCGTCCGAGCTCGATGACATAGCGGTAGCGGTCCTCCCACTCGTCGAGCAGGGCGAAATCCGAGCGGATGGCATCGAACGTCATGGACGGTGCGGTCGGGCCAATTGCGTACGGGCAGCCTGGTTGGGCTGCGGCTGTCTGCATAGCACGCAATATGGCCACGCCGCGGAGCAGCGCAAGACAGAAGATCGGGTGGCTCAGGTTCCCGTGCGCTGGACCTGTCCGCGCCAGGGCGGACTGAGGTCCGCCGGCGTCAGCGTGCCGCGGGCCATGGGGGCAATTTTCGCTTCCGGGGCAGGGGCGGTCTTGGCGCTGACGGGCTCAGCCAGGGGCGTTGGCGCGTTTGCGTCCTTGCGCCCGGCCGAGGTGATGAGCTCGACGGCCATGCGCCCGCCGAACTCGGCCTTCTTGAGGAAGGTCGCCCACAGATCGGCACCGGTCGCGCAGGTCTGCGCATTGCGGTCGCAGAAGGTCGCCACGCGCTCCACCGTGACCGCCGCCGTATTGTAGAGGCGCGCCTGCTGGCGCTCGTCGGTCGGCAGCAGCAGCACCGCTAGCCCGACCCAGAATGCCATCCTGATCAGAAACATGGGAGTACGCCCGTCACTGTTCGTCGCTCTTGCCTCGGCGGTCTTCGCCGCCTTCTGACAGAGCTAACAGACAAACCTATCGATCACGCAAAGAGGGCCGGGCCGATGCTGCGAAAAGTTGCAGCGAATTTTATGCATGTGAGGCCTCGCTTCCGCGATGCGTTGCGGACCCGGGAAAAAGGAGCGCGCCGAGCCGCACTCCGGGTCCGCAAAATCATTGTGTGAAGCCGTCCGGTTAACAGTTCGTTTACAAAGCGCTTCGAATAATGCCGCCGGGGGCAGGGTTTGCGTAGGAGTAAGGATAATGACCCCAGGGCAGGCGAAGTTTGCGCTCACGGGCTTCCTGCTGGTGATGGTGGGTGTGTCGTTCAACGCCATCTTCCTCCAGACGAAGCCGATCGCCACGGCGCGCGCCCACGAGCGGCCCACGCCGCAAACGGGGCCCGAGCATGCGCGCGCCGCCGCGGGCGCGGGCGATAGCGCCCGGTCGGCACCGGGTGCGGCAGGCACCGTCGCGCAGCCGCTGCGCATTGCCCGCTTCGCCCCCGAGACCTCCACCCCCACCTCTGCACCCGCCCCGGCCGGCGAATCCGACCGCGAGCCGGGTCCCGACACCACACGCGCCATCCAGCGCGAGCTGCGGCTGCGCGGCTATGGCGCGCTTCCGGGCGACGGCAGCCTGGGGCTTGCGACACGGGCCGCGATCATCGCCTTCGAGCAGGATCAGGGACTGACGCCGACGGGCGTGGCGAGCGAGCGGCTGCTGCGGCGCATTCTGTTCGGCGCGTCGGTCGGCGAGAGTGCGGCCGTCGCCAAGGAGAGGTCTCTGCACGTCGAGCAGGTCAACCGCGCCGTGCAACAATGGCTCGCCGCGCTCGGCTACCAGCCGGGACGTGTCGACGGCATGCTCGGCGAGGCCACCGTGCAGGCCATTCGCGAATTCGAGGTGGACAAGGGGCTCGTACCCCGCGGCCGCATCACGGCGGACCTCGTCAGGCGGCTGAGCGAGGCGGCAGCGCCCAAGGTGCAGGGCCGCTGATGCCGGCGTGGGGGAGCGGCGCGGCAGCAGGCGGCGTTGGCGGCCTGGGGCGGGCGGCCTACAGTGCTCCGGCATGCGCCTGAAATCGGACATCTGGGTTTCGGCCTATCTGCGGCGCTGCCAGCAGGAAGGTGCCATGGCGGTGCTCGAGCGCCGCGGAGATGCCGATGCAGGTGCGATCTACATCAAGGTGAGCCGCCTGGACGGCACCGCGCTGCTCTTCGGCCCGGCGCCCGCCGGCCTCGATGAGGCCCGCGAGGACCGGCGCTGGCAGCCATGCCTCCCGCATATGCCCGCCTCCGAGGCCGAAGCCGATGCCTATCTCTCCAAGCAGAGGGAATTTGATCCCGACATCTGGGTCGTCGCCGTGGAGGACCGCGGCGGCCGCCACTTCCTCGA
>Ga0111539_10001941_pt1 | contig 27564 bp, 22 predicted proteins | sample RhiMethybrSRZTD1_FD_79667 | JGI IMG/M metagenome (GOLD analysis project Ga0111539, IMG submission 79667) | Populus rhizosphere microbial communities from Tennessee, USA - Rhizosphere MetaG P. TD hybrid SRZTD1 (version 2) (version 2) | ecosystem: Host-associated > Plants > Roots > Rhizosphere >...
CGTAATCGCTCGCAAATAGGACGACGACAGCAGGCTGGAATACGACTCGGGCGCTTCCGTGGCGGCTCCATGCCGTATCGTCGTGTATCCGACCGTCACTGCCCGGCTACCACCCGCGGCGAGCAACTGAACGACCGCCAGGATCGGCAGCAGGCCGGGAAGATCGATCCCCGCAGCGCCGGCGCGCTCGACGAGCACACCGCCAACGACGCCGCCGAATGCCGCGCCTCCCGCGACTCGCCCGACCAATTGCTTCGCGGTGTGCGGATCGAAGCGCTCGTTGAACAGCGACCAGAATCCGGAGACCAGAACCGAGCCGAACACCATCGTGTGAACGAACAGCGCCATGGCCGCAAGCGCCGGTTGTTGGTGGCTCAGCACCCATTCAATGACGAGCAGCAGTGCGCTCAGCGTGGTGTTGAACGGCAGGACGACGGCAGGACCGAACTGATCCATCATCCTGGCGAGCAACGGCAGCAATGCGACCGAGAGGAGCGAGGAGATGATCACCGCGCCTGGCAGTGCAGACGCCGGGTAGTTCGCCAGGAAGAACGCATCACGGACCGCGCTGGCCGCGACCTGCTGCGCGACCATGATCCCCGCGGTGACCGAGACGATTGCCGTAACGCCGTTCCTTCGCAGAGGGCTCATACGATCCAGTCGTCATCGTACCGCGCCCGGCAATGATGAGCGCACGGCGTTCTGCTGGACGCCTGTCCAATTGGCCGCGAGTTATGATCGACGCCGGTGGCGGATGACCGTGTTGAAACCGTAAGCGCCGGATGGTGGGGCGGTCTGTATCGATGGATCGTCGGCACCACGCCAGCATCAGGATCGCGACGACCCGCCGAGGCCCCGGACCCGTCGGAGCGCACGCCCTCGCGGATCGGCCATTACACGATCGAACGAAAGCTCGCCTCTGGCGGGATGGGCGTGGTGTACCAGGCGCGTGACGAGCGTCTGGCGCGCACGGTCGCCGTCAAGATGATGCTGTCGCTCGAGCACGACGAGACCGCGCGGAAGCGGTTCTGGCGCGAGGCGCGCGCGGCGGCGAGCGTCAACCATCCCAACGTCTGTCAGATCTACGAGGTCGGCGAAGACCAGGGCCAGCTGTTCATCGCGATGGAACTGCTCGACGGCGAACCCCTGGCCGAGCATCTCAAGGAGCACGGGCCGCTCAGCGTCGAACGGGCGGTGGCGATTGCGACCGACATCCTGGCGGCGCTCGACGCGATTCACACGCACGGCATCGTCCACCGCGATCTCAAGCCGTCGAACGTGTATCTCACCCGTCACGGCGTCAAGCTGCTCGATTTCGGACTGGCCCGGACCGAACCGACGCTGGATACAGCAGTCGGCCTGACACGCAGCGGCATCGCGATGGGCACGCCGCGCTACATGGCGCCCGAAATGATCACCGGCGACACGGTCGACGAGCGAAGCGATCTCTTTGCCGTTGGCGCGATCCTGTTCGAGATGCTCGCCGGTCGTCCGGCATTCAACGGCCGCACGGTCGCGGAGACGCTGAATGCCACGCTCACCGAGCAGCCGCCTGCGCTGACCGGCTCTCCAGCGGTAGCAGCTGTGGATCGTGTCATTCGACGTGCCCTGGCGAAGAAGGCGGCGGAACGTCCAGGCTCGGCGAAGGCGATGGCCGACGAGCTGACGGCCGTACAACGGATCGAGGGCCACGACTCTCCCGCCACGGCGCAAACACTGACGCGCGTCGTCGTCCTGCCGTTCCGCGTCCTGCGTCCGGATCCGGATATCGACTTTCTGGCCTTCAGCCTGCCCGACGCCATCACCACGTCTCTTGCCGGCATCGGCCCGCTGATCGTTCGATCGAGTGCAACGGCGGCGCGATTTGCCGGGGACGCACCCGACATCAAGGCACTGGCCGCCGAAGCCGACGTCGATCGCGTGGTCATGGGCACGCTTCTTCGATCGGGCGACCAGTTGCGCGCGACGACCCAGCTCGTCGAAGCGCCCGGCGGAACGCTTCTGACCTCGCACATGGTGCAGTCGACGCTCGGCGATCTGTTCCGGATGCAGGACGACATCGCGCGGCAGCTCGTCGAGGGACTTGCGCTTCCGCTCGCCGGCGAGCGGCGCTCGCCAGCTCCAGATGCTCCACGCAACCCGACGGCGTATGAGCTCTACCTGAGGGCGAACGGACTTGCACGCATGTACGGTGAAATGGCGAACGCTCGCGCGCTGTACGAGAGATGTGTCGAGCTCGACCCGAGCTTCGCTCCGGCATGGGCTCGGCTCGGTCGGTGCCATCGAGTGATTGGCAAATACCTCGACCCGTCGCCGGACAGCGACGCCAAGGCCGAGGACGCCTTCAACAAAGCCATCTCGCTGAACCCGAGGCTGTCGGTGGCGCACAAGTTCTATGCGAATCTCGAGGCGGATACGGGTCGCGCACGCGAAGCCATCGTGCGGCTGCTGCGCGAGGCCACGCGTCACGGGAATGATCCCGAGCTCTTCGCCGGGCTCGTGCACGCGTGCCGCTATTCGGGGCTGTTCGAGGAATCGCTCGCCGCGCATGACGAGGCGAGACGGCTCGACCCGAACATCGTCACCAGTTTCCAGCAGACGCTGCTGATGAAACGCGACATCGAGCGGCTCATCGCCGTCGAGTCCATCGAGCGCGAGCCAGGCGCCGACCAAGGGATCCATGTCATTGGACTGGGCCTCTCAGGCCGCATCGACCAGGCTCGGCAGGAATTGGTCGCGATGGGTCAGGAGCCGCGCCTGCAGCTCTTCCAGAATTGGAAGGCCCATCTGGATGCGTGGCTCGAGCGACGGATCGAGGATATGGTCTCGACACTTGCCGCGTTCGAGTCGTTGAAAATCTTCGACGATCCGGAGGCCATCTTTCAGGAGGGATGGTTGTTTTGCGACGCCGGGGACCACGAGCGCGGCCTCGGTTTCCTGCAGAAGGCGGTGGCCAGGGGATACTTCGTCGCCCCGACGCTGGCGCACTCGCCGCAGTTCGATGCGCTGCGGGAGGTCCCGGCGTTCCAGACACTGCTTGCCGATGCCGAAGCCGGCCGGCAGCGCGCCCTTGCCGCATTCCGGGAGGCCGGCGGCGAGCGGCTTCTCGCGCGCTGATCCTGCTACACTGCGCAAACCTTCCGTCCGGGAAATCGTCTAAGCAGCCGAAGGAGCATCCCATGAGTTCTCGCGTGATTGCTTCGGGCATCGTTGCTCTCCTGCTGATGGCCGGTTCGGTGCGGGCGCACCACAACATGTCGGCCTACTTCGACTTCAACAATCGAGTGACGCTCAGCGGCACACTCGGCAAGGTCGACTGGAGAAACCCCCACATCGAACTGATCGTCGATGCGAAAGACGGTGAAGCCGTCCAGACCTGGCGCCTGGAAGGCCCCTCCCCCGCCTTCTTCCGCGATCGCGATATCAGCAGGATGGATTTCGAAGGTGCCCTCGGAAAACCAGTGACCTTTGAGGCCAGCCGCGCGCGCGACGGTTCCGCCTGGGGACTGCTGCGGACGATGACGCTCGCGGGCGGCAAGATCGTTTCCGCGTGTCCGCAGAATTGCTGACGGTCACACGAGCCCGGGCCGCATTCAAACGGAGTTCGCTATGAAGAAATACAGGACTGCGATGACCGCGGCAGTCGCGACACTGACCGCCGTCGTCCTGCTGGCGCCGGCGTCTCTATTCGGCCAGTCTGACGCGGACAAGGCAAAAGCCAGGGCCGAGCAGAGGGCCAGAGGCATCGCCCTGAACCGGGAAAACAATTCACAGGTTCTCCGCCTGTACGACCGTCAGGGGAAGGCCGTCGCCACGATCAACGAGAAGGATTTTTACAACCAGCCAACGATTTCGCCGGACAAGACGCGCCTCGCGGTGATCAGGAACAACCCTGAGACGGAAACCCAGGACGCCTGGGTGATCGATGTCGCGACGGGCAAAAGCACACGCATTACCACCGCCAGCCAACGCCGCGAGCTGTCGCGCGCGCCGGTCTGGTCTCCTGATGGGAAGCAGTTGGCGTATGTGTCGCTGCGCGGCGGCACGGAAGCTTTGTATCGAAGGGCTTCCAACGGCGAAGGACCCGAGGAACTTCTGTACAAGCATCCCGGCTTCGGGATGAACCTCATGGGATGGTCGCTCGACGGTCGGTATTTGAGTTACTTCACCACCGACCTTTCAGGCGGAATCCTGTACTTGCTGCCGCTCGACGGATCGGGCGAGCGGAAGCCTGTCGAAGCGTTCCGCAGCACGTCCACCGTGCAGGGGGCGCGCCTTTCTCCTGACAGCCGCTTTCTCTCGTATATGTCCAATCAATCTGGTCGGCCCGAAATGTACGTCCGGCCGATTGATACTTCGGGCACGGGAGCCGTCAGCGGCGGGCCGTGGCAGATATCCACCGACGGCGGTCTGGGCATGGGATTCTGGCGGCAGGATGGCAAGCAGTTCTACTATCTCGCCGCGGACCGCGGGTTCATGGCGGTCGACGTCAGCACCTCGGACGCGTTCGAATTCAGCAAGCCCAAGCTGCTATTTCGCCTCCCCGAGGGACTCGGGGTGAGCGTCGGGACGGCAAGCGTCAGCCGAGACGGAGAACGATTCGTCGTGGCCGAGCCCGCGCAGCCGCGGCTGCAGCAGATCACCGTGTTCGACCGCCAGGGAAAGATGCTGCGCAAATTGGGAGAGCCTGGCAACTATGGCCAGGCGAATCTCTCTCCCGATGGCGCGCGCGTCGTCGCCATGCGCAACGATCCGAAGACCAATCAGCTCGATATCTGGACGTACGACGTTGCCACAGGCAAGGGGTACCCGATTACCAACGACGCCGAGGGCCAGAATGCGCCGATCTGGTCGCCCGATGGCAAGCAGGTGGCGTACGTGTCCACGACGCAACGAGGCATGCCGTCCATTTACCGAAAGGCGTGGGACGGTACCGGAAACGCGGAACAACTCTTCACGTATACCCCCGGCGCCGGGATGGTTCTCACTGACTGGTCGCCGGACGGGAAGTTCCTTGCCTTCTGGACGCAGGTTCTCGTCGTCGTGCCATTACAAGGTCAAAGCGCCGCGGAGCGCAAAGGGATCGAGTGGCTGCGCGAAGAGTACAACGTGCTTCACGGGCGCTTCTCTCCAGACATGCGCTACATCGCCTACATCACGGACCAGGAGGAGAACGGGAAGCTGCAGCTCTACGTTCGTCCGTTCGACGCCGCCAAGCCCGAGAATCCGCCACCGGGCGACATCGTCCAGGTGTCGGCGGACGCGATGGGCATGATTGGTTGGAAGGGGGATGGCAAGGAGATGTATTTCCTTCAGCCCGATCCCAAGACCGCCGACGTCTACGTCATGGCCGTTGATATCACCACGACTCCGACGTTCAAGGCGGGCGCTCCGCGACTCCTGTTCAAGCTGCAGGGGCCCGTGCCGGGGAACCCGCTGCAGTGGAAGAGCGCGAGCAGTGACGGCCAGCGTTTCGTGTTTGCCGTCAACGTCCCCGCGCCCGCGCGCTGAGGCCGAGCGCACGGCCGCACGCGTCCGCAAAACCAAGGGCCGTCGCCATGACGGCCCTTTCCTAGGTCGCTATTTTTGTGACGGCGACTGCAACCGTATCCGCTGACGCCCCTGGTCGTCGATGTACTCACGGTTGTCTTCGCAGATGTACTCGAGCAGCGTATAGTCCGGCATCCGGCGATACGCGAAGGTAACCGTCCACGGCTTCTCGAGCGTCACCGGGTCCTCGACGGCGATCTCGTCCCACAGCACGTCACCCTGAACGAGATGGATCCGCTCCTTGATGCGCATCTGATCGGAGTGCGGCACGTTTTGATACTGCACCGGTTCTTTGATCCCGATCGTGTCGACGACGAGCGTATCGCCTTCCCATTTGCCGACGGAATGACCGTAGAAGGTCGGATCGATCTCGTCGATGCCTTTCTGCGGCCGATCGAGCAGGATCCGTCGGACTTGTGTGAATGACTCCTGAATGATCGTCACCTGGCCTGGCGTCTGGAGGACCTCCATTGGAAACGGGCCCGACATCATGCCAGGCATCCCGTCAGGGAGACAGTTGACCCAGTTGATGCCGAATGGCTGTCCTTTCGCGGTCGCCTCACGCGCCGCCTGCTGACGCGCCTGCCACTCCTTCAGGAATTGCGGTTTCAGTGGCGGCGGAGTCGCCGCCGGCAGCCGCGGTCCCGTCGCTTGCGCTGTCGACAACGCACCCGGGCCGATCCGCTCCCACGCACCGGTGATGTTCGGCGGGGTCGATCGTGGTCTCGTCTGGGCGTTGACGATCGCCGTGAGTGCGGTCGCGCACGCCAACGCGGTTGCCACAACGCCGGTGGTCACGCGATTCGCGGCCATCATCATTTCAACTCCTGCTCGGGTGTGCGCTTGAACGTGCCCGGAGCCGGTACGGGCGACTCGAGCTTGCGCCCGTCGGTGAACGACAATTCCATCAGCAACCCGCCAGGTTCACCGTTCAACAGCGGCGCCACCATTGCCCGAATCTCGTCCCCCGGCTTGACCGACCGCGACGTCCAGCCGGCGCGCGTGAGCATGTTGATGCTCGTCAGCTCGATCGTGTAGTGCTTCATCGACCCGTCAGCAGCGCGGTAATCCAGTTCCAGGAACCCGTGCGGATTGGTCCACTGGAACCTCGTCACCGTTCCCGTGACGGTGAAGGTCTGCGTGTGGTCGTACACCGCAAAGGAGTGGTGGGCGGCCACGCGACTTCCCAAGACGAGGAGGAAGAGCCCAGCCGCGACGACGCCGGTCACATATCTGTTCGTCATCACGGGTGAAGTGTGCCACACCCTGCAAGCTGGTTGGTGGTTGGTGGTTGGTGGATAGTCGGGGGTGGATCAGTCGCGCCGCGGCACCTTTCCCGGGTCGACACGCGCGGCCCGGACGGCAGGCACCAGGCACGCCACGGTCACGCATCCTCCTCTCAGACCCGAAACACGTCGGTATAATCACCGCGCGATCATGCCGTATGTTCCGGGCTGCAGCATAGACGTGTTCATCAGCTATGCGCACCACGACAACCGCGACGGCTGGGTGCTCAGGCTGAAGGACGACCTCACCGAGAAGCTGAATCCCTTTCTCGGCGGGCAGGCCGCGGTGTGGTTCGACGATCGCATCGGTCCCGGCGACGACATTCGACGAGACATCGAGCAGCCGCTGCAGAACACCATGGTGTTCGTCGCCGTCGTGTCGCCGTCCTACCTGCGCAGCGAATTCTGCATGATCAACGAGCTGGAGTGGTTCCAGAACCATCGCGGCAAAGACATCGTGCAGCTGCTCAAGACTCCGCTCGAAGAAGGACAGGACGTTCCACTCCCGGATGTCAAGTACGAGCTTCTCTACGACGAGCGCGACGGGCACGCGCTCACGGGAGAGCCGCGGGAAAAGATCCTCGACCGGGTCGTGAACGGGCTCACGACCAAATTGCGTCAATTCTGGGAAGCGCGACCGAAGATCTACGTCGCGGATGTCAGAAACAAGGACGTGAAACAACCTTGGGAGAACGTCAAGACGGCGCTCCACCAGGAAGGCTACGCGGTCCTGCCCAAATCGATTCTGCCCTCCCGCGTTCCGGATGGACATATCCGCGGTCTGTTGGAAAAGGCACGCGTCTCCGTCCACGTGGCCGGTGTGGCGGACGACCCTCTTGCGTACCGCCAGCTGGCGATCGCGCAGCAGATTGGCCATCCGATCATCACGCTTCGGAGTGCGCCTGCTGTGAACGAGGTCACGGAACTGATCGCTGAAGTGCAGAGACGCGTCGAGGCGAATCGCAGACCGGCCGTGTATGTCATCTACGACCATTACTCCGATGGGGCGCAAGGCTCGCAGCTGACGGAGTTTCTCGCTGACAGGACCGGCTGCGAGGTGTTTCCACCTCAGGCTGGAGAGAAGTACCACAAGTACCGGCTACGAGTGAGCGACGGCGTGTTGCTGTTTCGGAGCAGCGCGCCCGAGGATTGGTTCAACTCGCAAAAGGTTTCGCTGTTGCAGGCAGCCGCCCTGCGCGCCAGCCGTGACGTGGCGGAGGCGTGGTACGAGACGCGCCGCCCGGATGGCCGGCCTGAGGGCGTTCGCGCCGTGCAGGGATCGCGGCTGGAATGGCGCATCGAGCGCATCGGCGAGCCGAACGTCGAGGACCTGCAGCCGTTTCTCGACGCGCTGCAAACGCGCGTCAGGTCCGCCTCGGGGCCGTCGATGTGACCGCGCCTCCACACGCGCTCTACACCGACCCCATCTTTCCCGGCCTGCGTCCGTTCGACGCGGATGATGCGCTGCTGTTCTTCGGCCGTGAGGAACAGACCGACGAGTTGCTGCGTCGTCTCGACGACACACGTTTCCTCTGCATCGTCGGTCTGTCGGGCTGCGGCAAGTCGTCGCTGGTGCGCGCCGGCCTGCTGCCGGCCCTGCGCCGCGGCCACCTGACCGACGTCGGATCGCAGTGGCGGGTGTGCGTCATGCGCCCCGGGGCCGATCCGCTCGCTGCGCTGGCGCATGCGCTCGATCACACGCTGGGAGTCCGCGATCGCCTCGAGATGCTGCAATCCGGGGATTACGGACTCCTGGACGCCAGCCGGTTCGGCCGGACTGCGGACGAGAACCTGCTGCTGGTCGTCGATCAGTTCGAAGAGATCTTCCGCTTTCAGCGGACCAGCGATGCGTCGCGTTTCGTCAGCCTCCTGCTTGCCGCGTCGCAGGAGTATGAGTCCTTCTATCGACTGTATGTGGTGATCACGCTGCGCTCGGATTTCCTCGGCGAGTGCGCCCGATTCCACGGATTGCCGGAAGCGCTCAACGAAAGCCAGTATCTCGTTCCTCGCATGACGCGAAGCCAGTTGCGCGAGGCGATCGAGGGCCCGTCGGCACTCGGCGGCATCCACGTTGCGCCCGAGGTCGTGGACGAACTGCTCGACAGGACCGGTGACGATCCCGACCAGCTTCCCACGCTGCAGCATCTCTTGATGCGCATGTCGGAGAAACTCGACAAGAACGCGCCCAACCCCACGATCACCATCCGCGAATACATCGCGGTCGGCGGTTGGGACGAAGCCCTCAACCGGCACGCCGAGAACGAATTTCACTCATTGAAGGACAACGAGCCGGCGCTCGCGAAGCGCATCTTCCAGAGGCTCACGGCGCGGGCCCCCGCCGGGCGCGAGGTCCGCCGGCCTGCCGACCTTCGCGACCTGACGGACGTGGCGAACACGACCAGAGAAGCCGTGCAGCGCATGGTGGAGCACTTTCGTCGTGACGGGTGCAACTTCCTCACGTCGCCGGATCGTGACCTCACGGACGACTCCGTCATCGACATCACCCATGAGAGCCTGATCCGCCGCTGGGATCGATTGCGGCAGTGGGTCGACGAAGAGGCGGAGAGCGGTGAATGGTATCGCCGCGTCGAAGACCGCAAACGCATCGTCGGGGCGTATCTCGTCGATCCCGAGCTTGCGTTGGCGATGCGGGCCAGGGACACGGGAAATTGGAATCCAGCCTGGGCGAAGCGGTATGCAACCGAGAAGCAAGGCGTCCGGTTCACCTATGCCGACATCAACCAGTTTCTCGACGACAGCCTCGCGCGGGCCCGCAGCGCGCTCAGCGAGTTGCGGAGCTCGTTGACTGATTTGGCCTATGTCGAGAAGAAGTGCCGGGACGGTCTCATTCACGAACTGCTCGCGGAATATGACGCAGTACTCCGATCGGCGGGGCTCGGCGACGACGAGTGGGCTCAAGTCGCGGGGTTCGCGCGCTTCGTCCGCGGTGAGAGCCAATTGCTCGTCGCACATCCGGAACTGGCATTCCAACAGGCCTTGAACCTGCCGGATTCCACCGCTCCGGCAGCGGCGGCCCGCCGTCTCGCAAGCCAGGACACGCGCCCCCGGTTCCGCTGGGTGAACAAGCCGCAGACTCCGTCTCCATGCGTCCGTACCCTGTTCGGACATCAGGACTACGTCAACGGCTGCGACGTCGCGCTGGACGGCGAGCGGATCGTGTCGGCCTCATCGGACACGACGCTGAAGATCTGGGATACCGCGACGGGTCACGAAATCTTCACGTTGCATGGACACACCTCCTCCGTCGATGCGTGCAGTTTCTCGTCCGACGGGCGGCGCATCCTCTCGGGAGCGCGGAACGGAGAACTGAAAATCTGGGATGCCCCGTCCGGTTCCGAGATGCGTGCGCTGGATGGGCACAGGGCCGCGGTCGTCAGCTGCAAGTTCTCTCGCGACGCGGCGCGAGCGGTCTCCGCATCATTGGATGGGACGGTCAAGGTCTGGCAGGCGGACACGGGCGTGGAGCTGCACACATTGCGCAGCCGTGCTGATCCGGTCTCCTGTGCGTTCTCGCTGGACGGTCAGTGGATCGTCGCCGGCGGCAAAGATGGACAGTTGACAATCTGGGACAGTTGGACCGGTGCCGAGTTGCGGACGTTCGGTCACCACGACAAGGCGATCACAAGTTGTGTCTGGACGCCGGACGGCACGTCTGTCCTGTCGGCATCGGAGGACTTCACTGTTCGCCGATGGGATGTCACGACCGGCGACGTGACGAACACGTACGGAGAAGATCAGCAGACCGTCTGGGCTCTGGCCATCTCACTCGATGGCCGCCGGCTCGCCGGCGGCGCACAGGATGGCAGCATCACATTCTGGGACCTCGAAACCGCAAGCACTCTTGCGCGCGTGACGGAACATCTCGGCCAGGTGAGCGCGCTGGCTTTCTTCCCCGATGGCTCGCGCGTCCTCTCCGGATCGTGGGACGCGGCGCTGAAACTGTGGAGCGTCGAAACCGCAGAAAAGATCCATCGCGAGCTCCGCGCACCGACGGAGGGCGAGGACGCGGCCCGCGGCGGGTCGTGGGGATACATGATTTGTTGCGGCTGTTCTCCCGACGGTCGCTGGCTCGCTGCTGGTTCATCAGATGGTGTGATCAGGCTCTGGGACGCGGCAACCGGTGCGGCGCATGGTGTGTTTCCAGTGCACCGCGATTTCGTCATGTGCTGCGCGTTCTCGCCCGACAGCCGATGGATCGTGTCCGGCGGCTGGGACGGTTCCCTTCGACTGTTCGATATCGTGGAGCGGCGCGAAGGCCCGGTGGCGACGCTGCCCGAGATGGTCTTCTCGTGTGCGTTTTCACGCGACGGCTCACGACTCGTTGCCGGCTGTGCGAGAGCGGTCGTCATCTGGGACGTCGACGGGGACACGATCCGCGAGCGTGCCACCTGGCCGGCGACCGATCGGTTCGTGTCCTGCGCGCTGTCTCCGGATGGCGATTGGGTGATCGCCGGGCTGGAGAACGGACCGTTCGTCGTGTGGGACATCGACGCCGAAGCGCAGCTTCGATCGTTCGAAGGAAGTCCGGGCGTCACGTGCTGCGCGTTGTCCACGGACGGCCGTCGCCTCGCGACGGGATCCGATCCTCCGGCATTGACGATCTGGGACGTGGCGGCGGGCAGCCGACTGCTGGAACTGACCGGCCATGCGGCGCGCGTCGTGTCCTGCAACTTCTCACCGGACGGACGGCGGCTCGTGTCCGGGTCGTGGGACCAGACGCTACGGGTGTGGGATCTCAACGAGCCGACTGACGTCACCGTCGTCTCCGGTCACGCCGACCAGCTTCAAGACGCGTGCTTCACGGCCGATGGGCATCGGCTGTTGTCGGTTGCCGTCGATGGAACCGCGCGCCTCTGGGACGCAGCGACGGGGACCTGGCTCGGATCGCTGCTCTGGCCTCCGGACTCGACATCCGTATGCACGTACTCTCCAGACCGTCGGTACGTGCTGACCGCCTCGCATCATCATGCGCTGAAGCTGTGGAACGGTGTGACCGGGCAGCTCGAACGGGTGGTCACCGGGCACCAGAACGCGGTCCGCGCCTGCGATTTTTCAATTCAAGGACGGTTCGTGTCCGCATCCGCTGATGCCACGCTGAAGATCTGGAGTGTCGCGTCGGCTGAACCGCCATACACCCTGGTCGGCCATGCAGGCCCCGTACAGAGCTGCGCGTTCTCGCCCGATGGAAGCGGGATCGTCTCGGGAGGATGGGACAAGACCGTCCGACTGTGGAACGTCGAACGTGGTGAAGAGGTGCTGGTGTTGCGCGGGCACGAAGACTGGGTGCAGATCGTTCTCATGGCGGCCAATGGCGGCCTGATCGTCTCGTGCTCGCACGACAAAACAGTGGCAATCTGGGACCCGGCAACGGGCGCGCGTCTCCACACGCTGCGTGGACACGACACGGCGATCAACGCCGCGGCTCTCTCTCCGGACGGATCGCGCCTGGTCACCGGCAGCGAAGACGGCGTCCTGAACGTGTGGGACGTGCGGACCGGAGAGGCGATCGCCAGATTGGCTGGACATAGCGGTGCCATTCGCGACTGCGCGTTCGCGGACACGATCGTCTCCGCCTCCCAGGACGGCACCCTTCGCATCTGGGACGCCGATGGGCGCAGCGCTCCCGTTATTCTGACGTCGCACAATGGCCCTGTTCTCGTGTGCAGAATCTCGCCCGACGGCAGGCAGCTCGCCTCCGGAGGGTCAGACCAGTACGTCAAGCTGTGGGACATCGCATCCGCCACGCTCGTCGCCCAATACTGGGCCGCCGCGGTCGTGCAGAGCCTCGCATGGCAACCGGCATCGCGCCGGATTGCAGCCGGCGATGCAGCGGGCAAAATTCATCTCCTCGAGGTCGAGGGGACTTTACCGTAGCCGAACGCGCCCGTGAGCTCGCCGTGAACATCGGCATCACCTATGACCTTCGCGACGAACACCTCCAACGCGGCTCGAGCGAGGAGGAGGCAGCGGAGTTCGACAGCGAGGAAACCGTTCACGCGATCGCGGCCGGCCTGAGTCTGCTGGGGCACCAGGCGCAGCGCATTGGATCGATCCGCACGCTGACGTCTCGTCTTGCTGCCGGCGAGCGGTGGGATCTGGTATTCAACATCGCCGAGGGAACGAACGGATTCAGCCGGGAGTCACAGGTCCCGGCGCTGCTCGACGCGTACGAGATCGCGTATACGTTCTCGGATGCGCTCATCCTTGGCCTGACGCTGCACAAGGGCCTGGCAAAACACGTCGTCCGCGACATGGGCATCCACACACCGGACTTCCTGGTCGTCGACGGCGATGCGGATCTCGACGGGTTTCGGCTGCCGTTTCCGGTGTTCGCCAAGCCGGTCGCGGGCGGATCCAGCATGGGTATTTCGCGCGCATCGAAGGTCCCGCATCTTCAGGCGCTGTTGCCAATCTGCCGCGCGCTTCGGGAAAAGTTCCATCAGCCGGTGCTCGTCGAATCTTTCCTGCCGGGGCGTGAATTCACTGTCGGCATCATCGGAACCGGGTCGGCGGCGCGCGCAATCGGCGTCCTCGAGATCCTGCTCCGGCCCGACGCGGAGCCGGACGCGTATTCGTTCACCAACAAACGTGATTACGAGACGCTGGTCCGCTACCGTCTGGCGGATGATGTGTCGGCGGGGCAGGTGGCGGACCTGGCGCTCCGTGTCTGGAGACGCCTCAACTGCCGTGATGCAGGCCGCGTGGACATTCGGCTCGACGAGTCGCGCAGACCGAGCTTCCTCGAAGTCAACCCGCTCGCCGGCCTTCACCCTCGCCATTCCGACCTGGTGATTCTCTGCCGCATGGTAGGAATCGAGTTCGAGCTGCTGCTCCAGATGATCGTGGAGTCCGCGGAACGGCGTCGCAACCCCGGCGCGCGGATGTGAGCGCGCCACTTCGCTGCCAACTCGTGACGACCGCTCGCCGTTGCCACGCGCGTCGCTGCACGCCCTGATCATGCGCGTGGCGGTGATCTACAACGAACCCAGGGCGGCCCCTGCGAACCAACGCTGGCTGCATGACCGGACCTCCGGAGGAGGCCACCTGCCGGCAAACGCCTGCGATATTGCCGAATTTTCCATCCTGCACCAGGTGGACGTCGTCACGAGAGCGTTGGTCGAGGAAGGGCACGAGACCATACCGTTCGGTGTCGACGATGCGATGAGGCTCGCCGCGTTTCTGGAAAGCGACCGGCCCGACATCATTTTCAACTGCTGTGAGAGTCTCCATCGCAACGCGGCGCTGGAGATGAACGTCGCGGCGCTGTACGAGCTACTGGCGATACCGTTCACCGGATCGCCTGCGCGAACCCTGGCGCTATCGCTCAACAAGGAGCACGCCAAAGCTATCTTCCGCGCCAGCGGTCTTCTCACGCCGCGCCATGCCGTCTTTCATCCGCGCCGCCCGATGTCCGCTCGGAATCTCAGTTTTCCGCTCATCGTGAAGCCGCTGTGCGAGGACGCGAGCATCGGCATCGACGACGATTCGGTCGTCGACACCGAGCAGGACATGCATCGTCGTGTTCGGTTCATTTGGACGGCATTCGAACAACCGGCTCTGGTCGAGGAGTTCATCGACGGGCGTGAACTGAACGTGGCGGTGTTGGCCACCTCCGCCGATGAATTGGTCGCGCTGCCCGTTTCCGAAATCGTGTTCGGCGAGCTCCCCCGCCGGATTGTCGGCTATGAGGCCAAGTGGATGGTCGACTCGCCACGATACCAGGCGACCACTCCCAGATGCCCTGCTGATCTGCCGCCGGCGTTGACCGCTGCAGCGCAAGCGATGGCCGTGCAGGCTGCGCGCGCCCTCGGGCTGAGGGACTACGGACGAATCGACCTGCGTGTGCGCGAGGACGGTGCAGTTTTCGTCCTCGAAGCCAATCCCAATCCAGACATCGGCTTCGATTCGGGGTTCGTGCGGGCCAGCGCCGCCGGGGGACGCACACACGCCACGGTGATCTCTGGGATCCTGGCGCGCGCTGCGGAGCGCGGAGGTCTTGCGGCGACCATCGAGGTTGCGGTTGGCGCGTCATGATACGGGCGCTGACCGGTGACGACCGCGCGTCCGTTCTCGACCTGCTGCGTGCCACCGACGTGTTCACCGCCGTGGAACTGGCGGTCGCCGAGGAACTCATCGACATCGTCATCTCGAAGCCGGCTCAGACCGACTATTTCGCGTCCGTCGCCTGGGACGACCGTGCCGTTCCCCATTGCGCGGGCATGTTCATCCTCGGCCCCACGCCCGCTACGTCCGGCACGTGGCACCTGTACTGGATCGCGGTGCACCCGTCGTATCACGGCAAGGGTGTCGCAGCCGATCTCGAGCAGTCTGCGGCAACGTTCGTACGGGAGCGCGGCGGCTATTGGTTGCTCGCGGAAACGAGCAGTCTGCCCGGCTTCGAGCGAGCGCGGGCGTTCTACCGCCGGCGCGGATATCTCGAGCTGGCGCGAATCGCCGATTACTACAAGCCGGCCGATGATCTGGTGATGTACGGGAAGCGCCTTTGACGTTGTGAGATCTGGGTGAGACGTCTGCGCGCCGCGGCCGTCGTTCGCGGTGCTTGGTGATGTCACCGCGCTGGTGAACGGGGCCTCACGACTCACGGAGTAGCCCCGCTCCGGCCTCCGATCCGGCCGATCCTTCAACTCACATCTGGTTCGCGTATATCTTGACGATGTCGTAGAGGAAATCGCGGCCCTTGTACACCGAGTCCACCCGCACGCGCTCGTTCAGCCCGTGCGCGCCGTTTCCATCGGTGTCGAAGAAGATGCCCGACACGCCATAGGTAGGGATGCCCACCGGCGTCAGAAACGCACCGTCGGTGGCACCAGCCGACATCGTCGGTACCACCGGAACGCCCGGCCAGTATTTGGCCGTGAGCGTTTCCACTGGCCCGAACACTTTCGGATTGAGCGGTTGTGGCCCCTTCGGCACCTCGCTGCGATGATCGGTCAACGTCACCGTGATCTCGGGGTCGCCGGCCAGCTCGGTCAGCTTGTCACGCACCTGTTCCGGCGTCGTGCCGGGGAAGATGCGGCAGTTGATGTTGGCATTTGCGCGCTGGGGTAGCGCGTTGTTGGCGTGGCCCGCCGAGAGCAGCGTGGCAACACAGGTGGTGCGGAGAAGGCCGTTGAAGTCGGGATCTTCGGCGACACGCGCAGCCGCTTTCGTGTCCTTCGGGTTGCTGGCGAAGGCGGCCATCGCCTTGCCGATCTCACCGCCCTTCTGCGGCGCCATCTTGGCGAAAAACGTTCGCGTGATCTCGCTCGACTCGAATGGAAATTGATACTGGCTGATCTTCGTCAGTGCCGCCGCCAGCTGGTAGATGGCGTTCTTCTTCACCGGCCGCGACGAATGGCCTCCAGGGTTGGTGACCTCCACCGTGTAGTTCTGAGGAAATTTCTCCGCTGACTGCACTTCCATCAACAGCGCCTTGCCGTGGTCGTCGTTGTCGCCGCCCCCGCCTTCGTTGAGCGAGAATTCAGCGTCGATGAGGTCGCGCTGATTCAGGGACAGCCATTTGGCGCCGTTGAACGCGGTGCTGGTTTCTTCCCCGCAGGTCAGCGCCATCTTGATCGTGCGCTGGTTCTCGAACTTCTCCTGTTTCAGCCGCATCATCGTGTCGACCCAGGCCGCGACCTGCGACTTCATATCGGCCGTGCCGCGGCCGTAGAAGAACCCGCCTTCTTCGATGAACTGATAGGGATCGCGTGTCCAGTCGGCGCGTCTGGCTTCCACCACATCGAGATGACCGAGCAGCAGAATCGCCTTCAGGCGCGGGTTGGCGCCGGGCAGCACGGCGACGATGCCACCTTCCTTGGGAAGGTCTGGCGCGGAGAAAAGATGGATGTCGGAAGCAGGATAGCCTGCCGTCTTCAGATGGCCGGCGATCTTCTCGGCCAACGCGGTGCAGCTTCCTGACAAGCTGGTGTTGGTCTCGACCATCTCCTTGAACAGGTCGCGAAATCTCGCCTGGTCGGGGCGACGGTCCTGCGGAGCGGCGGCAATCGCAACTGCGGTCGCAAGCATCCACGCGGTAATGGCGCGCAACATTACGACTCCTTCTTTAAATCCCCATCATTGAAGCCAGCGAACGAGGCTCAATCCTGCGTTGGTCGTTGCAACCGCCGTGCTGATGACACTCACGGCGATGGCGAACGAGATCCCGAACATCGTCGCCGGATGGATCTTCTTCATCGTGACGAGGTCGTGAATGACAACCGCCGCCAGCAATGTGAGCAGAACACTGACCGTGAACGGGCCCTGTTCGCCGCCGAAGAACGGCAGACGCGCCAGCCGTGCCAGCGCCGGACCGAGGATGCTCACGGTTGCGATCAGCATCAGGCGTTTGTGCGTCGCGGCCCGACGCCGCAGCAGAATCCCCGCCCACGCCAGGACCGCGAACGTCACCGCGCTCCCGATGTTGCCCCACACCACTCCGGTGATGAACTGGACGACCGGTCCGCTCACACCGATCCCGAGTGCGCTCGCATCGGTGTCCAGATCGATCCCGCTCGCGACCACACGTCCGACCACCCCCGAGGTCGCCAGCAGTCCTGCGAACGGCACCGCGACGGCCAGCACCGCGCCGACAACACCCAGGCGGCGGTGCAGCGCCGTTCGCCGCGATTGGATCAGCAGCGTCTGCATGAAGAACCAGACGAACCACGACGTGAGCACGATGCCATGGAGAAACAGATACCCCGGTATTGGCACCGGCTGGAATACCGGTCGCAGGTAGAGAGTCCGCGCAAAGCCGCTGAGGACGATGAGCAACGTGGCGGCGGACATCACGGCGAAGAACGGACTGCGCGCGAGCGCGCGCCGGTGAGACTGCGTCGCGACCGATTCGGGAGCAAGTACCTGCGTCGTCATTCCTCTGGTCTCGACGGCCCGAAATGCAAGGCCGTGGGAATTTGCGATCAGTGGGAGGCGGAGATTATAGCCGCGGCTCCTGTCGATCACGGAAAAGAGCGATCGAAGGCGTGACTACTCCAGCTCGCGCTGTCTGGACGCCACGCCGGATTCTCGCAGTGACGCAATCGTGTCCGCGAGCGTCTCCTGCAACGGGCGCGTCGTCCACCCCAATTGTGTCCGTGCCTTGGACGTGTCGTACCAGGCATACCGCCCGATGATCTGCAGGACGTCGCGCGTGATCGGCGCCGGCTTGCGTCGCGCCTTGCAGATCAATTCCAGCGCGCCGACGGCAGCGTCCAGCAGGACCTTCGGCAGCGTGAATCGCGCGGGGCGCACACCGGCGAGGGCCGCGACGCGTTCGATCAGTTCGGTCGCGGTGATGTTCTCGCCGCTCAACAGGTAGCGCTCCCCTGGACGTCCACGTTCCGCTGCCAGCAGCACACCCGACGCGAAGTCTCTGACGTCGAGGCATCCGAAGCCGACCGGAAGCGTGAACCGGAGCTTTCTCGTGATGATCGCCTGGAGCAGCTTGTTGGCGGGCGCGCCAGTCGGATCGTCGGGACCGAACGTGAACGCAGGACACACGCTGACGACCTCGAAGGCCGGCGTTGACTGGGCGAGCGCGGCGAGTTCGGCTTCGCGGCGGATGCGCGCATACGGAATGTCGAACGCATTCTCGGCCGAGGCGTCGGATTCGGCGAGCGGAGTGGCTTCACGGCTGACAGCCACCGCAAGCGCGCTGCCGGCCACGACCGCGCGACGTACGCCCTCGGCGGCTGCCGTCCGGAGCAGGAGACGAGTTCCCTCGACGTTCACCCGTCGCATCTCCTCGATCACGGTCCCGCCGCCGCCGACGCTGACCTTGAACGCCAGATGCATCAGCGTGTCGACGCCGGTGCATGCCGCACGCACCGATGGCTCGTCGTCGAGGTCGCCGGAACACTGTTCGACATCGAGGCGCTTCAGCACGTCGAGCCTGGCGTCCGCCAGCTCGATGACCCGCGGGCGGATGCCCCGGCCGTTCAGCTGCTGCACGACGTGATACCCGAGAAAGCTGCTCGCGCCAGTCACGAGGACCGTCTTCATTGCTGCAACTCTATGCGCTACCGCCACCGTCGGTTACTCGAGCATATGCATGATGGTCGTGTCCGGCGACCAGGCAGCGGAAGGCTGGGAATCTTCCACTGCGCTCCGAGTCTATGTGCTCGACGAGTTCGATGCGCGGTGTGATCGTCTCGCCCAATGCCTGGATCATGCCTGTCGTCTTCGCCGCGACAGATGGTCACTCGAGCAGCGACTGATACGGCCGCGCGCCACGCTTGGCGAGCATCTCGGTCATCGCGACGATCTCCACGCGCTGACCGCTGTCGATGCTGCGTGCGATGCCGAGCACGTCGGCACGACGTGACAGGCCTTCCACCGCGCGCGCCATGATCACGCCGCCCTCGTGATGGCGAATCATCAACTGCAGAAACAGGATCTCGGCGTCGCTCCCCTGCGCCGCCCGCAGCCGCCGCAGTTCATCGTCGCTGGCCATGCCGTGCATGAGCGGGACTCCGCCTCCGCCTCCCTGCGCCACGTGCGCGTGTCCTGGCATCCATGCCATTCGCGGCGTCGGCGACGCCTGAGGCAATCCCCATTCCTGGAGCCATCCGAGGAAGACGCCACGCTGAGTGCTTTGTGTGACGATGACGTCGTAGGCGAGCGTGCGGAGCGCTTCGTCGATCGACTTGTCGCGAATGACGAACGACATCTCCACGGCCTGCGCGTGATGGGTGGCCATGTCGCGCGCGAATCCGGCGTCAGCGGAATCGTCACGTGGCGCAGTCGACCGCGAAAAGATCACCCATGCCGCGATGGCGCCCACAACGGTGGCCGATACAATACTCGCGACGAAACGCGCCGAGCGGCGCGGGCGTTCTGGCAATGGCGTCGTCATGGCAGTTTTATACTGGCCTATTCCCGTTCGGTACGCGCGCCTTCGCTCGCGTCGGACGTGCGAGATACGTGATGGGGAAGGAACGGACAGACCGGCAGGAACGGAAAGCCGCCCAGCGCGAGGCGGCCGAGCGCACGAAGCGTCGCAACGCCATGCTCTGGCGCGGCGCCCTCGTCGTCGTCGCCTTGGGCGCAGTCGCCTTCGTCTATCGTTACTACACGCAGCGGCAGTTGCTCGGGGCGGTGACGACGGCGAATTATCCGGCGGGCCAGCACGTCGCCGGGCGGGCCGAGTACAAGGAGAGCCCACCGATCGGTGGGGTACACAATGTCGTCTGGCAGAACTGCGGCATCTATGACATGCCTATTCACAACGAGCACGCCGTGCACTCGTTGGAGCACGGCGCCGTGTGGATCACCTATCGCCCCGACCTGCCGTCAGGCCAGGTCGAGATGCTCAAGAGCGTGGCGTCGGACGACTTCATGCTGCTCAGCCCCTATCCCGGTTTGCCGGCCCCGGTCGTTGCGAGTGCATGGAACCACCAGATCAGGCTCGATAGCGCCGCCGACCCGAGCCTGCCGGCATTCATCGCAGAGTTCAAGAACAACCCTCAAACCACGCCGGAGTTCGGCGCTCCATGCGCCGGCGGTACCAGCGCTCCCGCGACAGCGGAGACGCTCGCGGGCCCTTAGTTTGGCGTGACACGGAAGAGCGCGCCGGGATTCGCGTCCTCGATCATCCAGAGCGTCCCGTCGGGCCCGACCTCGACATCGCGAATCCGGTGGCCGACGCTCCAGCGTTCGGCCGGAGTGGCTCCGCCCTTGCCGTCGAAGGTGATGCGGCTGAGTGTCTGCGACGCGAGCCCGCCCACGAGCGCGGAGCCGCGCCACTGCTGGAACATCGTGCCGTTGTAGAACGTGAGATTGCCTGGCGCAATGATCGGATTCCAGTAGATCACCGGCTTGGTGAGATCCGACCGTGTGTCGGGATTCGGGATCGGCACGCCGTTGTAGTTGGTGGCGTACGACACGAGCGGCCAGCCGTAATTCTTGCCAGGCTCGATCAGGTTCAGTTCGTCACCACCTCTCGGCCCGTGCTCGATTTCCCACAACCGTCCGTCGGGTGCGAATGCCATCCCGTACGGCGTTCGATGGCCGGTCGACCACGTCTCCGCCGGAGCGAGGTTCGGCCCTGGGAAGGTGTAGGTGCTGACCACGGGCGCGGTCTTGGCCGCTTCCGTGTCGCGCGGCGGGTTGATCAACGAAACAGTTGCCGCGCCCGTCTTTCCTGCCATCGGGTTGCCCGGTGCAGGCTTGCCGTCGAGCGTCAGACGCAGGATCTTGCCGAGTGCCTGATCGGGATCCTGAGCGGGAGTCATGCGCTGGCGATCGCCGACGGTCAGGAACAGATACTGACCGTTGGGCGAGAAGGCGATCTGAGCACCAAACTGCCCGCCCCGCCCTTTCGGCATCTCGCGCCACAGGACCTGCAATCCTTCGAGGCTTGCTTTGCCGCCGCCGAGCGCCAACCGCGCTCGTGCGAGGGCGAGACTCGACCCGCCGTCTCCCGGCTCTGCATAGGTGAGATAAACACTCTGGTCGGTGGCGTAACGCGGCGACACGAATACGCCCAACATTCCGCCTTGCCCTTGGTAGAGGACGTCCGGCACGTTCTCGACCGGCGTCTTCTCTCCCTGCTGCGTGACCAGCCACACGGGCCCGACCTTCTCCGTGATCAGCATTCGTCCATCGGGCAGGAAGGCAATGCGCCACGGCAGTTTGAACGTGGCCACCGGCGTCATCGTGAACGGCAGGTTCGATTCGGGTTTCACGTTGCTCGCGTTGACCTGGGCCTGCGCGGCGGCCGACATCAGAGTGAGGAGCAACGCCGTGTGCACAAATATCTTCATGAATGTTTGCCTCGGGAACCGTCGAACAACCAACAATATGCTATTCCGCACAGCGAGAGGTTGCAGAGTGAAACGCATTGTCTGGTCCGGCGCGATTGCGATTGCCATCATCAGTGGCGCGGCTGCACAGGCGCAGCGCGGTCCGGTCGTTCCGTTGATGCGCGGCGACGGACCTCCGCCCGAGGCCAGGCCCTTCTCGATCACGAAGAACGATCCGGCGCTCGACGACATCATCTCGCCCAACGCCACGCTTGTGGAGCTGGCCCGCGGCTTTGGTCTCACCGAAGGCGGGCTCTGGATCGAGGAGGGGAACAGCGGCTACTGGATCTTTGCCGGGTTGCTCGACAACGTGCTGTACAAAGTGACGCCGCAAAAACAGGTGTCCGTGTTCATGGAAAAGGCCGGCTATACGGGCAGCGACCCCGAGCATGTCGGCACCCAGACGCGTTCGGGTCGCAGTCATGTGCTGCTCATTGGTCCGTCGTGCACGGGGATGGATCATCAGGGCCGCGTGATCTGGTGCGCCGATAACGATCGCCAGGTGATGCGACTCGAGAAAGACGGCACGCACACGGTGTTGTCGAGCGGCATGAACGGTCAGAAGTTCAGCGGCCCGAACGATATCGCCATCGCCGCCGACGACGCGGTGTATGTGACGGACAACGACTTCGGCCTGCGTGATGGAGGGAAGAATCCTGACAAGCAGTTGCAGAACGGCATCTACCGGATCAAGGACGGCAAGACATCGCTCGTGCTCAGCGGCAGCGATCTCGGAGGCATCCCGAACGGCATCGCGCTCTCGCCCGACGGGAAGTGGATGTATCTGTCAACCGCGAACCGTACGATCAGGCGCTATGCCGTGAATCCCGATGGGACGGTGGGGTCATTCACTGTTTTTACCGACGGCGTCGGCATCGGTGACGGCCAGAAGACCGATATCGCCGGCAATCTCTATTCGACCGGTGGCGCCGGCCCCGGCATCGTCCGGATCACCTCGCCGACTGGCAAGCTCCTGGGCACAATCAACCTGCCTATCTACGGCGACGAGCCCAAGAGACAGATTTGTTCAACGAACGAGGCGTTCGGCGGCCCCGACGGTCGGACCCTGTTCATTGCGGGTTGCGATTCGGTCTACACGATCCAGCTGAAGACACCGGGCATCGTTCCCGCGCACAACGTGAACAAGTAGATCGACCCTTCTGATCTGTGCGATCGCAAAGCACACGCGCAGCGGTCCGCCACTATCGCGCGACCATGTACGTCAGCTTGGCGATGATCGATCGATCCTGCCGCAGGCCGAGCCGCTCGTCGCGATGCTCGTTGTAGACGAAAAAGAAGTCACTGAGCGGCCGATGGATGACGTCGAATCGAAGGTTCAGACTCAGTTGATGCGTGTCGGTCGCGTACTGCAGCAGCGCGTTGCAGAACATCTTCGTGTTGACGCTGTAATTGATGCGCGCCGCCGCCAGCGTCGACACGTACGAGACGTCCGGCAACGAGATGTCGTTGACCTGCAGATTGAGCGACGCACTCAGCTTCTCGTTGAGATGAACGGATGGTCCGAGGGCGTACGATCGTTTGTAGCCCTCATAGAAACTCCCGACGGAGTAGCGAACCGACGGCGTGAAACGAGCTGCGCCGTTGCCGGCGTACGTGACGACGTAGTCGGTGTACTCGTGACGTCCGGCAGGAATCACGGCGCGGCGTGCGCTGTTGAGCGTGAACGGCGCCCTGGTCACCTCGACGTTCGTGTTCGCACCGAATTCGATGAACCCGCCCGCCTGCAGGAGCGCGAGAAAATGAAAATCCTGCTGGCGCGTGTCGAGCGACCCATCCTGCTGCCTCGTGAACGTATCGGTCAGCCAGTGCGGTCTCACCTCACGGATCCACGACGGCAGTCGCCGCGACCGAATCGAGCGTGACAGATAGGTGTACGCGTCGTTGACGCCACGCCGCGGCACGAATCCAAGTTCGTCGTTGAACCGCGTGCCGACCGCGTCGAACTTTCCGCGTACTTGCCAGGCCCGGCTCTGGTAGTTGATGTTCGCGCGGCCGACCACCGCGTTGCCTGTCGTGCCGACGGCGGCTTCCGGCGACATCGTTTGCGCAAGGAAACCGTTGACCTGCAGGAATCCGAAGCGGAAATTCGCATCGACGCCCGCCATGCGGTTGTACGCGCTGGCCTGCTCCTTGTTGAGCAGCACCGCCCCGATCTCGGAATTGGCCAGGACATTCCGTTTCAGACGCAGGGCCGTATAGTTGGTCGCCGATACGCCCTGATCCTCGCGCTGTTGAATATTCAGCAGACCGATCGAATACGCACCCGCGCGTCCGGTGAGCCGCGTGCCGCCGAGAATCGGGAGCGCGTCGCCGGCGTCCGACAGGCCGATGCGACGGCTGAAGAAGAGCCGCATGTCCGGAGTGCCGTTCTGCCGGCCGCCGAAGGCGATCGAGCCCGCGAACGCCGATCCAAGGTTGCTCGCGTCGGGCAGGCCAAAACCAAAGACGCCGGAATTCTCCAGGAAGAACTCGCGCTTCTCCGGAAAGAACAGACTGAAGCGCGTCAGGTTGACCTGTTGTTCGTCCGCTTCCACCTGTGAGAAGTCCGTGTTCACCGTGAAGTCCCAGACCAGTCCGTTGGTCACGCCATACTTCACGTCGACGCCACCGCTGAACTCGCCGTTGGTCGGCCCGCTGCGCACAGTGCTGCCGCTCGACACCACGTACGGTTTGACGCGCAGGTTCTTCCCCGCCTGGAGTCCCTGCAAACCGGTGACGGTGCCCGCCAGCGAGACGCGCTCGAGTCCCCAGATTCGCGGCATGCGCGACCAGTAGCTGTCCTCATTGAGCCGGCGCACTTTCCGTCGAAAGTTCACACCCCATGTTTGTGGATCGGCGCTCGCAAAGCGGAGCGTCCGGAACGGGATGCGCATCTCGGCGACCCAGCCGCTCGCCGTCCGGCGGGTCTTCACCTCCCAGACGGCATCCCAGTCGGCGTTGATCTCGCGTCCCTCGTTGGTGACTTGCGCGTCGTACTTCGCTCCGGACGGATTGGTGGCGAACTCGTATCCGTTGCGGCCGTCATGAAAGGTGTCGAGGATCACCGCGAACGCATCGCTCGCGTCCACCACGTAGTCCTTTTTCAAATCCGTGACGATCACGCGCGCCGGTTCGCCATCGAATGCGACGACGCCAAAGTAGATGGCCTCGTCGGTGTACAGCATCCGGACTTCGGTATCGAAGGTGGCCGGTTGCCCTTCCGCGGGATCGCTCTGAACGAAGCCACGCGCGACGGGCGCCGTCGCCCACTCAGACTCGTCGAGCGCCCCGTCGAGCGTGATCGTTCCGCTTGCCCGTGTCGCGGTGAATGTTGGAGAAGCCTGGTCCGAGGTCTGAGCAGCCGACGACGAGGCGTCGAGGACAACGACGACACCGATCGCGATGAACAGGGGCAACGACCGTCGAACCATGGAAATGCAGCTCCGCTCCCGCAACGCTAGATCCACCGTAGACCGGACGGATAGAAGAAATGGAATGTGCGATGCTTCCGCGACGGCGGCCGTCAGTGCGGCGTCGACCTGCCGCTCGCCGACCATTTCTCGTTGTCGCAGACGTGCTCCATCAGGTCGGTGTCGGGCAGCAGATGAAACCGCACGGTCGCGGACCACGGCTTCGTGTATGCCTTGGGATCGTCGAAGGTGAACTCCGCGCGCATGTGGCCGAAGTCGACGCGATGCAACCGCTCGGTCGTCCGAAGCGCCTCGGTATGCGGCGTCCCTCCAGCATCGAGCCATGACAAATCGTTGAAGCCGCCGGTCGTGATGACGAAGTCATCACCATCCCACTTCCCAATCGAATAGCCCAGCCACGCGGGATTCGGATCGTCGGGCAGCGGACGCCCATCGGTGAACACCTGCCGCCAGTGGTTGAACTCCTCGTACAGGATGATCGTCAGGCCGGGGTGCTGCACGATCTTGAACGGCAGCGTGTACGCGACCATCGCGTCAGGGATGCCGTGCGGCAGGCAGCGCTCGCTCGGGCCGCCGACGCCAAGCGCCTTCTGCCGGTCGGCGTGGAGCGCGCGTGCCCATGGCTGAAACGGTGCGCCGTCCGGAAGATCGGCCGCGATGTTGTACATGTACTTCGATCGAATGCGGCCGTCGGTCGGCATCACGGTGTCGGCCTCGACTTCCCAGATTCCGGACAGATCGGGCTTGCCATCTCCTCCGTGTAGTGCGGGTGCCGTGAGATTCGGCTTCCCGTCCGCGGTGCGCGGCGTTCGCGGATCCGGGTACCGGATCCACTGCGCGGACACGACGGTCGAGAGCGTCAGCATGCAGACGAGCGCCAGCAGCCGTTCCATGCGCGTCAACATTCCAGCATTTCCTTCCTGTCCAGGAACGTCAGCATCCGACAGCGACCGCCGTGACCGCCATCACGCAGCGGCAATACGAGGATTTCGACGCGATCGTTGGTCTTCACCGAGGTTCGCGTCCAGCCGACGCGCGCCAGGTTGCCGGGACTCGTCGACTCGAGGATCCACAAGTCGCCCTCCTGTCCCCTGGCACCGTCCGTCATGATCGTGATCGTGACGTGGGGATTCGTCCACCGGAACTCCGTGACGACACCACGCAACGTCATGCTCTTCGCGGCCTCGTACATGGCGTTCGAGTGATGCGCGCTCGCAGCAGTTCCACATGCGAGAGCGATGCATACACCTGAGAGGGCTCGAGTGACGGTGTGCGCATTCATATTGATCGTCGTCGACACGCGATCACTTCTTGCGTGACGCAGGCGGAGCAGGATTGCCGCCCTCGGCCTGCGGCACTGGCACGAACACCGCGTCTCCACGTGCGTCAATGGCCTCGGCGAAAGAACCCTGGAGGCAGACGCCTTCGACGATGTCGGACTTCGGTCCGCGGTCACGCGCGTACTTGCGCGTGGTTTTCCACGGCGCGGTCATCACCCGCGGCGCGATGATCTCCATGTCGTCGTCGAGCTGATTCGACCCGGCGAGATGAATGCGTTCGATGACGTGCAGATCACCATTGTTCGGCACGCCAACGGCCTCGCTCACGGCGATATACGTCTGCGGAAAGATGCCGACCGTGTCGACGACGAGCGTGTCGCCTTCCCAGTGACCGATCGAGTGTCCATGAAAACTGGGGTCGGGATCGGCCGGATGTGACCGCCCGTCGGTGTAGATGCGTCGCAGCCGATTGCCATCCGATTCGCCGAGCATCGTCACGCGTCCGGGCGTAAACAGGATCTCGAGGGCGTTATGGCTGATCAGCATCCAGCTCGGCATCGCTTCAGGAAGACAGTTGGCGAACAGCCCCTTTGGATGCCCCGCGTTCTCCTGCTCCTCGAGCCGTCTGATCTTCGCGGCCACGTCCGGCTTCCATGGAACGGGGTTCCGGGTGATCTGCGCATCCTGATCCTCGAGATCAGGCAGCCACGCCCCACTCCAGTCCGGCAGCCGTGAGAGCGCGGCGAACGGCGGGTCTTGCGCCTGCGCCGTCGACGATTGCACGCATCCGGCCACGATGACGACGGGCAACACGAGGATCGCGATTCGCATACGGCTGGATCATAGCCCGCAAAGAAATACCCAGAGCGCTACGCGCATGAACGGGATCAGCATCGGCACACGATGTGAGTAGGCGTCATAGGCGGCCGCATCGACCTGGGTTCGCAGGAAACCTTCTTCCATTCGCGCCTTGATGTAGAAGCCGACGATCATCAGCGCCGCTCCGACAAACGCCTGCACCGCTCCGCTCTGAATCGCCGTCGCGATCTCCGCGATGATGATCCCGGTGTAGATCGGGTGCCGCACGATTCCGTATGGGCCAGTGTCGACGATGTGATGATCGGCCTTGCGTGTGATGCTGCCGGACCACAGTCTGCCCAGGTGCACGCGAGCCCACCAGGTGAACGATAAG
>Ga0111539_10001942_pt1 | contig 27552 bp, 24 predicted proteins | sample RhiMethybrSRZTD1_FD_79667 | JGI IMG/M metagenome (GOLD analysis project Ga0111539, IMG submission 79667) | Populus rhizosphere microbial communities from Tennessee, USA - Rhizosphere MetaG P. TD hybrid SRZTD1 (version 2) (version 2) | ecosystem: Host-associated > Plants > Roots > Rhizosphere >...
ATCGCCCCGGACGCGCTCGCATTGCTGGCGGCGTACGACTGGCGAAGGAACAACGTCAGAGAGCTGCGGAATTGCCTGGAACGGATGATGATTGCGTCCGATGCCGCATCCATCGGAGCGGCCGATGTCCCGCCGGAGATTCGCGGCGATGAGCGCGACGACACAGCTGATATCTCCGCGCCGCCCGGGACGCTCAAGGCGCTGAAGGCACAGGCCGAGCGGCAGATCGTGCTCGATGCGCTCGAGAAACATGACTGGCACGTCACGCGGACCGCGGAGGTACTCGGCCTTTCCGATCATTCCAGCCTGTTCAAGATCATGCGCCGTCACGGGCTGAGCAAAGGCGCGCGCTGATCCTGCCGGGCGTGTCCGGCCGGACACGGGTGTGGACGGCAGAACACGCATTTTGAGGGTGAGTTCGCCGTCACAGAATCGTCAGGTCCCTCTAACTGGCCGTGCTCCCAAGCGTTGTAGTTTTCGCGGCGCCCGCGCGACGCGCGGCAGCCAGGTTGCTCCATCCAGGCGGCATGAGACTCTCAACCCGCTGCCTGATTGCTGTTGTTCTAAGTGGTGCCCTTTTCCTGCCCCTCGATAGCGCGGCACAAAACGACTCGCCACCTGTCGACAAGACGCTGTCGCCGTACTTCTTCGTCGAAGGCGGAGATCCGGCCATCGATCGTCTGCCGTTGAAAGACACCCGGGTCGACGTCGCGATCGCCGGCGTGATCGCGGACGTCACCGTCCGGCAGGTCTATGAGAATCACGGCACGCGACCCATTCACATCCGCTACGTCTTCCCTGCCTCGACGCGGGCGGCGGTGCACGGCATGACGATGACCGTCGGCAACGTGCGGACCGTGGCCACAATCAGGGAACGCGAGAGGGCGGCGCGTGAATTCGAGGCCGCCAAGAGCGAGGGCAAGAGCGCATCGCTCCTGGAACAGAGCCGCCCCAACGTGTTCACGATGAAGCTCGCCAACGTGTTACCGGGCGACACGATTGTCGTCGAGCTCAAATACACGGAGCTGCTCGTTGCTACCGACGGCCTGTACGAGTTCGTTTACCCGACCGTCGTCGGGCCGAGGTATTCCGAGAAGCGCGAAAGCCAGGCGTCGCCGCAGGACGAGTTCGTGAAGGCCCCGTATACGCGTCAAGGCGAAGCCCCACGCAGCGATTTTCATCTGTCGGGTGTCGTGTCGACCGGGGTACCGCTCCGGGAGCTCGCGTCTCCGTCGCATCAGGTGGCGGTGCGCGCAACGGCGCCGGGGCGCGCGGAAGTGGCACTCGCAGACGCGGAACGCCTGTCGGGCAATCGCGACTTCATTCTTCGCTACCGCCTGGCTGGCAAGGAGATCACCTCGGGCCTGCTGCTGTATCAGGCGAACAACGAGAACTTCTTCCTTCTGATGGCCGAACCGCCACAGGTCGTGGAGGCAGATCAGGTCCCCCCGCGCGAGTACATCTTCGTGCTGGACGTGTCCGGATCGATGCACGGGTTTCCCCTGGACACGGCGAAGAAGCTGATGGGCGATCTCGTCAACGTGCTCAAACCGTCCGACACGTTCAACATCGTCGTATTCGCGGGCCGATCTGACACGTTCTCACCTGCGTCGGTGCCGGCCACGCGCTCCAACCTCACGCGCGCGCTGCAGTTCATCGGCCGGCACGACGGCAGTGGTGGAACAGAGCTTCTTGCGGCGCTCAAACGGGCTGTCGCCATCGACCGTCAGCCCGGCGTGTCGCGCAGCATCGTGGTGGTCACCGACGGCTACATCGAGGCGGAATCGGACGTGTTCGACTACGTCCGGGATGAGCGCGATGACGTCAATTTCTTCGCGTTCGGAATCGGGACCGCGGTGAACCGCTTGCTTGTCGAAGGCGTGGCGCGAGCGGGACTCGGCGAGCCGTTCGTCGTGACCGAGCCCGGTGAAGCGGCGGAGGCTGCGCAGCGGCTGCGGCGCTACATCGACACGCCCGTGCTGACCGGGATCGACGTCAGGTTCTCGGGATTCGACGCGTACGATGTCGAGCCGGGAACGATCCCCGACCTGTTTGCCAGCCGGCCGATCGTCGTGTTCGGCAAATGGCGGGGGGCGCCTACCGGATCGATCGAGATCTCGGGGACGACCGGCCGCGGCGACTACCGGACGAAGATCCCCGTCTCTCCGGCGAACGTCGATGCGAGCCATGGGGCGCTTCGCCAGCTCTGGGCACGAACGCGGATTGCCGTCCTGTCCGACTTCGGACCGCGTAATCCGAGCGACGAGCGCGTGGCCGAGATCACGTCCCTCGGCCTCGCTTACAGCCTGCTCACGCGATACACGTCGTTCATCGCCGTGCAGGAGCTGGTGCGAACGGCGGACAGCGCCGAAGACGTGGATCAGGCGCTGCCATTGCCGGCCGGTGTGTCCGACCGCGCGGTCGGCGTCGCCGCAGGTCCCGAGCCGAACATCGTATGGGTAGGCCTGATCGTGGTCGCCCTGGTCGCAGGCGAGAGCCTCCTGCGCCTGCGCCGCCGGCGCACGGGAGAAGCGGCATGAAGACCAGGCTCGCGCTTGTCGCCATCGCGATCCTGATCGCCTGGGGCCTGAAGCGTCACTATGCGGACGCGCAGCCGGACGACTTGTCCTGGATTCTCGGTCCGACCGCACGGCTCGTGAGCGCCACGACCGGCGAGGCGTTCGTGATGCAGCCCGGCGAGGGGTATTTCTCGCGCGAACGTCTGTTCCTGATCGAGAAATCATGCGCGGGGATCAACTTCATGATTGCCGCGTTCGCCATGCTGGTCTTCGCGCTGTTTCATCGCGTGGAATCCAGGGTCGACGCGATGCGGGTGCTGGGTGCGAGCCTCCTGGCGAGCTATACGGCGGCGGTGCTCGTGAATACCGTGCGAATCACCGTCGCGATGTGGCTCTCGGCGCACCCGGCGACGCTGTCGTCGTTCAGCGCGGCCGATGTGCATCGTATCGAGGGGATCACGGTGTACTTCGCCGGGCTCGTGCTGCTCTACGAGCTCGTGCAGCGGCTCGACTTGGGCACCGAAGCGCGGAGCGCGAAGGTGGCTTCAGGCGCCGGAGCGCGGAGCGCGCAGGTGAGGTCATGAAGCGCGCATTCTGGACGAACCTCGCTCACGCGTTTCGCCGGACGGCTCTGCCGCTGGCGGCGTACTACGCCGTCACGCTGGCGCTGCCGCTCGCCAACGGCGCGGCAGCGTCCGGCGCCGCTTTCGTGCGGCATGCGCTCGTTGTCCTTGCCGTTCCGCCGATCCTGATCGTCGTCGCGTGTGGCCTCTGCGCGGCTGCGAATTCCGGCTGGAGTCATATCCAACGGCCACCTCAGCAGTCTTCCTCTTAGTAGGTCTGCTCAACACGGGAGTCGACCCGCGCCGGAACCGCCGGAGCGTTGCCGCTCGTAGATCACCTTAGGTCACGACCCCGGGTAGGTCCCCGCTGCTTCGTTCTCTTGTCCGGGAGCCAGGGAGGGCACCATGGCTGAAGCTTCCAGGCCGCAGTTCTCACTGCGTGAAGTTGTCGGTACCGTTGCGCCGGGAGCGATGGTGCTGCTGTCGGCGTTCTATGTCGCGGCACGACTTCCAGGCGTCGGCAGGATGGGCAACATTGAATCAGGTTGGAGCGCCCTGCTGATCCTCTTTGTGGTCTCTTACGGAATCGGCACGCTTCTCACCTCGTTGACCGAAGCATGCTTCGCGGCCGTCACGAAGCTGGGCACCGCGAGCCCGCTCTCCATAGACCCGGCGACTCCATCCGGTGACACGATTTCGGAACGCATCTACCGTGGAGTCGACCGGTTCATCAAAATGACGGTGGCATATCTCAGCGGCGGGAACGATATTACGACCGGCATCAGAGAGTTTCGCGAAACGTGGCACACGCGGGCAGTGTCCGAAGGAGTTGTCTCCGGGCACGCCTATGATCTCGCATCGAAACACTATCGAACGCTGTTCGACGCTGATCCACAAGGAGAAGAAGCACTCGTCGTGTGCGAATACTACATTCGCGAGCGCATGCCGGCCGCGATGCAGGAGATCGAGCAGAATGCGGCACGGGCCGCGTTACTCGGCAACCTGATCATCCCGATGCTCGCGTGGGTAGCTGCGACGCTTGCGGGCATAGTGCTGGCCATTGTGAACGATGGCAGCCTTCCAACAGCGCTGATGCAACTCGTCCTGTTCGCGGCGCTGGTCGCGCTGTTTCCTTATATCGTCAAGATGATCGGACGCCAATGGACGGAAGCGTCCCGCAATCGCGTCAAGATCATCGTCCTGGCATTCATCATTGCCTGTCGCCTGGAGCGGCCGGCAGAAACGCGAGCGCAGGCGCCGGGCGCGTACCCGGTACCGGTGCCGGCATTCTCATGAAATCGCAGTCGGCCGCGCTCGTCTCGCGCTACGGCGCGAGCCGCAGGTGGAACGACTTCGGACGCGTCAGCGACTCGTAGCCGAGCCGCGACAGCGAACAGCCGCGACCCGAGTCCTTGACCCCGGTCCACGCCAGCGCCGGATCGAGATAGTCGCAGCGGTTCAAAAACCACGTGCCGGTGTCGACGCGATCCCCGATGCGGATGGCGGCGTCGACATCGCTCGTCCAGATCGACGCGGTGAGACCGTACCGGCTGTCGTTCATCAAGCGAACGGCCTCGTCGTCATCCTTCACCGCCATCAGTCCCACGACCGGGCCGAACGTCTCCTCGGTCATGACGCGCATGCGGTGATCGACGTCGAGCAGCACCTGCGGAGCGAGGTACGGCGTGCCCTCGCGATCGGCCGGAAACTCGTGCGGGTCGATCACCGCCCGCGCGCCCTGGCGGACGGCCTCTGCGACTTGATCGCGGACGAATGCCGCCGCGCTGGCCCGGACCATCGGCCCCAGCGTCGTCTCGCGTTCGAGCGGGTTGCCGAGACGATACTGGCGCGTGAGATCGATGAAGCCGTCGACGAAGGGACGCCAGATGTCCTGGTGCACATAGATTCGCTCGACCGCACAGCATGACTGGCCGGCATTGAAATAGGCGCCATCGACGAGGTTCTCGATCGTGGCCTCGAGCGGCGCATCGCGCCGCACGTAGGCCGGGTCCTTCCCTCCGAGCTCGAGGTTGGTCGCGATGAACTGCTCGCCCGCGGCGCGCTGCACGGCCGCGCCGCCGGCGACCGATCCAGTGAACGACACGAAGCGAATGCGCGGATCGGCAATCAGCCGTGCAAGGTCGTCGTGGCTCGCGTGCAGATACTGGAACACACCCTCGGGCAGCCCGGCATCCCTGAACGCCTCGGCATAATGCCCGGCGACGCGCGGAGTCTGCTGCGACACCTTGAGAATCACGCTGTTGCCCGCAACGATCGCCGGAATCACCGTGTTCACCGACGCCAGGTACGGATAATTCCAGGGCGCCATCACGAGCACGACGCCGAGCGGCTCGCGGCGGATGAAGCGGCGGAACCCGTCTTTGGGCTCCATGACGACGTCCCCGAGGGCGGCGGCGGCGACGTCGACCATGTAGCGGGCCCGTTCCTGGAAACCTCGCCGTATTTCGAAAGGGCTCTGCGTGACCGGCCGGCCGATCTGCCAGGTCAGCTCGGTACCGATGGCATCGGCGCGCTCGACCATCAGGTCGGTCATGCGCCGGCAGATCGCCGCGCGCTCGGCCAGCGGGACGCGCTTCCATGAGTCCTGGGCACGCACGGCCCGCGCGACCGTCGCCTCGATCTCGGCGCCGGAAGGCAGATCGAACTCTGCGTAGATCGACCCGTCCACCGGGCTGATGACGCGCTGTCTTGCCCCCGCAATCGCCTCGCTCATACCGGCGTCACATAAGCAGCTGTGATGCCGCCGTCGACGAGGAACTCCGTCCCCGTCACATACGACGCATCGTCCGACACCAGGAACAGCGCGGCACGCGCGATTTCCTTTGCCTCGCCGAACCGCCCGATTGGAATGTGCACGAGCCTGCGCTGCTTCTTCTCGTCGGTGTCGAGGAACTTCATCAGCATCTCGGTCTTGAGCGGTCCCGGGCACAGCGCGTTGACGCGGATGTTCTCACGCGCGTGCACGACCGCGAGCTCACGGGTGAGCGCCAGCACCGCGCCCTTGCTCGCCGTGTACGCCACCTGCGGCGTCGCCGCGCCGAGCACCGCCACGAACGATGCCGTATTGACGATCGCGCCGCCACCCGCGCGGCGCAGGGCCGGGATGCCGTACTTGCATCCGAAGAACACCCCCTTCGCGTTGATGTTCATGGTCAGATCCCACACCGCCTCGTCCGTCGACACCGCGTCGTCGTCCTGGCTGTGCATGATCCCCGCGTTGTTGAACAGGATGTTCAGCTTTCCAAACTCGCTCTCGGCCGCGGCAATCATCCGCTCGGAATCCTGCGCCCGGGCGACGTCGGCCTGCACGGCGACCGCGCGCCCGCCGGCGGACTGGACGGCGTCGGCCGTGTGCTGCGCCGACGTTCGATCGATGTCGACGGCGACGATCGACGCGCCTTCGGACGCCCACAAGAGCGACGCCTCACGTCCAATCCCGCTGCCCGCGCCGGTAATCAGCGCTACTTTTCCCTGAAGCCGTGTGCCGCTCGTCATATGCGCTCGAAATAGCGGCGGCGCTCCCAGTCGGTCACCGCCGACGAATACGCCGCGTGCTCAGTCCTGAAGAAGTGGCCATAGTGATCGACCACGTTGTCCCCGAAGGTTCGCCGCGCGAACTCGCTGGCGACGAAGGTGTCGGTCGCGTCGCGGAGGCTCGTGGCCACATGCGGCAGGTGCCGCGCTGCATACATGTCACCTGTGAATGCGTCGGGGGGCTCCGTCCGGTTGCGAATCCCGTCGAGTCCCGAAGCGAGCGCCGCCGCGAACGCCAAATACGGATTGCAGTCCGCGCCAGGGATCCTGCACTCGATTCGCAACGACGATCCGTGACCCACGACGCGGAACCCGGCGGTGCGGTTGTCGTAGCTCCAGGCCAGGCGGGTCGGCGCCCAGGACGCGTCGACGTAGCGCTTATATGAGTTCACTGTCGGCGCGTAGAACACCATCACGTCGGGCACACGCGCCATCCAGCCGCCGAGGAACCAGCGGAACGTGTCGGAGCACTTGACCGGTCCGAACGAGGTATCTCCCGCGAAGGCATTCCGACCGTCGCGCCAGAGGCTGAGATGCACGTGACAGCTCGAGCCGGCGCGGTCGGTGGCGAACTTCGCCATGAACGTCACCGACAGCCCGTGCTGCCCTGCCACTTCCTTCAGGCACTGTTTGAACACGACATGCCGGTCGGCCATCGGCAGCGCCTCGGCATAGCGGACGTTCAGCTCGTGCTGCCCGAGGCCCCACTCGCCTTTCGAGTTCTCGACCGGGACGCCGGACGCTTTCAGGTGCCGCCGAACCGACGACGTGAAGGGTTCCGTGCGGGTGCCCTGGAGGATGTGGTAGTCCTCGAGATACCAGCCGGCGGGCGTGAGACTGCGATACTCGCCCTGCGCCGCCGCCCGGTAGTCCTGCTCGAAGACGTAGTACTCGAGCTCCGAAGCCGCGAATGGTGTAAATCCCAGCTCGCGCGCCGCGACCACCTGATCGCGGAGCAGTGAACGCGGCGCCACCCGCACGTAGTCGTGCGTCTGCTGATCGTGGACGTCGCACAGCACGAGCGCGCTTTTTTCGAGCCAGCTCGCGATCCTCAACGTCGACAGGTCCGGCACCAGGTGGACGTCGCCGTAGCCCTTCTCCCAGTTCGCGAACGTGTATCCCTGGACCGGCTCCATCTCCATGTCAGTCGTGAGGAGATAGTCGCAGCCGTGCGTGCCGTGCGTCGCCGTTTCCTCGACGAACATCTCGGCGTCGTATCGCTTGCCCATGAGGCGGCCGTAGTGATCGGTGAATCCGACCACGACCGTCTCGATCTCGCCGCTCGCCGCCGCGTCACGCAGCCGGTCGAGCGTGAGCAGGCCTTTCCCTGTGCCGCTCTCGTGCACAATCACCCTCCCGACCGGTTCTTCCCGGCCGCCTGCCACACGAGATATCACACTTTGTTGCCCGATCCGTCGCGTGTCTTCGCGAGGGTGCTGGTTGGCCGTGGATGGCGCCGGTCGCGTTCAGTCACCAACGGATGCCGCGCGGAACATCGTGAGCTCCCAGCTATCGGATCGCTCATCGTGGCGAACGAGGTAGACGTCGCCGTCTGTAGCTCTCAATTTGAAGTACCGGTGGTCGGGCGCCAGCCAGGCGTCGATCACCTCGGCGACATCGACGCGACGGTCGCCAAGGATCAGCGTGCGCGGCGTCTGCTCACCGCGATGCCCGGCGTAGCACTCGACACGGATCGCGAGGAGCGGTCTGGAGGCATCTGTGTTGTCAGGCGAAGTTGACCAGCCGTCAGGCGTCACGAACGACGTTTTCTAGGGGGCCTTGATGATGATCGGTCACCTTTCGGACGAGGTGCCGTATCGGCGGCTTGCCCAAGCGGCAGGCGGATGAGCTTTCCGGTCGCGGCTCGGCGGTGAGTGTCGGGGTGCTTCCTATCGGAAGTCTGCGACACATACAAGCGCGGTCCTTCGCTGCGAGCGGCAGAGCGCCGCTCACGGATGGCCCACTGCTCGGCTATCAGCAGGCGCGCCTCAGGCGGCGGCAACTCCAGGACATCGCCCACTTTATACCCGCTGAGGTCGACCCCATCGATGCAGTCCGCCAATTTGCGCGTGAGGAGGACACGCATAAGTAATAGACAAGCAACCTGGGTGCCGGCGATCGCCGAGGAGCCGGCAGCTCAGCGTTCTTCCCGGGCGGCTGCCGCGCGGATAGCCGCTTCGCCAGAGGCCCAGGCGGGTCCGTGGAAGCGATGGCGTTCGCTCCCGAGATACCACAGCCCGAGCAGCGCCGTGAGCCCGGCAATGGTTTTACCCGTGCGCATCCCGTCAGGAATGCTCAGCACGATCGAGATGAAGACCACCCACACCATGGCGACCAGGTTGATCGCCGGCCCGAATCGGCCCAGGTGCCACGGTCCGCGCGCCACCGGCTCTCCCCGCGCCCGCGCGCGCCACGCGAGATAGACGGGAATCGTGTAGGAAAAATAGAGGCCGATGACGCTGACCGACGTGACCACGGCATACGTCCCCGCACTGATGGTCGCGAGGAACGCGATGGCCACACACAGCCAGATAGCGGGAGCCGGAGTCTGGTACTTCACGCTGACGCGCCGCCACACGGCTGACCCTGGCAGACCGTTGTCGCGCGCGAATGCGTACAGCGTGCGCGAGATCCACGTCACCGCCGACAAACCACAGAACCACATGGCCATCGCGGCGAGCGCTGTGAAAAAACTGCCGGCGCGTGCGCCGAGAGCGCCGCTGAAGATCGCAATCACCGCGGGGACCTTGTTTCCGGACCCGTCGCGTGCGTTCAGCACCGAGGGGATGTCGGTGATGGCGAGCGTGAGCGCCAGCAGCAGCGCGTAGCCGACGATTGCCGATACGACCACCGCCATCACGATTCCCCAGGGCACTCGTCGTCGCGGATCGACCGTCTCCTCGGACACGCTCGCCGAGGCATCGTAGCCCGTATAGGTCCACTGCGCCTGCAGCATCCCGATCACGAATGCAAACCAGTACGGCCAGCCTTGATCGTTGAAGGTGACGCGCTCGAAGAAGTACCCGAGCGGCTGCTTCGGCGCAAAGATCGCCAGCGCCCCGACGATGACGACGACACCGACGACGTGCACGGTGACGCTGAGGTCGTTGAGCCGGGCGACGAGCCGGATGCCGAAGTGATTGATCAGCGCATGCGACAGCAGGATCACCGCGTACACCATGAGCAGGCCGGTTGTCGTCGACAAGCCGAGCAGCGGCGTGAGGAATAGCGCGCAGCCGTAGTCGATCCCCGCAAGCGCGGCGAGCTGACCCGCGATGTTGAACCAGGCCGTGAACCAGCCCCAGCTCTTGCCACCCAGCCTCGAGGCCCAGTGATACATGGTCCCGGATGTCGGCAGCGACGACGCGAGCTCCGCCATGCTCAGCGCGACCGTCAGCGTGAAGAGCGTGACGAGCGGCCATCCGAACGCCATTTCCGCCGGCCCGCCCATGACGAGGCCGTGTTCGTACAGCGTCACCGCGCCGGTGAGGATCGAGATAATCGAGAAGGAGATGGCGAAATTCGAGAACCCGCCCATCGTCCGGAACAGCTCCTGGGCGTAGCCCAGCGCGTGGAGCTCATGGGCGTCCTGGCGACGCTGCTGCTGATCAGCCGATGTGCGGTGGTCGGTCATGACCGTTCTACTGCCGAATTCTTCCACACCCTTGCCGGCGCAGGATGTGCAAGTTCGGTGTCCGGAGGGGCGAAATGAAGGAAGGGCTCGAGAAGCTTTACAACCACATCGACGACATCGAAATCGCCATGATGACGACACGACGGACCGACGGTCACCTTCAGTCTCGCGCAATGGCCACCCAGCGTCGCGCGGAAGGAGCGGACCTCTGGTTCGTGACGCTCGAAGACACGCCGAAGGTGAGGGACCTGACCGCGGACTCTCACGTCAATCTGTCTTATTACAAGGATCGAACACGTGAGTGGATATCGGTCTCGGGCATCGCCCGAATCACACGCGACCGCGGCAAAATCCACGAGCTGTATGCCCCGGACTGGCAGGCCTGGTTTCCGAAGGGCGACGACCCCCGCCACGGAACGAAGGATGATCCCCGCATGGTGCTGATCGGCGTGGATGTCCATGCCGCCGCGTTCCTCGAAGTGAACAAGCCGCAGCCGGTCGTTCTCTTCGAGCTGGTCAAGGGATGGCTGACGGGTTCAACACCGGAGCTCGGGAAGATGCACCACGTAGGGCCTGGGAACCTTGAGGCATGACCATGCAGACTCCCACGAACGCGACAACCAGCAACGTCGAGATTGCACGCGCCGCCTATGACGCCTACGTGAAGAAGGATCGACACGCCATCGAAGTGCTCCTGGCCGACGATTTTCATTTCACCAGCCCTCTCGACAATCGGCTCGACCGGGAGACCTACTTCCGCCGATGCTGGCCAAGCAGCGAGGTCATCGAGAGCTTCGAATTCATCAATCTCGTCACCGACGCCGACCGCGTGTTCGTCACGTATGAAGGACGGAACTCGAATGGTCATCGATTTCGGAATACCGAGATCCTCACCATTCGAGACCGGCACATCGCCGAGGTGGAGGTGTATTTCGGCTGGTCCGTGCCTCACAAGGCGCCGCAGGGAGGATTCGTGGAACAGGCGGAACCCGGGTCGGAGAGATCCTGAACCGCTTCAATAATTCGGTAACTCGGTGTCTGGTCGAACCGGGGCGCTGCGGGGAATCCAGCCATGGACTCCCCATAGCGCCGCCGGTTCTGACTCTCCTCTCAACGTGAACGACGAAGCATTGTCGTGACGACGCGCTCGCTGACCCCGGCCCGCTTGAGCGCGACCAGGTCCGCCGGCTCCACAGAGAAGTCGTTCGGCGAGTTCTCAATTTTGGCGATAAGCAAGTCGTCCCCAAAGCCTGCCGCGTGCAGGTTCAGCACGTCCCGATTCGTCAATTTCTGACCCGGGACACCTTTTGGCTCGGACGGCACCTGTGGGGGCGGCACGGGACCTTGCAAAGCGGCCAGCGTGTGTTCACCGTCCACAAATCCATCGACGCGTGTTCCCTCGTCAACGACGAGATCCTTTCCTTTTCGAAGCAGGACAAACGGCGCCGCAACGGGTACAAACACCGCGACAGCGCCTGTGGCGACGGCTGTGCTGCCGACACTGCTGCCGCCGCTGATCTTCTGCTGTGTGGCGCGTAACCGAATAGGCTGACGATCGACAGACATCGTCTCGGTCAAGGAATACGCCAGTTTACCTGCCCGGCCCATCCGCCGTTTCGGTTCGGCTTCGACGATGATGCCCCTTGCGGGCGTGCCCTGCTTGATCACAATCTGGTTGCCAACTTTGACGTCCTCTAGAACGACGAAGGTCACGGTGTCGCCTGTCTTAGCCGTCGCCGAAGACAATCGCTGCATGAGGCGTACAGGCACGCGGGTTCCATCGGGCAGTTGCCCCGGCGTTTCCTGTGCGGCAACGGGTGCCATCGCGATTACGGCTGCGAGAACACTAGCGGGTACTTTATAGAAATGTCTCATAAGAGATACCTATCAATAACGTAACTATTCTGTTACGAGCGAGTGCGTGGCGATAGGCAAGCGATAACCATCCCCAAGGCCACGAGGGTGGGGCTCGAACGAAAGTTCTTAATGGATCGTTATCCCAATTCCCAGCTGGCCGACATTCGCGTCAACGTTCGAGTTCCTCATCGCGAATCCGTTCCAAAACGGCGTGACGCTGACTTTCCCTCCAATGCGGATGTCCCATCCAACACCGAGCATGATCCCGAGCCCGAGCTCCGACTCCCCGGCGAACCTCATCGATCCGAGGCCGACGCCTCCGTTGAGGAAAAAGCCGTTCGCTATTGACGGGTAGTAGCGCACCCGCGCGTCGAAGGTGCCGACAGTGAAGGTTTCCCCGTCGACATCTTTTGCGAACCCGGTCGTGCCGACACCCAGCAGTACGTGCTCGTTGAGAGTGCCACCGAGGGAAAGCCCACCGCTCAAGCCACTCGTCCGCTCGCCGTCGCAGTCCTGGCAGCCATATGATCCCAGTCCGAGGCCGCCATTGAACCAAAACCCCTCTCGAGTGGGCAGGCTTCTGCCCGCGTCCGTGGCAGGCACCTGCGCAGACGCTGTTCCACTGATCAACAAGACAACTCCGCACACGACCGCGAACACTGTTCTACGCATCGCCACTCCTTGAAGCAGGCCACCTGATCGTTTAGCCGCGCCTCCGTCGTGGAGGCGTGGTCGACCGACGCCGTTCAACCCGCGTTTGTTTTTGAATAGATCGACTGCGCCGTGCACTGATGGCACGACGGACCAGGCAGCAGCAATGCGGATGCCACACGTCCGGCTGCTTACTGGTGTGAGATTAGAGATGAGAAGACTTGCGGAGTTGTCTTGGCGACTGAGTCTACAAGTGATGAGCTATTGACACTTACACCGTGATGACGCGCAGGAGCATGGTTACAGGGTCGCCTCAACGTTCTCAAGTCGCAAAGTAAATGACTGACAAATAGTGGTCAGTTGTCATTTTGTGGCAGGCAGTCTGTGTCACTAATGTTTGATTATAGTCACACAATATCGGCGACGCACACAGGAGATCGAATCGCGATCAATAGTCAGATTGGTACCTGTGCTTTCAAATTGCGCATGTCGTGCTTGTGATTGTGGTCATCTGACACGCCGGCGAAGCGACTATTCGTGACTCTAATCAAGTCTGAGTTCACATGTTGACAAGCCATTCGCGGCGCCAGGTAATGGCTGGAGACCACGCAACTCATTAGAGATGCCGAGTGCTTCACCGGCCAACACTTCTGTCCCATGCGCCTGCCGTGTCCCTTATGCTGGACGTCTTCTGCAATGAGCAATCGCGCACCCCGGCGAGTACACTGTCGGAGGGCCGAATGTTGCGGCTGAGCTGTAGGCGGCGCACAGTTTCGCTCGCGTCGTCGTGAATGCACTCGCCCACCTGGCAGTTGAGGTCATTCTTGCGCGATTCGGCCGCCGCTTCCTGCTGTCGAGGTCGGTATGTTTAAGTGGTTAGACCGCACTGTGAACCGACGAGGCGAGGCGACTGAACCAGACGGTTTCGCGGCGGGTCGATTGGTCCAACCGCCTGGCGGCACCACGGATCGGCGCCACGGGGGCCGGCGGGTTCACGCCGGGAGGCGCGAATCAGACTTGGTTGCTCAGCGCACCGAACCATTTCGCGTTCTGATCATCGCACCGAACCTGGACACCCGGCTGCTCAATACGATGCTTTTCGAGCAAGCGGGATGGACGGTGTATGCTGCGGACGAAGGCCCCGCAGCCACCGCCATGGCGCAGCACCACCTGCCAGACGTCGTCGTGGCAGAAGGAAGTGCGCCAGCGGCTACCGCCTTCGACACACTCGGTCAGCTCCGGGCTACTCCGCTCACCGCCAACATTCCGGTAGTTGTCATCGCGTCATCGGTCCACTTCGATATGCCGGTACATACTCGTGCCCCCGGGACAATTCTGGCACTCGCGAAGCCCGTTGACCCAGACCAGTTGATCAGCTCGGTCATGGAGTTGGCCTCGAACGCTCCGCCAGAGCGGTCTGTGAGGCGGCAACTGACGCGCACGCTGCTCGCCCTGCGCAAGTGCGCTGCGCACATGAAGCCGGACGTCGATGTTCAACAGCGCGTCCGGGCGCTGATCGATCGGTTGCAGGTTGCGGTGTTGGCGCTCGACGAACATGGACGATATGTTGCTGCCAGCGCCGCCGCCTCCGAACTGACAGGCTACGCTCAGCAGGAACTGCTGGCGATGTCGATTTTCGACTCGCAGCTCGATTCGGATTTCGTGTTTCAGCGAGACGAATGGCCGAACTTTCTCGAGGCAGAGCAGGAGGGCATGACCGCGATCGTCCGCCTCGGGAAGCGTCCCACCAGAACGATGAAAGCTGCATTCCTGACGATCGTTCCTGGACTGCACGCGGCCGCCCTCGCCCCGGTGCTCGATGCTGGTCATTAGTCCGATTCTTGTGAAATCCGCAGCATCCTGAGCACGATCCAGTCCTGGATCTTTGAGATCTCGAGCGATCTCCAGCTGCGCACGGCGCGGTCCTTTCGCCCACCTTTTTGCCGCTGATACGCCAACAATTTCGACACGCCCTCCCGTAGCGGCAAGATGCACTACGCTATTGCCCGGCCCCCTTGGCCCGGCTTGGATCACGCCCGCGAAAAGGGATCGTTGAAATCGATGACCCGCTCAACCGGCGCCGCGAATGCCCTGAGACGGGTCCACTATTGGACCGCGCGCGTTCACGATCTCTCGAAGTCCGCGCGCTACACAATCGCGCTGCTGGTCGCGGCCGCCGGACTGCTGTTGCGCGTGGCGCTGGATCCTGTCTGGCACGCACAGCTGCCATTTATCACGCTTTTTCCCGCAGTCATGGTGAGTGGCTGGCTGGGTGGACTCGGTCCTGGTCTGCTCACGACATTTCTTGCAGCCCTGGGCGCTGCGTACTTGTGGTTGCCGCCGTTGCGATCGCTGTCGGTTACGGGTCCGGGCGAATGGCTGGGTCTTGCCGTCTTCATCAGCGTGGGCGCGGTCATCAGCGGGCTCAACGAGACCTGGCGACGCGCAACGATGGCGCTCGCAGACTCCGAAAGGCGGCTCGCCGTGACACTGGCGAGCATCGGCGATGCGGTACTGACCACTGACGAGAACGGCGCTGTTCTTACGATGAATCCCGTGGCTGAACGGCTCACCGGCTGGCCCACCCGGGAAGCGATCGGCCGGCCGGTTGAAGAGGTGCTGGTCCTGGTTTCGGAAGCACCGACGTCGGCGGCGCGAAACCCGGTCAGGGAGGTTCTTCGAGGCGGCCGGGTGACGAGCCTCGAGGGCGACACGCTGCTTGTGAGTCGAGATGGCCGCCGAATTCCGATTGACGATAGTGCCGCGCCCGTTCGTTTTGCGGATGGTACCGCTGGCGTTGTCCTGGTGTTCCGCGATGTCAGCGAACGCCGCCGGCTGGGTGACGAACGTGAGTCACAAGACCGAATTGCACGCGAGCTCGCGGCCATTGTCGAGAACTCTGACGACGCGATCGTGAGCAAGGATCTCCAGAGCATCATACGGTCCTGGAATCGCGGGGCCGAACGCATGTTCGGCTATACGGCCGAGGAAATGGTTGGCCGATCGATCCGCACGATCATCCCCAGGGAACGATGGAGTGAAGAAGACGAGGTCCTTCGCCAACTCCGGCAAGGCAATCGCGTCGAGCACTTCGAAACAGTACGGCGCCGAAAAGATGGCAGCGAGATCGCCGTCTCCTTGACGATTTCTCCCATTCGTTCAGCTGCCGGTGTCGTGGTGGGCGCCTCGAAGATCGCACGCGACATCACAGAACGGCGGCAGGCGGAGGCCGAGCGCGCGCATTTGCTCGAGCGAGAACAGCGGGCGCGGGCCGAAATCGAGCGCGCGAGCCACTTGAAGGATGACTTCCTGGCGGTCCTTTCCCATGAGCTGCGGACTCCGCTGAATGCCGTCATGGGCTACACCCAGCTCCTGATTTCCGGCGCCTTGAAGACCCACGATGTTGCGCACGCCTACCAGGCCATTCAGCGGAACGCGCAGGCCCAGGCACGACTCGTGGAATCGTTGTTGGACCTCTCGCGCGTTCTCGCTGGCAAACTCGAGCTGAACTCGGAAGTGCTGGATCTGTCGTCGGTGGTGAGCTTCGCCGTTGACGCACTCCGGCCCGAAGCGTTGAAGAAGAAGATTTCTATCGAAGTTAGTGGCACGTCGGGGAATCGCGTGTTTGGCGACTCGGCACGCCTGCAGCAGGTTTTCTGGAATCTGTTGTCCAACGCGATCAAGTTCACGCCTGGCGGTGGTCGAGTGTCGGTCCAACTGACGGCCGACGATGCGGATGTGATCGTCCGCGTCGAAGACAACGGGCGTGGCATCCCTCCGTCGTTGTTACCGTTTATCTTCGACCGTTTCAGGCAAGGGGAAGGACAAGGGGCTCATTCGCAAGCCGGTCTCGGTCTCGGATTGGCCTTGGTCCGCGAGCTGGTTCATGCCCACAAAGGCACGGTAGAAGCCCAAAGTGCTGGCGAAGGGCATGGTTCAGTCCTCATTGTGCGCTTGCCCTTGTTCCTCTCCCGCCAGGCTGGAGCGTCAGGAGGGGTTCAGCCACTTCGAAAACACGAGGCCGACCTCACGGAGTTACGGCCTGACGTGCTGGTAGTCGACGACGAACGCGATGCCAGGGACATGCTCGCTCTCATGCTCGAGACGCGGGGCGCAACGGTCCGCACCGTCGGATCGGCAAGCGAGGCGTTCGATGCGATGGCTGAACAACGGCCTGATGTCCTGCTCGCGGATCTCGGTATGGCCGAGGAGGATGGGTATTCGCTGATCCGTCGTTTGCGTCTGAGAGAGAAGGAAGAGCGACTCCCGCAAATCGCGGCGATCGCCGTTACCGCGTACGCGAGCCCGACAGATCGCGAGCAAGCCCTGTTGGCTGGCTACGACAGGCACATCGCAAAGCCGGTCGATGCCGTGGAATTGGTCAAAGTGATCGGCGACGTCATCGCGACAGGGAAACGGAGTCCTGGAAGCTAGCGGTCGCCCGCGCCCGGGTCGTCGTTCCGAGCTTCTGCTTTGGCATTTCGCCGTTCATCGAGCACGGTGCCTTCCCACAAAGGCACGCCTGCGAAGTACGAAGCTCGGGCGATGACGTGACCGGCCACCGGCGTCGTCAGCAAGACAAACGCTCCGATGCTGGCGGCTCGGATGAATGATGCAAAGTCGCCCATCTGGAGCGCCGCGCCAAGCAACAGGCAAGCCAGTCCAAGAGTCGACGCTTTGGTGGAGGCCTGCATTCGCGTGAACACGTCCGGCATACTCAGAACCCCGACGGCTGCCAACAGGGCGAACGCTGACCCGGCCAGCCACAGGATCGCGGTCACGATGTCTGTCATTGGGGATCTCCTCGTTCGACATACGTCGCATATGCGACCGTGCTGAGAAAGCCGACCAGGGCGATGACGATCGCCGAGTCGAGCGTCGCGCGCACACCGCTCCGTCCCGCGAGTACCACGATCAGCCCTACGACCAGCACTCCGAACAGATCCATGGCCACGATTCGGTCAGGTAACGTTGGACCCTTCACGAGCCGAATGAAGGCGACGACCAGTGCGACCCCAAGCGTCACCAGCGTGATTTGCGAAATAGCGTCGAGCATCGTTCCTCGCGGTCCCTCTATTCGAATAACAACTTCACCCGGCGTTCGAAGCCATCCTTGATCTCTCGTCGCGTCTCCTCGGCGGTCTTCATGTGCATGACGTGCACGTAGAGCGTCCGGCGATCGTCTGACAAATCGATGGTGACGCTGCCCGGCGTGATGTTGATGAGCATCGACAGCAACAGGATCTCGCCGTCACTTGTGATGTCCAGGGGAATCGCAACGACGGCGGGCTCGATGCGGTTCCCTCGCAGCACGTCGGCGGCGACGCGAAAGTTCGCAAGCAGTAGTTCCCACGCAAAGAACCCCGCCAGGCTCAGCGCGTCCACTGTTCGAGAGACCAGCGTCGATGGCATGACGCCACCCCTTGCCAGAAGTGCGAGGATGCCGTAGCCAATCACGTAGCCGACCACCAGGTTCACGAGCGTGAACTCGCCCTGCAACGCAGCCCAGGCAAGCGCGAGGAGGATGCTACCAAGTAACATCTAAGTTGACCGGGGGGCTTCGCCCCGCCGGACCCCCCTACGCCGTCGCTCGCGGGGACCCCATGCCCCGCTCCGCTCCGGCGGGCGCGCCTGTGGCGCGCTCAGCCCGTTATTCGAGTCGCGGTGGAACGAGTAGAGAATTCTCATTGGCGGCATAAGGGGCTACGGTGTGCCTCCAAGCACGGCGTGCACGTACTCATCGCGCTGCAGCAACTGCTGTGCGCCGCGCGACGTGAGCTCGAACAGCGGCTCCGCGCCGATGGTCATCGCCACCGTCAACAGGCTGAGGGCTGCAATTGCTATCAGAAGCGGCGTGCCTGGCGCCGCGAGGTCCGGTACTTGGTCGGCAGGCCTCCAGAAGCTGTCTGCCCACGTGCGCACCATCGACAGCAGCGTAAGCAGTCCCACGATGAGCACGAGCCCCCCGAGCCAGTACGCGCCGGCGGCAAACGTGCCTTCGAGGATCGCGAGCTTGCCGAGGAAGCCTGACAACGGCGGCACCCCCGCCAGCGAGAAGATGGGGATCATCGCCAACGCCGAGAACACCGGCTGATCGCGGTACATCCCTCCGAGGCCCGCCATGTCCGTGGTGCGGCGCAACCGCAACAGCACGCCACTCACCAGATAGAGGTTCGTGATGACGACGATGTGATGGAGGACGTAGAAGATGGCGCCTGCCAGGGCCGCCGGCGTCAGAAGACTGAGACTCGCCGTCGTATAGCCGATGTGCCCGACGAGATTGAAGGACAGGATCCGGCGGAAATCGCGTTCGTTCAACGCGGCCACCAGTCCGATCACCATCGTCGCCGCCGACATCGCGAGGAGGAGTGCAAAGAGCGCCGGCGAGGCGCTGTGGAACAGCAGCGTAAAGACACGAATCAACGCGTAGACGCCGACCTTAGTGAGAAGCCCGGCGAACGCGGCGCCGATGGCCGCCGGTGGCGTGTGATACGAAGCCGGCAGCCAGAAAAACAGAGGGAACAACCCCGCCTTGATGCTGAACGCGATCACGAACAAGAGCGCGAGCACGGCGTCGGCGCCGGGTGTGCTGATCGTCGGCCACACACGCGCGAGATGCGCCATGTTGAGCGTGCCGGTTGCCCCGTACAACAGCCCGAGAGCGGTGAGGAAAATGGACGACGCGATCAGGTTGATGGTGACGTACTTGAAGGCCGCCTCCATCTGCGCGCGGGTACGGTTGAGCGCCATCAATACGAAGGACGCCACCAGCATCACCTCGAACCAGACATAGAGGTTGAAGAAGTCACCCGTCAGGAACGCACCGGCGACTCCCATGAGGAGGATCTGGAGCAGAGGGTGGTAACCGAATGCCTCACGCCGTGGATCGACGCCTGAAAAGGCGACCACTGATATCGCTGTGCCAACCACACCGACCGCGACGACCAGGATCGCCGAGAGGAGGTCAGCGACCAGTGTGATGCCGAAAGGGGCTGGCCAGCCACTGACTTGCAGGACCTGAACGCCTGCGGTGTTCACACGGAGGAACAGCAGCACGGCACTCGCCAGGAGGAAGACCGAAGCGGTAAGCGAGATCCACCGTTGAAGAGCGGGCCGCTTCGGCGCCAGCATCAACACGGCAGCCGTGCTGAGTGGCACCAGGATCGGGAGCACCAGCACTCTCATCGCTCCCGCCCTACGTCGTCGACGTCATCAGTTCCTGCCGTCGCGTGCACTCGATGCGCCAGCACCAGTGAGAAGGCCGTGAGGCCGAACCCGATCACGATCGCCGTCAGGACGAGCGCTTGTGGAACCGGATCGGCGTAGGGGGGTTCGAGCGCTGCTGCGCCTGCTGCAACCACCGGCGGACGGGCGCGCGTCAACCCACCGGCTGTGAAGATCAGGAGATTCGTCCCGTTGGATAGCAGGCCGAGACCGACGATGAGCTGGGCGAGGCGACGCCGCAGCATCAGGTAAGTCCCGGCGGCATACAGAACTCCGGACGCGAGCGCGAGCAGGCCTTCCATCTAGGACTCCTCCGCGAGGCTGAAAATCATCATCAGCACCACACCCGCGACCACGAGAAAGACGCCAACGTCGAACGCGGCGGGCGTCCCCAGAGGCAGAGACCCCGGAGCCCATAGCGCCGTCAAGAACGGCTGGCCGCGAAGGACCGCAGGCACGCCGCTCAGCAATGCGATGGAGAGACCTGCGCCGAGCAAGGTCAAGGGCCTCACGAGCAGTGCCTGCCGCGCACGCTGCACGCCGAAGGCGATCGCGTACAGTGCGAACGCGGCGGCCGCGACCAGGCCACCGACAAAGCCACCACCAGGTTGGTTGTGGCCTCGGAGCAGGAGGAACACGGCGAACACCAGGATCAACGGCATCAGGAGACGCGCAGCGGTTCGGAAAATCGGCGATGCCACCGGCCGGACGGATTCATGGCCGCGTCGACCGTCGGTCGCGAATCGCAGCAGCCCACGGACCCCAAGTGCAGCGGTGGCGAGGACCGTGATCTCGCCGAGCGTATCGAACGCCCGGAAATCGACCAGGATGACGTTGACGATGTTGCGCCCGTGCCCCAGGGTTGGTCCGAACTCGGCGAAGTACTCCTTCAGGCGCGGGGCCGTCTCGGTCGTCGCCACCGACAGCAGCAGGCCGCCGATGACGAGGCCGCTCCCGAGGGCGACCAGTCCGTCACGGACACGCACGAGCCCTGGCGAGAGCGGGCCCAGTCCGCGGAAGTGTCGGAAGACCAGCACATAGATGAGTACGGTGAGGGTCTCCACCGAGAACTGGGTCATCGCGAGGTCGGGGGCGCCGAAGCTGAGGAAGATCATGGCGACGCCGTAGCCGACCGTGCCGAGTGAGAGGACCGCCGACATGGTCGATCGTGCGAAGGTTGCCGCAATTGCACCGCCGATGATGACGAACACGATGAGGACATCGTGGGGGGTGATGTTGGTGTGCGGCAGCGCGGAACCCAGACTCCCCTCTGCGACCAGCGCCGCCCCTCCGAGCACGGCCGACATCGCCACGATGACCATGACGTAAGTCCGTAATGGCGCACTGTGCAACGCCGGAGCGATTGCGCCGCTCAACGCATTGAGCCCGGAAAGCGCGCCTTCGTAGAGATCCTCGGTTCCGTACCTCGGTTTCCACGTCCGGGTCCGCACGGACTCGTGCACCATGGACGCGAATGCGACAGCCGCGAGGGTCAGCAGGCTGAGCAGAAAGGTCAGCGTGAGTCCGTGCCACAGGCTGAGCGAAACATCGACGGATACGCCCGCGGTTGCGGTCGCAGCACTCGAGAGCGGTCCGTTCAGGATTGACGGGACGAGGCCGGCAAGCAGGCCGCACATGGCGAGAACGAGTGGTGGGATCCACAGCGCCCACGCAGGCTCATGCACCTCCTTCGCCCGCGCCACGTCTCCACGAAACGGCAAGACGCCGGCGATCAGGCCCGCTAGTCCAAGAAGGATGCTTGCAAGCACCATCAGAGCGAGCAACCAGGGAAACCAGTCGGTACCATGAAGCAGCGCCTCGTAGGCGCCGTCCTTGCCGACGAATCCGAATGTCAGCGGCACCCCTGCCATCGACAACGCAGCTGCACCGCCCGCCAGCGCGGTGATGGGCATCGCCCGGCGCAGACCCGCGAGCGCGGAAATGTCGCGCGTGCCCGCTTCGTGATCGATGGCACCGGCGACCAGGAACAGCGCGCCCTTGTAGCCGGCATGCGCGACCAGGTACACCAGCGCAGCGATAATGGCCTCGCGCGTGCCTACGCCAAGCAGCATTGTCATTACGCCGAGCGCGCTCAGCGTCGAATAAGCAAGGATGCGCTTGAGGTCGGTTTCCTGCACGGAGCGATAGGCCCCGACCACCATGGTTGCCGCGCCGGCCACTGTCACTGCGGTCGTCCATTCCGGCGTCGATCCCATGAGGGGAGTCATCCTCGCAATCAGGTACACGCCGGCTTTCACCATCGTGGCAGAGTGGAGGTACGCGCTCACCGGCGTGGGCGCTTCCATGGCGTTCGGCAGCCAGAAGTGAAAGGGCACCTGGGCCGATTTCGTGAATGCCGCGAGGAGAATCAGGCCGACGATGGCGCCATAGAACGGGCCGGTCACAATCGATCCCTTCGCCGCCACCATCGCCGAGAGGCTCGCGGTGCCCGAAACGTCGATGAGCAGCACACCCGCCCCCAGCAGCGCGAGGCCGCCGGCGCCCGTGACGATCAGCGCCTGTATGGCAGCTGCTCGAGCGGCAGCCCGCTCGTGTTCGAAGCCGATGAGCAGGAACGACGTAAATCCTGTGAGCTCCCAGAACACGAACAGCGTGAGAACGTTGTCGCTGAGAACGACGCCGAGCATCGCTCCCATGAACGCGAACAGTGACGCGTAGAAGCGGCCGGCCTGGGGGTGACCTTCGAGGTAGCGGCTGGCGTACAGAACGATGAGCGCGCCGATGCCGGTAATCAGGATCGCGAACAACAACCCCAGACCATCGAGGTTGAACGACAGCGACAGTCCGAGAGACGGCGCCCACGGGAGCTCGACCAGGCGCCCTCCCAAGGACACCGCTCTCCACATCTCATTGCCAAGGAGTACGGCAAGCAGGGCTGGCCAGGCCGCAAGTATCCCCGCCCGATGCGGGAATCGGCTCACGAGCCACGCCGCGAGGATCGCGACCACGAACGGCGAGAGCACGAAGCCGATCACTCAAGTGATGCTATCGTGGACGTCCTCGTTCAGCGAATTGCGTCAGGGCCTGACGTGGGTTGATGGATCGTCGAACGACGCCGTCGGGGTACTAGGCGGCCAGTTGCAAAGAGGCGGTCTCCTGGCGAGCGCTCGCCGAACTGGCTTCAGGGACCGCCAGAACGGGGACGCGGCTCAGCCGGAGCAAACGCGCCGCAGTGGTTCCGAACATTGCCCGCGACACGACACCCCGTTTCGGAACGCCGACCACCAGCAGATCCGCACCGATGCTCTCGACGACCCGACTGATTTCGGTCGTCGTATCGCCCACAAGGACGCGCGTGTGGATGGCGGCCGGTGTAGGCCGCTTCACGGGAACGGCGAGTTGCAGGCGCCGGCGTGCATCGCGCAGCAACTGGTCCTGGTACTCGGCGATCCCGTACCGATACAGGTGCGGTGGCACCCCGGAAGAGAAGCTGGGCACCACATGAAGCAACGTGATGCGGTCGGCCGGGTCGCTCGCCAGCGCGAACGCCTGTTCAATGGCGCGATTCGAGCCCGCGCTGAAATCGACGGCGACAGCCAGATGGCTGAACGGTTCGATCGCAGTCGTAGGCCGACGGTACGGGATGACCAGGACCGGCACGGATGATTTAGCCGCGACACGTTCAGCAACCGAACCATTGGCAAATCGACCGATTCCGGAACGCTGGTGCGTTCCAAGGACGATCACGTCGGGATGGAGCGAACCCGCATGCGACAGGATGATCGCTGCGGGATCACCTTGCTGAACCCGATCCATGAACTCGACGTTCGCGAGGTCGGCCCTACGGCGAAGCTTCGCTGTCAACGCGAAACGTTCGCGAGCCTGCCAGCCAAACGCCTGGTTGAGGGGGACGGCCTGCACTACGACGAGCTCGGCGCCGTGACGTTGACTGAGAGCGAGCGCGTACTCGAAGGCGCTACGCGCCGGCTTCGAGAAGTCGACCGCTGCGAGAACGCGAGAGAACTGCTGCACGATGTTGCCTCCAAAACTCGGTAATGACATGTCGTTCATTACCTACTGTGTGAGAGGCAAGGAGGGCTCCAGCGAGGGGCTCCGACGGCGCCGGATGCAACTGCTTTAGTTTCAGCGTGTTATGGGTTTCGTTCGCCGGCTGAACTGCTCGCGCAGAGATGACGTGCATTTCAAAGTGAAATGCGACCGTTAACCTGAAAGCCCGAACTGCTTCATCTTTCGCCAGAGCGTGACGGTGCTGATGTTGAGCGCCTCGGCCGCTTTGCGCCGATTTCCACCAAATCGTTCGAGCGCGCGTTCGATGGAAGTACGCTCCTGCTCCTGCAGGTCGAGCGTGTCATCGCCGGCGCGCCGGCGCGACTTCTGTGTGACCTCAGGCGGTAAATCACGAAGACGAATGCTGGCGGCGTTGGCCACGATGAGCGCCCGTTCGACGGCGTGCTCCAGTTCACGCACATTCCCAGGCCATCGATGGTTCATCAACGCGGACATCGCATCGGCAGAGACTGCCCGGACGTCTTTCTTCATCCGCGAAGCCGCCCGGACCAGAAAACTGTGAACGAGGGGGGGAATGTCCTCCCGCCGCTCGCGCAGCGGCGGCACTTCGATGATGAAGGCGCCGAGCCGGAAATACAGATCTTCCCGAAACGTTCCCGCATCGACGGCCGCACGGAGATCGCGATTTGTCGCCGCCACGACGCGGGCGTTGATCCTGATGTTGCGCTCACCGCCGACGCGCCGGATCTCCCGCTCCTGCAGGGCCCTGAGCAGCTTCGCCTGGACGGTGGGCGCGACTTCGCCAATTTCGTCGAGAAAGATCGTTCCGTTGCCGGCGACTTCGAACAGGCCCGCCTTGTCGCGCACCGCACCCGTGAATGCCCCTCGCACATGTCCGAACAGCTCGGACTCCAGCAGCGTCTCGGTGAGGGCTGCACAGTTGATGCTGACGAAGGGGGCCGCCGCACGCGGGCTCTGATCGTGGATGAGCCTGACGACGAACTCCTTGCCCGTGCCGCTTTCGCCATAGACCAGGACCGTCGTATCGAGCGGCGCCACGCGAGCGGCCAGCTCCAACACGTGCTGCATCGCCTCGCTGCCGGCGACAAAGTGTTTCGCCGCTGCGTGACGGTTGACGCGTTCCCGAAGCAGGTTGAGCTCGCGTTCCCGGCGCTCGAGCAGCCGCTCCCGGCGGTCGAGCTCCTTCACGCGCTTGCCGACCGCATCGCGCAGGCGCTCGACCTCCTCACCGAGAGAACCTGCCTGAAACTCGGCACGGATCGATTCGCCTTCCGCTCCCCAGCTGGTCACGTCCCGTCCAATCGCGGAGCAGTGTCGCTGTCCCTCTCCCGCGCAGCTGACCTCGCGGAAGTAGACTTCCTTTCCGAGACACGCGCTGACGAATCCGCTGGAGTACCCCACCAACGACCAGCACACTGGAGCGGCGCTCTTGCCATAGTGATGCACATGCTGCTCCGCCTCGTACGAGTCGTGCCAGCGCACTTCCTCTGCGAAGCGGCCGGTCTCGTCGTCGTAGTCGACGCGCCGGACATCGGCGCGAACGATGCCTTCCAGGGTATGGAGCATCGCCCCGGCGCGAAGGCCGTCCACCGGGCTGCCCCAATTCGATCGCGCACGCAGATTGACCGCGTCGTGGTATCCGTCCGCGAACCCGAAGCGAAGCAACACGCGGCGGGCTGTTTCGAGCCCGAGCGTGTCGACGAGCTCCTTTCGCATGAGGCCCATCGCGGCCGCGCTGAGGATGACGACACGTTGCTCGTGCAGTCGAATGATCCCTTGATCGGGCCGGAAATCGAGCAGTTCGGCGAGGTGCAGATTGTGGCGGTTCGGTGGGTCGTCGCGGCGTGATGGGGATTTCACCGTACCGCCATTCTATGGCGTGTCGGCGCGTCGAGTCAGACCACACCAGTCGTCAGTAGACGACCGCGAGGAACCATTCGGTGACTTCGAGCAGGCCCCGTATGCCAAGGGCGACCGGGATGGCGACCACGAGAATCGCAAACGGCACCAGCAGTGCCAGGCCCCCGGCTCCGATCAGGGACACGAGAGCCTGTCCAAACGTACGCTTCGAGTGCGTTGGACGCGATACATCGATCACGTGTGGCGCTTGAACACTTGTCTGGTCCGGCACGGTGCGCGGGTCAACCAACTGGCTGGCGATCTCCGGCGCGGGACGGGCCATTCCGGGCGTCCACGCGGGAGGATCGCTGGCCGGAAATGTTCCGTCCAACACGTCATCGATGGCCTGAGCGGTCAAATTGGTGTGAAGCATGACTGATCTCCTTTATGCTGCTTTGTCTGAGTTCTCGTGTGCGTCGCGTTCAGACCGAACTCGACGCATCAAGCGTCCTCGCCAATCGGGGTACCCGCCGCGTATCCTGCGCACGGGAGCGCAGGAACGTCAGCTCCTCCGCGCGTGCGCCGAACATGGCCGCGGCTTCCGACCAGAGAGCTCGCGCTTCGGCGTGGGGACATTCGTCGTCGCACGCGTCGCTCGTCGTGCCCGCTCGCAGCCGTCGCTCGTGCGCGACCATCGCGTCGTGCCACGCAGACAGCCGTGCGCCGAGAGCTGTCGCCTCGCTAGTGTCCAGGCCGGAGCTCAAAATTGTGTACGGGTTCATGTCACCTATCGAGCAAGTTGTAGGCCGTCCAAAATGCGCGCAAGATCGCCATTCGTGACCTGGCGACGCATTTCAGTTTGTGGCAGGCATTTCATTCTGTAACGTTCATGCCCGGCATGCAGCCTCCGCTGGTCGATCCCGCGAACCTGTTCCGGCTCGTTTATTTCTTCGACATCGGTGCGGCAGTCGTGTTCGCCGTGTCCGGAGCGCTGGTCGCCTCGCGGAAGCGGATGGACGTGATGGGATTCGTGTGGCTCGCCGTCATCACCGGTGTCGGCGGTGGCACGGTGCGGGATTTGATTCTGAACGTGCCGGTGTTCTGGGTTCAAAATCCGGTTCACGTGTCGGCCTGTCTCGTGACGGCCGTCGCGATGCATTTCGTCGCACCACTCGTCGAATCGCGGTACCAGACGCTCCTGTGGTTCGACGCCTTTGGATTGGCGCTGGTCACCGTCGCCGGCACGGTCAAGGCCTCGGATATTGGAGCGCCCGCATTGGTCGCCGTCGCGATGGGCGCCGTCACTGGAACCGTCGGAGGAATCATTCGCGATACGCTCGGCCACGTACCTTCCGTTCTGCTCGGTCACGAAATCTACGTCACGGCCTCGGTGCTCGGTGGGTGCACATATGTCGGCCTGAACGGCCTCGGCGTCGGCCGGTTTGCGGCGATGATCGCCGCTTTCCTCGTGACGTTCACCGTGCGCGGGCTGGCGATCAAGTTCGGCTGGTCGCTGCCGGTCTTCCGCGAATCTACGAAACTCGAGCGTTGGAAGAGCGATCCGAAAGATTCGGCGAAGGATTAGCGTGCCTGCAGGTCGCACCAGAGACCCTGGATCTGCGAACGGGTGCCTCGAGGCGTCAAAAAGGAGCTGACATATGCGCTGGCAAATTGGCTGGCTCGGGGTGGCGTTCGCGAC
>Ga0111539_10001944_pt1 | contig 27548 bp, 23 predicted proteins | sample RhiMethybrSRZTD1_FD_79667 | JGI IMG/M metagenome (GOLD analysis project Ga0111539, IMG submission 79667) | Populus rhizosphere microbial communities from Tennessee, USA - Rhizosphere MetaG P. TD hybrid SRZTD1 (version 2) (version 2) | ecosystem: Host-associated > Plants > Roots > Rhizosphere >...
AACCGTTGGCGTCCAATGCCACGTCGCCACTGGCTGACGACGGGTCAGGTGAGCAAAGCTGTCCTTGCGTTGCCAGTGCGTGGATTGGGTGCATCTGTCCGCGCCGCTGCAAGAACGTTGTCCAGAGAACGGGATGACATCGCCGAGTCGCGGCTTGGGCTACCGCGCAGCGGTTTCGTTCAACGTCTTTGGCCATCAGCCGCGAGCGCCGCTGCGGCGCTCGCCGGCTGCATGGCCTTGTTGGCCAGCATCCTACGGGGTCTTGCATGCGGCGCGATCCCCGATGCGGACCACATTGCTTGGCTGCTCGAACAACAAGACTCCTAGCAAGTGGCCATCGAACCGCTCGATCGGCTGGAACTCGGCCTTGTAGCCGTGCTCGTCGAAGATCGCCATGGTCCACGGACCGGTGGATATCGCACGACCCGGCTCAATCTGTACCGCGATCCTCTTGCCGTACCGCAGCACCACCCGGCCTTGAGCATCTTGCGAGAAGGTGAGCCTTGGAGGCCACTCCTCTGGAAGGCTCGCGAGTCGCGCAGAAAGTGCTGTGCCCTCTGGTGGCGCAGAGGAGCAACCACTCCCAAGAACACACAGCAACGACATCAAGGCTGCACGCATGTCTGCCCAACGGTCTTCGGCGGAAGTGCCGAACTACGGCCATTCACGCCGTTGGCAGCCTAACTCCGCGCGCCGGACCTCGCCACCCGCCACGGCGCGACTTCCAGGACCACTGAGCGAGTCGGCGCAAAGCCGACACTCTCACAGCGCGCGCAACCGATCTTCGGCGGAACTGTCCAACTTCCATCGTCCTCAGTCCCACTCCTCGGCTTCGGCCAGCGCGCTGCTACCCGAGCAGCTCTCTCACGACCCGCCCGAACACGTCGGTGAGCCGGTAGTCGCGCCCCTGGAAGCGCCACGTCAGCCGCTCGTGGTCGAACCCGAGCAGATGCAGCATCGTCGCGTGCAGGTCGTGCACGTGCACCGCGCCGTCGACGATGTTGTAACCGAACTCGTCGGTGCTGCCGTGCACGTGGCCAGCGCGCACGCCGCCGCCCGCGAGCCACATCGTGAAGCAGCGAGGATGGTGATCGCGACCGTAGTTGTCCTTCGCGAGCCGGCCCTGGCAGTATGCAGTGCGCCCGAACTCGCCACCCCACACGACCAACGTGTCTTCGAGCAAGCCGCGCCGCTCGAGATCCGTCACGAGCGCCGCCGTCGCCTGGTCGGTCTGCTGGCACTGCCGCGTCAGGTCTGCCGGCAGGTTGCCGTGCTGGTCCCAGCCCTGGTGGAACAACTGCACGAAGCGCACGCCGCGTTCGAGCAGCCGCCGCGCGAGCAGACAGTTCGCGGCGTAGGTGCCCGGATCGCGCGCGCGGTCGCCGTAGAGCCGGAACACCTCGTCAGGCTCGCTCGAGACGTCGGCGACCTCGGGCACGCTGGACTGCATGCGGAACGCGAGCTCGGCCTGCGCCTGGCGCGCCTCGATCGCGGGGTCGCCTTCGTGCGCGAGCTGGTCGCGATGCAGCGCCGCCAGCGCGTCGATCTGCGCGGCGCGCTGTGCCTCCGACACGCCGTCGGGGTTGGCCAGGAACAACACCGGCGACGCGCCGGGCCGGAACTGCACGCCCTGATACTCACCAGGCAGGAAGCCCGTGCCCCACAGCCGCGCGTAGAGCGGCTGGTCGCGTGCGCCGTCCTTGCTGACCAGCACGACGAACGCGGGCAGGTCGCGGTTGTCCGAGCCGAGACCGTAGGCGGCCCAGGCTCCCATCGCAGGCCGGCCGCTGATCTGGCTGCCGGTGCAGAAGAACGTGATCGCCGGATCGTGGTTGATCGCCTCGGTGTGCAGCGAGCGCACGACGCAGAGCCGGTCGACGATGCGCGCCGTGTGCGGCAGCAGGTCGCTGACCTCGATGCCCGCGCGGCCGTGGCGCCGCGCCGCGGCGAACGAGCCGGCGAGCGGCAGGATCGCCTGGTTGCCGCTCATGCCCGTGAGCCGCTGGCCCCCGCGCACCGAGTCGGGCAACGGCTCGCCGTGGTGTTCGCGCAGCAGCGGCTTCGGATCGAACGTCTCGAACGGCGACGGCCCGCCCGCCTGGAACAGGTAGACGACTCGTTTGCAGCGCGGCGCGAAGTGCGGTGCGCGCGCCGGCTCGTCGCCGCCGCGCACGAGTGAACGCAGCGCGAGTGCGCCGAGCCCGAGCGATGCTCGACCGAGGAACGCACGCCGCGCGCGGCACAGCACGTCGAGGCGATCGAACGCGTTCATCGCAGCACCATCGCGGCGTCGCTCGCCATCACCGTCGACGCGACGAGCGTGAGCGCGCGCAGCGGATCGGTTTCCTGCGCGTGCAGCGCGCGCAGCGCCGCGAGCTCGCCCTCACGCGGCGTCCGCGTCGCGAGGCTCGCGAACACGAACGCGAGGCGGGCATCGGCGTCGGCACCGGGCAGCGCGGCCGCCTTCGCGGCCAGCGCCTGCGCGCACTCGGTGAACACGGGATCGCCGAGCAGCACCAGCGTCTGCAGCGGCGTGTTGGTCTCCTGCCGGCGCGCGACGCAGACCTCGCGGCTCGTGCCGTCGAGCGCCTGCATGTCCGGCGGCGGCGCCGTTCGCTTGCGGAACGTGTAGAGGCTGCGCCGATGCGCGTCGGGCCCGCTGTCGGGCTTGTAGTCGGCGCCGCCCCACGCGGCGCCCGAGTCGCGCCACAGCCCCGGCGGCTGGTATGGCTTCACGCTCGGGCCGCCGAGCTGCTGGTGCAGCAGCCCCGACGCCGCGAGCGCCTGGTCGCGCAGAACCTCGGCCGACAACCGGAACGACGGCCCGCGCGCGAGTCGTTCGTTGTACGGATCGGCCGCGCGCGCGGCCGGACTCGCCGTCGAGCTCTGCTTGAACGTCGCCGACGTGACGATGCGGCGCAGCAGGCCTTTCATGCTGCGCTGCTGCTGGAAGTCCGTCGCGAGCAGGTCGAGCAGCGCTGGCTGTGCGGGCGGGCGGCCATTCTTGCCGAAGTTCTCGGGCGTCGGCACGAGGCCGGCGCCGAAGCACTTCGCCCACAGCCGGTCGGCGACGACGCGCGCCGTCAACGGGTTCCTTCTGTCGAGCAGCCAGTCGGCGAGCAGCAGGCGGTCGCGAACGCCGTTCGGGCCGAGCGGCCACAGCGCCTTCGGCACGTCGGGTGGCACCGGCTGGTTGCGGTCGGGCTGGTCGTAGGCGCCGCGGACCAGCACGAAGCGTTCGGGCGGATGCGGATGGCGCGCCATTACCATGAGCTCGGGGATCGTCTCCTGGTGCGCGTGCAGCGCCTGCCGCGCGGTACGCAGCGTCGCCGCCGCCGCGAGCACCTCGGGGTCGTTCCAGGGCCGACAGCGTTCGACGCTGCGGGCGTCCGGGTGTCTGCCCGCGAGCGCTGCGACCTCGCCATGGGACAGCGTGTGGTCGAAAACCGCGAACTCGGCGAGCCGGCCGCCAGCGAAACCCTGGTCGCGGTCGCGCCCGGCGAGCTCGAGCGTGCGCACGGTTGCCGGGCCTTGGAGGTGGTCGCGCACGGTCTCGGTCGGCCAGCTCACGCCGTCGACGAACACCGCGAGACCGAGGGCTTCCGAGCTGCCGTCGTAGGTCACGACGACGTCGACCCACTGCTGCAGCGGCAGCTCCTTCGCGGTGCGCACCGCGGCGGCGGAGCCGGGCCAGTGGTGCACGATCTCCCAGCACAGGCGGCCGTCCTTCAACAGGATCTGGTAACCCTGCGTGTCGGCGTCCTCGGTGTAGTGGCTCGTGTGCAGCAGCACCGCGCGCTGCTTCTTGTCGGGGCACCACAGGCGAAGGCGCAGGCTGAACGCGTCGTCGCGCGTGAACACCGGGAGCTTCGCCACCGTGATGCGCGCGTCGCCATCGCACGCGATCGCGCGCTCGCCGTCGGCGTCCGCGACGACCTGGCACTCCGCCGGCACGCTCGCATCGCGCTCGGCGCGTTCGTCGCGGCAGCTGCCGTTCTTGGTAGCGCCGAAGCAGAAGCGCGCGATCGGTTCGGGCGCCTTGGCGACCCAGGGCTGTGGCGCGCGCACGTCTCTGGCCGCTTGCCACGTCTTCGCGGCCGCGTCGACGGCTGCCTGCAGCCGCGCGGTCTCGGCGTCCTGTTCGGGCGTCGACAACCGCAGCGCCGGCTGCGGCGTGCCGCCGGTCGAGTACGGGTAGAGCCCGGCCTCGTCGATCGCGAAGAAGCTGCCGAGTGCGTAGTAGTCGCGCTGCGTGATCGGATCGAACTTGTGATCGTGGCAGCGCGCGCAGCCGACCGTGAGCCCGAGGAACGTGGCGCCGAACGTGTCGACTCGGTCGGCGATGTACTCATGCCGCCATTCCTCGTCGATCGATCCGCCCTCGTTGGTCTGGCGGTGCAGCCGCCAGAATGCCGTCGCCGTGCGCGTGCTCACGTTCGCGTCGGGCAGCAGATCGCCAGCGACGATCTCGCGCACGAAGCGGTCCCACGGCATGTCGCTCGCGAGCGCGCGCAGCAGCCAGTCGCGCCACGGCCACGTGCGGCAGTCGAAGTCGGACTGGTAGCCGTAGGTGTCGGCGAAGCGCGCGAGGTCGAGCCAGTCGGTGGCGAGGTGCTCGGCGCACGCGTCGCTGCGCAGCAGGGCGTCGACGATGCGTTCGTATGCGTCGGGCGTGGTATCGACGAGGAACGAGGCGACGTCTGCAGGGGTCGGCGGCAAGCCGGTCAGAACCAGGTGCACGCGGCGCAGCAGCAAGGTGCGGTCGGCTTCGGGCGAGGGCGACAAGCCCGCGGCCTCGAGTCCGGCGAGCACGCAGCGGTCGATGTCGTCGCGGCACCAGCTCGTGTTGGCGACGGCGGGAACGCGCTGCTGCGGCGTTGCGAACGCCCAGTGCTGCGTTCGCGCGGATGACTCGGTGAGCAGCGCTGTCGTGGCAAGCGCCAGGGCTGCGAGCGTTCGCATGCGTCGGGTGCGGGTCGGTTGGCCGCGCATGGGCACCGTTGTAGCACCGGCGGCGGCAGCGTCGATCCTGGCGTGGGGCATGAGCCCCGTGCGCTGCGGAACGGGGCCCTAGGCCAACAGCTCGTCGATCGTGGTCGCGGTCAGGATGCGCTCGGCCAATCGGTCGAGCGTGTCGGAGTCAGCGCTACGGATGCGTTCTTCGACGGTCGGCGAAAGGTCGCCGAAGCGCTTTCGCACCTGGCGCAGCAACCGTTCGAGACCTTGAGCCGCGCCCCTCTCGTAGCCTTCCTCGCGAAACTGGTCAGCGATGGTCTTGCCCATGATTCGTGCGTCCTCGTGGATGAGAGCAGCAGCAGCCTCGAGCCGTTCACGTGGCGATTCGAGCTGCGCCGCCAAGTAGGAGAATAACCCGAAGAGCAGGTGGCGTCCGGCCGGGTCGTGCCAGACGGGGCGCTCCAGGAATAGCCAGCGACCGACGAACTCCGCCGGGTCGCGCCCCTTGGCGCCGCGGACGAACTGCAGGAAGAGCAGCGTGAGCCGTGCGGGCTTGGTGGCATGGCGTCTCCGGAGCTTCGACTCGGGTTGGGCAGCGAGGTCGTCGAGCAGGAAATGCAGGTTCGGTTGCAGCGGCGACAGAGCCCTCCTGACGTTCGGTGGCAGCGAGCCGAAGTCGACGAGGTCGAGCACGGAGCGCGGAGCGTTCCAGCGGCGTGCGCCGTGGTGCACGACGATTGGCAGGATCGGTGGCAGCGACTTGGCCTTCGGATTGTCCGCGAGGAAGCGGTCGTACACCCGCACGACGTAACGCAGCAGCATCAGCGCGGTCCATCGATCAGCGCCCGACTTGTGCTCGAGCACCACGTAGAGAAGGACCAGCTTTCGGCCAAGCAGCGCCGTGAACAGCAGATCCCTGTGGCGCTTCTTCAGCGCGTCGTCGACGAAGGAACCGGGCTCGAGTCGCAGCGAGCTCCAGTCGATCGCGTGTGCGATCGCGGCGGGCAGGATCGTGCGCAACAGCGAAGCTGCGTGCTCGGGCTGTGAGAACGTGCGGTAGAAGAGCGAATCGTGGTCATGTGTCACCCTCGTGGCCTCCGCCACCCAAGTGGGGGATGGGGGGGCATGACCCGCTGCGGACCTGGATCAGTCGATGGCGCGCACCGACACGGCCGCGTCCGTCAGTCGCAGCCGGGCTCTTCGCAGAACAGCACCAGGTCGTTGCACGCGTTCCAGAGCATCACCATCGCCTGCTTGCAGTTCGCGGTGACGACGGGCGGCAGGTCGGCGCGCTGGCTCATCGTCTTCAGCCGTGCATACAGATCGAGCAGCTCGCCGTCGTCCTTCGTGAGGTTCTTGCCGAGCAGGTCCTTCGTCGGGGTCGTCATGGTTGCTCCTCCTCAGTATTGGGGCCGCAGATCCTGCAGCCGCTTGGCCTTCAACTCGAAGCGCGGCAGCTCGCCGGTCTTCGCCTGCTCGACGTTGAAGCGCAGTCCTTCGTGTGCGTCGGCGAGGTCCTTGCCGAGCTGCGCCTGCAGCCGCGGCCAGCACTCCAGCTGATCGGGCTTGAGCTCGACCTTCACGGTGATCTCGTCCTGCACGTTGTCGAGGCGCGTGATCACGATCTGGAACTCCTCGACCTCCTTGAACTCGCGCACGACCGCTTCGACGGCGCGCGGGTAGACGTTGGTGCCGCGGATCAGCTTCATGTCGTCGACGCGCCCGAGGATGCCGCCCTCGTAGATGTCGCCGGTGCGGCCGCATCCGCAGCGTGAATGCGGCACCTTGCAGACGAGGTCCTTCGTGCGGTAGCGGATCAACGGAATGAACCCGCGCCCGAACGACGTCACGACGCGCTCGCCGCGCTCGCCGTAGGGCATGGGCTTGCCGCTGTCGGGGTCGAGCACTTCCTCGATGAAATGGTCTTCGATGATGTGCGGGCCGCCGGGTTGGTGGTCGCACTCGAAGATCATGATCGTGCCGATCTCGGTCATGCCGGCGGTGTCGCCGCACTTGCCGCCCCACATCTCCTCGATCATCTTCTTCACGGCGGGGATCGAGCCGGCCGGTTCGCCGCTCACGACGACGCGGCGCACCTTGCCGTCCTTGCGCAGGTTGATGCCCATCTTCTCGGCCGTCTGGCCCATGCGCAGCGCGTAGGTCGGCGTCGCGCAGACGACCGTGGCACCCATCTCGACGATCTGCTTGACGCGCTGCTCGGTCGTCATGTTGCCCGACGCGAGCGTCAGGCAGCCGATCTTCTCGCAGCAGTAGTGCGCGCCCCAGAAGCCGATGAACGAGCCGTACGAGAACGCGAAGAACACCGTATCGGCGGGCCGGATGCCGAAACCCCAGAAGCCGTAGCACCACATGTCCGCGATCCACGACCAGTCCTTGCGCGAGTCGAGCACACGCAGCGGCTGGCGGCCCGACGTGCCCGACGTGAGGTGGTAGCGGATCGCGTCGTCTTTGGGTCGCGTGATCAGATCGCCGAACAGCGGCTTCTCGGCCTGGTTCGCCATCCAGTCCTCGCGCGTCATGAACGGCAGGCGCTGGATGTCGTCGAGCGTCTTGATCTTGTCGGGTGTGGCGCCGGCCTTCTCGTAGAGCCGCCGGTGGAACGGCGACTCGTGCCACGCGCGCGCGACGAGATGCTGCAGCTTGCGGAGCTGCAAGGCGCGCAGCTGGTCCTTCGGCAGGGTTTCGATCTTGGGATTCCAGAACGAGGAGACGGTGGCTGGCAAGCGGACCTCCGCAGCGGTTGGGCGAGGTTGGACAGCCTACTGGCCGCATTGCGCCGGTGCGAGGCGTGCGGGCTTGCTTGACCAGCCGCGTCGGGCTTTGTCTGCTGCGGTTGTGCTGGCCCCGGCTGTGACCTTTGCAATCCCGTGCCGCGACGCGGGGCCGTTCTTGCGTCCGCTGCTCGAGTCGCTGCTCGGCCAGACGCGGCAGGACTTCGAGCTGCTGCTCGTCGACGACGGCTCGCGTGACGATTCGGTCGGACTGGCGCGCGAGGTCGCCGGTTCGAGGGTGCGGGTCCACCGCAACGAAACGCCGCGCGGCATCGGCGGCAACTGGAACCGTTGCGTCGAGCTCGTGGCGACGCCGTTCTTCTGTCTCGCGCACCAGGACGACGTCTACGAGCCGCGTTATCTCGAACTTCTGCTCGCGGCGTTGCAGGCGAGGCCGCATGCGGCCCTCGCGCATTGCCGTGCCTGCGCGATGGACGCCGGCGGCAGCGCGTTCGAGTCGCTGGCCGAACGGTTCAAGGAGCACTTCTGGAAGCGCGACCCCGGCCAGGATCGCGCGGCTCACTACGCGCGACTCTGGAGCGGCAACTTCCTCTGCTGCCCGACGGTGCTCTACCGCACCGAGGCCGTGCGCAAAGCAGGCCCGTTCCGGACCGATCTTCGCTTCGCGCTCGACTGGGAGTACTGGTTCCGGCTGCTGCGCCACGGCTACGGAATCGTCGACGTGCCGGAGCTGCTGATGCACTACCGGCGCCATGCGGCAGCGGCGACAGCTACCGCCACGGCGGATCGTTCGCGCTTCGACGAGGAACTGCTCGTGCTCGACGAAGCACGAGCTGCCGGCATCGAGGCCGGGTTGTTGCCTCGGACCGCTCGCGCGAGCCCGGCGCTGCGCAACAACCTGCTGCACGAAGCCATGACGGACCTGCAGGCCGGCCGTCGGGCCGCCGTGGCGCAGAAGCTCGCGTTCGTGAAGCAGCGTGCGCCCGCGCTGTGGCGCGACCCGTACGTGCGTGTGTTCCGCAGTCTGTGGTCGTTCGGCGCACCCGGTCGGCTCGTGCTCGGGCTCGGCCGTCGCATCGCCGTGCGGTATGGGCTTGGAGGCGTGTCGTGACGAGCGCACCGGTTGCGGTCGTCGTGCTGAACTGGAACGGCCTCGAGTTGACGCGCGCCTGTGTGAGTTCCTTGCTGGAACAGTCGTGGCCGCCGGCCGAGATCCACGTCGTCGACAACGGGTCGGCGAACGCCGAGGCCGCGGCGCTGCGCGCGGAGTTCGGCGCGCGCATCCGCCTGCACGAGCTGCCGCAGAACGCCGGGTTCACGGGCGGCTGCAACGCGGCGATGGAGGTCGTGCTGGCCGAAGCGCGATGTGAGTTCGTGGCACTGCTGAACAACGACGCCGTTGCCGACGCGAACTGGGTTCAGGAGCTCGTGCGCGAGATGCGCAGCGACGAACGGATCGGCATCGTCGCGAGCCGCATGCGGCTGTTCGACCAGCCGGACCTGCTCGACAACGCCGGCGTGTGGCTGCTCGGCAACGGCGACGTCGCGCCGCGCGGCCGGCAACAACGCGCGAGTGAATGGGAGTGCTCTGACGATCTGCTCGCGGCGTGCGGCGGCGCGGTGCTGCTGCGCTGTGCGATGCTGCGCCGCATCGGGCTGTTCCGGCTGGACTTCTTCGCGAACTTCGAGGACGCCGACCTGTCGCTGCGCGCGTTCGTCGCCGGCTACCGGATCCGCTACGCGCCGCGCGCCGAGGTGCGCCACCGGCTCAACGCGACGATCGGCCGCGTGCGCGACATGGCGTTCAACGTGCGCTCGGTGCGCAACGCGACGTGGGTGTTCCTCGTCAACCTGCCGTTGCCGGTGCTGCTGCTGAACCTGCCGGGCTGGGTGCTGTCGAATGTTGCCATCGTGCTGCTGATGCCGCTCTGCGGACTGCCGGGCGTCGCCTGGGCCTTCGTGCGCGGGCGGTGCCGCGCGCTCGCCGAGCTGCCCGCAATCGTGCGCGAGCGTCGGCGCCTGCGGCCGCTGCGGCGCGTGTCGTGGTGGCGGATGTGGCGCGCGCAGCGCAGTTTCGTCGTCGAGTACGTGCGGTTGACGCTGGCCGCGCTGCGCGGCCGCGGGACCGGGCTCATGCAAGCGAGGCCGGAGCCCCGCAACACGGGGTAGGGTCGCCTGCGCATGCGTGACGAAGGCGACAGCCTCAGCAACGTGAGCTGGGCCGCCGTTCCGTTGCCGCTCGACCTGTCGCCGTTGGGCCTCACGAACTGCTCGCTGCGCGTGAGTCTCGACGTGAGCGACGCGCTGTTCGGAGCCTTGGGCTAAGCCACCCAAAGCGCGCGAAACGCCGCGGCGCGGTTCATTCGCACGACGCGACTGTCGGGAATCGCGACACCGCCCGTCCCATGCCGCGAAAGCCGCCGCACGGCTCAAGTGACGCGCCGAACCGGCCATGATGGAGATGGCGCATCATCGACCCGCAGCGCGAGAGGAGGGCAGGGACCGCGGCAATGGACATCTTCAGCATCCTCGGTCTCCTGGTCGCCTTCGTCGGCGTCGTCGGCGGCATGGTCTACGACGGCGGCCATTCCGGCTCTCTGTTCGGGCTCGGCGCCTTCATGATCGTGATCGTCGGGTCGTTCGGCGCGACGATCGTGGCGACGCTGCCGTCCGATCTGCAGTTCGCGCTCGCCTCGTGCCGGCGCATCTTCGCGCCGCGCAAATACGACTTCCAAGGCATCACCGAGAAGATCCTCGAGCTCGCGAACCTCGCGCGCCGCGAGGGGCTGCTCGCGCTCGAGAGCTACACGACGAGCGGCCACGGTGATCCGTTCCTCGTCAAGTGCCTCACGCTGGCGATCGACGGCAGCTCCGCGGAGACGATCCGCGAGACCGTCGAGGTCGAGATGCACATCGAGGAAGAGGACGACAGGGCCGGCATGAAGTTCTGGGAGACGTGGGGTGCTTTGGCGCCGACCGTCGGCGTGATCGGCGCAGTGCTGGGCCTCATGCACGTGATGAGCGTGCTCGACAAGCCGGGCGAGATCGGACCCGGCATCGCGACCGCGTTCGTCGCGACGGTCTACGGCGTCGGTTTCGCGAACCTCGTGGCCCTGCCGATGTCGTTCAAGCTCAGGCGCCACATCGAGCACGACCAGCTGCTGAAGAACATGATCCTCGAGGGCGTCGTCGGCATCCAATCGGGGATCGCGCCGGGTGCCTTGCGCAGCAGGCTCAAAGCCTACCTCGGCAGCCACGCGGTTGCGCAGCCACAGACCTGAGCGACGGTCGTGGCCATGAAGAAGAGAGCCGAGGAGCGCACGAACCACGAACGGTGGATCGTCTCGTTCGCGGACATGATGACGCTGTTGTTCGCGGTGTTCGTCGTGCTCTACGCGATGGGCGTCCGGAACCTCGAGAAGGTGAGGGACCTCAAGGAGTCGATCGAGTTCGCGTTCCACATCGCCGGCGAGGGCAAGACGCAGCAACAGGGCATCTTCGCGCGGCAGACGGGAGCCGGCGACCTCGACGCTTCGGCGCCGCTGCTGACCGCGCAGGACGGAGAGATGCGCGAGTTCTTGAAGCAGGTGTTGCCCGACTACGAGGAGGTCGCGGGGCGATCGCTCGAGATCGTGCAGACCGACGACTCGGTCGCGTTGACGGCGCCGCTGTCGGACTTCTTCGCGGCCGGAGAGTCGGCGCCCGTCGAACGCGACGTGCAGGGCTGGCTCGACCGGGCCGTCGATGCGTCGCTGACGTTCACTTCGTCGATCCGGATCCGCATCGAGATGCCCGACGTGCTGATCGGTCAGGACTCGGCCGGGAGAGCGCTGACGGCGAGCGACCTGTGTACGAAGCGCATCATGGCCCTGCGGCAGCTCGTGCTCGAGAATCCGCGTGTCCGCTCTCATCTGGTCACCGTCGAGCTCGCGTCGCAGCTCCCTGCCTCCGGCGAGCGGGTGGGGAACTGGGAAGACAAGGCAGTCGTGATCATCGCCTTCAGCAACTACCGGCCCGAAAACCGCTGAAGTTGGTCAGCTCGCCGTCGTGAGCGACCGCGCGAGAATCGTCTTCTGGATCAGCGACGTGCCTTCGTAGATGCGCAGCGCCTGGATGTCGCGCCACAGGCGTTCGACGGGGAACGCCGAGCTGTAGCCGCGCGCGCCGTGCAGCATGACGGCCTCTTCGGCGGCCTTCGCGGCGGCTTCGGTCGCGTAGAGCTTGGCCATCGCAACGTCGGCGTGTGTCTCCGTGCCGGCCGCGCGGCGCAGCGCGCAGCGATGCACGAGACCGCGGCTCGCGTGCAGCGTGGTCAGCTGATCGGCGAGCCGCTCCTGCACCATCTGGAAGCTCGCGAGCGGCTGCCCGAACTGGCGCCGGCCCGTCGTGAACGCGACCGACGCGGCCAGCGCGGCGCGATGGATGCCGACCGCGCCGGCCGCGACCGACAGACGCCCCGCGGCGAGACCGCTCATCGCGACGCCAAATCCCTTGCCGACCTCGCCGAGCACCTCGTCGCCCGCGATCGGAAACCCATCGAACGTCATCACGGCGTGGTCGCTGCCGCGGTGCCCGAGCTCGATGCCGGGCATCGGCTGGCGGTCGAGTCCCGCGCGTGTGCAGTCGACGAGGAAGGCCGTGATGCCGCTGCGCCCCAGCGCAGGATCGACCGTGGCGAACAGGATCATGACGTCGGCGACGCCGCCGTTCGTGATCCACCACTTCTGGCCGGTCGCGCGATAGCCGCCGTTGCCCTGGCGCACGGCCGTCGTGCGCAGCGACGCGACGTCGCTGCCTGCTTCGGGCTCGGTCAGCGCGAAGCAGCCGATCGCGGAGCCGGAAACCAGCGCGGGCAGCCAGCGCGCGAGCTGGGCCTTCGTGCCGTGTTTGCCGAGGCACTGCGCGACGAGGCCCGTCTGCACGGCGCAGAATCCCCTCGCGTTGCCGCAGTGGGCGCCGAGCTCCTCGTGAGCGAGTGCCAGCTGCAGCGGTGTCCACGCGCTGCCGCCGTGCTCGCGCGGCAGCGGGCCGCCGAGAATGCCGGCTGCGGCCAGGTCAGCGACCATGCCGCGGCGGAACTGGCGCGTTTCGTCGATCGCGCGCGCGTGCGGCAGCAGCTTCTGTTCGGCGAACGCGCGGATCGACGCTGCGAACTCGCGGTGCGAGGCGTCGAGATCGCCGTCGGGGAGCCAGAGGGCGGGGTTCATGGCTGGGTTCATCGCCCGAGGAAGCGCGGTTCGCGCTTCTCCATCCACGCGTTGTAGAACTCGCGGTGGTCGTGCCCGCGCAGCATCAGCGCCTGCGCCTGCGCTTCCTGTTCGATCGCGGCGTCGAGGTCCATCGTCCACTCGTTCCAGACCATCTTCTTGGTCATGGCCAGCGCCAGGCCCGGGCCCGCGGCGAGCCGGCGCGCGAGCATCAGCGACTCGGCGAGCACCTGATCCTCCGCGACGACGCGATTCGCGAGACCGATGCGAAGACACTCTTCGGCCGACACGCGGTCGCCGAGCATCAGCAGCTCGAGCGCGCGGCCCGTGCCGACGATCTTGGGCAGCAGCCACGCCGCTCCCATGTCGGCGCCCGTGAGCCCCACCTTCGTGAACAGCAGCGCGATCTTCGCGTTCTGCGAGAACACGCGCATGTCGCTGGCCAGCGCGAGCACGGCGCCGGCGCCGGCGGCGATGCCGTTCACGGCGGCGATGATCGGCTTGCCGAGGCGCAACATGTTGCGCACGACGGCGCCGGTCATGCGCGTGAACGCGAGCGTGGCGTCGAGCTCGCTCTCGATCAGCGGACCGATGATCTCCTCGACGCTGCCACCGCTGCAGAAGCCGCGCCCGTGACCCGTCAGCACGACGGCCTTGACCGACTCGTCGTCGTCGAGCTCGCGAAAGAGACGCTCCAGCTGGCCATAGATCGCGAAGGTCAGCGAGTTCAGCGTCTCGGGGCGGTCGAGGGTGAGGACGGCGACGCCGTCGCTGCCGCGTTCGAACCGGAAGTCGTATTGGCTCATTGGGAAGTTTGGGGACGGCCGGGGTGCGATCGTAGGCGCGGCTGGCCGTGGAGAGCACAGCAGGTTGTCGGTGTCGCGGCAACTTCGACCGGTAACCAACCGCTGTTGTCTGCGTACCATCGGGGCCTCCGGACCGGCCCGTCGCTGGCTTGGCCGTTCCCGCGGGGCCTGCATTGCTTGTGGCGGTCCTTCTGCCGCCGAAGTGCGATACTCTGACCCCTGCGCATGCCCTCGCCGTCCGATTCCCGGCCACCGCATCTCGATCCCACGCGTTGGGGCGAGCTCGTCGACAGCCTCGATGTCGCGACGGTGTTCGTGGTCCTGTCGAGCTGGCTCGGCTCGGAGGCGCGCATCCAGCTCTCGGTCGAGGACGTCTGGCAGGAGACGCTCTGGATGGCGTGGCGCGATCGGCACCAGCACCAGTGGGTCAACCTGACGCGCTACCGCGCGTGGCTGCTCGGCATCGCGCAGAATCGCATCCAGGACATGCTGCGCGGCCTGCGGCGCAAGAAGCGTGGCGGTACCTCGCGCACGGCCAGGTTCTCGGAGATCGGCGGGACCGACACGGTCGGCGGCATGCTGCCGCCGCGATCGACCACACCGAGCTGGACGGCCTCGCATCTGGAGCGCGCGCGCGTGTTCGAGCGCGCGCTGTCTAGCCTCGAGCAGCCGCTGCGCGACGTCGTGCGGTTGCGCCTGTTCGAAGAGCTCGGCATGGAAGAGACGGCGACGCGTCTCGGCATTCCGCTCTCGACCGCCAAGCACCGGCTCGTGCGCGGCATGCAGGCCTATCGGGCCCAGCTCAAGGAACTGCTCGGCGAGAGCCCCGGAGCCACCACGGAGACGAAATGACGAGCTCCGAGGAAGACCCGCACTTCGCGGACCTGGTCGACGAGCTGCTCGCGCAGTTGTTGAACGGGGGGGAGCCGGACCTGGCCGCCATGGCAGCGGTGCATCCGCTCGCCGCGCACCGCATCCAGGAGGCGGTGACGCTGGCCGGCAGCGTGGCCGGCAGGCGCGTCGGGTCGCGTCCGTCGCTCGGCGGTTACGAGATCGTGCGCGAGCTCGGGCGCGGCGGCATGGGCACCGTCTATCTCGCGCGGCAGGAAGCGCTCGACCGCGAGGTAGCGCTCAAGGTGCTGCCGCACTCGTTCGGCCTCTCGGCCGCGAGCCGGCAGCGATTCCTCGAAGAAGCGCGGGCTCTCGCGCGCGTCAAACACGAGCACATCGTCGACATCCACCGCATCGTCGACGACGGGGAACTGCTCGCGTTCGAGATGGAGTTCGTCGATGGACCGAGCCTGCAGAGCCTGCTCGAAGCGCTGCGCGCGCACCGCAGCCGCGCCGGCACGCCGGCGGGCCTCGCCGAGGTCTCCGAAGTGCTCGGGATTCCCGTGGCCCAGCTCGGCGCGCGGAACCTGACCCAGTTCTTCGTGCGACTCGTGCTCAAGGTCGCGCGCGCATTGGCCGCCGTGCACGCGGCGGGCTTCGTGCACCGCGACATCAAGCCGGCGAACGTGCTGCTGCGTCGCAATGGCGAGCCGGTGCTCGTCGATTTCGGTCTCGTGCGTCTGCACAGCCTCGAGATCTCGCATGCGGGCAACTTCGCGGGCACTCCCGTCTACTCGTCGCCGGAACAGCTGCGCGGCGAGACCACGGTCGGCCCGGCGACCGACGTCTACAGCCTCGCCGTCACACTCTACGAGTGCCTGACGCTCGTGACTCCGTTCGCCGGCCGCACGACGACGGAGCTGTTGTATCGCATCGAATCGGGCAGCTTCCCGCCGCTCCGCCACCTGGCTCCCGGCGCGCCACGCGACCTCGAGACGATCGTCGCGCATGCGATGGAGGTCGATCCGCTGCGGCGCTACGGCGACGCGGGCGCGCTCGCCGACGACCTGCAGCGTCTGCTGGAGCTGCTGCCGATCGCGGCGCGCCCCGCCGGCACCTTGCGTCGGGTCGGCAAATTCCTGCGCCGCAACAAGAAGCCGCTGCTGGCCGGGTGCGTCGGCGCGGTCGTCGTCGCGGCGGCTCTGTTCCCTGTCCTGCACAGCGTGCAGGCGGCGAGCCACAACCGCGAGCTGGCGCTCGAACACGTTCGCTCCGCGAGACAGCGACTGATCTCCATCGAATCGCGGCGCCTCGATTGGCACCACGCGGTGTGGGGCGGTGCCGGGCAGCGGCGACTGGACAGCACATCGGAGCGCATCCCGCCCTTGCGCGAGGTCCAGGCCGGATACGACCGCGCTCTCGCTCTACACGCGGAGGAAGACGCCGCGCGGGCGGAACGCGACGTCGTGCGTCTCGCGATCTGGCTGCAGCAGCTCACCGTGTCGCAGACCGATTCCCTGGACGGCGCGCTCAATGGGGCAGAGTTCGCCGCGATCACGGCTGGCCTCGGCCCGATCACCCTGCAATCGGCGAAGGTGCTCGCGCGCGGCGATCGCGGCGACAACAGCACCGCGCGCGAGCACGAGCGAGAACGCGAGCTGCTGTTCGCAGGCATCTCCGGAACGAACGACGCAGACCGCATGAGCCTCGGCCTGCTCGCGTTCCTGTTCGGCGACTTCCGTCTGTGTGAGCAGGCGTGGGGGACCATGCGACCCGACGTCGGCGACCAGACGCTCGTCGATGCGGGTCTCGGCCGCCTGTTGCTCGCCGACGGCATGCCCGAGGCCGCCCACGTGCGACTCTTGCAGGCGCAGCGCCACTTCCCCGCATCGGCGACGCTGGCGCTCGAGCTCGCCGACACGGCGCTGCAGCTCGGCGACCTCACCGTGGCGCGCCAGTGGCTCGATCGCTTGCCCAAGGACGTCTCGTTGCCGCGCCGCCTCGCGCTGGACCTGCGCGCGGCGGTCGGCGGCGGTGCCGAGCTCGCGGCCGAGTACGCGGACCTCGCGGCGGCCGATCCACGCGACCCGACGGCGCTGCATCGCCTCGCGCAGCTCGCGATGCGACGCGGGGACCTCGCCGAAGCGGGGCACCGTCTCGACGAGCTGCTGGTCCACTGGCCCGAGGCGGCGCGCTTTCGCCTGGACCGGGCCCGCGTGGCGCTGCAGCGCCGCGATCTTCCGGCCTATGCGCGACAGGTCCTCGCGGTGCTCGACCAGGAGCACGGCCGCAACCGTTCGCGCGGCACGATGTCCGACCTGCTCGAGATCCTGCGGATCGGCGGGCTCGAAGGCATGTATCGCGAAGGCCTCGCGGACACGGGCATGGAACACACGGGCCGCGCCTTCCTCGGTGGCGAGATGCCGATCCAGGCCTTCGCCCCGCCGCGCATCGCGAGCAACCTCGAAGCCATGCTGCGGTTCGTGCACGAGGTCCGCCGCGAAGCAGCGGTCGCGCAGCGCGAGCCGGGGCTCGACGACGTCTCGGCAGAGTTGTTCGTCACGCTGCCGATCGCGCTGGCCAGACTGCCCGTTGCCACTTGCTTGCCCGCGATGCCGGCGCGCGTGGTGATGAGGCTCGTGCCCGAGCTGGCACAGCGGGTCTACCCGTATTGCGTCGCGCTGCTGCGCAACAGCGTCAGCCGACTGCGGCTGGGCTCGTGGAGCGAAGTGGTCATGAAGCAGGCAGGGGTGCCCGAGGATTTGCCCGAACGCGTGCGCGTCGGCAACGTCGTGTTGCGCGTCGACGATCTCTCCGGCGACGGGTACGACGACGTACTGGTCGCCTGCCCGTCGCCTGTTCCCGCCGAAGCGCAGGGGCGGTTGCTGCTGTTCGACGGGCGAACGACCGCGCTGCTCGACACGGTGATCGGCGAGTCGGACCGGCACATGTTCGCCCAAGCGCTCGCCGTCATCGACGACGTCGATGGCGACGGGTGTCGGGATTGGCTCGTCGGCGCGCCTTCCGGCAGCAAGTCCGCGCGCCAGGGGTGTGCCGAATTGTGGTCATCGAAGACGCGCCAGATGTTGGAGCGGCTCGAAGGCGAGGAGCCGGGCTTCGGCGTCGGCGTCGCGGGTCTCGGCGACTGCGATGGCGACGGCTGTCCGGAGTTCGCGGTCGCGACCGCGCCATTCCTGCGCAACAGCGCCGCGCAGGGTAGCGTGCAGATCTTCTCGGGGCGCACGCACCAGCCGCTGCACACGCTGCGCAACGACGTCGCGGGCGTCTGGTTCGGCGCCTGCATCGCGAACGCAGGCGACGCCGACGGCGATGCGATCCCCGATCTGCTGGTCGGCGGCAACTTCGGCATGGCACCCGGCCTCGTCCGCCTCTACTCGGGGCGCACCGGCGCAGTGCTGCAGTCGTGGAGCGACGCGGTCGCGACCAGCGGTTTCGGGGCGTTCGTGCGCGGTGTCGGCGACTGCGACGGCGACGGCCGCTGCGATGTCGTCGTCGCCGCCGTGCGTCGAGGGCAGGATGCCGGCGTCGACCAGGTGTTCCTCTACTCGGGCAGCACCGGGGCTCAGCTCGCCGTGATGTCGGGCGATCGCCCTGGCACGGGTTTCGGCACCTCGGTCATGCCCATCCGCCGCGACGGTCGCTGGCTGCTGGCCATCGGTGCGCCCGAGGGCGGGGCCCTCGCCACCGGTAGCGTCGCGTTCGTCTCCTTCTCCGGGCAGCTGGTCTCGACCTTGCTCGGTCCGGGTCCCGGTTCGTTCGGCGGTGCTCTGGCCACGGTCTCCGACGACGATGGCGATGGCTGGCCCGAATTGTTCGTCGCGTGCCCGCGACCGAATGGCGAGGGCAGGGTCTGGCGGGTGTCGTCGAGACAGCTGCACCTCGGCGGCCGGCGCTGAGGAACGCCTCGCGCTGCGGAAGAAACGCCCGGACCGCGCGCGGCCGTGATGGGGTGGCTGCCCTCCTGACGAATGGCCGAACGAAACTCGCTTTCTTTTGCCGGTCAGGGTTGGCCGGTGCAGCGAAAACGACTCCTGATCCCGCACTACCCACCAAACCCCATGAACAAGCACATTCTCGGCACCACTGCCCTCCTTCTCGCCGCAGCCACGGCCTCGGCCCAGTGGCATCAAGCGGCTCCCACGGCTTCTCCCACTGCCCGCGTCGGCGCTGGCATGGCCTACGATCCCACGTCGGGCAACGTACTGATGTTCGGCGGCGACACGGGCGCCTTCCCGAACCCGTCCAGCAACCAGACCTGGAGCTACAACGGCTCGAGCTGGTCGCTGTTGACGCCGGCGGCGTCGCCGACCGGCAAGATCGGGATCCAGCTCGTCCACGACAGCAACCGTGGCGTGTTCGTGATGTATGGCAGCTTGAACACGAGCGCGTTCGGCGGAGCCTCGGTCAACCAGACCTGGGAGTTCGACGGCTCGACCTGGACGCAGGTCTTCCCGACGACGACGCCGGGCGGCCTCGGCCTCTATGGCGCGTGCTTCGACTCCGTGCGCAACAAGGTCGTGCTCTACGGCGGTGTCTCCAACAGCATGTTCCCGATCGCCGCGAACGGCACCTGGGAATTCAATGGCACCAACTGGGCGCAGGTCACGACGGCCGGCAGCCCCGGTCCGCTCGAGCGTCCGGCGATGTGCTTCGACGAAGTCCTCGGCAGGGCCGTGCTGTTCGGCGGCATCGATCCGCAGATCGGCGGCACCGACACGACCTGGCTCTACGATGGCACGAACTGGGTCGCGGCCGCGGTCTCCGGTCCGAAGCCGGCCGTGCGCACCGGCGCCAAGATGGTCTACGACAACGTGCGCGGCGTGTGCGTGTTGACCGGCGGCATGGACCCGAACACCGGCAACCCGATCGTCGACACCTGGGAGTTCAACGGCGCGAGCTGGAAGCAGGTCCAGAGCGTCACGACCGGTCGTCGCGACAGCATGCTGGCCTACGTTCCGACCCGCCAGTGCGTCGTGCAGTTCGGCGGCATCGCCGGCTTCACGTATCTCGCTGACACGTGGGAATACGCGAAGCCGCGCGTGATCGGCGCCGGCTGCCTCGGTTCGAACGGCGTGCCCGCGCTCGATGCCGTTGCCGCACCTCGCCTGGGCCAGAACTACGTGCAGGACCTGACGAACCTGAACCCCGCGATCAACGTCGGCATCCTCGTGCTGAGCCTCACGGAGATCCCCGCGACCCCGCTCGCTTCGATCGGCATGCCCGGCTGCTACGCCTACGTGAGCCCCGACGTGCTCGTCACGCTGACCGGCGTCGGCGGCACTGCGAGCCACTCGCTGGCGATCCCGTCGACCCCGAACCTGGTCGGCACGACGCTGGTGTGCCAGGGCATCTCGGTCGACCCCGTCAACCCCGCGTGGCTCGTCTCGTCGAACGCGCTCGGTGGCCTGATCGGTCAGTGAGGGTTCTCGCTGACCGCTGTCGGATGTGACCTCGGTCCTTGTCGGTCTCTTCGTTCCGAGCGCCGCCGGCATCTCGCCGGCGGCACTCACAGCCCCCGGTGAGTCATGCGCAACGTCAATCCAGCCATTCTTGCGATCGCTTTCTCGACGGTCTCCGCCGCGCTGCCCGCGCAATGGGGCCCGCTCCAAACGAACAATGCGCCGGCGCCGCGTTCGCGCGCGCTGCTCGCGTTCGACCTGCTGAACGACCGGACGCTGATGTTCGGCGGCAATGGGACGAACGAGTTCTGGGCGCTGTCGGGCAGCACGTGGACCCAGCTGACGCCCGCGATCCGGCCGTCGGCGCGCTCACGCGCGAACATCGCGCCAAACCCGATCACGGGTGAGCTGCTGCTCTACGGTGGCGACACCAGTGGCGCCCAGTTCGCCAGCGACGAGACCTGGCTCTGGGACGGCGCGAACTGGCAACAGCAGACGCCGGCCAACACGCCGGGCGGGTTGGCCCGCCATGGCATGGCCTACGATCTCGCGCGAGGAGTCGACGTGCTCTTCGGTGGCCGTCGCAACAGCTGGATCCCGAACGTGCACTCCGACGCGACGTGGGAGTTCGCGAATGGCAACTGGACGCAGGTGATCGTGACGCAGCCGCCGCCGGCTCTCGTCGACATGGGGATGTCCTACCATCCGATCCTGCACCAGGTGATGTTGTTCGGTGGTCAGCGCGGCGGCACGTCGCAGACCGCGAGCGACGAGACCTGGATCTACGACGGCAGCTCGTGGACGCAGATCAATGTGACCGGAGTTCGACCCGCTGCGCGCGTTGGCGCGAGCCTCGTTCCGCTCCTCGACCGCGGGGTCTGTGTGCTGTTCGGCGGGCGCGATCCCGTGACGATGGAGATCTTCAACGACACCTGGGAGCACGACGGCGTGAACTGGGTCCAGATCGACAACGTCTACGGCGGCATCTATCCGCCGCGGGCCGACGTCGGCATCGCACACGACTTCGTGCGCAACCGCCTCGTCGCCTTCGGCGGCGTGGACGCGAACACGGCCACGCTCGACGACACGTGGGAGTATGGCGCGCAGTTCCAACCGTTCGGCATGGGTTGCCTCGGCAGCGCCGGTGTTCCGGCACTGGTCGGCGGGCTGCCCGCGAAGATCGGCTCGACCTGCACCGCGAGCATCACGCACTTGCCCCCGAGCAGCCCGTTCGCGTTCCTGGCCGTCGGCCAGAGCCGCACGCAGTGGGCCCACGGCAACCTGCCGATGCAGCTCGGCAGCGCCGGCATGCCAAACTGCCGCACCTACACGAGCGTCGATCAGATCTTCACGCTGCCTGCCAGCGGCGGCACGGCGACGTGGACCTGTGACGTGCCGAATCTGTCGAGCCTCGTCGGACTGCCGCTCTACCTGCAGGGCATCTCGTTGGATCCCGGCGTGAACGCGGTCGGCGTCACGATGTCGAACGCGGCTACGCTGGTCGTCGGATACTGAGCAGACCGCCGCGCGGTCTCCTTGCCCCGGTGGCGATGACGAGAAACTGATCGTCAGTCGACGAAGGCCGGCGTCTCGCGATCGAGGTCGAAGACGCAGCCCTGCGGCTGGTGGCGCAGCAGATGCGCCACCGTCGCGGCGACTTCGGCGGTGCTGTGCATGCGGCCGATGCGATTCTGCGCAGCCATGCGCGCAAACACCTCTGCGGCGGTCGTCTTGCCGCGCGCGGCCACGGCGGCCGCTGCACCGCGCGTGATGTCGGAGTCGACGAAGCCCGGGCAGACGGCGTAGACGCGGATGCCCGAACCGGACAGTTCGGCGTGCAGGGCGCGCGCGAGGCCGACCATGCCGTGCTTGGCAGCCGTGTAGGCCGCAGTGAACGGATAACCGCGCAGGCTGGCCGTCGAAGCGAGGTGCAGCAAGCAGCCTTGCCCCGTTCGCTTCATGGCCGGCACGCAGGCGCGCGCGAAGGCCAACGGGGCGCCGACGTGCAGGTCGAAGGCCTCGCGCAGCTCGGCGTCCGTCGTGTTCTCGATCTTGCCGGACGGGGCCGTGCCCGCGTTGCTGACGACCGCACTCGGCGGGCCGAAGTGTCGTTCTGCCGCCGCGACGACCGTCGCCGGCGCACCCCCTTCGCGCAGGTCGGCGGTCACGGTCTGCACCTCGGCGCCACGCGCCTTCAGTTCGGCGGCGGTTGCGTCGAGCCGCGTTGCGTCGCGGGCGACGAGCACGAGTCGATGTCCCGCCTCGGCCAGTGCTCTGGCGATGGCGGCCCCGATGCCGCGGCTCGCGCCAGTCACGATCGTCACAGGAGGCGAAGGCGTAGCGGTCATGCGCGATGGTCATGCTCGCAGGAGCGGCAGGGGCGCTGCAACCAGGGAAATGGAACGGGCGGGGAGCACTCCACTCCCTTGCCTAAGGTTGCGGTCTCGGCGGAGCCGATAGCTCGGCCGGGAAGGGAAGCAGGGGAGCCGAGTTGCGGATGCCCCCGGAAGGGCCTGGCGGGAACCGGGCCCTTCTCTTTTTTTTGCGCCCCCGCGCTGCTTGCATGCTCGAAGTGGTCCGCTACTGTGCTTCGCCCCAACCGGCGCAAGCACCGCTCGAGCCATGGCCAAGCCAAAGAAGAAGAAAGAGATCGTCTTCCTCGTCTGCGAGGAAACCGGAGACCGGAACTACACGATCATGAAGAAGCCGGGCACCACCAAGCTCGAGCTGTCCAAGTACAGCCCGCGCCTGCGCAAGCACACGAAGCACGTCGAGAAGAAGAAGTAGTCGGCGCGATCGGGTGTGCTACCGCGGCAGCGCCGCAGGTATCGAGGTCTGGCCGCCCGGCAGGCTGCGCGCCAGGATCGCCTCGAGGGTCTGGCGGCTCCATTCGGCGAGCGGTAGCCCGCGCAACCGCTGTCCGACCCGATCCAGCGCGTTGATGCAACCGCCTGCCTCGAGATTCTGCAGCGCACCGACCACGGCGGCGAGACGCAGCGGATCCTGCGCGATGCGCGGATCGTCGAGGACCTGCTGCAGGGCTCGTTCGGCGAGTCCTTCTTGGCGCTTCGACGTGAGCGCGAACATGGCCTGGATGCGGACGTCGACCGACGGGTCGTTGTCGAGCGCGAGCTGTGCGATCTCGATTGCCAGATCCGTCTTGGTCATGCCGATGCCCGTGATCAGATCGCTGCGCCACCCGGGCTGCGTGTTGCTCGCGAGCAGTTCGCGGTAGGAGTCCGCGAGCAGCTCGGGCGCTCGGAAGCCGAGAACGATGTAAGGGGCCGGGAAGCGCGGCAGGATGGTCGCGAGCTCACGCAGCACATGCAGCGCTTCGGCAGGGGGCAGTTCGTGGGCAGCGAGGCCGGCGATCTCGTTGGTGACCTTCGGGTCGTTGCGTTCGCGCAGCCAGCTCAGCACGAGATCGCGGTAGCGCGCGTCGCTCAGCAGTTGCCGGCACGCAGCCGTGCGCTGGCTCGGATCCGAATCCACGAGCAGCATCAGCGCGAGCCGCGACAGCTCGTCGGAGGACCGTTCTCCGTTCTTCTGCAGGTTGTCCCAAAGCGTCAGCAGGAGCTTCGTCGCGTGCTCGCGCGAGAACTTCTCCGCGGCAGCGAGGCGGACCAGGCCGAGCACCGCTGGCTCGTGAACGAGACGCAGATACGGGCGCTCCACGAGCACCTGCGCTCCCGTGTCGGCGATCGCGGACGCCTGCGGCATGATCTCGAGCAGCGACTGCACGAGCGGATCGATGCGCGACCGATCCGCGGCGGCTGTGGCGGTTGCGTCACGGCGGGCGAGCTCCGTGTCGAGCACGAGCTTCAGCACGATGCAGCAACCGCGGTCGCGTGGATCGACCGTGTCGTCCTGCATGCAAGCCAGCATCGCGAGGCCGTGCTCGCCGGCGTCCTGAAAGCGCTCCATCAATTCGCCGAACACACGCCGCGCCTCCTGGTCGGAGGCCTTGGCCGCGTCGATCTCGTCCTGTTGGGCGAACTCGGCGATCTGCATGCCGAGCGTCACCAGTTGTTCGACGGTTGCTTCGAAACTCGCGAGCGGCCGGGCGCCCGCCTCGTGGTCCGGCACTGGTTGGCGCTCGTTGGGGGTGTTGCTCTCGGCGCCGATTCCCTGTGCGCCGATCGATAAAGCGACTTGCATCGCAGACTGCGACGGCGAATGGCTCGGGTCGCCGCTGCGGCCGGCGGGATCCATCGCGAGCCACGCCGTCGCGACGACGATGCCCAGGGCCAGGCCCAGGAAAAGAGCAGGGAACAGGCGAGCCCCGAGGGGGCGACGTATGGACAGAGTCGGCGCGTGCATGGGTTCCTCCGTGGGTGAAGGCCGCGGCGGGCTCCGTTGCACGCCGCGGCAACGTGCTAGTTGTCGGAGGGGGGCGGCTGGTTGCACGAAACGGTGATCAGACTCTGGACCGTTCCGGTTTGGATCGTCTTGTCGAGCGTGCACGAAGTGCCGATCGGGATGAACAGAATCCAGGTCGTGGTGCACGTGAACGTGGCCATGGTGATCGGAGAGGTCCCGGTCACTTGCACTCTGGTCTGCTGACTCGACGGCTCCGCGATCTCGTGCGGTGGCGTGACGATGACGAAGAGGGGGCAGCCCTTCTGGTTGGCTCCGATCTGCACGCCGCCGATCGTGTAGGTGAACCCACCGCAGGCCTGGGACGGCCCGTAGAGCACGTCGAGTGGCACATGCCTGGCCTTCTCCTCCGGGCAAGACGCGGCCTGTGCCAGCATCGGCACTGCAAGCAAACCGGCGAACGTCGCCGCGAGCAGGGATCTCGAGCTCATCTTCATCCTCCTTGGTTCGGGGCGCCGTGGCGCCCGTCCGCGGGCCGGGAAGGCTGCGGCGAAACGCGGCCCGCTGCGCCTCGTCGCTCCGGGAGATGAGTGGCGCGAAAGCCGCAGCGGTTGCAGACGAGTCCTGAAAACGCGACGCGTCAGCGCGGACTCGGTTCACTGCCCTGCATTTCGCGCCACGCCGCGGCGATGCCCACGTCGACGCTGCCGGGCCGCCAGCCCAGCTCGTCCTCGGCCTTCTTGCTCGAGAACCAGAGGAAACGCGGAGCGAGCCGCAGGACCTCGCTCGTGAGCGGCGGTTTGCTGCCGAAGACGCGCTCCTTGATCGCCATCGCGCGCGCGGCGGCGCGCACGAGGCTCGTGCTGAGTGTCCGGCGTGGCGCGCGTGCGCCGACGATGCGCGCGACCCGTTGCAGCAGATCGCGCCCGGTCAGATTCTCGCCGCCGAGGATGTAGCGTTGGCCGCTGCGACCGCGGTGCAAGGCCGACATGATGCCCGTGCAGACGTCTTCGACGCTGGCCACGTTGAGGCCGCCGGGGGGCGCAACGCGCAACTGACCACGCATGACGGCCGTCAACAGCGAGCCATCAACCTTGCGCCGATCGCCGGCGCCATACATGGACGGCGGATTCACGATCACCACGTCGAGCCCGCGCGTGAATTCGGCGAGTGCGCGCTGCTCGGCGGCGAACTTGCTGTCGCAGTAGCCGATGCGGAGTGGACCGAAGTTGTAGGGCGCCTGCTCGTTCACGAGCTCGGGCTCGTTGCGGAACGCCACGGCAGAGATCGTCGAAACGTGCAGGAAACGGCGCACGCCCGCGATGCGCGCGGCTGCGGTGAGGTCGGCAGTCGCCTTCGCGTTGGCCTCGAACATCGCGGCCCGATCCTCGCTTCGAAACGACACGAGCGCCGCGAGGTGTACGACGACGTCCGCGTCTTGCACGCCGCGCTGCAGTGCCCCCGCGTCTGCGAGTCTGCCTTCGACGCGTTCCATCTCACGCCCCGCGATCTCGGGCAGTTGCTGGCCCGGCCGCACGAGCACCCGCAGCTGGAACTCCCGCTGCAGCAGGGGCAGCAGGTGGCGACCAACGAAGCCAGTCGCACCGGTCACGAAGCAGACTGGTAACACGCGAGAAGGGTAGCCGTTTGCTCGAGCCAGGCGCATGCGCCGCTTGTCGCCTGGCCTGCGCCGAAAGCGCGCCGTTCAGCTTCGGGAGCTCTCGGGCGCTGGGGGGCGGGGCCGACCCCTGCGGATCGGGTCGCGTTGGGAATTCGCGGCGGTCGCCGGCAATCGACGCCACACCGTATGCGGCAATGCGAAGCGACGGTGGCAGCGTCGGCACGACGCCGCGCAATGAACTCCGTTGTGTATTCTGCCCGGCAACGGATCTGTCACGGGGGATGCCAGCGTCAGAGTCCTGGGCTAGTTTTGACTGGCACCCTTCCCTCCACTCCGGTCCTTCCCATGCCGGGCACTACTTTGCGATCCACATGAACAAGCTGCTTTTCTCTCTTGCTTTGATCGTCTCGTCTCCAGTCGCAGTTGCTCAGAACTGCTTCAATGGTGATTTCGGGACGAGACTCGGTGGCGGTGTGTATGACGTCATCTTCCAGATGCAGTCGATTGGCTTCCCGTTCCCGTTGGGCGGCTCGACCTACACCGACATCCACGTCACCACGCACGGCTTCGTGACCTTGTCCAACGGGGGCGTTCCGGCGCCTCCGCTCATCTCGACGCTCTACACGCCGACGACCGGCAACTTCATGGCCGGCCCACCGAAGATCTGCGCGATCTATTCCGACATCGTCGTGCCGAACGGCGAGGTCTTCATCAAGAGCTCTCCGACGCAGTGCACGATCACGTGGAAGAATGCCGAGTGTTACTTCGTCACCCCACTGGTGCTGTTCAGTTTCCAGGCGACGTTGTATCCGAGCGGCATGGTCCGCTTCACGTATGGCCCCGGCGTCACGAACAACTCGACGTTCGGCGGTTCGTCCGACAACGGCATTGTCGGCATCACCCCCGCGGGTGGCGCAGCGCTGCCGGCACAGGTCGACCTCTCGGCTGGCGGCTCGAACAGCAACAACACGACCTACGAGAACTGGACGCTCGCCAACTCGTTCGACATGGCCAGCAACACGTTGCAGATGGTCCCCACGGTGCCCGGCTACAGCTACTCGACGCTGGGCGCACCGGTGAACTGCGCCGCGACGGCGGACTACGGCACGGGTTGTGACGGCCTGACGCTGACGGCCGTTGGCCTCCCGTCGTTCGGCAACGGCAACTTCGCGCTGCGGACGTCGGGCATCCCGATCGTCTCACCGATTTCCTTCGTCAGCTGGGGCACCGCGGTGATCGATCCTGGCATTCCGCTGGCGATCATCGGCATGCCGGGCTGCAGCGCCTACCACAACCTCGACATCGGCCTGTTGACCAGCGGGCCGGTCGTCTCTGGCGTCAGCGACTTCGCGCTCGCGATCCCGAGCAACACGTCGCTCCTCGGCACGGTGTTGGCCGCGCAGGGGGTGTCGCTCTCGGCGGTCATCCTTCCGCTCGGCTTCGCGGCGAGCAACGGCACCTCGATCACGATCGGCCACGGCTTCTGAGCCGTTTCGCCCGCGGCGCGGAACGCACTGCGACGCCGCTACGCGGGGGCGTCGCACGAAGGTTCGCGATTCGCGCGGATGAGCGGGCGGATCACCACTCCGCCTGTCGCGTGTCAGCGTGCTCTCAGTAGTTCCCATCGCCGCGGGGCG
>Ga0111539_10001946_pt1 | contig 27543 bp, 23 predicted proteins | sample RhiMethybrSRZTD1_FD_79667 | JGI IMG/M metagenome (GOLD analysis project Ga0111539, IMG submission 79667) | Populus rhizosphere microbial communities from Tennessee, USA - Rhizosphere MetaG P. TD hybrid SRZTD1 (version 2) (version 2) | ecosystem: Host-associated > Plants > Roots > Rhizosphere >...
AGGTGCTCGCGCGCGATCCCGGCGCATTCGGCAACGAGGTGAGCGTATTGGTCGACGCCCACTACGTGAACAACAGCAAGGTGATTTCCCACCCCGTGTTGCCGAGCGCGACGCTGGTGCTCAGCGCCGTGGATTTTCTGGAACTGGGCTCGAAGGTGCAGCTCGAAACGGCCAACGGCGCCAGCCGCGAAGTGGCGACGATCCAGGCGATCGACGCGACCACCAAAACGGTGACGCTGACCGCGACCGTCGCTACCGACTACGCGGGCGGAAAGCTGTTTCTGATCGGCTGGCGCACAGCGGTCAGTTTCGGCGGCGCCGTGGTCGAAACATTGAGTGGGCTCTCCAGCGTTCTCGATACCGGTGGCAACGCCAGCGCGTTCGCGGCGCAGGTGGCCGCGCGTTCGCAGTGGATCCGCATCGGTACCGGGGTCACGCCACCGACGCTCAGCCCCGCCTTGAACGGATTTCCGACCTTCGCGCTCGCTCAGCCGGTGCTGTTGAGCGGCGCGGGCAGCACCGGGACCGCCACCGCGGCGGACGTGATCGGCACCGACGTGCCGCCGCGCAAGGGACTCAAGGCGATCGAGGCCCAGGACGGCATCAACATCATCGCTGCACCGGGTTTCACCCAGGTCGCCGTGGTGAGTGAGCTGATCGCGCAGGCCGAGCGCCGCATGGATCGCTTCGCTGTTTTCGAGAGCTCGTTCGATCCCGCGGCGCCACCGCCGGAAGTGCCGGAGGTGCTCACCGAGCGCGCCAATTACAACTCGCGGTTCGGTGCCATGTATCACCCGTGGCTGCGCGTGCTGGATCCGTTGAGCGGTACCGACATCGCGCTGCCGCCGTCCGGCCACGTGCTCGGCGCCTACGCGCGCACCGACAACGACCGCGGCGTGTTCAAGGCCCCGGCCAATGTCGTGCTGCGCGGGATCACCGGGTTCACGCAGGACATCACCAACGGCGAGCAGGACCTGCTCAATCCGAACGGCGTCAACGTGCTCCGGCGCTTCGAAGGACTGGGGCTCGTGATCTGGGGCGCGCGCACGATCTCCGCCGAGTCACTATGGAAGTACGTCCCGGTGCGGCGCTTGTTCATCTTTCTCGAGCAATCGATCGTCAAGGGCACGCGCTTCGCGGTCTTCGAGCCGAACGATCTGCGCCTGTGGGCGCGGCTGCGCGACGCAGTCACCAACTTCCTGACGACGCAATGGCGCGCGGGCGCGCTGTTCGGGGCGCGGCCTGAAGAGGCGTTTTTCGTCAAAGTCGATGAGACGACGACGACTCAGGACGATCGCGACAACGGGCGCGTCAACATCATCGTCGGCATCGCGCCGGTGAAGCCCGCGGAGTTCATCGTGTTTCAGATTGGTCAGGCGCCTCAGAGCGTGATCATCGCCGAGCAGGGGTAGTTCAGTTTTCGAGCGTCGAAGGGAGCGTGGACCATGGCTGTGCCGAGAGAGGATCCGTACGCCGCATTCAGTTACCTGGTGGAAGTCGGCGGCATTCGCGCCGGAGGCTTCAACGAAGTCAGCGGGCTCGACGCGGAGATCGAGCCCATCGACTACAGGAACGGCGACGAAGATTTCGTGGCCAGAAAGCTGCCCGGGATCAAGAAGTTCCCGAACATCGTCCTGAAGCGCGGCATCATCGGTGAGCTCGACATGTTCGAGTGGTTTCGACTGGGCGCGCTCGGCACGGTCGACCGGCGCGAGGGAGCGGTGATCCTGCGCGACGAGCAGCGCAACGAGGTCATGCGCTGGAAGTTCGTGCGCGGCTGGGCCTGCAAGTACACGGGCCCGAGCCTGAAGAGCGATTCGAGCGCGGTCGCGATCGAGTCAGTCGAGATCTGTCACGAGGGATTGGAAGTCGTTTAGAGGCTACTTTGGCGTTACCTGGACTGTCGTTCGAGATCGTTCGCTCCTCCGGACCCCTGCTCGGGATCCGCGCGGATCGGACCGCGCTGATCGCGCTCACCGAACGCGGGCCGGAAGAGACGCCGACGCTCGTCCACAGTCACGACCAGTTCGGCGAGGTCTTCGGTTGCCCCGTCGACGGTATGCTGGGACCGCTCGCAGCCAAGGACTACTACGCCAATGGCGGCGAGGAGCTGCTCGTGACGCGCTTCCTCCCGCTGGAAGCGGCGGCAGCTACCGGCACGCTCTCGGTGGTGGGCGCGAGCGCGCCCGGCGTCGTGATCCAGGTGCGGGCCCGCGATCGCGGGGCGTTCGGCAACCGGATCGAAGTCAGCGCGATGCTCAGCGTGCGCAAACGGGGCAAGGGGGAAGCCGACAGCGCGACCAGCGTCAAGTTCGCAGGCGTGCTCGATCCGGTGTTTCTGACCTCCGACGAAAAGCTGCCGGCTCGCTTGCTTTCTCAGGGCGTCGAGCACTGGACGCGGCTGTTGACGATCACGGGTGCGGTGCCGGGCGACCAGATCGCAACGTTTGCGACAGGATCGCTCACGGCCGGCGATCCGGTCGTGGTCGAGCTTTTCGAACCGGTGTTCACGCTGCGGATCCGCGAGCCCGCGCGCGCCGACGTCTTCGTGCCGGGCCTGGACTTGCGCGATCTCGACGCGGCCGAGCAGCTGCTCGCTCCGACCGTCGTCCGGCTCGAATGGACCGAAACGACGTTCACGGAGCTCCCGGATCCCGACGTCCGGATTCGCCTGGCCGGCGGTGACGACGGCATGGATGCCACGAACAGCGCCGCCGAGCTTCGCCGCTCCTTCGAGCGTGCGCTGGCGGCGCTCGAGCTGTCGGAGTTGCCGGACATCGTGATCGCGCCCGACCTCTGGAGCAGAACCTTTCGCAGCAAGGGCGTGGTCCGGCTGGCGTTCGGCGCCGCAACCGCGGTGGACTTGGCGGACCAGCTCGTGCTGAGCGCCGCACGCACGCAAGACCGCGTGGTCCTCGTCGATCCACCGCTGGGCGGGCCGGACGAGCTCCGGCCGTTTGGCGTGGGCGAGCTCGAAGCTTGGCGCGCCACCCGCGAGGCTTCACTCGGCGCTGCGCGCGACTTCGCGGCGACCTATACGCCGTGGTCGCGAATCGTCGCGGGGCCTGTGTTCAAAGGCGACGACACGCTGCTCGTGCCGCCTTCGGCGCAGGTGGCCGGTCAAATGGCGCTCACCTCGCGGACGCGAGGACCGTGGATTGCGACCGGCAACGTTGCGCTCGAAAACGCGGTCGCGCTCGATCAAACGCTTTCGGAACCGGCGCAAGAGCGGCTGCAGGACGTCGGTATCAACCCGCTCCGGATGTCGCTGCCGCGCGGCGCGACGATCCAGGGCGTGCGCTCGCTGTCGTGGCCGGACCGCAAGCCCTGGCGCTTCTTGTCCACGCGCCGGCTGTTCAACTTCCTGCGCCGTGCGCTGCGCCCGATCGGCCTGTCGTACGTGTTCGAGCCCAACGCGCCGCAAACCTGGATCCAGCTGCGGCGCGATATCGAGCGGCTGCTGCGCGACCTGTTCGCGAACGGAGCGCTCGCCGGCTCTCGCCCGCAGGACGCGTTCTTCGTCAAGGTCGACGACGCGCTCAATCCCGAGCCGGCGCGCGAGAACGGCGTGCTCACCGCGCAGATCGGCGTCGCGCCGGCGTTCCCGCTCGAGTTCCTGCACGTGCGGCTGATCGTGGCGGGCGGCATCGCGACCGTCGCCGAGGAGCCGATCACGCCATGATCTTCGTGCCGCTCGAGCCGTCGAATCCGCTGCCCGGTTTCAACTTCGCCGTCACCTTCGCCGAGTCGCTGGAAGTGGCCGGCGCGATCGCCGCCGGCGGCGTCAAGCAGATGCTCGCGGGGTTTCAGGAGATCAGCGGGCTCGAAGCCACGCTCGAGATCCACGAATACAAGGAGGGAGGGCGCAACGACTTTACGCACAAGTTCGCGACCAACGTCAATTTCGGAAACGTCACGTTCAAGCGCGGTGTCGCGCTCACGCCGGATCTGTGGACCTGGTTCGATCAGGTGCGGCGCGGCAGCTTCGGAGCGCGCCGGTCGATCATGATCGCGCAGCTCGACTACGAGCGCGAAGCCGCGCTGGTCTGGTACGTGTCGCGCGCGCTGCCGGCCAAGTTCACGGGGCCGAGCTGGAACGCGGGGCAGAGCAGCGTCGCGATCGAGTCGCTGGAGATCGCGCACGAGGGCCTCGAGCTCGTACCCGGAGCCGAATTCGGCGCCACCGGTGCAGGCGCGTGAAGGAGAACTCATGCCGCTCGTGATCGAAGAGCTTTCGACCAGCCTCGAGATTCAGGACGAAGTCGCGATCAAGAAGCTCGTCCGCGAGGAGGTGCGGCGCCAGCTCGCGGAGCAGCGTTCCGGACGAGCTCCGGCGGACGACGTCGACCCGAGCGACCCCGCGGCGGGCGGCACGCCGAACGAGGGCGGGTGAGGCGATGAGCGCGATCGAGCGCGAGCTCGCCAAGCTCACGATCGTCGTGCTGCCGACGATCAACGGTCGCGAACGGCCCGACGTCCAGGGCTTCAACGAGGGCCGGCTCGAAGTGCTCTTCAACCCCACCGAGTACTCGATCGACCGCGAGACCAACTTCGCCGAGGTCGCGATCCCGGGGCTCGATTCGCCGGTGCTCCAGTACGTTCGCGGCGGCGGCGACAAGATGAGCTTCGAGCTCTTCCTCGACGTGACGGACCGCATGGCCGACGGCCAGGTCGTCACCGACGACAGCGTGCGAGAGCTCTTCGTCAAGCCACTCGAGCGGCTGATGCTGCAGCACGAAAGGCTGCACGCACCGCCGCCCGTGATGATCCTCTGGGGCAAGGAAGTGGTGATGCAGAGCGCGGTCGCCACCTCGCTCTCGGTCAAATACACGCTGTTCGACACCGGGGGGCGTCCGGTGCGCGCGACCGCCACGCTCACCCTGCGCGAGCACCGCAGCGCGGCGGCGCAGCTCGCCGATACCCGGCTCGCGAGCCCCGACGAGACCAACGTCGCGATCGTGCGCGCGGGGGACACGCTGCCGGCGATCGCCTTTCGCGAGTACGGCGATGCCGCCCAGTGGCGGCCGATCGCCGAAGCCAACGGCCGTGCCAATCCGCTGGCGCTGGTGCCGGGCGAGTCGCTGGTGGTGCCCAAGATCTTCTGACGAGGTGAACGTGGAAGTTTCGCCGCTACAGATCAAAGACGGCATCGATACCCTGGTCGATCGCTTCGTCCCGCGCTTCGAGGTGTTTTTTGCCAAACCGGCGCCGTTCACCGAACCCGGCGCGGGGCCCGCGGAACCTCCGCGCGATCCCGTGCAAGCGCTCGCCGACGAAAAGGAGCGGCTCGACGGGCTGATCTTTCTGGCCTCCGGAGCGCCCGGTGCGCCGCCGCCGACGCTGTCGCAGCTCTTACCGCTCGCTGGGCCGTGGGGCGACAAGAAGGATCAACACACGGACGACATCATCTCGCTCGAGTTCACCGAGAGCATCGAAAAAAATCAGCTCGCCCAGCTGCGGATCGAGGTTTTGAACGTCTACGACTTCCAGCGAAAGTTCTATCGCTACACCGATATCCCGCCCAATCTCTGCGTCGACAAGACGGGCGTCTTTCCGCTGCTCGATTACGGCGACACGCTGGCGATCCGCCTCGGCTACGGCGCGAACCTCGACTGGGTGTTCGACGGCATCGTCGAAAAGCTCGAGGTCGATTTTCCGGCCGACGGCGAGCCCAAGCTGTCGATCACGGCGGTCGATCGGCGGCAGCTCCTGCGCAGCAAGAAGAAGCTCAAGAAGAGCTCGTTCGGCGGTGCCAGCGAGGAGCTCGTGGTGGCTCAGATCGCGCAGGAAGTGGGGCTCGCGGTGGCCGCTCCCGAGGGCCAGCTCACCAAGAGCCCGAAGGGAGTGAAGAAGAACAAGCCAAAGGACCAGGACGCGCTCCAGTACATCACCGATCGTGCGAACAAGGCGAACCTCGAGCTGCTGTGCTTCGGCAAGACGATTTTCGTTTTCCAACCTGCGGACAAGGCGGCGAGCGCCCTGCGCTACGAGTACCGGCGCGGGCTGCTCTCGTTCAAACCCACCTTCAACGGCGCGGGCAAACCGACGCGGGTCAGAGTCGAGTCGCGCAACCCGACCACCGGTGAAACGTTCAAAGTCGAGGTGGGCACCGAGACGCTGGCGGCCGAAGGTCTGATTCCGCCGTCGCCGGAGGGCACCGCGACGGACAAGATCACCAAGAGCGGCCAAGCCGGCGATCGCGTCGAGGTAGTCACGACGTTTCTCGCGCAAACCGCCGACGACGCCAAGCGCATCGCGATCGGAATCCTCAAGAAGAACCTCGATCAGACGCTGACCGTCACCGGCAACGTGCTCGGCGACCCGCGGATCCGCGCCCGAGAAACGCTGCGGATCGACGGTGTCGGGCGCTTCGACGGCTTTTACTACGTGACCAGCGCGACGCACCGCATCGGATCGAACGGTTATCAGACTCAGTTCAACGCCCGCCGCAACAGCGCGCTCAACGAGCGCGGCGCGGCGCCCACTTGCCGGACGTCGTGAGCGATGAGGACCGGCGAGCTCTACCAGCGTTACTACGGCGTCTATCTCGCGAAGGTCGTCGACGTCGACGACCCCGAGCAGCTCGGCCGGATCCGCGTCGAGTCCGACCAGTTCGAAGATGCCGACGACGACGTGCTCTGGGCGAGCGTCGCTCGGCCCGCGGCGGGCGACCGCACCGGCGTCTTTTTCACGCCCAAGGTCGGCGATCAGGTCATCCTCGGCTACCTGGTGGGCGACGTGGCCGAGCCGATCGTGCTCGGTTACGCGCATTCCGATCAGCGCCGGCGCGCCGACCAGGTCGACACGCGAAAACACGGGATCGTGACCGGCATCGGCAGCGTGGTCTTCGACGAGCAGGGGCGTACGATCACCGTCACTTTCGACGGACCGCTGGCGTCCTCGATCAAGCTCGGTGACGAGGGGCTCACGATCGACTCGAAGGGCGTCGTGACCATCACCGGATCGGCGATCGTGCTGAACGGGGTTCCGGCGGTGCGGGTCAACGGCGCGCTGAGCCTCGGTCCGCCCGTGCCGACGCCGGGATTTCCGCCGCTGCCTCCGGTGCCGGACCCGATATCGCTCGATTTCGGCGGCGCTTTCGTGACGGTCAAAGGCTCGCCTTCGCTGACGTTCGATTCGCCCCGGGTCGAGTTCAAGAGCCCGCTCGACTTCTGCGTCAACCTGCGCAGCGTCGTTCTGATCAATCCCGCGACGGCGATCCCACCGCCCTTCGCCGGCGTCTTCGACAAGACGCTGTGCATTCCGGGGCCGCCATGAAGGCGCACGTGTTCCTCGGTCGCGGTCTCTTCTTTCCGTTCCGCCCGGGAGTCGACGGCCGTTTCGCCTTCGTCGAAGGCGAGGACGTGGTGGCGCAATCGATCAAGTTGATTCTGTCGACCGCGCTCGGCGAGCGCCAGATGCGCTTCGACTTCGGCAGCGATCTACCGCGCCTGATCTTTTCGCCGATCACCAGCTCGACCCTGGTCGAGATCGAAGAAGCGGCGCGGGTCGCGCTGCGTGACTGGGAGCGGCGGATCGTCGTGCGCAACGTGAGCGCGGTCCCCGATCCGGACCTCGAGTCCAAAGTGAACCTGACGATCACGTACGACATCCCCCAGACCAACACGCGCGGAAATATCGTGTTTCCTTTTTACCTGCAGGGAGCCTGAGGATGCCGCTCGTCCCGCCGAACCTCGATACGCGAACGTTCGAAGAGCTCGTCACCGAAGTTCGGCGCCGCATTCCCACCGCCACTCCGGAGTGGACGGACCTGAACGAGAGCGATCCGGGGATAACGCTCGCCGAGCTGTTCGCGTTCATGAGCGAACAGCTGCTTTTCCAGATCAATCAAGTTCCGGCCAAGGGACTCATCACGTTCCTCAAGATGGTCGGCGCCGAGCTCCACCCGGCGACTCCCGCGGTCGCCGACGTGACGCTGATACCGCTCAATCCGGCCACCAATCCGACCGAGCTCACCATCGACCTGAGCCCCGCCACTCGCGTGGAGACGAGCGGGCCGCCGCCGGGAGAGAAAAACGCGATCGTCTTCGAGACTGCGCGGCCCATCACCGTGCTCAATGGCGAGCTCGTGGATCTGGTTTCCCGCGACTGCAACCTCGAGTTCATTTCCCAGAAGAACGCCAACGAGTCGCCGACCGAGCCGTTCAAACCCTTCGGTACGGCCGACGACACCGCCGATCAATTCTATCTGGTCTTTCAATTGAGCCTGCCCGGCGCCACCTGGCCCGAGGGAACCTTTCGGCTTCGCGTCAACCTGAAGGACTCGAAAGACGTCGGCGAACCGCCGGTCGATCCGACCACTCCTGTCGCGGACGTCGAGCCGCGCATCCGCTGGGCGATCGCAACGGGCACGCAGACGAATCTCGACGGGACGAAAAGCCTCACGTTCGCCGACTTCGAAGGCGTCGAGGATTCGACCCACGAGTTTACGCGCAGCGGTTATCTCTTGCTCCATTTCGACGATCAGACCGCGCCGGCGTTCTTCCGCGCTCCCGACGAGACCGCGCTCGAGCCGGAATTTTTCCGCGGGTTCTTCGTGCTGCGCGCCGAAGTCGCCCGCCCCGATGCGTACGAGAACGAGGGCCCGCCCGAGCTCAACACGATCCGCCTGAACACGGTGCCGGCGAGCGCCGTGCAAACGGTGAGAAACGAGTTCCCGGGCGGCTCGTCGGGGCTCCCGTTCCAGCGCTTTCAGCTCGCGAACGCGCCGGTGGTTCCCGAGAGCACGGTGGTCGTGATCGACGAGTCGTCCGAGGGCGGCGGAGCGACCGAGACCTGGACCGAGACAGATGATCTGTTTGCCGCCGACGGCAACGATCGCGTCTACGAGCTCTTTCCCGCGACCGGAGAGATCCTGTTCGGCGACGGTGTGTTCGGCAAGATTCCGCCGCCCGACGACGGCAGCTCGCCGAATGGCAACATCACGGTTCAGAGCTATCAATTCGGTGGCGGCTTCGCGGGCAATGTGGGCGCCGGGACGCTCACCAACGTCACCGTGATCGACCCCGGCGTGACGACGACGTTCGACGCCACCAACGTCTTGCCTGCGGCCGGCGGCGCCGACGAAGAGCCGGTGGCGCTCGGTGTCGCCCGCGCGCCCGCCGTCGTGCGTTCCCGCTTCCGCGCCGTGACCAAGACCGATTTCGAGGCGCTCGCGCGCGAAACGCCGCTGGTGCGCGTGGCGCGCGCCTTCGCTCTGGCGAACTCGCGCCCGAGCTGCGGGATCGGCGCTTCTCCGGGCTCGGTGACGGTGATCCTGGTTCCATTCGCGCGCTTCGAGGATTCGATTCACACGCCGATCCCGCTGCCGCCGCACGTGGCCGCCGCGGTGCTTCGCTACCTCGACGGCCGCCGGCTGATCACCACCGAAGTGTTCACGGCTCCCGCGGTGTTTCGCCAGGTGACGGTCGAAGCTCGGATTCAGGTCGAGCCGCGAGCCAGCGTTGCCGCCACGCGAGCAGCGGTGATCGCCGAGCTCGAGCGCTTCTTCCACGCGCTGGTCGGCGGCGACGACGGCGAGGGCTGGCCGTTCGGCGGCACGATCTTCTTTTCGCGCGTGTTCGAGCGGATCGTGAACGTGCCTGGCGTGGCGCGCGCGGACGAAGTCTTGATCGGGCTCGAGGACGGCCCGCGCATCGAGTGCGAGGACCTGCGGATCAATCGCGGCGAGCTCCTGTTCTCCGGCCAGCACGTGGTGCGAGCCAGCGCCGCGGTGCTGGCGAGGGGCGGCGCATGACGCCGTTGCGCAAGACCGTGCGCCTGCCCGATCTCGAGGATCGGACCGGCTTCGGCGTCGTGCCGAAACCGGCGACCGGCTGGTTCGCGCTCGGGGCGCATCCCAACGTTTCTGTGCCGACGCTGGAGCAAGCGCGCCGGTGCGCACGCGTTCCCGGCTCGGAGCTCGACGCCTGCGAAGCGCGCGTGATCGCGTTCGATCCGCCGACCGGGATCGCGATCGTCGATCTCGGCCCGGACGGCGTCCTGGTATTCACTGCCCAGATCACGCCGGCGTTTCCGGTAGAGCAGACGCCAGAGCTCGTGATTCGCGCAACCAGCGGCGACTTCGAGCAAACCGTGACCGGCGAGGTGCTCGGCGCTTGTCGCGATCGCCTGCGCTTCGTCTGGGAAGTGCCCGACGAGCTCGGCGACGCGACTTTCGAAGTCTTCGTGGTCGGATTCGAGCGCGACAGCGTGACAATCGGGCTTTTTCTCGATGCGCCGCCGCCGCCGACCGATCGGCCCGACCCATGCGCGATCACGCTGACGCCGGGCACGCGGCGCGCGGGCATCTCGGTAGAGAGCGCTCCAAGCGAGTTTCCGGCTCCGCCGCTCCTGACCGTGGACGCGAGCGGCTGCGTGCTCGAAGCGTGGTCGGTGAGCGAGCGCGGTCTGGTGCTCGTGCCGAAGGCGGCGAACCGCGTCGATCTACAACTCAGCTGCCGGGGCGGGATCATCGCGTCGATCGAGCTCGAGCCGTCGATCCGGGACGCGATCTTCTGGCCGGGCCTCGCGGGTGGGTCCGAAGTGATCGCGGTGCTCACGCCGACCGAAGTGCACCTGTTCGATCTCCAGGGATGCCCGGTATCGCCCTCACCGCTGGTCACCGGTCTCGACGACGCGATCGCCCTGGGTCTGACCGAGGAAGGTTTTCTACTGGTGATCCAGCGCGGCACCGGCAACGTGCACGTGTTCCGGCGCGACGGCAGCGAAGTCCAGGCTCCGGCGAGCTTCGACGGGCGCGGTTTCTACGCACGGCATCGCAACGCGTCGATCGTGTTCGACCTCGAGCTCTGCGCTTACTTGCTCGATCCGTCGAAAGCGGGCGACGGCTGCTGCGTCGGCGAACGCAGGCCGTTGACCGACGAGGAATCACTGTTTTTTCGTTTGATCGATGATCTGTCGGACCTGCGGAGGCGCGTCGCCTTTCCGGCCTCGGGCGCGGTGATCATCGGTCCCGCCGAGCCCGAGGATCCGCTCGACGCCGGCCGGCCCGGCACACAATGGCACCGGATTCTCGTGTTCGGCGAGATCCCGGAGGGCTGCGCGATCCGGATTGAAACGCGCGCATTCGACGACATCGTCGGCGGTGATCCTCTGGTTCCGGACGGCTGGTCGGAACCGGTGCTGCTCGCGAGCCCTTCGTCGGCGGTGCCAGTGCGCTCTCCTGGCGACACGCGCACCGCTACCGCCGATGCTCTGGTTCTGGCGTCACCAGGCCGTTTCCTCTGGATGCGGCTCACGCTGCTGAGCAACGGGCGCGCCACTCCGCGCATCACCGAGCTCGAGCTCGAGCTGCCGCGCATCGGTATCGGACGCTTTCTGCCCGAAGTGTTTCAGAACTCGACTCCCGCCGACGACTTTCTGCGGCGCTGGCTCGCGCTGTTCGAGAACACGGCTTTCGACGGCGTCGCCCAGCGCATGGACGAGTACGCGGAGCTGTTCGATCCGCGTACCGCACCGGAGCTGATGCTGCCGTTCTTGGCGGAGTGGCTTCAGATCCTCGATCTCGCGCGACTTCGTGCCAATCCGAACGCGTTCCGGCGCGTGCTCGCGCGCGCGGCCGAGCTCGCCCGGACGCGCGGCACGGTGGACGGCCTGCGCCTGGCGATCCGGCTCTATCTCGAGATCGACGCGCTGATCGTCGAAAACTTCAAGCGCCGCTCCGGCTTCATCCTCGGTTGTGGAACCACGATCGACGATCTGACTGGCCCCGTGCTCGGCTGCCAGACAGCGCTCAGCGCCGAGCCGCCGCCGACCGTGCTCGGCGACGAACCGCGGCTCGGGTGCTCGTTCCTGCTCGATTGCGATGACCGTACGGGAACCACCGCTCATCATTTCGACGTCCTGGTGCCGGCGCGCAAGCTCTGCTCGGACGAGGACCTCGCGTTGCTCGAGCTGGTGGTCGAGACCGAGAAACCGGCGCACACCACGTTCGCGATCAAACCCACCGGCGGGGCGGGATGGGTGCTCGGCGTTCAATCGATCCTCGGCCAGGAGATTCGCGAGGACTTCGATCGCAACAAGCTCGAGCCGGAAACTTACGGCTTCGCGCTGCTCAACGGTCCGGGACGGCCGAAGCCGATCGGTTTCGGCTTCGCGCTCGGACACGACTCACGGCTCTCCGCCGCGGAGGGCCAGCCCGGATTCCGTCTGAACGCAAGGGTGGGAAGCATCACGCTCGGCGCTTGAAGCGCGCGACACGAGCACACGGAGACGACCATGGCGACCCCGACGACTCCCCTGACCGAAAACGGTTTCAAGCTCTTTCCCGAAACCAACTCGCTGTCTCGACTGCGCTACTTCTTCGGCCAGCTGCTCACGCAGCGCGATCTCTCGGCCGAGCAGAGTTATCACTTGCGCCTGCAGCGGCTGATGCAGCGCGAGTCGTTCGGCACCGGCACGGTGGCCGGGCTGCGCGTGTCGCGGACGAAGAACGGCACCACGCCGATCACGGCTCCGGCGCGCTCGGTGTTCGTGCTGCCGGGTCTGGCACTCGATCCCGACGGCAGGGAGCTGATTCTCGAAAAAGAAGAATGCCTGACGGTTGCCGACCCCGCGCTCGTGCCGACGCCGGTGGATTTCCCCGGGCCACCCGCGGAAAAGGATGAGCTCGCAGATGAGGTGGCCGAACGCTTCGGACACGAGTTCGGTGAAAACGATCTCGATGCGCTCGTGGACGCCCTCACCGAGTGCGGGCTCATGTCGGAAGAAGAGCGCGAGACCTATCGCGCTACCGACGACGCGACGGCGATTGCGGTGATCATGGAGCATCTAGCGAACATTCCCCAGACCACCCCCACGCTCGAGCCGCCGCAGATTCTTCGAGATTGGCTGTTCGAGCAGCTGATAGGCGTCACTTTCGTGGGTCTTCGCTACCGGGAAATCGGCGCCGAGCCGTCACCGGCGGTGCTCGACGCTTCGTGCTGCGGGGACGTCACCTGTTTCCCGTCACGCACGCAGCAGGGCGTTTTCATCGTGACCAGCCTGGAGCCCTTTCCGGAAGTCCCCGATCCTTTCGAAGCCTACAAGCTGTGTCTGGACGAGAGGTTCTTCTTCGAGATGGATCAGGGCGGCGGGGAAGGGGATCCGAATCAGGTCTCGTGCGAGCAGGCCGTTTGCGAATGCCTGCTGGACGGCTGGCGCGGCTTGCCTCCGGTCGACGGCGGGTGCGGGCAAGAGCAATTCCCGATCGTCTGTCTAGCGCGGATCTGCTGGAGTAAATTCCAACAACCAGGCGATCCTCCGCCGGATCCGATCCTCGAGGTCGACAACTGCAGCTGCCGCGCGCTGGCGCCGGGCGGCCCGATGCTGCGGGCGCTCACCGAATCACTCACCGGATGTGCGCAGCCCAACGTGCTCGCGCCTCGCTTGGTGAAGATCGAGCCCGCCGACGGCGCCGTGCTCAGTCCCAGTGACACGGTGGGGACGACCGAGGCTCCGTTTGCGATCCGGATCACGGGCAATGCAGACATCGAGGAGGAGTCGGGAGACCCGCTGCAGGGGTGGGAGCTCTTTCACTATGCGTTCGAGGGCGCCGACAATCCCGACGTTTTCATCCAGCCGAATGGCCCGAACGGCAGCGTGTCGACGTTCGTGGGGGACGACACGGAGCTGCGGATCGAGTTCGTGGGTGGGGAGTGGCCCGAAGGGACTTACGTCTGGCGCCTACCCAACGGCGAGGCCGACGCAGTCCTGAACGATCCGCTCGTGCTCGCGGCGGACTCCGGTGATGAACAGCAGCTCGACGGCGAGCCCAATCCACCGAACGCCGTCCCGTCCGGCAACGGTCTCGCGGGCGGCGCTTTCGAGGCTCGCTTCGTGGTCAAGAGCGGAGGCTGAACGGTGCACGGCTCGAACCGGGAGAACCCACGATGGCCGTAGCGAACATCGCCTGCTCTTGCGGATGCAGCCCGTGCGTCTGCGCCACGCCTCCGATCGGCCTCGGCTGCGTCGCCGACTTCTGCGTGCCGCGCCCGTGCTTCTTCAACGGCCAGCTCGTCACCGCCGACGACCTGAACGCGATGATGACCTACTTCCGCACCAAAGAGGCGATCCTCGCCAAGCTGGTCGCGGGCTGGGGCGTCATGGGCGGCATGCGCCTCGGTTCGGCTGGCACTCCGGCGCTTCACTTGCTCTCGACCGGCAACGCGGCCACGGATGCGCTGCTCGCGCCGCTCCTGCCAAACCCTCAGATCGTCGCCGGACCGATCATCCAGGTGAGCGCCGGCGCGGCGATCGACAACGCCGGGCGCATCCTCTCCCTCTGTGCCGCGCGCAACATCGACGTGCTCGAGCTCTCCAAAGGCCTCGGCGTTCCTCAGCGCACAGGAACCTGCGAGGATTTCTTCGGCGACGGCTTCTGCGAGCTGCCGATCCTCGCCGAAGCCGGGGGCACGATCACCGGTGCTGCGTTCTGGGTCGTCGCCGAACACGTCGAAACTCCGTCGCGCCCGGTTCCACAGTTCGCGGGCGGCGGCGCATGCGACCCCGATCCCGGCTGTGACTTCAGCCGCAAGCTCGAAGAGGTGCGGATCCGGCTCGTACCTGATCTGCCGCTCCTCTACTTCTTGCACGGCTGCCTCGAGCCGGTGCCGGTCCCGTTCTTCGACGAGCTGATCGCGCTGCTCGGCGTGGGCGGTCTCGAGATCGACACCGCGATGGTCAGCTCGATGGCAAGCTCGATGGTCACGCCGGAGATGCTCTCGACTCTGTCGAGCCAGGTCACCGGTTTCTCCGGACCCACCGCCAACGACGCCATGGTGCAGCTCTTCAACTGCGTGGGCTTTCGAGTCATCCCGTCGCTGTTCGAGCTTTTGAACCGGATCGCGCTCGAAACGTGCTGCTCGAAACCCGCGGTCGTGCTCGGGCGCGTCGTGCTCGCCACCGAGGTGCCCGAGGCCATCCAGGACGAGCTCGGCGTTCACTCGCATTACGTCTTCATCGACGACGCCTTTCCCTACCGACGCCTGGTGCCGAACGGCGCAATGAACCAAACCGTGATTCTGATTCTGATCATTTTGATCCTCTGCGCAGGGCTCGAGGGAGGAGGCGGCGAATGACGATGGCACCGGTTCGGCCGATTTTTCAAAACGGCCAGCGGCTCACCGCCGAGCGGCTGACCGAAGCGCTCGAGTTTCTGCGCACCATGATCCGACGCATCCTGCTCGCGCCGCTCAGCGCGGGTGTCGCCGCGGGTTTCGAGTTCGACCCGCCGCTCGGCCAGCGCGCGACCGTGCTCGAAATGACGCCGGGCCTCGCGATCGACGGCAAGGGCCGGCTGCTCATCGTTCCGGAGGCGCACCGCTTCACGGCTGCCGAAATCGCCGCGGCCGCCGGCATCGGTACCCCGAGCGACGGCGTGATCGTGCGCGTTTGCCTCGCGCTCGACGACAGCTCGCTCGACACCGATCCGTGCGCACCGCACCGGCCGCTCGAGATCGAAGAGGCGACGAAGTTCTTGTTCATCAGGGAGACGCTGAGTTCCGCCGCGGCCCAGTTTTTCGCCCAGTTCAACGAGCCGAACTGCGTCGATGCCTGGGCGGATCTCGACCTGCCCGGACCGAGCAATGACGCCTGCTGCGTGACGCTCGGGCACGTGTTCTTCAAGAACGCGACCGAGTTCGAGGCGACGTGTTTCTTTCGGCAGGGCGTGTCGCCGCGCTTCAACGTGATTCGCAACACCAACGGCGTGCCGTCGATCGTGATGGGAGAAGCGAGGATCGACCTCGCTGGGCTCGGGTTTCCGGGGCAGCCGGTGCTCGAGGAATCGGGGGTGGGGATTCCGGTGACGACGATCTTCGGGCCGAAGCCGGTGGCGTTCACGGGGCCCGCGTTGTTCACGATCGCGGGGGGCTCGCTGGTGCAAGCGACCCATGTGGGTCCGTTCGGCGTGCCGTTTTCGGCAGGTAGCTTCGCTGCCGGTGGCGATCCGCGGATGTTTCTGTTTCCGGGTGGAGCGGGGACGCTGAATGCCGACAACACTTCCGAGCTCGGCGCGGGGCTCGCTGGCATCGCTGCGGTCCCGTGCGCGCTCAAGCCCGGATCAGCGACGGTGGATCGCGCAGGAATTCCGTTGGCAGTCGCGGACAACGGCCCCGGTCCGGTAGTTCAGGTCGAGGTGGCGACGAATCCGTCGAGTGACGCGGTGATCGGAATTAGCGCGGGACCGCAATTCATCCCCTTCGGGGGTAGCGTACTCGTCGCGCCGGTGGCGGTGGCTGGCATTGTGAAGGCGCGCATCAACCACTCCGGGGCTGTGCTCCCCGGAACGGCGCTTACCGTGGATAGCACCCCTGGTTTCCTGAGAGCCGCCAGTCCGGGAGAAGTGGTTGTGGCCCGCACGGCGCAAAACATCCTGTTCGGACCAGGGCCCACCGACCTTTTCGTCTGGGCCGTGCACCTTGGTTCGAAGCAACCCTGAGCGGAGCGAGACGAGATGGCCGCGAACGGCGATAACTCACTAACAGTGGACGTGGCTCTGGCAAGCGCTGCGGCACGTGCTGATGCGGCAGATGCAATCCTGGTAGAGCGAATACTCCGATCCTGCGTTCTGAAACTCCATCATGCAATTGCTGGCGACACAGGCGTTCTTCTGCTCCGTAGTCATCGCCCCGGAACAGTGGGTGAGAAAACAGATTCGAGCGGTGTCACAAGCCGAGCCTGCCATGCAGTCCTTGATCAGGTTGCAGCACTGTGCCTGGACGCAAGGATTGCAGCTCGAGTCGGCGATCGACCACTGGCAGCTGGCTCCCGACCCGCCGGTTCCGCCGGTGCCGGCCCCGCCTGTCGTTCCACCCACCCCGCTGGTCCCACTGATGCCTCCGGTCGCGCCGCCACCGCCCGCCCCTGCGGATCCACCCGCGCCGACGGCGCCAGCAGTGCCGCCGACGCCATTAGCCCCTCCGCTGCTCGCCGTCCCCGCGGCACCGGAGCTTCCCGCGGAAGTGCCAGCGACCCCAGCACGACCCCCGCCGTCCAATCCTGCGTCTTGTTCGCCCTTGTTGATGACGGTCGACGTCGACGAGCACCCCGCGGATCCGACGTGCATGGCAATCGCCATTGCGAGGCTAGCGAGACATGCATGTCTGCGAAACCTGGTTGCTCGAGTGACCGAAACGCGGTGCTTCGACATCTGCCCCAACTCTTCGCAGCGTATCCGAGCGTCCTCCAGTCACAAGTCAAAACGGCGCGCATCGCGTCGCCGCCTCCACGCGCGTTCTCAGCCGATTGAAAGCAACCCATGGCTTCCTCTGCGATCGTCCGGCACATCACCGAAGCCCTGTTGGGCATCCTTCGCCACGATCTGTCCCTGATCCCGACTCCGATTCTGCCCACTTCGAGCATCAAGGCGGCGCCCCCGGAGGACATCGAGGAAATCAGCTCCGAGACGCTCATCGTCTACCTGTACCAGGTCATCGAGAGCCCCTTTCTCAAGAACGTCGGGCCGCGCGCAGTCGTCGGACCTCCGAGTCCCTTTCCTCCGGGAGGAAATCCGGTCGTCGTTCGCCGCGATCCGCTCGCGCTCGATCTCTACTACCTGCTGATCCCCGGCGCGCCGACCACGCCCGAAGGGGCGTACCTCGACACTTACGACATCCTCGGCGCTGCGATGGCGTCCTTTCACGACCACGGTATTTTCACGATCGGCGACTGGGTGCCGTCAATTCCGACGGCCGATCAGAATCTTCAGTTCCGGCTCGATTTCAACCGCCTCGACACCGCTGACCTGATCCGGATCTGGGAAGCGGTCCAGCGGCCGTACCGGCTCAGCGTCTCGTACGTGGTGCGAACGGCGCAGATCGAGAGCCAGCTCGTCACCGACACGCGAGTGGTGAGCGAGCGGCGAATCACCATGGAGCAGCGATAGTTCATGGCCAATACAGCGACGAAACCCTGCGCCTGCGGTTGCAATCCCTGCATCTGTGTCCCCCCGCCCGGCACCGACGGTGGCTGTCTACCGGTCTTCTGCGTGCCGCGTCCCTGCTTTTTCGACGGCCAGCTGATCGGCTCCGACGATCTGAATGCCATCGTCTCCTACTTCCGAAACCAGGACGCGATCCTGTCGCGCTTGCTTGGAGGTTTCGGAATCCTCGGCGGCTTGAAGGTCGATTCACCGATTGGCGCGCGCGACGCCGGAAGAGCACGCTCGCTCGCCACCGGCACGATCGCAGCGCTGTCACCCAACCCGCAGATCATCGCGGGCACCGTGATCACGGTATCCGCCGGCGTTGCGATCGACGCGCTCGGCAGAAAGCTCACCGTCTGCGAGCCCGTGAGCCTCAATGTCCAGGATCTGGCGCGCCAGGGAACGCAGGGGACGTTGATCGCCGACACTTGCGCCAAGCTGATCGGACCATTCTGCGAAGACGCCGGGGAGCAACTCGTCGTCACCGAGTTTTTCTTGATCGCCGAGCTGGTAGAAACGCCGAGCCGTCCGGCGCCGCGCTTTTCGGGGGGTGGCGCGTGTGATCCAGCGCCCGGTTGCGAGTTCAGCCGCAAGCTCGAGGAGGTGCGCTTCAGTCTCGTGCCGTGTTTGCCCGACAGCTACCAGTTCACCGGTTGTGTCGAGGAAACCGGCTTTTCGCTGCCGAACGTGAAGCTCGGACAACAGGCGAACGGAGACCTGTGCCGCGAAGAGGTCTTCGCTTTCATCGACAAGGTTCAAGGCGATCTGGCGAATCTGTGCTGCCAGCGGCCTGCGGTTGCACTCGCCAAGATCTTGCTCACGCGCGAGCCCGGCTCTCTTCAAGGCAGTTTGCCCGGCGTGCCGCTCTACACGATTGTCAGCGACGGCTATCCCTGCCGCCGCCCGGTGTTCCAGTCCGCGCTCTTCACCAAGTTTTTCCCGAACCTGCTCTGCCCGGTGGTCTGACCGGGCCGGCGCCGCACGTCACGCACGCGAGGATCAACCATGGCCACCGCAGATTGCTGCCCCTGGCTCGGCAAGTCCGTATTCCCCCCGCCGACTTCCGTACCCACGACGTCATGCATCATTCAGGTGGGTGACGGCGTCAACTCGTTCGGTCAATTCGAAGGTCCGGACGCGATCCGTCAAGCGCTCGATTCACTCGGGCCGGACAAGGTCGTCGCGCACATTCTGATCGGGGAAGGCGCGTACGAGGTGACCGGCACCGCGGACAACTTCCAACTCGACGGTCTCCTGTCGGTGACGCTCGAAGCCTGCAATCCCCTCAGTGCCGTGATCATGAACACGTCGGGCGTGGTCCCTACGATCGATGCCAGCGGCACCACCGACGCCATGGCAGTGCGCTTGTTTGGATTGATCATGGTGTGTGAAGTCGGAAGCGGACCCGGGATCGACATTGCCGGCTTGCTGACCGTGGAGCAGTGCCTGCTCATCGGGCACGGGATACTGAGTCACGGTGGCAGAGGCACCGGGGGTTTTCTGGAGTCGTTGCGGATCACCGCCAGCGGCTTGATCGGAGTCAACGATAGCGCTGCAAACCGGGGGCCGCTCGTGACACTGAGCCCTGGATCGAGCCCGCCGTCGACGTTCACGGGCGTCATCGAACAGTCGATCCTGTTCTCGAGCGACGAAAACCCCGTGCTTCTGATCGAACCCGAGGCAGGGCTCACGTCTTCGGTCGAGATCTCGAAAGTAGTCCATCGCGATTGTCTCATCGTGCTGCTTTCGATCGACGACGAAGCGACGATGAGCAACGACATCAATCCCGGCGTGCTCAAGCTCGACATGAACGGCAACACGACGGGCTCGGTCACTCTGCGCGACATTACCTGGGAGAACTGTAACGTCTTTGCCAACCCCACCGGGGGATCGGCCACGGTGCTCATGTACTTGCGTGCCGGCGAGGATGACGACCACTCGATGATCGTGGAAGACCTCACGATCCGCGGTGGACGCTGGATCGCCACCGCAGGGCTCGGGGACGTCTCGACCGACGTTGCGCCCTTCTACATCGGACCGGCGACCTACCCGGGTCCTCCCGACTACGCGAACTTCGACTTCGAGTTCGAGACCCGGTTGCCGGTTCGCAAAGTCACTCTGGAAGACGTAGTCGTTGGCTTCGACGATTTTTTTCCGGGGCCGACGCCGCCCGACCCACTGAATCACGGCGGAGCGCCGGATGAGCTGAACGTCACCGACAGTCCGTCGCGCTGGGCGGCCTACACGCTGATCGCCGAACGGCTGACGGTTCGCAACGTGAGCTGCGTTCGCATGGCCGCGCTGTCCGACTCCGGCGACTTCCAGTTCGTCACGACCGAAGACGCGACCATCGACGGGCTTTACTCGACCAGCTACGCGGACGGCAGCGGTGCCGCGCCCAAGTATCGCGTGCAGCTCGTCGCGCTCGGTCCGGTCGGCCGGATCCATGCCAGCGGCATCGCGCTGCGCGGCAGCAATGTCGGCGCACAAATGGTCGAGGACGGCTGGGCCGGAATTCTCTTGCACGCGGCTGCGGCTGGCAACGGCGAGATCCGGTTGACCGACTGCGAGTGCGTCCTGCTCGGAAACGTGGCGAACGAACAGCATGGTTTCAGTATCTTCGGGCAGGACGACACGCGCTCTGTGGGGGTGGTGATCAACGGCTGTCGGTCGTTGCTGAACTCGGGTCATGGGTTTCACTACCGACACAGTGGGCAGTCGGTGGCGTCGCCCGATAGCTCGCTTCTGGTTTCCCTGACGATGGAGAACTGCTTCGCGGCCGAAAACACGGGTTCAGGCATCAGCTTGACCGGAGCCACCAGCCCCGACCCCGTTTTCTTCCTCAACTTCATCCTCTCCGGAAATACCTGCGACTCGAACGAGGAATCCGGCATCGTGGTCGAGCCGGCCATCTGGCAGCTCTTCGATCAAAACATCGTGGTTTCGATTTTGGGCAACCGCTGCCTCCTCAACGAGAAGTTTCAAATATCCATCGGGCAGAGCGGAGCGGTGGGCAATCCCGGCGAGGTGGCGGTGATCTGCCGCAACAACGACTGCTCCTTGGGTGGCGACTTCTTGGACGGAGTCATCAAAGTGATCACGCCCGGTGGAGGCCCCCTGGATAACCTGGTTGCGCTCACGGATATGCCGCAGGGCCTGCACACCATGTTGGTAGCCCCGGCTGGTGGAGGTGACATCCAGAAGCGCCACGAGAACGAGGGCAATCTGGTCGAGAACGCCGGCGACCTCGAGACCATCTAGCCATGACAGGCAGAAGGAGAAAGCCATGAGCACATCGCGACCGAACGACGTGGAGGAATTCATCCGTCAGTTCAAGCCGTGCGGCGAAGCGGCCCGCGCGCTCAGGAAGCCGCCGTCGGGGAATCCGCCGTGCGCGAACATGGCGGAAGCCTGGGAACGATCGCCGAACGGCGTGTGGTTGGCGTGGCTCGTCGAACGCCTCGACCTGCCGGAAAAGGCCGCAGTGAAGCGCGCGCGCCGGCAACGACTCGGTTCGGTCGCACGCCGCGTGCAAGCCGCGGGTCCTCGGCCCTCGTTGTCGGCGCTGGTGAGCGCAGTCATGTCGGATCCTTCGCGATCGAAGGAGCATCGGGAGAACCGCCGTCAGGCACTGCGGGAGTTCGCCGACGAGATTCGCAAGCTCGTCAAAAATCCGTTTCTCACCAAGGGCTAGCGCGACGGACCGATGATGAAATGCTCGGCCGGCAGCACAGACCGCGGGTTCAGCAACAGGTAGCGCCGGAGCGCCCGACTGCGCGCGGCGTGCGGCGGCCGCTTGCGACTGCGTCCGGCGTTCAACTCGCGCGGCCGTCACGGCCGACGCAGCGCAAAGCTGCGTGTTCGAGCTGCGGCGCAGGTTTCTTGGGCGGCGCGTGTCCAAAGTGCGATGCAGAAGCCGCCGCTCCGCCGCTCGAACGGCCTCGAACCGCTGCGCAGCGACGTGGTAGCGGGCCAAGCGCCGACCCTGCTGAAACGCAAGCGGATCAGCTGGGGCAACGCATTGCAATCGCCCTGCCCGCGACCGTCGGTGATGGGAGCTTACCTGCCGAAGCACGCGTCGCCGCCGAGCAAACGCTAGGAGTGAGTCTCGAAGGAACGCGACTTCACTCGGGTTCGGCGGCGCAGCGCAAGGCTCGGGATGAACGGGCTCTCGCGGTCACCGAAGGCACGGAGATCAGCTTTGCTCAGGGCCAGCTCTCGGCGTCGACCTCGAAGGGGAGAATGCTACTTGGACACGAGCTCGTCCACGTGGCTCAGCAGCGCGCCGCTGGAGTCCCGACGATTCAAGGAAAGGACGGCGAACCAGCGCCTGGCAAAGAGCCCCCAAAACCGACCAAAGAGCAGAAGGACGGCGTCTCGCGTTTGCGGGAGCTTCTGTGGCGAAAATCCTCAGGACAACAGACTGTCTTCGACGAGATTGAGATCGAACGCGTATGGCGAGGATTCGGCGATGCGATGCCTGCCATCGCGACCGCGAATCCTTCGCTCTGGCAATCCACCGCTGACCAGTATCCACGAATCACTGCCGCCCTGGCCGTGCCGTTCAGTGCGAAGTTCGCAGCAGACGTCTTGTCCATAGCGCGCGGATACCTGCAAGCCAATGAAGAAATCGCCAAGTCAGAGATCGAGTCTTACGGATTGTCCGAAACGGGGGACATAACAACGCAGGTTCAAGGTGGCACCGGGTTGCCAGAGGAGGCCGTGAGCGTTCTCGTCACTGAAGAGCAGAAAAACAAGCTGGTCGAAACGCGACGGCTCGCGAATGTGGCGGTGCATCTGAAAAAGAGGCTTGTCGAGCTGCGAAAAGTCAAAGTCGGATGGGATGGGTTCACCTTCGATCCGAACAACGCGCCGCGTCCCGAGAATGCCTTGAAGCTCGGAGAGCAGACATTCTGGGCGTCGATCAAAGACGAATGGGATCGTGGCAATCAGATGCTGTCACTGATCGCCAACAGCAACCCGACATTGTTCAGCCTGATGCAGGAATCGCCGAACGCGCTCGAATCCTTTGCAAACCTCGACCCCGAAAAGAAGCCGGTTGGAATGTTGGGAGTCGTGCGCCAGCAGATGATGAAGATTCTCGTGAACATCCGTGCGGCGAGAGCGTCGCTGGACGCGGGTAACGTGTCGGCCGCAGAGCTCGGCCCGATACATCAACAGCTCTTCGCGGGTGGTGCCGCGCCATCAAAGACGCCATGGTCCCAGGCTTGGTACAAGGGGGTGGCAACACGCTTCGTCCAGGGCAAGCAAAGCGAGGAATTTTGGCGCAAGCTCGGTTTGGAGGCAGCGGTTTTCGCTGCGTTCGTCGTCGCGGAGGTAGCGAGCTTCGGAAGCGCGACGTTTCTCATCGCCATGGGCGCCGGGCTCGGCGGTTCGGCACTCAAAGCCAACGAAGCGCAGGAGCGCGCGGAAAAGACGCGGGCTCTTGGAGGTGCCGCTGCCAGGCCCGGGTTGGAGCTCGTCTACAAGGGTCAAGTCACGGCCGCGGAAGCGGAAGCCGAAGAGGCCAGGATCGGCTTCTTGCTGGATGCCGCGGGCGCGGGGCTGAGCGCATTCGGAGCGGCGCGGGCGTTGGAGAAAGCAACCAGCGTCGCACGCGATGCCTCCGTCATCAGACGCCGTTATGCGGCTGAGCTGATCGAATCCGGTCTCACGAACGAGCTCGACAAGGTCGACCAGCTCCTGAGCGCAAAGAAGGTCGACGCTGCTGGACAGCAGCTCGGTTCATTGAGCAAGAAGTTAGCCGATCTCGCGGCGAACAATCTGTTCATGCGCGATCTGAGCGCCGAAACGAGCACGCTCGCCATCGCGCTCACTCGCACCGGGCACAAGATCCGCGTTACCGAAAGTGGAGCGGTCGCGCTGTGCTCGTACTGCAGCTCACTTTCGCTCTTGTACTCGGATCTCGAAAAAGTCGCGGGTACGGAGCAGCTGTTTTCAGGGATGCGCGGCCTCGAAGCGCGTGCCAGAACGCTCGCGCAGCGGCGGGCGAAAGGTGAGAAAGTTGCCGTCGAAGCACGCGAGATCGCGATCGAAGCTGCGCAGATCGCCAACCAGCTCGATATGGTGCGTGCGTCGACGGCGGCGCCACTCGAACTGACGACGACAAACGTCAAGGACGTTATCGCGAAGCTTCGATTTCGCGGTGAGCTAACGCGCCAAGAGGCGAAGTTGCTCACGGAGTTGGCAGCGAGCGGTGAGAGTTTGACCCGCCTTCCGCCTTCCCTTCGTGGCAGAGTTCTGCACACCCTCGCTGGAGAAACACTTGTTCCGTTCACTCCGACGATCGACAAGATCGTGGAAAATTCGTTCCAGGCGTGGAGCATCAAGTCGAAAGATCCCCGGATGTTTCGCCAGCCGGCGACCGATCTGGCTGGGAAATTGCTCGACGACATCAGAGCCCTGCGCACGAAAATGCCGGAAACCGTAATGGACGTCACAGGCAAAGAAATCCAGCTTCCCCCCCGGCCGCAGCGAGTTCTGGAGGTGCTATTGCCCCTGGATCTGATGACCACGGGCGCGCCTGCCGGCGCTTCAGCCGCGGACCTCGCGGCCCTGAACCAACTTCGCGCAGAGGTTCAGCAAGCGCTCGGCGTTGCGAGGGTGCAAGCGGCGACAGGTACACCCCATGTGTTTGTCGTGGTGAGAACATTCAAATGAAAACACCTCGCGAACTCTTTTGCGACGTATGGAAGCGTGACAAGAAGCTGGTCGTGTTTCCGAAAGGAGGCTCGTACATAACCCCCGTCACCCTGCGGCACCCAATCATCGTCTCAGCGGGCTACTCGGGGTTGCCGAAGGCGCTCGAAAAAGTGCAGGAAGTTCTGGAGAAAGCAGCGCCAGATGCGCCAACTGTCGATGCTTCGGAACAGATGTGGCGTCCTCTTGGTTGTCCAGACGAGAAAACGTTCTTGCGCGAAGCCGTGTGCTGCTCGGTGTATCGGGGACGGGAGTACGGCAAGGCACGAACCGAACTGATTGCCAAAGTCGGTGTCCCTGCAAAGAAAGTTTTCCTCGGCATTCCGCGCAGGAAGATCCTTCCCTATCGGACGCCTGTCGAGAGCGTCGTGGAAGTCGTTCGAGCGATGCACGAAAAGGCCGAAAAGGCTCGCGGTAAGCAATCCGGACTTCCGGGTGTGATCCTATTGGACAAGGCGAGCGGCAAGAAGACGACTCTGCCGTGATCCGTGTGATACTGGCGTGAGAGGGATCGACAAATGCCCGACATGGAAAAACGTCCCCCGGTTCAGCCGAAGGTTGCGGAAGCAGCGCCTGCTGTCGAAGCGATGAAACCTCGACGTCCGATCGCGGCTGAGCCGGCGATGGCAGAGCCGTCGCTTCCGGTGAGCGACGAAGCAAAGAAGAAGCCGCTCGTCTGAGTGGGGCACCGGGCTCGCACGACGGGGTTTGTGCCGAACCAGGCTGGGAACGTCACGGCGTTTTACACGCCGGTTCGGCGTCGATACATTGGGCGGAACCCCCGTCGCGAGGAACACCCCCATGATCAACGGCGCCCACTGCATCATCTACAGCACCAACTCCGAAGCGGACCGCGGCTTTCTCAAGGACGTGCTCAACCTGCCGAGTGTCGATGTCGGGCAAGGCTGGCTGATCTTCGGCTTGCCGCCTTCCGAGATCGCGATCCATCCCGCGGCGGAGGCCGGCGGTAGGCACGAGCTGTTCTTGATGTGTCCCGACGTCGAGGCGTTCGTGACCGAGATGCAACGGCGCGGCATCGCGTACACGGAGGTCAGCGACCAGGGCTGGGGCTTGTTGACGGAGCTCACGCTGCCCGGCGGCGGCAAGATCAGCGTCTACGAGCCGAGGCACGCGCGGCCCGAGTCGCCGAGCGCGAAGGCACCCGCGCCGAAGCCCGCGAAGACGAGCGCGAAAAGCGCAATGGCGGCGGCAAAGAAGCCGGCGAAGAAGGCGGCAAAGGCCGCCTCGAAGAAGCCGGCAAAGGCCGCCCCGAAGAAGCCGGTCAAGGCGGCGAAGAAGCCCGCGAAGGCCGCTGCCAAGCCCGCCAAGAAGGCCAAGAAGAGCAAAGCGAAGCGCTGAGCGCGGCCGCGGTGAGCTTCAGCGGTACACGTCGGGCTCGGTGCAGCCACCGATCGCCGTGCACGGGCCCCTGAAACACGCGCCGCGAATGCAGATGCAGCTGCAGGTGTTCGGGCAGCCGAGGTGATCCGGCTGCCCGCCACTGCTCGCGCAGTCCGGCTTGCCGACGCATAGCGCGTCGCCTTCCGGAGCCCGCGGCCCGATGTACCACGCGTCTTTGCATTGCTGCGTGCCTTCTGCGACGCAGGCTCCGCCGAAGCCACAGTCCGCAGTGCATTGCCAGGCGCCGAGGGTAGTGTCGCAACTGCAGACCGACGACTTGCAAGCGGCCGGATCGCACACCATACCGCTCGGGCAGGCCGCATCGTTTGCGCAGCCCATCGCCGGGTTCGGCCCAGTGCACTCCTTCGGCTCTTGCGGCGCTACGCAGGCGCCGCGCCCGCCGCAGTCCCGCGTACACGCCCACTCGCCGTTTTCGTTGCACGTGCAGCTCGAAGGCGCGCACGCGTCCGGATTGCACACCGTGCCCGTCGGACAGCCGCCGCTGCAGCCCAGCGAGGGATTGCGCGCTTCGCACGTCGGCCCCTGATCACCGGGAACGCAGGTCGGCGTTCCGCAGTCCGCCGTGCACTGCCAGCCACCGGTCGCCTCGTCGCAGCTGCAATGGGAAGAGTGGCAGGCGGTGGGATCGCAGACCATGCCGCTCGGACATTCGACGCCGTTGCCGCAGCCGAGCGTGGCGGGATTGGGGCCCTCGCACTGGCTCTGGCCGTTGGTGTTGCCTCCTTTGACGCCGAGCGACTCCGGGTCGCTGCTGCAACCGGCGAACGCGGACAGGGATCCGAGAAGGAATGCGAAGAAAGTCGACCTCTGCATCTGAGTCCTCCCTAGCTCGTTACGACTCCTGATTCCCGAAGCCTGGCGCTTTGATCCGCTCGCCGGCGATTTTTCACGGCAAAAGGCCAACGATGCGCCGGATCCGCGCCGCGTGCGGTGAGCTGGGGTTTCGGGACAGGTGCATGCCGGCGAGCGCGCGCGCTTCCGCAGCCCTGCCCGCGCGCACCAGCGCTTCGAGCCGCACCACGAATGCTTCCGACGCCAGTCTGCCCCGCGGGAATTCCCGCGAGAATTGATCGAGCTTCGCGAGCGCCGCGTCCGGTGCGTTGCGGCGCACGGCGCTGCGCGCTTGATCCAGAAGCTCGATTTCGCGCTCGAGCGAGTCGGCGGCCGGCGGCGGCTCGAACTTCGCCACCGAGGGTGCTTGCGCCGCTTCGATCGCGGGGCTCATGGTGCGTCGCGCCGGAGCCGGCGCTTCCGCCGCGGGCGCCGGTGACTCGACCGCTTGCGGCGTGGGCGCCGCGGGCAGCGCGGCGGTTCGCGGCGTGCGTTCGGTCCGCGCGGCGGGCGCGGGTTTCGTCGCAGTCGCAGCGGCCGGCGCCGGCGCGGTATCACTAGCGACGGGCAAAAGACTGGCGCCGGATGCGGTAACCAAACCGATTGCGGCGCCGGCTCCGAGCCACTTGAAAGCGAGCGCCGTG
>Ga0111539_10001947_pt1 | contig 27542 bp, 26 predicted proteins | sample RhiMethybrSRZTD1_FD_79667 | JGI IMG/M metagenome (GOLD analysis project Ga0111539, IMG submission 79667) | Populus rhizosphere microbial communities from Tennessee, USA - Rhizosphere MetaG P. TD hybrid SRZTD1 (version 2) (version 2) | ecosystem: Host-associated > Plants > Roots > Rhizosphere >...
AGGAAAGATCCGACCGGCCGGTTCGGGTTCTTGAGCCCCGCGCGCGTGCGCCGGATCGCGCGCGCGACGGCGCTGATCGCGCCCTCCTGCGACACGATCCGCTTGTGGAGCTCCTGCTCCATGCGCAGCAGCTTCTCCGACTCCTCTTCCTTCAGCGACGTGATCGGGATCCCGGTCCAGCGCGAGACCACCTCGTCGATGTCGGTCTTGCCGACCGAGTGGCGGCTCTCGCCGCCGAGCGTCCACTGCTCGGAGAGCACGTGCACGTGCTCGCCGCCCTGGCTCTCGTCCTCGCGGAAGAAGCCGCCGCGCTCGGAGACGTCGGCCTCCAGCACCACGCGCACGCGGCCGGAGAGCTCGGGCACGAGCGCGGGCGTCCCGGTCTCGCGCAGCTTCACGCGGCTGCCGGCCTCGTCGATCAGGTCGATCGCCTTGTCGGGCAGGAAGCGGTCGGTGATGTAGCGGCTCGACTGGTAGACCGCCGCCTCGATCGCCTCGTCGAGGTAGAGCACGTTGTGGAACTTCTCGTAGCGCTCCTTCACCCCGCGCAGGATCTCGACCGTCTCGAGCTCGGTGGGCGACGCCACCTTGACCGCCTGGAAGCGGCGCTCGAGCGCCCGGTCCTTCTCGATGTGCTTGCGGTACTCCGAGGGTGTGGTCGCGCCGATGCACTGGATCTCGCCGCGCGAGAGCGCCGGCTTCAGGATGTTGGCGGCGTCGAGCGATCCTTCGGCGGAGCCCGCCCCGACGAGCGTGTGCAGCTCGTCGATGAAGATGACGATGTTCGGGGTCTCGGTGAGCTCCCGCATGATCGTCTTGAGCCGCTCCTCGAACTGGCCGCGGTACTTGGTGCCCGCCACGATCAGCGAGATGTCGAGCGCGAGCACGCGCTTCTCGGCCAGGTAGACCGGCACGTCGCCGTGGACGATCTTGGTGGCGAGGCCTTCAACGAGCGCAGTCTTGCCGACGCCGGGCTCGCCGATCAGCACCGGGTTGTTGCGCGTGCGGCGGCACAGCACCTGGATCACGCGCTCGAGCTCTTCCTCGCGCCCGACCAGCGGGTCGAGGGCGCCGCGCGCCGCCGCCTCGGTCAGATCACGCGAGAACTCGGAGAGCAGCGGCGTCTCCTTCGACTTCCCCGCCGCGGCCTTCTCGTTCAGCAGCGCCAGGATGTCCTCGCGCGTGCCCGCGAGCCGCATCCCCTTCTCCGTCAGGATCCCGGCCGCCACGCTGCGCTCCTCGCGCATCAGCCCGAGCAGGATGTGCTCGGTACCGATGTAGTTGTGCAGCATGCGCTCGGCTTCCTCGGACGCGTGACCGAGCACGCGCTTGCTCTCGAGCGACAGCGGGATTTCGACCGAGGTCGAGACCTTGCCACGGTAGGGCGAGCGCCCCTCCACGTCGCGGCGGATCTGCTCCATCGAGAGGTGGCTCTTGCTGAAGAGGCGCGAGGTAAGGCCCTTGCCTTCGCGGATCAAGCCGAGCAGCAGGTGCTCGGTCTCGATGGCCGCGCTGCCGAGTTGGCTGGCTTCGTAGCGGGCGAAGAAGATGACCCGCCGCGCCCTTTCGGTGTAACGCTCGAACATCTCTCGGAATACCCCGGAAACCGCCTGAGAAAACGGCCCTCTCGATGACCCATCATCATAAACCAGAACCGCGCCCGCCGAACGCCTTCATGGCGCGCTCTGGAGCGCCGGGCGCACCTCGAAATTCGCTGCGCGGCTTGACTTTAGACGCACACGTCGTCCCGGCGGTCGGGACCTGTCGCGAGGCGACAGGCCTTAGTCGGGCGAGATCTTCAGCGCGCGGAGGAACCTGCGGTCGAGCTCGCTCAGGTGAATCGGGAGCGGCGCGGCCCCTCGGTCCCCGACGTCGGGGAGGAGAGGCCTGGGACCGACCTCTTCGGGGTCCACCTGCGCGAGGAGCGCCAGGATTTCCTGGCGCGTCGCAGCCAGCGTCAACCCCTTTTCTTCCAGGATCCCGGCGGCGAGCCCGCCGTTCGCGCGCAAGAGACCCAGGAGGAGGTGTTCGGTGCCTATGTAGTTGTGGCCGATTCCGGCGGATTCGTGAGCCGCGTAGCCCAGGACACGCTTCGCCTCCGGCGAGAGCGGGACCTCGACCGAGGTGGACACCTTGCCGTGGTCGGACGAGCGGCCTTCGATGTCGCGCCGCACCTTCTCCATCGACAGCTCGCTTTTGCGGAACAGCCGTGAGGTGACGCCCTTGCCTTCACGCATCAGGCCGAGCAACAAGTGCTCGGTCTCGATGGCCGCGCCACCCAGCTGGGCGGTTTCGTAGCGGGCGAAGAAGATGACTCGGCGAGCTTGCTCGGTGAAGCGGGCGAAGAGTCCATCCTCCGGATCCGCGCCACTGGGGACGCTGGTCTCGTCATGCGTTTCCGTGGGCGTCCCGGGATCCATTCCCTTCTCCGCGCCAGCCAGCTCGTTCATATGCGCGAGGAGCTCCTCGCGGATCGAGCTGCCTTGCAGGCCTCTCTCACGCAGGATTGCGGCGCCGACGCTGCTCTCCTCGTGAATGAGTCCAAGCAGGATGTGACCGGTGCCGATGGAGTCGTGCCGCATGTCGTCGGCCTCAGCGGCCGCCTGGCGCAGCACGTGCTTGCACTCGGGTGAGAGCGGGATCTCGACCGAGCCCGAGAGCTTGCCGCGATGGGGCACGCGCCCCTCGACATCGCGGCGAATCTGCTTCATCGAGATCTTGCTCTTGCCGAACAGACCTGCAATGAACCGGTCGCTCTCCCGGATCAGGCCCAGCAGCAAATGCTCGGTGTCTATGGAGGCGCTGCCCAGCTGGCTGGCTTCACTGCGGGCGAAGAAGACGGCCCGCCGAGCGCTCTCGCTGTAGCGCTCGAACACCTAGCGAAGTCCGTCGGGAGTCAGGCGCCCGCTCTCCAGCTTCAACGTCCGGTCGCAGGCGCGGGCCAGCGCCTGGTTGTGGGTCACGATGATCACGGTCAAGCCGCGCGCGCGGCTCAGCTCGGTCACCGTCTCGAAGAGCCGCTCCCCCGTTCCGGCATCGAGGTCGCCCGTCGGCTCGTCCGCGAGCAGGAGGCGCGGGCTACCGGCGAGGGCGCGGGCGACCGCCACGCGCTGCTGCTCGCCGCCCGAGAGCATGCCGGGGCGATGCTCCACCCGCTCGGCGAGCCCCACCTCCGCGAGCAGCGCGGCCGCCTTCTCGTGAGCCTGCTGTTGCTGGACCCGCGCGAGCAGCAGGGGCATCGCCACGTTCTCGAGCGCCGTGAACTCGGGCAAGAGGTGGTGGAACTGGAAGACGAAGCCCAGCGTGCGGTTGCGGAATGCGCAGCGCTCCGGCTCGGACATCGCGAGCACGTCGCGGCCCGCTACCGCGAGCGAGCCCTGGTCCGCGCGGTCGAGCGTCCCGAGCACGTGCAGCAGCGTCGACTTGCCGACCCCGGAGGCCCCCGTGATCGCGACGCGCTCGCCGGCCGCCACCTCGAGGTCCACTCCCTGCAGGACCTGCACAGGGCCCGCGGGCGTGCCATAGGCCTTGTAGAGCCCGCGCGCGACGAGCAGCGGCTCGGACATCACTCGTACCGCAGCGCCTCGGCCGGATCGAGGCGGGCCGCGCCGCGCGCCGGGTAGAGCGTCGCGACGAAGCAGATGAGCAGCGCGACCCCCAGCACGAGCGCCGCCTCGATCGGCACGAGCCGGAACGGCACCCAGGCGATCTGGTAGACGCTCTCGGGCACGCGCACGATGCGGAAACGGTCGAGCGCCCAGCAGGCGGTCGCGCCCAGGAAGCCTCCGAGCGCCGTGCCGATCAGGCCGATCACGCTGCCCTGCAGCATGAAGACGCGCATGATCGCGCCGCGCGAGGCGCCCATCGAGATCAGGATCGCGATGTCCTTGTGCTTCTCCATCACCATCAGCACGAGCGTCGCCACGATGTTGAGCGCGGCGACCGCGACGATCAGGCCGATCGCGGTGCCGACCGCGACCTTCTCGATCCAGAGCGCCGAGTAGAGCGCCTGGTTCATCTCGACCCAGTCGGTCGTCATGTACGAGCGGCCCAGCTTTTCGAGGATCGCCCGGGCGCCGGCCTTCACGGCGAACATGTCGGCGAGGCGCACCTCGACGTGCGCGGTGCGGCCCTCCTCGTCGAGCAGGCGACGCGCCGCTTCGAGCGGAAGGTAGGCCCAGGCCGCGTCGAACTCGTAGAGCCCCGTCTTGACGAGGCCCACGACGCGCAGCTTCTTCACGTTCGGGAGCAGGCCGACCGGCGACAGGCGGCCGCGCGGCGACGTGAGCGTCACGATGTCGCCGACGCCGGCGTTGAGCGTGGCCGCGAGCGCGTTGCCGAGCAGCACGGGCGGCGGCCCCTCGCTCGTCGGGTGGTCGAACTCGTCGACGCTGCCGTCGATCAGCTTCGAGACCACCTCGGTCACCGTGCGCTCCTGGGCCGGCACGATCCCCTTGAGCGTCGCGGCGGCCGCGCCGTTCGGCGTCGTCAGCAGCGCCTTGCCGTAGACCGCGGGCGCCGCACCCACGACGCCGGGCACCCCGCGCACCACGTCCACCGCCCCCATCAGGTCCTCGTAGCTCGCGCCCTCCGTGCGGAAGACGCTCACGTGCGCGGTCGCGCCGAGGATGCGGGCGCGGATCTCGGACTGCAGCCCGGTCATCAGCCCGAGCGCGATCAAGACCGCCATCACGCCGACGGCGACCCCCAGCACGGCGACGGCCGAGATCACCGAGATGAAGGCCTGCTTGCGGCGCGCCGTCAGGTAGCGCAGCGCGACGCGCAGCTCCCAGGGCATGGCGCGCTAGCCTGCCGCGTCGGGATCGCGGTCGCGGCCGGTCTCGGGCCGCATATGCGGGAAGAGGATCACGTCGCGGATCGAGGGCGAGCCCGTGAGCAGCATCGCCAGCCGGTCGATGCCGACCCCGCAGCCCCCGGTCGGCGGGAGGCCGTGGCCGAGCGCGCGGACGTAGTCGTCGTCCATCCGGTGCGCCTCGAGGTCTCCCTTCTCGCGCGCCTTCAGCTGGTCGAGGAAGCGGCCGCGCTGCTCGAGCGGATCGTTGAGCTCGGAGAAGCCGTTCGCGATCTCCATGCCTCCCGCGAAGAGCTCGAAGCGATCGGCGACCTCGGGTCGGCCGGGATGCGCCTTGGCGAGCGGCGAGATCTCGACCGGGTAGTCGACGACGAACGTCGGCTCGAAGAGGCGCGTGCGCTCGACGTCCCAACGCCGCTCCACCCAGACCTCGAACAGGTGCGCGATCCGATGGCCGTGCGAAAGCTTCGCGAAGTGCTCGCCGAGCACCTCGGTCCGGAACACCTCGCGCTCGCGGCTGCCCTCGGCGAGGCGGCTCGGGCTGGGCTTCGAGGCGAGCCACGCGGCGAGCGCGCCGGGCGCGTTGAGCGCCGTTTCGTCGATCCCCCAGCCCTGCTCCTGCGCCACCTCGGCGATCGCCTCGGTCATGCGCACGCGCTTGAACGGCAGCGCGAAGGAGAGCGGCCGGCCGCGATACGCGAGCGCGGCGTCGCCGGCCACGGCGGCCGCGGCGGCGATCAGCTCCTCCGTGGTCGCCATCACGTCGCGGCAGTCGAAGTAGGCCGTGTAGAACTCGAGCATCGTGAACTCGGGGTTGTGCATCGACGAGATCCCCTCGTTGCGGAAGTTGCGGTTGATCTCGTAGACGCGCTCGAGCCCGCCGACGACCAGGCGCTTCAGGTAGAGCTCGGGAGCGATGCGCAGGAACAGGTCGACGTCGAGCGCGTTGTGGTGCGTCACGAACGGCCGCGCCACGGCGCCGCCGGCGATCGGCTGCATCATCGGCGTCTCGACCTCGACGTAGCCGCGCTCGTCGAGCAGGCGCCGCATCGCGGCGATCATGGCGCTCCTCACCAGGAACACGCGGCGCACCTCGGGGCTCGCCATCAGGTCGAGGTAGCGCTGGCGGTAGCGCGCCTCGACGTCGGTCAGGCCGTGCCACTTCTCCGGCGGCGGCAGCAGCGCCTTCGACAGGAGCGTGAGCTCGCGCGCCTGCACGCTCAGCTCGCCCTTGCGCGTGCGCATCACGGTGCCGCTCACGCCCAGGAAGTCTCCGAGGTCGACGAGGTCGAAGAGCTTGTAGGCCTGCTCGCCCACGACGTCCGAGCGGACGTACACCTGCAGCCGCGCGTCGCCGTCGCCGAGCGTCGCGAACGACGCCTTGCCGTGCCCGCGCTTCGTGAGCACGCGGCCGGCGACCTTGACCTCGGCCGAGAGCGCCTCGAGCTCCTCGAGCGTGCGCTCCGCGTGCGCCGCGACGACCTCGCCCAGCCGGTGGCTGCGCTCGAAGCGCGTCGGGTAGAGCTCGACGCCCAGCTCGCGCAGCGCGCGGGCCTTCAGCAGCCGCTGCGCGGACTCCTGCGGCCAGCCGGGAACCGGCGTGCTCTCTTCGTCGCTCATCGCTCCTGCTTCGCGCCCTCGCTGTCGCGTGCCGCCTCGCCCCTGACCTTCTTGCGGATCGCGTCCAGCACACCGTTCACGAACGCGGGCGAGTCGGCCTCGCCGAACCGCTTCGCCAGCTCGACGGCCTCGTCGAGCACCACGGCGGCGGGCGTGGCCTTCTCCTCGGACAGCTCGAAAGCGCCGAGCCGCAGGATCGTCCGGTCCACGTGCGCGATGCGCTCGATGCGCCAGTGGGTCGCCGCTTCGGCGATCTCGCCGTCGAGGGCCTGCGCCCGCGCCTGCGTGCCGCACGCGAGGCGCTCGGCGATGGCCCGCGTCTCAGGCGTGCCGGAGCGCACGCGCCAGAAGCTGTCGAGCACGGCGCTCATCGGCTCACCGCTGATCTGCCATTGATACAGGATCTGGAAGGCGCACTCCCTCGCCTTGGTCCGCCGGCCCACCGCTCAGCGGCCCTTGCGCGCGCGCGCGCCGCGAAGCTCGCGCAGCACGTGCACCGTCTGGACCGCCGCGCGCGCGGCCTCGGCGCCCTTGTTGTCGCGCGAGGCGCCGGCGCGGGCGAGCGCGTGGTCCTCGCGCCTCACCGTCAGCACCCCGAAGCTCACGGGCACGCCGGTCTCGCGCGACACCGCCGCGAGCCCGCTCGCCGCCTCGCGCGCGATGTGGTCGTAGTGGTCGGTCTCGCCGCGGATCACGGCCCCGAGCGCGACGATCGCGTCGAAGCGGCCGCTGCGCGCCGCGGCCTGCGCGGCGACCGGCAGCTCGAAGGCGCCCGGCAGGTCGAACACGTGCAGGCGCCCGGGGTCGGCTCCGAGCCCGAGCAGCTCGGAGCGGGCCCCGGCCAGCAGCCCGTCGGTGACGCGAGGGTTGAAGAGCGACCGCAGGATCGCGATGCGCATGCCGCGAGCGGAGCGGCGCTCGCTCGGGGCGGCCTTGATCTGTCGCCGGGAGCGTTGCCGCACGCCGCCTCGTCCTTCCGCGCTTGGAGTGTGAGCTTCGAAAGTCGCAATATATCACGCGGCCGCGGCCGCCTTGACTCCGCTGAACGCCGGAGCATAGGCTCGCCTCATGCCGCGACGCGCTCCTCTCCTCGCCGTCGCTCTGCTCGCCGGCGCCTGCGGAGACAACGGCGGCAACCCCTTCGCCGCCAGCTCGCCCTCCCGCCAGCCGAGCGCCAGCGCGGCGATCCTGTTCGTGAGCGGGTCGTGGACCAACGAGCCCGGCCGGCCGCGCGAGCTCCTGGCGGTGGCGGCCGACGGCAGCGGCCTGGAGCAGCTCACCAACTGCGCGCGCGCGACGCAACCCTGCGACATCCTGCAGGTGGCGCCCTCGCCCGACCGCAACCGCATGGTGGCCGTTCGCACCACTCCCGACGCCGAGCCCGGCGCGCAGGTCCTCTATTTCATGGACCTCGCCCGCTCGGTCGAGCAGGTGATCTTCGCGCGGCGGCGCGTCGAGTTCGCCGATTGGTCGCGTGACGGCTCGTTCCTGCTGTACTCGTCGGTCACCGGCCAGACGGGCAACGAGGACATGTTCACGGCCGGCCCCGACGGCGCCAACGAGCAGAACCTGACGGACTCGCTGAACGTCCGCGAGCGCTCGGGGCGCATCGACCCCTCCGGCCGCACGGCCGCCTTCGAGCGGATCGACGTCGACGGCGTGAGCCGCGTCTATCTGTTCCGCGAGACGCCGATCACGAGCGGCACTACCACGGGGCCCGCGCTTCCCGGCACGCCTTACGTGGTCGGCTCGGACGCCAACCCCACGTTTTCACCCGAGGGGACGTCGCTCGTGTTCCGGCGCCTCACGGGCGTCGGCAACGGCGGCCTCGGCACCTGGGACCTGATGGTGATCGCGCTCGCCTCCGGCGCCACGCCGCGAACGCTCGTGACGGGTCCGCTGTTCCGCGGCGCCCCGGACTGGGGAACGGGCGGCATCGTCTACGTCGAGACGGACGCCGCCACCCAGCAGTCGCAGCTCGTCAGGATCCAGCCGGACGGCAGCGGCCGGACCGTGCTGCGGACGGAGGACTCGGGCTTCCGGATGGGGGCGCCGAGGTGGCTGCCCTAGCGCCGTCAGCGCGGAAACGGGTTGGTCATCCAGCCGATCACGAGCGTCGACACCACGAAGGCCAGGAAGGCCATGGCGCCGAACTTGAAGCGCTCCCGGTTGGTGTCGCGCAGCAGCGTGGCGAAGACCGTCGAGACCAGCAACGCGAACACGACCAGGTTGACGAGGTGCGAGCGCAGCATCACGAGCGGCCCTTGATCCCGCGCGCGGTGTCGAGCGCGTCGAGCAGCACCAGGATGTTGAGCAGCCCCGCCACGGCCGTGAAGGTGTTGCCGTACTCGTAGGTCGGCGACTTCACCATCAGGCTCAGGTCCACCGGCGAGCTGAGCAGGCGCGCGAGCACGTAGGGCGCTCCCACTCCCATCTGGGCCGCGCTGAAGAGCACCGCCAGCGGGTCCTCGAGCCCCAGGTGCAGCTCGAGCCGGGAGTCCATCAGCACTCCCAGGACGAACAGCGCCAGGATGCAGCCCATCAGCACCAGGCCCTTGCCGAAGCGCCCGAGGTACAGGTGGCCCAGCCCGGGCCAGACCCACGCCAGGAGCCCGGAGGTCACGGTGCGCGACGCATCGCGAGTGGCGGGCACGGCCCTGCTCTGGGACAAGACGCTCTCCTCGATCGATTGCGCCGCCGAGCGCAAGCCCCCGGCGACTCCAACGATCCTAAGGGTGCGCGGAGCGAGCGGTCAAGCGAGCGCGTTGCGCGTGCGCGCACGTGCCCCTAACATGGGCGAATGGTCGCCGGCCGACTGGGCCTCCTCCTGTGCTGCGCTCTCGCCCCGGCCGCGGCGCTCGCGGAGGGTCCGCCCGGCAACGTCGAGGTCCTGCCGCTGCGCGACGTCAGGCCGGGCATGGAAGGCGTCGGCCGCACGGTCTTCGAAGGCGCCACGATCGAGAGCTTCGGCGTGCGCATTCTCGGGGTGCTCGAGAACGCCGTCGGCCCGCGCCGCAGCCTGGTGCTGGCCCGCCTCGAGGGCGGCCCGCTCGCGCGCACAGGCGTGATCGCCGGTATGAGCGGCAGCCCGGTCTTCATCGGCGGCAAGCTGCTCGGAGCCGTCTCGTACGCGTTCCCGTTCGGCAAGGAGCCGATCGCGGGCATCACGCCGATCGCCGACATGATCGACGCGGTCGCCGACACGGCCGCGCCGCGCGCGGCCTCGACGCGGCTGCCGCTGCGCGGCACGTCGCTCGCCGCTCCGCTCGACGCCGACGCGGTCGCCAAGGCGCTCTCCCGGCCGCTGCCCGCGCTCGTCCCGGGCGCGTTCCGCGGCGAGGCGCTGCCCGCCGGCCTCGCGGGCGCCGACCTCCAGCCGCTCGCGCTGCCGCTCGTCTTCTCGGGCTTCGACCCCGACGCCTTCGCCTGGGCGCGCGGCGTCTTCCAGTCGATGGGCTTCGCTCCGGTGATGGGCGGCGGCGGCGGCAGCGCGAGCCCCGGACCGGTCGGCGCGCTCGAGCCCGGGGCGGCGGTCGGCGTGTCGCTCGTCGAGGGCGACCTCGACCTCTCGGTGAGCGGCACCGTCACGCACATCGACAAGGACCGCGTCTACGCCTTCGGCCATCCCTTCTACAACCTCGGCCCGACGCAGTTCCCGCTGAAGAAGGCCTGGGTGCACGCCGTGTTCCCGAGCCTGCAGGTCTCCTGGAAGATCGCCTCGGCGCTCGACGCCGTCGGCACGCTCGACCAGGACCGCACGACGGCCGTCTCCGGCCGGCTCGGGCCGCTGCCCCGCATGATCCCGGTGGAGGTCCGCCTGCGCTCGCCGCGCGCGAGCGAGCGCGTGTTCCACTTCCGCATGGTCGAGGACGAGCTGCTCACGCCGCTCGTCGCGTATGCCTCGCTCTTGTCGGTGCTGCAGGCCCACGAGCGCGCGTTCGGCGCCGCGACGCTGCGGCTCGAGGCGAAGCTGGCGCTCGCCGGCGGCCGCGAGGTGCGCTTCGACGACGTGGTGGCGAGCGAGCAGCCCGCGGCGCAGGCGGCCGCCGTCGTGGCGGGGCCGCTGGCGCTGCTCACCGGCAACGACTTCGAGAAGGTCGCGGTCGAGCGCGTGTCGCTCGCGATCGACGCCGTCGAGAGCCGCGAGGCCGCGACGCTCGTGCGCGCCTGGGTGGACGCGCCGCTGCCGCTGCGGCCGGGCAGCGTCGTGCCCGTGCGCGTGCAGCTGCGCACGCGGCGCGGCGAGAGCGTGACGGAGACGCTGAAGGTCGAGGTGCCGGCGAGCGCGACCGGCGGCAGCTACACGCTGCTGGTCGCCGACGCCAACACGATGGACGCCATCGAGCAGCGCGAGATGCGCCAGGCCTTCGCCCCGCGCGACCTCGAGCAGCTGGTGCGCGCGCTCAACAAGCTGCGAGCCGGCAACCGCATCTACGCCCGCCTCAGCCACAGCGCGGGGGGCGCGGTCGTCGGCGGCGAGTACCTGCCCGCGCTTCCCGGCTCGGTGCTCTCGGTGCTGAGCTCGTCCGACCAGGGCACGAACGTGGTGCAGCTGCCCGCCGCCACGGTCTGGGAAGGCGAGCTGCGCGCGCCGCGCGCCGTGACCGGCTGGCGGCAGCTGAGCGTCCCGGTCGAACGCTGACCATGCACGCGCGCCGGCTGTGGCCGTCGGTCCTCGCGATCGTCCTGTCTGCCGCGCTGCTGCACGCCGCCGCGCCGCAGTTCTGGAGGCTCGAGGGCGCGCGCGCGTTCCTGGACGGCGAGCTCGAGGGCGTGCGCGTCGACTCGGACGGCCGCATCCGCCTCGGGGCCTCGCCCCGGCCGCTGTTCGATCCCGAGGCGCCCGACGCCTGGTGCGTCGCGCGCGACGCCAAGGGAGTGCTGTACGTCGGCACCGGCAACGAAGGCCGCGTCGTCCGCATCGACGCCGCGAAGGGCTCGGTGCTCTTCGACGCCGAGGAGCTCGGCGTGCACGCGATCGCGGTCGGACCCGACGGGCGCGTCTACGCGGCGACGTCCCCGGACGGCGCGGTCTACGCGATCGACGCCTCGGGCAGCGCGACGCGCTTCTTCGACCCCGCGGAGAAGTACGTCTGGGCGCTCGCCTTCGACGCGAAAGGCGCGCTCTACGTCGCGACCGGCGTCGAAGGGCGCGTCTACCGCGTCCAGCCGGACGGCCGCTCCGAGACGGTGCTGGCGTCGAACGAGACCCACATCCTCTCGCTCGCCGTGGCGAAGGACGGGCGCGTCTACGCGGGCAGCGCTCCCGAAGGCCTCGTCTACCGGCTGGCGCCGGGCGGTCGAGCCTTCGTGGTCTACGACTCGCCGTTCCGCGAGATCAAGGCGCTCGACGTCGGCGACGACGGCTCGCTCTACGCCGCGGCGATCGACGGACGGGCGCCCAAGACGACGCCGCGCCCGACGCCGCCTTCGCAGCCCTCGACGACCACGACCCAGGCCGGCGCCGAGGTCACGGTGACGGAGAGCTTCAGCGTCACGGCCGCGCCGCAGGCGGTCTCGATCTTTCCGGGCGCCGCAGGAGGCGAGCAGCAGGCGCCCGCGAAGGGCGCGCTGCTGAGAGTCCGTCCCTCGGGCGACGTGGACACGCTCTGGAGCTCTCCCGACGACGTGCCGCACTCGATCGCGTGGACGGGCGAGGGCGTGCTGATCGGAACGGGCAGCCGCGGCAAGGTCTATCGCGTCACGTCGAACGACCGCTGGGAGCTCGTCGCGACGCTGCCCGCCGAGCAGGTCACCGGCATCGTGCGCACGGCGAACGGGAGCGCCGCGCTCGTCACCGCGAACCCCGCGCGCGTGCTGTCGCTCGAGGCAGCGGCGGCCGCCCACGGCAGCTTCGTGTCGAGCGTGAAGGACGCCGAGTCGCTCGCGAGCTGGGGCCGGCTGAGCTGGGAGGGCGACACGCCGGCCGGCACGGCGGTGAAGCTCGAGACGCGCCTCGGCAACACGGCGACGCCGGATGCGACGTGGACCGACTGGACGCCGACGCCGGCTTCCGGCCTCGCGCCCGCCGAGAAGGCGCGCTTCCTGCAGCTCCGGCTGTCGCTCACGGGAGACGGCGGCAAGACGCCCACCGTCGACGCCGTGACGGCGGCCTACCTGCAGCGCAACCTGCCCCCGACCCTCAAGCCGATCACCGTCCACCCTCCCGGCGAGGCCTTCCAGAAGCCGATCAGCGCGAGCGGAGAGCCCGAGATCCTCGGCCTCGACGTGGACCCGCTCAGCGAGCGCGCGGCCGCCAATCGCCCTCCCGCCGGGATGCCGCCGGCGATCAGCTTCAGCCGCAAGCTCTACCAGCACGGCCTGCGCACCTTCTCGTGGCAGGCCGACGACCCGAACGGCGACGCCCTGCTCTTCGACGTCGCCTACCGCGCGCTCGGCGACGAGACCTGGCGTCCGCTGCGCAGCGGCCTCAGCGAGCCGGTCTTCGCGTGGGACACCGCCAGCGTCCCGAGCGGCCGCTACCAGGTACGCATCACGGCCTCGGACGCCGCGGCCAACCCGCACGCGCTCGCGCTCACGACCTCTCGCGAGACGCCGTCGTTCGAGGTGGACAACGCTCCCCCGCGGATTGCCGCCACGCTCGACCCCAAGACGCCCGGCGTGATCCGCGTGACCGTTCACGACGACTCGACGGCCGTGAAGGGGCTCGAGCTCTCGATCGACGCGGGCCCGTGGGAGGACGTCCACCCGGAGGACGGCATCGCCGACGCCCCGGACGAAACCTTCCGGATCGAGCTGCCGGCTCGAACGGGCCGCGCGCCGCGAATCGCGGTGCTGCGGGCCTCGGATCGCCTCGGCAACGTCTCGACCGCCCGCGTCGACGTGCCATAGCCCGTTAGCCGTCGTGCAGATCCTCGTGGTGCGTGCGGGGGCGCTTGGCGACCTCCTCCTGCTTCGCCCCGCCCTCACCTCTCTCTCACGCTCGGGTCACCGCGTACGCCTGGTCGCTCCATCCGGCCCCGCGAGCGTCTTCGTCGGCCCCGGTGACGTGGACGCGGTGCTTGCCTGGGACGGCCCCGAGGTGGCGGCCCTACTGGCCGGTGCACCGATCGACGGACCGGTGCTGCGCGCGCTCGGCGAGTCGGATGCCGTGGTCGCCTACAGCCGCAGCGGTCCCGTGCTCGAGGCGCTTGCCGCACGCGTCCGGCGGCTGATCCACCAGGACCCCTCGCCGCCCGGGACCGGGCCGCACGCCGCACGCTGGCTGGCACAGGCGATCGAGCCCCTTCTCGACGGGCCTCCTGCCGCGGCGCGCGATGCCGACCTGTTCGAATTCACGGCCGACGAGCGAGCGCGCGCCGAGGCCGCGACGCAAGAGCTGCCGCACGGCTTCGTCGCGGTCCACCCCGGCAGCGGGTCGGTCGCGAAGAACTGGCCCTTCGCGCGCTTCGTCGACGCGGCGCGCGCGCTCGCCGGCGGTCGCCGCTGGCTGCTCGTCGCGGGCCCGGCCGAGCACGACATCGCGCCCCCCGCGGACGCCGTGCTCGCTCGCGAATGGCCGCTGCGCGCGCTCGCAGCCGCAATCGCCCGCTCGTCTGTCTTTCTCGGCAACGACGCCGGCGTGTCGCACCTCGCGGCGGCAGTCGGTGCGCCCACGCTCGCGCTCTTCGGCCCGACGGATCCGGCGCTCTGGGCTCCCGTCGGCGCTCGCGTGAAGACGCTCCGCGCCCCCGACGGGTTGCTGGGTGCGCTCGATGTGGCGGCGGTGCTCGCGGCGGCGCGCGAGCTCAGGTCCGCGGCGAGCGGACCTCCATCCGGCTGATCAGGCGGTAGACGCTGACCGCGACGTAGCGGCCGCGATAGCGCACCGGCTCGAAGCGCTGCTGCCGCAGCGCGTCGATCAGCGCCTGCTCGACGTTGGCGTCGCCCTGCAGGACCGTCACTCCGGCCACCGAGCCGTCGCGCGCCACGACGGTCTCGAGGAACACGGAGTCCTCGCCGTCCTTCTGAAGCGCCTCTGGCGCGAGCGCCGCGCGCTGCTGCGGCATCACCTCGGCCGACGGGAAGAGCGGGTTGCCTTCCGTGCCCGACACCGGCGCCGTCGCCCAGGTCGCGGTGGTCCGGACCTCGGGCAGCGGACCCGTGTCGAACGCGAGGATCGCGCCGATCGCGAGCAACAGGATCGCCGCCGCCGTCAGCAGGCTCGGCAGGATGTGCGGACGTCCGGCGACGAAGCTGCGGAAGAGCAGCGCGAGGCCCGGGCGGCGGTTGCCGCCCGCGAGCTCGAGCCGCAGCGCGAGCGGTCCCGCGCCCGGGTCGACGGACTCGAGCCGCGGCAGCTCCGCGAGCAGGCCCGTCACGGCGCGCAGCTCCTGCGAGTGGCGCGCGCAGCGCGTGCACGCGGCGACGTGCTCGGACACGGCGAGCGACACGCCCATCGCGAGCTCGCCGTCGAGCCACTCGGACAGCCGTTCTTGAACGAGCTGGCACGTCATCTCGGACTCCCTCCGTCGAGCAGCCCGGCGAGCTTTCGACGCATCGCCTCGCGAGCGCGCGACAAGCGGCTCTTGACCGTGCCCTCGGGCACCCCGAGCGCGACGGCGACTTCCTCGCACGACAGGCCTTCCACCTCGCGCAGCACGAGCACCGAGCGGTGCTCGAAGCAGAGCTCGAGCAGCGCCGCCTGGACCCGCCGCGCGCGCTCGAGGCGCAGCGTCTCGTCGTACGGGCTGGCGGCCGCGCTCGGCCCGCCGCCGGGCAGCGGACGCGCGAGCAGCTGCTCGTCGAGCGGCGTCTCGCGGTCGCGACGCCGCCGGTGCCAGAAGCGCCTGCGGTTGTGGCACTGGTTGACCGCGATCCTGTAGATCCAGGTCTTCAGGCTGCTGCGGCCTTCGAAGGCGGCCAGCCGCTTGTAGACCTGCAGGAAGACCTCCTGCGCCACGTCGCGCGCCTCCTCCACGTTGCCCAGCAGCCGGCCCGCGAGGTTCACGACCATGGCCTCGTGCAGCTGCACGAGGCGGGCGAAGGCTTCGGCGTCGCCGGTGCGGCACGAGGCGACGAGATCGCGCTCGCCCAGCGCGCCGCTGAGCGGCCTCGCCTCGAGCGACATCCCACTCGTGCCCACGGTGCCCCTCCCGTCGCGCTCGAACCACTTGGACACCGAGCCCGCTCCTCCGGTTCCCTCGTCCCATGGTACTCCCGCCCGGCCCGGGCTATTCCCGGTGGAGCCCCCGGCGAGCCACGAGCGTGGCGGCGGTGGCGAGGCCGCCCAGCAGCGCCAGGACGGCCAGGCCGAACGTGGTGGTCCAGTCCGCGATCGACGCGGGCGAGAAGGCCGCGGCAATGGCGCCCGCAGCCGTGAAGCCCCGGCCGGCACGCATTCCGGTCAGCCCCGCGACGAGCGCGAGCCCGCCAAGACCCGCCAGGAATGCGGCGGCCGCGCCCAGGGCGCTCCACAAGCCGAGCGCGCTCCGTGTGATGGGCGGTCCCCAGGGAACGGCCTCGACCTCGAACTCGACGTCGCGGGCGCCCCACGGCACGAAGCGCGCGAGCATCGCCATGCCCGGGACGCCGAAGAGCACGGTCAGCACGAAGAAGTCGCGCCACCCCATCGCGTCGGCGAGCACGCCCGTGATGGGGCCCGCGAGCACGCGCGGCAGCGTGAAAAGGCTCGAGAGCAGCGCATACTGCGTGGCCGAAAAGCGTTTCTGGGTCAGCCGGAGCAGCAGCACGCCGAACGCGCCGGAGCCGAGGCCGCTCGACAGGTGCTCGAACGCCTGCGCCGCGTACATCACCGGGCGGTCGACACCCACCTGCGCGACGGCCGCGTAGCCGAGGTTCGAAGCCAGCTGCAGGAAGCCGAAGATCCAGAGCGAGCGGCCGAGGCCGATCCGGTCGGTCAGGAGACCGCCGAGGAAGGTGCCGCCGATCGCGGCGGCCTGGCCGATCGTGGTGCGCGCCACGCCGACGTCGAAGTCCGAGAAGCCCGTCTGGACCAGGAAGGGGCCGGTGAGCGACTGGGTCAGGTTGTCGCTCAGCTTGTAGAGCACGACGAAGGCGAGAATCTCGAGCGAACGGTGCTGGGCGAGAAAGCCGACGAACGGCCCCCAGACGGCCTCCTTCAGGGTGCGTGGCGGCGGCGGCAGCACCTCGGGCTCGGGTGCGAGCACGCTCAGCACCATGAACGGCAGATAGAGGAGCGCCAGCAGCAGGTTCACGAACCCCCACGACGTCTCGGCCGCGAGCGTGATCGCGGCGCCACCGGCGACCAGCATCGCCGCCCGATAGAAGGCCGTGCGCGCGCCGGTCGCGACGCCCTGCTCGCCCTTCTGCAGCACCTCGACGGCGTACGCGTCGATCGCGATGTCCTGCGTCGCCGAGGCGAAGGCGATCGCCAGCGCGAGCGCGCCTATGACCCAGACCGTGTCGGGCCGGTGGGAGACGCCGGCGAGCGCGAGCGTCAGGGCGAAGAGCGCGACCTGACCGACCAGCGTCCAGCCGCGCTTGCGGCCGAGGAAGGGCGGCGGGTAGCGGTCCATCCACGGCGACCAGAGCAGCTTGAAGGACCACGGCGCCTGCGCGAGCGTGAAGAACCCGATCACCTTGATGTCGACGCCCTCGCGCGCCATCCACGCCGGGATCGCGAACCAGACGAGCCCGAGCGGCAGCCCCGACGAGAACGACAGCAGGACGACCGAGAGCAGCCGCCAGCTGCCCATGACCGAGCGAAGGCCGGGCGCGGGTCCGGCGCCGGGGTCGCTCGACGGCTCGCTCACGTGTCCTCCCGCGCGGGCGGCGAGGATAGCACCCTCGCGCCGTCAGACCGGGTCGCTCGGCCAGACGCCGAGGCGCCGCAGCTTGGCCCAGAGCGCCTGGCGCGTGATGCCGAGCTCGGCCGCCGCGCGCGCCTGGCGGCCCTCGTGCTTCTCGAGCATCGAGAGCAGCATCTCCGACTCGAGGCGCTGCATCGCCGCTTTCAGCGTGCCGCCGCAGGACCGCGGCAGCGCGGCGACGTCGGCCGAGAGATCCTCGCGCCCGACCAGCTGTCCCGGGACGCGCACGACGAGCCGCTGCATCTCGTGCTCGAGCTCGCGCACGTTGCCGCGCCACGCGTACGCGAGCAGCGCCTGCTCGGCCCCGGTCGAGAGCCGCGGCGGCGCGACGCGCGCCTGCCTCGCCTCTTCGGCGAGGAAGTGACGCGCGAGCAGCAGCACGTCGCTGCCTCGATCGCGAAGCGGCGGCACCACGAGACAATGCACCTTCAGCCTGAACCACAAATCCTCGCGAAAGCGGCCCTCGGCCACGCGCCGGGGCAAGTCGACGTTCGTCGCGCTCACCACGCGGACGTTGGCCTTGCGCACGACGGTCTCGCCGACGCGCCGGTACTCGCCCTCCTCGAGGAAGCGCAGCAGGCGCGCCTGCGCGAGCAGGCTGAGCTCGGCGACCTCGTCGATGAAGAGCGTCCCTCCCTCGGCTTCCGCGATGTAGCCGTTGCGCGTCTCCGCGCCGGTGAAGGCGCCGCGCACGCTGCCGAACAGCTCGGACGGGAGCAGCTCGTCGCCGAGCGAGGCCGCGTTCAGCGGCACGAACGGCCGCGCCGCCCGCGGCGACAGCTCGTGCAGCGCGAGCGCCACCCGCTCCTTTCCCGTCCCCGTCTCGCCGAACACGTGCACGCGCGCCTCGCTCGCCCCGAACTGGCGGATCTCGCGCCTCAAGGACTCGATCGCCGGGCAGCAGCCCACCATGCCGGCGAGCGCTCCTGCTCCACACCTCATCCATCCCTCCCTGTGGGTTTTGTCGGAAACCGGCGAGAGCCTATGTGCTCGAGGCGGGCCGCGACGCGCGACTGTCACACAACCGCGAGCGTCACAGCGGCCGCGTTCCTTGACAGTACGCAATGCGTACTCCACGATGCCGACGTGCTGCGTTTTCTCACTGCGGGTGAATCACATGGACCCGCTCTCAGCGTCGTCGTGGAGGGCCTTCCCGCCGGTGTTCCGGTCGACCGCGAGGCGATCGACGCCGACCTGCGCCGGCGCCAGGGCGGCTACGGCCGCGGCGGCCGCATGCAGATCGAGAAGGACTCGGTCGAGGTGCTCTCGGGAGTGCGCCACGGCCGCACGCTCGGCAGCCCCGTCGCGTTCCTGATCCGCAACAAGGACCACGAGAACTGGAAGGACGTCATGGCGCCGGAGCCCCAGCCCGACGCGGCGCGCGAGCGGCGACGGCTCAAGTACCCGAGGCCCGGCCACGCCGACCTCGCCGGCGCGCTCAAGTACGGGACGGACGACCTGCGCAACGTGCTCGAGCGCGCGAGTGCCCGCGAGACGACGGCGCGCGTGGCCGCGGGCGCCCTCGCCAAGGCGCTGCTGCGCGAGGTGGGAGCCGAGATCCGCAGCCACGTCGTGCGGATCGGCGGCGCCTCGGTCGAGGGCGAGCTCGTTGCGTGGGAGGCGCTCGGAAACGTGGACCAGAGCCCCGTGCGCTGCGCCGACGCGCGCGCGGCCGAGGCGATGATCGCGGAGATCGACCGCGCCAAGAAGGACGGCGACAGCGTCGGTGGAGTGGTCGAGGTGGTCGCGCGCGGCGTGCCCGCCGGGCTCGGCGCGTTCGCGCAGTGGGACAGGAGGCTCGACGGCCGCATCGCGCAGGCGCTGATGTCGATCCACGCCGTGAAGGCGGTGGCGATCGGCGCCGGCTTCGAGGCCGGCGAGACGCGCGGCGCCTCGTTCCACGACGAGATCCTCTGGGACGCCGAGCGCGGCATCGAGCGGCCCACGAACCGCGCCGGCGGCCTCGAGGGCGGCATCACGAACGGCGAGGAGATCCGCGCCCGCGCCGTGGTCAAGCCGATCCCGACGCTCCTGCTGGCGCTGCGCTCGGTGGACCTGCGCAGCAAGGAGCCGCAGAAGGCGTCGGTCGAGCGCAGCGACACCTGCGTCGTGCCCGCCGCCGGCGTCGTGGCGGAGGCGATGCTGGCGCTCGTGCTCGGCGACGCCCTGCTCGAGAAGACGGGCGGCGACTCGCTCGCCGAGCTGCTCTCGCACCTCGAGGCCACGCGCGCGCAGCAGCGCGAGCTCGCCGGCCCGCGCTGACGCGCGCACGACTCCTGAGATAATCGCCGCTTCATGCCCATCCGACCGATCGTGAAGTACGGCGAGCCCGTGCTGCACAGCGCCGCGCGGCCCGTGGAGCGGATCGACGACGAGGTGCGCGGGCTGTTCGACGACATGGTCTCGACCATGTACGCGGCCCCGGGCATCGGCCTCGCGGCGACCCAGGTCGGCGTGGCGCTGCGCGTGATCGTGATCGACCTCTCGGTCGGCGAGGACAAGAGCCAGCTGATCCGGCTCGTGAACCCCGAGATCCTCGAGCGCGAGGGCGAGCAGCAGCACGAGGAAGGCTGCCTATCGATCCCCGGCTACGGCGGCTCGCCGCGCCGGCCGGCGCGCGTCGTGGCGCGCGGGCTCGACCCCGAGGGCAAGGAGCGCGTGTTCGAGGCGACGGAGCTGCTCGCCCGCGCGTTCTGCCACGAGATCGACCACATCGACGGCCTGCTGTTCGTCGATCGGCTCTCGCCTTTGAAGCGCGACCTGATGAAGCGCAAGCTGCGCAAGAAGGCGCGGGAGGGGTGGGAGGAGTAGGCCGGTGCGCGTCGTGTTCATGGCGGGCGGGGCGTTCGCGATCCCGAGCCTCGAGGCCGTCGTCGCCGCCGGCCACGAGGTCAAGGCGCTCGTCACCCAGCCAGATCGTGCGAGCGGCCGCGGGCTCGCGCTCGTGTCCCCGAAGGTGAAGCCCGTGGCCGAACGCCACGGCATCCCGGTGCTGCAGCTCGCGCGCGTGCGCGCCCCCGAGGCGCAGGAGGCGCTTCGGAAGCTGGAGCCCGAGCTGCAGGTCGTGGTGGCATTCGGCCAGATCCTGCCGCGCGCGGTGATCGACCTCGCCCCGCGCGGGACCGTCAACGTGCACGCGTCGCTGCTGCCTCGCCTGCGCGGCGCGGCGCCGATCCAGTGGGCGATCGCGAACGGCGACACCGAGACCGGCGTCACCACGATGCAGATCGACGAGGGCCTCGACACCGGCCCGCTGCTGCTCGCGCGGGCGCTCGCGATCGGGCCCGAGGAGACGGCGGCCGAGCTCGAGCCGCGTCTCGCGCGGCTCGGCGGCGAGCTCCTGGTCGAGACCATGAAGGGTCTCGAGAGCGGGAGCGTCACGCCCGTCCCGCAGGACGCGGCGCGCGCGACGCACGCGCCGCTGCTCCGCAAGGAGGACGGCCGCGTGGACTGGACGCTCTCGGCGCACGCGATCGCGTGCCGCGCGCGCGGCTTCCACCCGTGGCCGGGCGCCTACACGTCGCACGAAGGGCGGCTGCTCAAGCTACTGCGCGTCCGCGAGGTTGCCGGCGACAGCCGGGCCGAGGCCGGGCACGTCGTGGAGCTATCGGCAAAGGGGATCATGGTCGCGTGCGGTCCGGGTTCGCTCCTCCTGCTCGAGGAGGTCCAGCCCGAGAGCCGCAAGGCGATGCGCGCGGCGGCGTGGGCACAAGGCGCGCGGCTCCGGCTGGGCGCCCGGCTCGGCTGACGATGCCCTCCGCGGCCCGAACGGCCGCCCTCGAGGTGCTGCGGCGCGTCACCCGCGGCGGTCCCCTTCAAGACGTGCTCGACCGGCTGCAGGGACGCCTGGCCGACGCGCGGGATCGCGCGCTCGTCCACGAGCTCGTGCTCGGCACGCTGCGCCGCCGCGGCTGGCTCGACCACGCGATCCTGCGCCTGTGCGACCGGCCGCTCGCCCGCCTGGAGCCCGCGATTCTCGAGGTCCTGCGCCTCGGCGCGTACCAGCTGCTGTTCCTTCGCGTCGCCGCGCACGCGGCCGTCTCGGAGTCGGTCGACCTGGCGCGCGCCGAAGCCCCGCAGGCCGCCGGCTTCGTGAACGCCGTGCTGCGGCGCCTCCAGCGCGAAGGTCCTCCGCCGGAGCCCGACGCCGCGGCCGACCCGATGGCGTGGCTGACGACGGCGGGGTCGCTCCCCCGCTGGCTCGCCGAACGCTGGCTCGCCCAACTCGGCGCCGCGCGCGCCGTGGAGCGCGCGCGCGCAGCGCTCGAGCCGCCGCCGACGTTCGTGCGCCTCAACCCTCGTGTGCACGACGCTGCCGAGCGGGTCTCCGCGGCCGGATCGCGCCTGGAATCCACGGCGATCCCGGGTTGCTACCGGCTCGAGGGCGCCTCGCCCGGCCGGCTCGCCGAGGAGGGCGTCCTCTACGTCCAGGACGCCGGCTCGCAGCTCGTCGCCCAGATGGCGGAGGTCCGCGGCCTCTGGCTGGACGCGTGCGCCGCGCCCGGAGGCAAGTCGCTCTCGATGGCCGACGAGGCGCCCGAAGGCAGCCGCATCGTCGCCGCGGAAGCGTCGCGGCGGCGGCTCGCCGTGCTCGTCCGGCTCGCCGCGCGGTGGGGCGCGCGCTCTCTCTGGCCGGTCGCGGGCGATGCCTTGCGGCCGCCGTTCCGGGGCGCCTTCGACGGCATCCTGCTCGACGCTCCCTGCAGCGGCCTCGGCACGCTGGCCCGCAATCCCGACATTCGCTGGCGGCTCGAGGCGGCGGACGTCCCCCGTCATGCCGCGCGACAGCGCGCGATGCTCGACAGCCTGGCGGGGCTGGTCCAGCCCGGCGGCGACCTCGTCTACGCGACCTGCTCGCTCGAGCCCGAGGAGACGCGCGAGGTCATAGACCGCTTCCTGGCCGAGGACGCCCGCTTCGCCCAGGCCGAGCTGCCCGAGTGGACGCAGCCCTTCGCCGCCGACGGACGCATCGAGCTCGACCCGGCCCGGCGCGAAGGCGACGGCTTCTTCGCGGTACGGCTGCGCCGGAGGGCATGAGCCAACGCAGGCCACGGCTGCTAACGCTCGGCGCTTTCGAGGCTTGTGGTAATCTGATCCGTCGCGCCTGATGCCATCGCCTACGCCTTGAAGCCAGCACGCGTCCTACGCCTACTCGCCCAGAACGCGCTCCTCGGGATCGTCCTGCTCGGGACGATCGCCGCGAGCGCTCTCTTCACGATGCGGGTCGTGCTCGCCTCGCGCGACGTCGCGGTTCCCCCGCTCACCGGACGGTCGCTCCGGGAAGCCGAGAGCCTGGTGGCCGCGCGCGGGCTGTCGCATCGGATCGAGGGCCGGCGCCACGACGCAGGGGTCCCCGAGGGGCGCGTGGTCGCCCAGGACCCTCCTCCCGGCTCCACCCTCAAGACCCACCGCGCCGTGCGGCTGTGGCTGAGCCTGGGGCCGAAGCGGGTCACGGTGCCGCGGGTCGAGGGCGAGTCGGTGCGGACGGCGCGCAGCGCGCTCGAGCAGGCCGGCGTGCCGCTCGCGCGCGTCATCGAGGTGCCGGACGCGGCTCCCGAGGGCACCGTGCTCGTCCAGCGTCCGCAGGCCGGCGAGCGCGACCTCGGACCCGAAGGCGCCGCTCTGCTCGTGAGCCGCGGCCAGCGCGACCTGAGCTACGTGATGCCGGACCTCATCGGCCGGGACGCGCGGAGCGTGCTCGACATCCTCGAGCGCGCGGGCCTCAAGGTCACGGACGTCCGCTACCGCAGCTATCCGGGCGTCGCGCCGGGCATCGTGCTGCGCCAGAGCCCGCCGGCCGGTGAGCGCGTCAGCTCGCGGGCGGCGCTCAGTCTCGACGTGAGCAGGCCGGCCTCGTGATCCTCGCGCCGTCGATCCTGGCTGCCGACCTCTCGCGGCTCGGCGAGCAGATCCAGGCCGTCGAACGCGGCGGCGCGGGCTGGATCCACGTCGACGTGATGGACGGCCACTTCGTGCCCAACATCTCGATGGGTCCCGTCGTGGTCGAGGCCTGCCGGCGCGTCACGAAGCTGCCGATCGACGCTCACCTGATGATCGAGAACGCCGAGAAGTACCTGGACGCCTTCGTCGACGCCGGCGCCACGTCCGTGAGCGTCCACGTGGAGGCCCTGACGCACCTGCAGCGCGCCGTGGCTCACCTGCGCGAACGCGGCGTCTCGCCGGGAGTCGTGCTCAATCCCTCGACCCCGACCGGAGCGCTCTCGGAGATCCTGCCCGAGGTCGACTACGTGCTGGTGATGTCCGTGAACCCCGGCTTCTCGTACCAGAAGCTGCTGGCGCCGACTCTCGACAAGCTGCGACGTCTAAAGCGTGAGATCGCCGAGCGCGGGCTGCGCGTGCGGCTTCAGGTGGACGGTGGAGTGAACCCGGCGAACATCAAGAGCGTGGTCGAGGCGGGAGCCGAGATCGTGGTGGTCGGCGCCGCCGCCTTCGCCGCGGGCGACCCGGAGCAGGCCGTGCGCGGCCTGATCGGGGCAGCGAAGTGAGCGCGGACTCCGTCTCGCGGCTGCGCGTGCGCTACGCCGAGACCGACCAGATGGGCGTCGCCTGGCACGGCAGCTATTTCGCCTGGTTCGAGGTGGGCCGCACCGACCTGCTGCGCGAGCGCGGCATGACCTACCGCGAGCTCGAGGAACGGGACGTGCACCTGCCCGTGATCGAGGCGAGCGCCCGCTATAGGCGCCCGGCGCGCTACGACGACCTGCTCGAGATCCGGACGCGGGTCGTCTCGCACTCGGGGGCCCGGGTCTCGTTCGAGTACGAGATCCGCTGCGACGGCGACGACGCGCCGCTCGCGACGGGCACGACGGAGCACGCATCGGTCGACGGGCGCGGCCGTCCGCGGCGGCTGCCTGCCGAGCTGCGGAGCCTCCTGCAGTGAAGGTCGTCGTCACGGGAGCCGCCGGTTTTATCGGCTCGCACCTCGCCGAGCGCCTGCTGGCGGACGGGCACGAGGTGACCGGGATCGACTGCTTCACCGACTACTACGCGCGCGAGCTCAAGGAGAAGAACCTCGAAGGGCCGCGCGCGAACGCGCGCTTCCGGCTGGTGGAGGCGCGGCTCCAGGACGCCGACCTCGCCAGGCTGCTCGACGGCGCCGGGCACGTCTATCACCTCGCGGCGCAGGCGGGAGTGCGCGCCTCGTGGGGGCGCGAGTTCACGCACTACACCGACCACAACGTGCTGGCGACGCAGCGGCTGCTGGAAGCGGCGCTCGCGGGCGGGCGTCCGCGGATCGTCTACGCCTCGTCGTCCTCGGTCTACGGAGACGCGCCCACGCTGCCGCTGCGCGAGGACGGCCCCTGCGTGCCGGTCTCGCCCTACGGGGTGACGAAGCTCGCGGCGGAGCACCTCTGCGGGCTCTACCACCGCAACCACGGCCTGCCGACCGTGAGCCTCCGCTTCTTCACCGTGTACGGGCCGCGCCAGCGCCCCGACATGGCCTTCAACCGCTTCCTGAAGGCCGCCCGCGACGGCTCGCCGATCACGGTCTACGGCGACGGGCTGCAGACGCGCGACTTCACCTACGTCGACGACATCGTCTCCGCGGTGCGCCAGGCGGCGCTTTCGGGCCGGCCCGGCTGCGTGTATAACGTGGGCGGAGGCGAGCGAGTCGCCCTCAACGAGGTGCTGCGCCTCGTCGAGACGGTCACCGGGCAGCACCTCCAGATCCAGCGCCAGGAGCCCCAGAAGGGCGACATGAGAGACACGTTCGCCGACACCGAAGCCGCGCGCCGCGACCTCGGCTTCCGATCCACCGTCGCCCTCGCCGAGGGGCTCGAGCGCGAGTGGCGCTGGATCGGGGGGCGTTCTTGAGAGGACGGGCGCTCGTGGCCGCCCTGGCGCTCGCCGTGCTTCCCGCCTGCGCCAGCAAGCAGCTCGACCTCGAGTCGCTCGCGAGCGCCTCGGACGAGGTCGTCTGGGAAGCCGGCCAGAAGGCGACCAGCAAGAAGGACTGGGAATCGGCGCGGCAGTACTACAAGCGGCTGATCGACGCCTTTCCGCAGAGCAACCACCAGCCGGACGCCCGCATCGCGCTCGCCGACACCTACTACGAGGAGGGCGGCACCGGGAACTACGTGCTGGCGGTCTCGGCCTACCGGGAGTTCCTGACGCTCTACCCGCAGCACCCGCGCTCGGACTACGCGCAGTACCGCGCGGGCGAGTCCTACTTCAGGCAGAAGAACTCCTCCGACCGGGACCAGACGGCCACCAAGCAGGCGCTCGAGGAGTACGAACGGCTGCTCGACATCTATCCGCAGTCGTCTCACGTCGAGGAGGCGCGCGAACGGATCCGCACCTGCCGGCAGACCCTCGCGCATGCCCATCACCAGGTCGGCTTCTTCTACCAGAAGACGCGCAAGTCCTGGCGCTCGGCCATCGCGCGCTACGAGACGATCCTGAACGACTACCCGGACTACGAGAAGCTCGACGAAGTGCTCTTCCGGATCAGCCAGTGCCTGTCGTTCGCGGGGCGCTACGCCGAAGCGCGCCCCTATCTGGCGCGGCTGCGGTCCGAGTTCCCGAAGAGTCCGTTTCTCCCCGAAGGGGACAAGCTGGAGCAGACTTTCCCGCCTTCCGCCCCCGCGGCGCCGCCCGCTGCCGCCACCCCGCCGGTCGACAAGCCACCCGCTACGCCCCCCTCAAACCACTGACTTAAAGTGCCACATGAAGTGTGACAGGTGCCACAACCTCAAGTGTCACTTTGAGGATGCTGGCAAAGACCTCTTGACGAAAAGCCTTTTTTCCTGATACCGTCCGCCCGAGCCGTGACTTGCCGTAGGCTCGTAAGGACGGGTGGGTTTCCGTCCGGGAGGAGAGGCAGTGAGAGCGAAGCTGATCCTGGGTAGCCTCGTGGCTTTCGCGATGGCTGCGGGCCCGATCCTGGCGCAGACCCCCGCGGCCCCGCCAGCAGCGGCGGACGCGGCAGGCCTTCAGCTGGGGCCGGCGACGATCGCCCCCCACTGGACGAAGAACACGTCCTACCCCACGTCGATCCCCGAGGGCACCGCCTACTACATCGTGGTCCGCGGCGACACGCTCTGGGACATTTCGGCGCGCTTCCTCAAGAACCCGTATCTCTGGCCGCAGATCTGGAACGAGAACAAGTACATCAAGGACGCCCACTGGATCTATCCCGGCGACCCGATCGTGCTGCCCAAGATCGCGCTCGTCGCCGAGGGCGCGGGCCAGGCGCCCGGAGCGACCGGTCCGGAAGGCGTCGGCGCCGAAGGCGCTCCGATTCCCGGGATGGTCGAGGGCGCCGGCGAGAGCGCCGCCACGGCTCTCTACCCGGTGACCGAGGAGCTCTCGCTCCAGTGCTCCGCCTACGTCGTGAACGACCGGGAGGACGAGAGCCTGTTCCTGGTCGGGTCCGAGGAGGGCTTCGACAAGAACGCCTACGGCGACCGCGACCTCGTCTACCTCAACAAGGGCAGCAACGCCGGCGTCAAGGCGGGCGACCTCTACACGCTCCACCACGTCGCCTACCCCGTGAAGCACCCGCGCAGCGGCAAGAAGCTCGGCACCAAGATCGAGACCACCGGCTGGGTGAAGGTGATCCTGGTGCAGGAGAACACGGCCTGCGCGGTGATCGAGCAGGCCTGCTTCGACGTGCACGCCGGCGACTACCTGAAGCCGTTCGAGAAGGTGAACGTGCCGATGGTGACGCGGCGCGCGCCGGAGGACTGCTGCTCCACCGAGAACGACAAGACCTCGCGCCACGTGGTCGACCTGCAGGACGACGTCTCGATCGGCGGCACCGGCAGCTTCCTGACGATCGACGCCGGGACCGAGGACGGCGTCTCGCCCGGGGCGGTGTTCTCGGTCTACCGCGTGATGTACCCCGCGGTGCCGACGCCGCGCAACGTCGTCGGCGAGGCGACCGTCGTCGCGGTGCGCGAGCGGACGGCCACGGCCAAGATCACGTACGCCCGCAAGGAGATCATGGTCGGCGACCAGGTCCAATTGCGCTAGGCGCTCTACCTGTCGTTCGCACCCGAGGGGGGCCCGCTGGCCCCCCTTTTCATTTGCCGGCAGCCGCCGGCCGCAGCACCTCGCGGTAGAAGCGGATGAAGTAGTCCGCCCCCGACACGAGCGTCAGCGTCACCACGACCGCCAGGGCGCCGAGGGCTGGCACGCGCAGCAGCGGATAGAGCTGCGAGAGCAGGAACAGCGTGATCGCGACCACCTGCGCCACCATCTTGGCCTTGCCGAGGCCCGAGGCGCGGATCAGGACGCCGCGGCCAGCGGCCACATTCCGCAGCCCCGTCACCGCCAGCTCGCGGGCCAGGATG
>Ga0111539_10001950_pt1 | contig 27521 bp, 29 predicted proteins | sample RhiMethybrSRZTD1_FD_79667 | JGI IMG/M metagenome (GOLD analysis project Ga0111539, IMG submission 79667) | Populus rhizosphere microbial communities from Tennessee, USA - Rhizosphere MetaG P. TD hybrid SRZTD1 (version 2) (version 2) | ecosystem: Host-associated > Plants > Roots > Rhizosphere >...
GCCGCGTGCCGCGCCGAGCGCGTCTGGCCTGGGGGCGTCCACCTCGAGTTCACGGGCGAGGACGTGACCGAGTGCCTCGGCGGCTCCGAAGCCGTCCTCGAGGAACAGCTTTCCTCCCGTTACATGTCGCTCTGCGACCCGCGGCTGAACGCGCGCCAGTCGCTCGACCTCGCCTTCCGCCTCGCCGAGCTCATGCGCGCGCCCGAGCTCGAAACCTAGTGCCCCCGGATCGGCTCGCTGTGGTCGGCACGGGGCTGATCGGCGCCTCCGTCGGCCTGGCCGCGAAGCGCGTGGGCGTTCCCGAGGTCGTGGGCTGGGATTCGGACGACGAGTCGCTTCGCGTCGCGGCCGAGCGAGGCGCGGTCGACTTCGCAGTGGGCTCGCTCGCCGAAGCGGTCCAAGGCGCCGACCTTGCGCTGGTGGCGACGCCGGTGGCCTCGCTGCAGGAGACCGTCCAGGCCGTGCTCGGCGCGGGCTCGGAGCCGACCGTCTCGGATGTCGGTTCGACGAAGAGCGGCCTCTGCGGGTCGGTGGCCGAACGCGCGCGGTTCATCGGCGGCCATCCGGTCTGCGGCTCGGAGGCGCGTGGGCCGGAGCATGCGAACGCGGAGCTCTTCGAGGGCGCGACCTGGTTTCTCACGCCCGTCGCCGAGACGGAGCCGGAGCGCTACAGGCTCCTCCACGGATTCGTCGCCTCGCTCGGCGCGATCCCGGTCGCGATCGACCCGGCAGCGCACGACCGGCTCATGGCGGTGACGAGTCACCTGCCGCACGCCCTCGCGAACCTCATCCTCAACCACGCCGGCTCGCTGCGCGTGAACGGCCACGAGCCGCTCGCGACCGCCGGCGGGTCGCTTCGGGACATGACGCGTGTCGCCGGGGCGAACCCGCGCATCTGGATCGACATCTTCCTCGACAACGCCGAGGAACTGCGGACGTCCCTGGCCGAGCACCGGCGCCGCGTCGAGGATCTCGAGCGTGCGCTCGGGGCGGGCGACGCGGGCTGGCTCGCCCGCTGGATCGGCGAGGCTGCCGTCAACCGGCGCACGCTTCTCGACGAGGCCTACCGCGACGTCGGCGCGCTCCAGCGCGTGCGCGTGCACGTGCCCGACCGGCCCGGAGTTCTCTCGGGGATCACCCAGGCCCTCGGCGCCGAGCAGATCAACATCGAAGACTTCGAACTCCAGCACATGTCACCCGAGCGCGGCGGGACTCTCTCGGTGCTCGTCTCGGGCGAGGACGAAGCGCGCCGCGCCGCTGGGCTCCTCGAGGCGCAGGGCTACTCGGTGATCGTGTCGCCGGCCTTCGAGGACGAGTAGGCGTGGCGCTCGCGGTCGATCCGGCCGTCTCACTCCGCGGCGACCTCGCCGTCCCCGGCGACAAGTCGATCTCCCACCGCGCTCTCCTCTTCGGCGCAGTCGCGGACGGGGAGAGCCGCTTCACGGGCTTCGGCGCCTCCGCCGACACGCTCTCGACCGCCGCCGGGATGCGCGCGCTCGGGGCCGAGGTGGAGGTGGAAGGGGACGCGGTGCGTGTGGGCGGGGTGGGCCTTCGCGGGCTGCAGGCTCCCGGTGTCCCGATCGACTGCGGGAACTCCGGCACGCTGATGCGGCTCCTGCCGGGGCTGCTCGTCGGGCAGGAGGGACGCTTCGAGCTCGTCGGCGACGAGTCCCTCTCGCGGCGGCCCCTCGGGCGGATTGCCGAACCGCTCGCCGAGATGGGCGCCCAGGTGGAGACGGAGGACGGCCATGCGCCCCTCGTGGTCGAAGGAGGGGCGCCGGTTCGGGCGATTCGCTACGAGCTGCCGGTCGCGAGCGCGCAGGTGAAGTCGTGCGTGCTCCTGGCCGGGCTGTTCGCGGATGGAGGCCGGACCGCCGTGGTCGAGAGGCATCCGAGCCGCGACCACACGGAGCGCATGCTCGAGGCGGCCGGGGCGCGGGTGCGGAGGAAGGCGGGTGAGCCGGCCGTGTGGCCGGCGGAACGGCTCCAGCCGCTCTCGCTCTCGATTCCCGGGGACTTCTCGTCGGCGGCGCCTTTCGTCGTCGCTGCGACGCTCCTGCCGGGGTCGTCGATCCGGATCCACGGCGTGGGGCTCAACCCGACGCGTACCGGGTTGCTCGACGTGCTCGAGAGGATGGGCGCGCGGGTGGCGCACTTCAACCGGCGGTCGGAGGGCGGCGAGCCCGTCGCCGACCTCGAGGTGGAGCACGCCGACCTGACCGCGACCGCGATCGGGCCGGCCGAGGTGCCGCGGCTGGTCGACGAGCTGCCGCTCTTCGCGCTTGTGGCCGGAATGGCCAGGGGGGACAGCGTCGTCCGCGGAGCGGCGGAGTTGCGCGTCAAGGAGTCGGACCGCATCGAGACTGTGAGAAACGTCCTACGGCCACTAGGAATCCGGATCGAAACGGCGCATGATGGCTTCCGGGTGCGTGGGGTTCCCACCCGCCCTAAGGGTGGGGGTACGGTCGACGCCGCCGCCGACCACCGCATCGCCATGCTCGCCGCCGTCGCCGGCCTCGTCTCCCGCGAAGGTCTCAAGATCGAGGGCGCCGAGTCCGTCGCTGTAAGCTTCCCCGACTTCTTTCCGATGCTCGACGCCCTCGCGGCCAGGTAGGCCAGTCCCCATGATCGTCGCCATCGACGGACCCGCCGGAGCCGGCAAGAGCACCGTCGCCCGCACGCTTGCGACCCGGCTCGGCTTTCGCTATCTCGACACGGGCGCGATGTACCGGGCGCTCACGCAGCTCGCGCTCGACGAGGGCCTGTCCCTCGAGGACGGCGCCGCGCTCGGCGACCTTGCGCGCCGTGAGCCGGTGTCCTTCGAGGGCGACCGCGTCTTCATTCAGGGCCAGGATGTGACGGAGGAGATCCGCAAGCCGAGGATCGACCGCGTCGTCTCCTCGGTCGCGCGCCACCGGGATGTCCGCGAGGTCATGCGGGAGCGCCAGCGCGAGCTCGGCTCCCACGGCGATGCCGTCATCGAGGGTCGTGACATCGGCACGGTCGTCTGCCCGACGGCCGACGTGAAGGTCTACCTCGTCGCGGACGCAGGCGAACGCGCGCGCCGCCGCACGGCCGACCGGCCAGAGATCGGAGAGGAGGCACTCGCGACCGACCTCCGCCTCCGCGACGAGCGCGACGCCGCGCAGATGCAGCCTGCGCCGGACGCGCAGCAGATCGACACGACCGAGCTCTCCATCGACGAGGTCGTCGACCGGATCGAGCAGCTCGTCCTCGCGAGGTCGGACGCGTGAGCATCCATCCGCTCCATTCGCCGGTCTACTGGGGGATCGGCAAGGCGCTCATCGGAGCGTTCACGCGCTCGATGATCCCCGTCAAGGCGTACGGGAGGGAGCGCGTGCCGCGCGAAGGCGGTGCAGTGCTGGCGGTCAACCATTTCTCCTACGCCGACCCGCCGGTAGTCGGGGTCGCGTGCCCGCGGCGCATCGTCTTCGTCGCGAAAGTCGAATTGCACGGCGTCTACGGCTTCGGGCAGCTCATGCGCGCGCACGGTGCGCTGGCCGTCCGCCGAGGGGAGTCCGACCGTGATGCGCTGCGCCTGATGCGGGAAACCGTGCGCTCGAACGATCTGCTCGGCCTCTTCGTCGAAGGCACGCGGCAGAAGGCCGGGGTGCCCGGGGAGGCGAAGTCCGGAGCGGCCATGGTCGCGATCCAGGAAGGGGTGCCTGTCGTGCCGGCTGCGATCCACGGCTCCCAGTACTGGAAGTGGAACCGCGCGCCGGTGTCGGTCGCCTTCGGCGAGCCGATGCGCTTCGACGAGCTCCCGCGGAACGGGCGCGGCTACAAGCAGGCGACCGCTGAGATCCAGGACGAGATCCTGCGCCTGTGGCGCTTCCTCGTCGAGATGCACGAGCTCGGTCGGCCGGACGCGGTTCCGCCGCACCGCGCGGCGGTCCCGTCCAAAGCCGGATGACCGCTCCCCTCCTGGGGACGGTCGCGGTCGTCGGCTTCCCGAACGTCGGCAAGTCCACGCTCGTCAACCGCCTCTCCGCGACTCGCGAGGCGGTCGTCTTCGAGACTCCGGGGGTGACGCGCGACCGCAAGGAGGTCGTTTGCGAGTGGTCGGGGAAGCGTTTCATCCTCGTCGACACAGGCGGCGTCGACGTGGCCGATCCGACGCCCCTCACGCGCGACATCGCCGAGCAGGCGCAGCGTGCGGTCGAGGAGGCCGACCTCGTCCTCTTCGTCGTGGACACGCGCGCCGGCGTGACTCCGGGCGACGAGGAGATCGCCGAGATCCTCCGCCGGGCGCACAAGCCGGTCGTCGTCGTCGCGAACAAGATCGACGACCCGCAGAACGACGCCGCCGCGCACGAGTTCCACAGGCTCGGCCTCGGCGACCCCGTCGCGATCTCCGCCATGCACGGCCACGGGACCGGAGATCTCCTCGACGCGATCGTCGCGGCGCTTCCGGGCGAAGGGCGAGAAGAGGTTGGGGAGGACGCGATCGGCGTCGCCATTCTCGGGCGCCCGAACGTGGGCAAGTCGAGCCTCCTGAACGCGCTCGTCGGCGAGGAGCGCGTGATCGTCTCCGGGGAGCCGGGCACGACGCGCGACAGCGTCGACACGGTCCTCGAACGCGGCGAAAGGACGTTCGTGCTCGTCGACACCGCCGGCATGAGGAGAAAGCGGCGGCAGCGGCAGGGCGTCGAGTACTACTCGGAGCTCCGGGCGATACGTGCGGCCGAGCGGGCCGACGTCGCGCTCGTCCTCGTCGATTCGAGCGAGGGCGTCGTCGAGCAGGATCTCGCCGTCGCCGACGTCGCCCGCACGGCTGGCTGCTCGACGCTCGTGGTCCTGTCGAAGTGGGACATCGCCGAGGTGGGGATCGAGGACGTGCGTGACCGCCTCGGAAGCCGTCTCCGCCAGCGCCCGACGATGGCCGCGGTTTCGTCGAAGAGCGGCCGCGGAGTCGGGAGGCTCCTCGACCGCGTGGAGCAGCTCTACGACACGCACACGAGCCGGATCGCCACCGGGGAGCTCAACCGCTTCCTCGCCGAACTACGCGAGCAGCGGCCCGGGCCCGCAAAGGGCAACCGGCGGCTGAACCTCCTCTACGGCACCCAGGTCTCGACCCGCCCGCCGCGCTTTCGCTTCTTCGTCAACGATCCTGGCCTCCTGACGCGCGACTACGGCTACTGGGTCGAGAACCGCCTCCGCGAGCACTTCAGCCTCGAGGGCGTGCCCGTGATCATCGACTTCGTGCGGCGCGGATGAAGGTCGCCGTCGTCGGCGCGGGCTCGTGGGGTGCCGCGTTCGCGGGCGCCATGGAGGAGCGGGGGCACGAGGTCACGCTCGCCGGTCGGGACGCGCCCGAAAGGCCGGAGGTGGCGGCCGCGGAGCTCGTGTGCGTCGCGGTCCCCAGCCGTGCCTTCCGGGAGGTGACCGCGTCGCTGCCGGGGAACGCGCCGGTCATCATCCTGACCAAAGGGCTCGATCCCGAGACCGGCAAGCGCCTGTCGCAGGTCGTCGAAGGACGCGAGGCGCTCATGCTCTCGGGTCCGAACCACGCCGAGGAGATCGCGCAGGGCCTGCCGGCTGCGGCGGTGCTGGCGAGCACGAACGAGGCCCTCGCCGCCGAGCTCCAGCACGAGATCCATTCGGTCCGCTTTCGGGTGTACGTGAACACCGACCTCGTCGGAGTCGAGCTCTGCGCGGCGGCGAAGAACGTGATCGCGCTCGCCGCCGGCGCCGTCGACGGCCTCGAGGCCGGCGACAACGCGAAGGCCGCGCTCATCACGCGTGGCCTTGCGGAGATGGCTCGCCTGGGCGAAGCGTGCGGGGCGCGCGCGGAGACGTTCTCAGGCATGGCCGGGATGGGCGACCTCATTGTCACCTGCTGGAGCCGCCACGGCCGTAATCGCCGGGCCGGAGAGCTGATCGCGCGCGGAGCGACACCCGACGAGGCCGCCGCCGAGATCGGCCAGGTCGTCGAAGGGCTGACCACCGCTCCGGTTCTCCGTGAGCTGGCGCGTCGGAACGGCGTCGAGCTGCCGATAACAGAGGCGGTATGCCAGGTCCTCGATGGTACGAGCCTGAGCCAGCTAGTCTCAGGATTGATGGGTCGGAGGCCGACCGATGAATGAGAGGTCGAGACGGGATGAGACCCTGAATCACCAGCTCACACCGGACGACGCGAGACGTCGTCCTCAGTCACGCGCGTATCACCGATACGCGCGCTCCCTGCGTCCTCGCCTCGCAACCGCCCGGCGCAAGCTGTCGACGAGGGCCCACCCCGTCTCGACCTCCTTCGTCCTCGTTCTCGCCGCCGCCGCGCTTGCTCTCTCCGCAACAGGATGCGGAGAAGGGTCGTCGCCGGGCGCCGCCGGGGCGAGCGTCGCGCCTGCGTCCTCGCAGGTCTTCGTCAGCGTGGACACGAGCTTCGACTCGGCGAACTGGAGCGCGGGCCGCGAGCTCCTCGGCAAGTTCCCGGACGGAGATCGCGCGGTCGAGTGGATCCTCGGCGAGCTCGGCGGCAGGGGCGTCGACTTCGAGGACGACGTGAAGCCCGCACTCGGGCCGGAGACCGACCTCGTCGCGCTCGACGTCACCGGCGAGGGAAAGGTCGTCGGCCTCACGCAGCCCGATGACGGGGCCAAGCTCGACGCGCTTCTCGCCAAGAGCGAGGAGCCGCTCGTCTCTCGTGAGATCGACGGCTGGGTCGCGTTCTCGGATTCGGAAGCGAACCTCGACGAGTTCGAGCGGCTCCAGGCGGACGGCACCCTCGATGAGGACGGCGACTACCAGAAGGTCAGCGGCGAAGTGGCCGACGACGGCATCGCGACCGTCTACGTCGCGGGCTCGGTGCTCGACGCGACGCCGCTTGCGGGTCTCTTCGGCTCGGACACCCCGTCGCTCGCGTTCTCGCTCGACCCGCAGGAGGACGGCATCCATCTCGAGGGCGCGGCGAGCCCCGCTACCGGCGACCTCTTCTCGGACGAGTTCTCCGCCGAGCTACCGGGCCAGGTGCCCGGCGGAGCCTTCGTCTACGCCGGCGCGAACGACCTCGAGCGCCAGTTGGGAACCCTGCGTGACTTCCTCGCCGAGGTGGCGCCCGGGATCGAGCGCGACATCGGCCGCGCCGAGGCCCAGATCGGCGTCTCGCTGGACGAGGACGTCCTTCCGCTCTTCTCGGCCGAGTCGGCGCTCTATCTGCGCCCGGGCTTCCCGATCCCCGAGGTGACGATCGTCACCCAGGTCGACGACGAGCAGGGCGCGCTCGCAGTCCTCGACAAGCTCGCCGGCGAGGTTGCCGAGTACTACGGCTCCGCGGACCTGGAGTCCCTCGACATCGACGGCGTGCAGGCGAAGGAGCTCGCCGTCAACCAGTTCTTCTCTGTCTTCTACGCGGCTTTCGATGGCAAGCTCGTGATCACGACGTCGCGCGAGGGGATTACGGACCTGCGGGCCGACGACGGCCGGCTCGCCGACGACGAGGCGTTCAAGGCCGCGACCGAAGCGGCGGAAATGCCGGACGAGACGACGGGCTTCCTGTACGTCGACCTCGATCAGGCGCTGCCTGTTTTTTCCGGCCTCATGGGCTTCGGAGGGATGGCCACCCCCGACTGGCTCGACCGGAATCTCGAGCCCCTGGAGTCGCTCGTCCTCTACGGTGAGCGCGACGGCGACGTCGCCAGGCTCGTCGGACTGCTTTCGATTCAGTAGCCTTTTCGGATTCATGGCGCGCGATTTTCTCTTCACATCTGAGTCAGTGACCGAGGGCCACCCGGACAAGGTCGCCGACCAGGTCTCGGACACGATTCTCGACGCCGTCCTCACCGATGACCCGAACGGACGCGTCGCTTGCGAGACGCTCGTCACGACCGGGCTCGTGGTGGTGGCCGGCGAGATCACGACGGAGACCTACGTCGAGATCCCGCGCCTCGTGCGCGAGACGATCAAGGGGATCGGTTACGACCGGGCCAAGTACGGCTTCGACGCCGATACCTGCGGCGTCATGGTCGCTCTCGACGAGCAGTCGCCCGACATCGCGCTCGGCGTCGAGAGGTCCTACGAGAAGCAGCGCGGCGACGACGACCCACTCGACCAACTCGGCGCCGGCGACCAGGGGATGATGTTCGGCTACGCGTGCATGGAGACCGAGGAGCTCATGCCGCTCCCGATCATGCTCGCGCACAAGATCGCCAAGAGGCTCTCCGAGGTGCGCAAGGCGCAGATCCTCCCGTACCTGCGGCCGGACGGGAAGACGCAGGTGACGATTCGCTACGAGATCGACGAGCACGGGAGGCAGCGACCGGTCGAGGTGGTGCGCGTCCTCGTCTCGACGCAGCACCGCGATGGCCTCGATACCGAGGCGCTCGTCAAGCCCGACCTCATCGAGCACGTCCTGCACCCGATTCTCCCGCGCGACTTCTACGACGAGCGCCGCTTCGACGAGCGCGACTTCGTCCTCGTCAACCCGACCGGGAAGTTCGTGGTCGGCGGGCCGATGGGGGACACGGGCCTCACCGGCCGCAAAATCATCGTCGACACGTACGGCGGCGCGGCCCGCCACGGCGGCGGCGCGTTCTCGGGCAAAGACCCGACGAAGGTCGACCGCTCGGCGGCGTATGCCGCCCGCTATGCGGCGAAGAACGTCGTCGCGGCCGGGATCGCGGAGCGTTGCGAGCTCCAGGTCTCCTACGCGATCGGAGTCGCGCACCCGGTGTCGATCGAGGTGGAGTGCTTCGGCACCGAGCGGATCCCGCTCGACCGCATCGCCTCTCTCGTTCGCGAGCAGTTCGACCTCCGGCCGGGCGCGATCCTCCGCGATCTCGACCTTTGGCGGCCTATCTACGCGCAGACCGCCGCGTACGGCCATTTCGGGCGCGAGGAGCAGGACTTCACGTGGGAGCGCACCGACCGCGCCGACGCGCTCAGGGCTGCCGCGGGCCTCGCGGCGGAGGTTCCTACGGCCTCGTAAGCGGGTAGGACCCCCGTGTAATGGGGGTTTTCACACCGGAACGGCGGCGGCAGGCGCCGCCACCACCGCCACCGGAATATCAGCCGCCGCGCGAGCCGCGGCGCGGTCTCCCGTGGGGCCTCATCGGCCTCGGGATCGTCATCGTCGCCGTGGTCTTCGGAATCAGCTGGGTGCGCGGGGTCTTTCCGGACTTCGACAACCCGTTCAGGCAGCAGACCGTCGACAGGAGCGGGCCCGCGGTGCTGAAGTCGCTGCAGGATCTGCACGAATACCACGCGGCGACCGGGAACTTTCAGCAGGTCGTCGACCTGCACCAGGACAGCGGCCTGCCGGACGCGCTTCTCGGCTCGCGGACGCTCTACATCGCCTACGGGTCGGTCGACGCCAGCGTCGACTTCTCGAACGTCGACGACGACTCGGTCGATGTCTCGGACGACCGCCTGACCGCGACGATCACGCTGCCGCGGCCGACGCTCTCACAGGCGCGCATCGACCCGACCCGGAGCTACATCTACGACCAGAACGAGGGCGCGCTGAACAAGATCGGCGACATCTTCTCCTCGAACGACCACGACCAGCAGCAGCTGAACGTGCTCGCGGTGCAGAAGATGAACGCGGCGGCGCAGCAGGGCTCCGGCCTGATCGCGCGGGCCCGTGAGAACACACGGCTCATGCTCTCGAGCCTCCTGCGCGCGCTCGGCTTCACGACCGTCAACGTCGTCTTCGCCGACGAAACGGGCTAGTGCGCTCTGACGAAGAGGCCGGAGGCCTGCTTCTCGTCGAGCGGATGCTCGTCGCCGCCGACGCTGAGGGTGAGCTCGCCGCCGTCGACCTCGCGCACCTCGATCTGCGTGCCGGGCACGAGGCCCTCGTCGTAGTACCAGTGGAGGAGGTCGCCGTCGTGCTCGGCGAGCCGGACGATCTCGGCCTCTGAGCCGGGCGCCAAGTCCGAGAGCGGCTGCAGCTCCCGGTTCTCCGCTTGCTCGAAGTCGGTGTCCACCGGCCAGCCGTGCGGGCAGCGGTCGGGCTTCCCGAGCTGCGTCTCGATGCGGTCGACCATCTCGTCGGTGAACGTGTTGCCGAGGAGATCGGCCTGCTCGTGGGCCTCCGCGGGGGTGTAGCCCATGAAGTCGGTGAGGAGACGCTCGATGATGCGGTGCCTGCGCACGACACGCTCCGCCTGTGCGCGCCCCTGGGCGGTGAGGATGGCCTCCTTGTGCTCGCCGCGCTCGACAAGGCCCTCCGCCTCCAGGCGCTTCAGCATCTCGCCCGCGGAGGCACGGGAGACTCCGAGCATGTCGGCGACGCGCACGGAGAGGGTGGGCGAGCCCTTCGTGTCCGGACGGTATTCCCCAATGGGAAAAGCCAGGAAATAGATCGTCTCGAGGTAGTCGTCGACCGAGTGTCCCGCCGCCATCTCAGGGACAATCCTACCGGTGTCCCGCTTCGCCTCGGTCTACCCGCTGGTGACCGCGCGCGCTCTCGCGCGGCCGTTCACCTATCTCGCGGACGGCCTCGAGAAGGGCTCGGTCGTGTCCGTTCCGTTCGGACGGGCGCACCGCCGCGGGGTCGTGGTCGGCCTCGAGGACGAGGCTCCGCCGGAGGTCGAGCCCGTTGCCGTCGAGCGCATTCTCGGCTCCGTCTCTCCGGCGCTCGTCGATCTCGCACTCTGGCTCGCCGACTACTACGGCTCGACTCCGGCGCGTGCTCTCGCACTCGTTGCGCCCGAGGCGCGGGCGAGACGCAAGGGCGCCAAGCGCCGCGAGGGCCCGAAGGCGTTCCCCGCGGAGGCGGCTCCCGAGCGGCTCACCGAGGAACAGGAGGCTGCGGTGGGGCGGATCGTCGACGCGCTCGGGATCGGCGGCTCCTTCCTCCTCTACGGCGCCACCGGAAGCGGGAAAACGGAGGTCTACCTGCGCGCCTGCGAGGAGGCGCTCGCCCGCGGCCTCGGGGCGATCGTCCTCGTCCCCGAGATCGCGCTGACACCGCAGGCGCTCGGACGCTTCACGGCCCGCTTCCCCGGCCGGGTCGCCGTCCTCCACTCGGGGATGACCGATGCGGAGCGGCGCGACGAGCGGGAGCGAATCGCCTCCGGCGAGGCGCGTGTCGTCGTCGGAGCCCGGTCTGCTGTCTTCGCGCCGGTGGAGAGACTCGGCCTGGTCTGCGTCGACGAGGAGCATGACGCCTCCTACAAGCAGGAGTCCGACCCCCGCTACGACGCGCGCACCGTCGCGGCCAAGCGTGCGTCCCTGGAAGGCGCGGTCGCGGTCTACGGAAGCGCGACGCCGCGACCCGAGAGCTGGGAGCGGCTCGAGCGACTCGAGCTGGGCGGTCGGCTGGGTCGGAGGCTGCCGCACGTCCAGGTCGTGGATCTTCGCCGCGAGGCGGGATATCCGCTCTCCGCACCGCTCCTCGAGGAGCTCGGCGCGATCTCCGACGGAGGCGGCAAGGCCATTCTCCTCCTGAACCGGCGCGGGATCGCGCCGGCCCTCCACTGCCGCGCCTGCGGGGCGACCGTTCGCTGCCCGAGCTGCGACGTCGCACTCACGCTGCACGGGGACGGCGCACTCCACTGCCACCACTGCGGCAGGCGAGAGCCGAGCCCCACCCTCTGTCCTACCTGCGGGGCCGCGGAGCTCGCCCGGCTCGGCGCCGGGACGGAGCGGCTCGAAGAGGAGCTGGCGGAACGCCTTCCCGGGCTCGCGCTCATCCGCCTCGACGCGGACGTTGCCGCGAGCCCGGCCGAGCTGGCGGAACGGCTGGCGAGGTTCGCCGAAACGGACAGGGCAGTGCTCCTCGGCACGCAGATGGTCGCCAAAGGCCATCACTTCGAGGGTGTCGCCCTCGCGGCGGTCGTGGACGCCGACACGGGCATGGCGCTGCCCGACTTCCGCGCCGAGGAGCGCACGTTCCAGCTCGTCACCCAGCTCGCGGGACGAAGCGGGCGCGACGCACCCGGCCGCGTGCTCGTCCAGACGTACCAGCCCGACTCGCGCCCGATCTCCCTGGCGGCGCGGCACGCGGTCGACGAGTTTCTCGCCGGGGAAATCGACCGACGGCGCGAGCTGGGCTATCCGCCCTTCCGCCACCTCGTGCGCATCGTCGTCTCCGGCCCGGGGGTGAACGGCCCCAGCGCGCTGCTCACCGAGCTCCGTGCCGGCCTCGAAGGCGCTGACGGAGACCTGCTGGGGCCCGCTCCGCTCCTTCGCCTTCGAAACCGGAGCAGGGCGCAGCTCCTCGTCAAGACGGCGAATCCACGGCCGGTGGCCTCGCGCGCAGCCCGGCTACTCGCTGCAGCGGCTCCGGCGATGCGGCGGGAAGGGCTGACGGCCTCCGTCGACGTCGATCCGCAGGGACTTGCCTAGTTTCCGGCGTCTTTCGCCGGGGAATCAAGGCTGCATGGGACTAGGAGAAATCATCGGTCTGATCATCGTGGGGCTCATCGTCGGCGCGCTCGGGCGCCTTTTCCACCCGGGCGTTGACTCGATGGGGGTTCTCATGACGATCGCAATTGGTATCGCATCCGCGCTTCTTGTCGGCTGGCTGGTCGGCGGAGGCATTCTCGGCTTCATCCTCGCGGTCATCGTGGCGGTGGTTCTCGTCGCCCTCTGGTCGCGGATGGTCGGCCCGCGGACTGCGACAAACCGCATATAGAACAACGGTTCGCCCTCGTTAGAATTGCCCCGGAAATGGGCGAAGTAGAGGGTCAAGTCCGAAACGAAGAGCTCGACGCCGAGCGTGAAGCTCGGCGTCGGCTTGCTCTGGCCCAGGTGCGCCAGTACCCGGACCCCGTTCTGCGCATGAAGGCCAATGACGTCGAGGAGATCGACGACTCCGTCACCGGCCTCGTCGAGCGCATGAAGGGGCTCATGTCGGAGGCGCGCGGGGTCGGCCTCGCGGCTCCGCAGATCGGGATCCTACGGCGCGTTTTGGTCTACCAGGCGGGCGAGGAGGAGCCGTTCATGGCTCTCGTCAACCCGCGCGTGGTCGAGACCGGCGGCGAGCAGGTCGCTGACGACGAGGGCTGCCTGTCGCTCGGTGCCGCCACCGTGATCGTCGAGGTCGAGCGCCCGACCACGATCGTCGTCGAGGCGACGTCGCCCGAAGGCGAAGAGCTCAGGGTCGAGGCCGAGGGCCTCGAGGCGCGCGTGATCCAGCACGAGCTCGACCACCTCGACGGAGTCCTCATCATCGACCGGACGTCTCCCGGGCAGCGGCGAGAGGCCCTGGCCAAGCTGCGGCCGCAGCCCGTCCTCGGACCAACGTAGCTCTCATGAAGATCGCCGTTGCGGCCACCGCGCCGTTCGGTGCGGCCGTGCTCGAAGGGATGGCCAGCCGGAGCTACGACATCGAGTTCCTCCTCACGCGCCCGGACAAGCCCCAGGGCAGAGGGCGAAAGAAGGCCGCACCTCCGGCCAAAGAAGTCGCCAAGCGCCTCGAGATCCCCGTGCAGCAGCCGGAGAAGCTCAACGCCTTCCCCGGTGACGCGCGCGTCGTGGTCGTCGCCGGCTACGGGGTGCTCATCCCGGAGAAGCTCCTCGGCGAGCGCCTTTGGCTGAACGTGCACCCGTCGCTTCTCCCACGCTGGCGCGGGGCCGCCCCGGTCGAGCGCGCCATCATGGCCGGCGACCGCGAGACCGGCGTCACCATCCACAAGACCACCGCCGACCTCGACGCGGGGCCGATCGCCGCGCAGCGGCGCTTCCCGATCGGCCCGGAGGACGACACCGCGGTGGTCGTCGAGAGAGCCGCGGCCCTTGCCGTCGAGCTCCTCGGAGAGGTGTTCGCCGAGCCGACGTTCGTTCCGCAGCCCGACGGGGCCACGTACGCCGACAAGCTCACCGCGGCAGACCGCGAGCTCGACTGGACGAAGACGACCGAAGAGCTCCTCAACCAGATCCGCGCGCTTTCGCCGGACATCGGCGCCCGCGGGCTCGTCGACGGGCGGCGCCTGCTCGTCTGGAAGGCGCGCCCCGCACGCGAGGACTCGCTTCTCGTTGCCGACGGGCTCGAGCTCCTCGAGGTGCAGCGGGAGGGCGGCAAGCGCATGAGCGCCGAGGAGTACCTACGCGGCAGACGCTGACGCTAGGTAGAACCGCATTCAGAATGAAACCTGAGTCGCCGGAGCCCCCTGGACGACGCGATGCTTCGTCCTCGGTCGCGGCCGTATCTAGAGTCGATACGAGCGCTCCGTACGTCCTTGCCTCGTCTTGTCCAGCGAGCCCCGGCAAAGAGGCCGCATCCTGAAAGCGGTTCGTGCGCGCGGCGTCGCATACGAGGTCGTCCGGCGGGTCTTCGAGGAGGACGCCTACGCGGACCGTGCGTTCCGTTCTCTGGCGGAGAGGCTCGACGAGCGCGACCGGGCCTTCGCAATGCAGATCGCCTACGGGACGGTGCAGCGCGTCCGTACGCTCGACCACGCGATCGAGACGCTCGGCCGCCGGCCCGTGCGGAAGCTCGACCCTCCTGTGCGTGCCGCTCTGCGTCTCGGCGCCTATCAGCTCGGTTACCTCGACTCGGTCCCGCCCCACGCGGCCGCGAACGAGAGCGTCGAGCTCGTGCGCACTGCGGGACTCGAACGCGCCGTGGCGTTCACGAACGCCGTCATGCGGAGGCTGGGAGAGGGAATCGGCGAGCTCCTCGCTCGGCTTCCCGAGTCGACGCCGCAGGAGGCCGCGCTCAAGCACTCGTATCCCGACTGGATCGCCGAGACGTGGTGGCGGGAATGGGACGCCGAGGCCGCGCTCTCTCTGATGCGCGCACAGAACGAGCCGCCCGAGCGCGTTCTGCGCGAGCCGACGGGAGGTCTCAAAGAACCATGGCCACAGAGCCGCGGCTCGCAACTCGCCGGCAACGCGGTCGGCGCCGAGCCGGGAGAGCGCGTGCTCGACCTCTGCGCCGCTCCCGGCGGGAAGGCGACGCAGCTCGCGGCGGCGGGGGCCGAGGTCGTCGCTGTCGAGAAGCACCCGGGCCGGGCGGGCGAGCTCGAGGAGAACGCAGCGCGGCTCGGAGCCGCTCTCACCGTCGTGAACGCCGACGCACTGGAGCTTCCCGCAGAGCTCGACGGTTTCGACCGCGTCCTCGTGGACGCGCCCTGCTCCGGCCTCGGCGTACTCAACTCCCGTCCGGATCTGCGCTGGCGCGCCCGCCAGCTCCCGGAGCTCCAGCTCGACCTGATGCGGGCCGCGGCCGAGCGCACCCGGCCGGGCGGGTCGATCACGTATTCCGTCTGCACGATGACCCGGGCCGAGAACGAGGACGTCATCGACGCCCTCCAGCTGCCGGTCGACGACCTCGGCGCCGAGTTCCCGGAGTTCCGCCATCCGCGGCGCCCCGAGTTCCTGCTCACCCTGCCGCACGTACACGCGACGTCGGGGTTCTTCGTCGCCCGCCTGCGCCGTCCGTAGGATTTCCCCATGTCCTGGAAACGCTGGGTACGCGAGATCGAGATCGAGCCCTCGCTCTATGCGGCTGACTTCCTTCGGCTCGGCGAGCAGATCGACCACCTGATCGGCGCAGGGGCCCGAGTGTTCCACTTCGACGTCGGCGACGGCCACTTCGTCGAGCCGGTGACGATCGGGCCGATCGTCCTCCAGGCGATCTCGCCGCTGATCCACAAGTTCGAGGGTGTCGTCGACTGTCACCTCATGGTCAGCAACCCCGAGCACCACTTCGAGATGATCAAGAAGGCAGGCGGCGACAGCGTCACATTCCATGTCGAGGCGTGCGAGGAGCCCTGGAAGGCGATCAAGCTCGCGCGCGACCTCGGGCTCGGCGTCGGTGTCGCATTCAAGCCGGAGACAAGCGTCGAGGATGCCGTCGGGGCCTCGATCGGTGCCGATCTCGTCCTCTGCATGAGCATTCATCCCGGTTATTCGGGACAGGAGTTCATGCCCGAGAGCCTCGAGCGCATCGCGGCGCTGCGGAGCCAGCTGCATCAGAACCTCTACGTCCAGGTGGACGGCGGTGTCGGGGAGGGGAACATCGGCGAGATCCGGCGGGCCGGGGCGCAGGCGGCGGTCGCGGGCAGCGCGATCTTCGGCCGGGAGGACTATCCGCGGGCCTACCGGCAGCTCGTGAAGGCCTTTGCCGAAGCCGTTTGAGCGGGCACTCGAGCTGGCCGAACGCGGACGCGGAGCGACGCACCCGAATCCCGTCGTCGGAGCCGTGGTGGTTGCCGGCGACGAGGTCGTCGGCGAGGGGTGGCACGAGCGGGCGGGAAGCCCGCACGCCGAGGTCGTCGCGCTCGAGGCGGCGGGCGACCGGGCGCGCGGCGCAACGCTCTACGTCACGCTCGAGCCCTGCGCCCACTACGGGCGCACGCCTCCCTGCGTGGACCCGATCGTCGCCGCAGGAATCGCCCGCGTCGTCGTGGGCGCGCCCGACCCCAATCCGAAGACGGACGGCCAGGGCTTCGCCCGCCTGCGCCAGGCGCGGGTGGACGTCGAGCTCCTGGACGGCGAGCCTGCCCGGCGTGCACGGCGCCAGAACGAGGCCTGGCGGACCTGGATCGCAGCCGGCCGCCCGTTCGTCACCTACAAGGCAGCCGTCACGCTGGACGGGCGTGTCGTGGTCCCCGAGTCCCGCTGGGTGACGGGGGAGGAGAGCCGCCGCCGCGTGCACGAGCTCCGCGCCGCCTCTGATGCCGTCGCTGTCGGAATGGGCACCGTGCGCGCGGATGCGCCGCGGCTCGACGCCCGCGACGTGGAGGCCAGCAGCCAGCCGCGCAGGCTCGCGTTCGGAACGGGACCTCTCCCCGAAGGCTCGGAGCTCGAGCTCGTGTCGGGCCCGCTGGACGAAACGCTGAAGCGACTGGCCGCCGAAGGCGTGCAGTCGCTCCTCCTCGAAGGCGGTCCGACCCTCGCAAGCTCGTTCCTTCGCGAGGGGCTCGTCGACAAGCTGCTCCTCTTCGTCGCTCCTACGCTGGCCGGTTCGGGCCGCCGCTGGGTGGACGAGCTGGGCGCCTCGCTCTCTCTCGCCGGGCTCGAGGCCGAGCGGGTCGGAGACGACCTCCTCCTGACCGGATACATCCGCGAGCCCTAGAGTTCAGGCCGTGTTCACCGGGATCGTGCGCGAGGTCGGTCGCGTCGAGGCCGTCGAGGAACGCGGCGAATCCGTTCGCCTCGTCGTCCGCGCGCCGGAGACCGCAGCCGCCGCAGCCGTGGGAGACTCGGTCTCGCTCGCGGGGGTGTGCCTGACCGCGGTCGACGTCGCGGACGGCACGGTGGCGTTCGACGCGGTGCCGGAGACGCTTCGCCGCTCGACGCTCGGCCGTCTCGAAACCGGCGGCGGCGTCAACGTCGAGCCCGCGCTACGCGCAGGCGATCCGCTCGGCGGGCACATCGTCCAGGGGCACGTGGACGGGGTCGGCCGGATTCGCCGGGTCGACGACGAGGGGATCGAAGTCGAAGCGCCCCAGGACGTCCTTCGTTACTGCGTCGAGAAGGGCTCCATTGCCGTGGAGGGAGTGAGCCTGACGATCGCCGGCCTCGGCGAGAGCGCGTTCACGGTGGCGCTCATCCCGCACACGCGCGAGGTGACCACACTCGGAGGTGTGGCCGAAGGCGACGACGTGAATCTCGAGGTGGACGTGGTCGCGAAGTACGTCGAGAGGCTCGCGGCGCGGTGAGGCTCGAGCCGCTGTACCGGATCAGCTTCGCCTACCCGGAGCACTACCTCTCCCGGGGGCCGGACACGCTCGGGCTCTTCTTCGGGGAGGGGCGGGTCGAGGGACAGGTGACCGGCCGGTTCCGCGGGCTCAACCACGCGCGGCTCCGAAGCGACGACGTCTACGTGCCCGACTTCCACGGCGTGATCGAGACCGACGACGGCGCGCTCCTGGCCTTCCACCTCCAGGGACTCGCCCGCAAGAGCAAATTCGGGCGGGAGGTGACCGGAACAATCGTCCACAACACAGGCTCCGAGCGCTACGCGCGGCTGAACGACGCGGTCTGCGTCTTCGCGGGCGAGGCTCGCCGCGACGACATCCGGCTCGAGGTCCGAGAGCTAGTCTGGGAGCAGTTGGACAGGTGAGCGTTACGATTTGACTGTGAAGGTCGAGACCACCCCGTTCGCAACCATCGAGGCCGCCCTCGAGGACATCCGCGAGGGGAAGTTCGTCGTGGTCGTGGATGCGGCCGACCGCGAGAACGAGGGCGACCTCACGATCGCGGCCCAATTCGCCACACCGGACGCGATCAACTTCATGGCGACGCACGGGCGTGGGCTCGTCTGCCTGTGCCTCACGGAGGAGCGGTGCGAGGAGCTCGACCTCCGGCAGATGACGGACCGGAACGAGACGCCGTTCGGCACCGCGTTCACGATCTCCATCGAGGCGCGCGAGGGCGTCACCACGGGGATCTCGGCGCCCGATCGCGCCCGCACGATCCAGGTCGCCATCGACTCGAGCAAGGGGCCCGCCGACCTCGTCCAGCCCGGACACATCTTCCCGTTGCGCGCGCGGCGCGGAGGAGTCCTCCAGCGCGCCGGCCAGACAGAGGCCGCCGTCGACCTCGCCCGCCTTGCCGGCCTCAACCCGGCTGGAGTGGTCTGCGAGATCATGCGCGAGGACGGGACGATGGCCCGCGTCCCGGACCTGATCCCCTACTGCGAGCAGCACGAGATCAAGATGATCACGGTCGAGGACCTGATCGAGTACCGCCGCCAGACGGAGAAGCTCGTCGAGCGGATGACTTCGGTGCGGCTCCCGACGGCGTACGGTGATTTCACCGCCGTCGCCTTCCGCGAGACCCTCACCGGCAAGCACCACGTGGCCCTCGTCAAGGGCGACGTCGAAGGCGAGGAGGACGTGCTCGTCCGCGTTCACTCCGAGTGCCTGACCGGCGACGTCTTCCATTCGCTCCGCTGCGACTGCGGCGACCAGCTCGAGCTCGCGCTCGAGCGCATCTCCGCCGAGCCGCGCGGTGTCCTCCTCTACATGGCGCAGGAGGGGAGGGGGATCGGCCTCCTCAACAAGCTGAAGGCGTACGAGCTGCAGGAGGCAGGGCTCGACACCGTCGAGGCCAACCTCGAGCTCGGCTTCGCCGCAGACCTGCGGGAATACGGCATCGGCAGCCAGATCCTTGCCGACCTGGGCCTGACGACCATCCGCATCCTCACGAACAATCCGAAGAAGATGACGGGGATCGAGGGCTTTGGCCTCACCGTGGTCGAGCAGGTGCCGATCGAGGTCTCCCCCAACGCCGAGAACCGCCGCTACCTGAAGACGAAGCGCGAGAAGCTCGGCCATCAGCTCCACCACCAGGACCTGCGCTTCGAGGAGTCCGATGGCTGAGAGCCCTTTCGACATGGCCTCGAACGTCGATCATGCGCCGGGCGAGCTCCGCATCCCGGAAGGGGTGGGAGTCGTGACCGGCTCGCCAAACGGTGCGCGCCGCGGGATCGGCGTCGTCGTCAGCCGTTTCAACGGCGACATCACGACGCGCCTTCTCGAGGGCGCGCTGCAGACGCTCACCGAGGCGGGCGTGCTGCGCGAGCGGATCGACGTCATGCCCGTGCCCGGCGCCTTCGAGCTTCCGCTCGGCGCTATGGCGCTCGCGAAGACCCGACGCTACGCCTGCATCGTCGCCCTCGGCTGCGTCATCCGCGGCGACACGCCGCACTTCGAGTACGTGGCGGGCGAGGCGGCGAGCGGTCTCCAGCTCGCCGGGCTCGAGACGGGAGTGCCGGTTTCCTTCGGCGTCCTCACATGCGACAGCCGCAGACAGGCGGAGGAGCGCGCGGGCGGGCCGCAGGGGAACAAGGGCTCCGAGGCGGCGCTCTCGGCACTCGAGATGGCCGACCTGCTTACGCGCCTGCGGCCGGCGGCCACTCCATAAGCGCTGGCTATACTGGCCGTCCGATGTCGAAGATCTGCGCAGTCTGCGGGAAAGGTCCCGCGTTCGGAAACAACAGAAGCCACTCGATGGTGGCCACGAAGCGGCGGTTCAACCCGAACCTCCAGCGCGTCCGCATTCTCGTGAACGGGGTTCCGCGCCGGACCTACGTCTGCGCCCGGTGTCTCAAGGCGGGCAAAGTCCAGAAGGCCCTTTAGGTCTCGCGAGCGCGGCGTTGGCCGCTCTCGAGGCGAGCAGGGCCCGCATCGACGACCTGAACGTCTACCCGGTCCCGGACGGGGACACGGGCACGAACATGACCGAGACCGTGCGCGCCGTCGTCACGGCGCTCGAACGCGATGCGGATGCCGACATCGTGCGCGCCGCGCTCATGGGTGCGCGAGGGAACTCGGGGGTCATCCTCTCCCAGCTCGTCCGTGGCGCGGTCGAGGCACTAGGGGATGAAGGCGCGATCGACGCCGCGGCGGTCGCACGGGCGCTTCGGGGAGCGAGCGACGGGGGCTATGCAGCCGTCCGCAATCCCCAGGAGGGGACGATGCTGACGGTTGCTCGCGAGCTCGCGGAGAAGGCGGAGGCCTTCGTGGCCTCCGATCCTCCGGTGGCGGAGGCCCTCGGCGAGCTCGTGGCGCACGGCGAGCGGGCCCTCGCCGCGACCCCCGATCAGCTGGACATTCTCAGGCAGGCCGGGGTGGTCGATGCGGGCGGAGCCGGTGTGCTGGAGGTCCTGCGCGGGATTGCGGCGCACGTCCGCGGCGAGCCGCTCCCCGAGCTCGAGGCAGTTTCAGGCGGAATCCCGCTCGAGGCCGTGCATCAGGAGCTCTCTCGCTACCGTTACTGCACGTCCTTCTTCGTCGAGGGCGAGACGGTCGATCCCGAGGAGCTCGAGCGCGAGCTGACGAAGCTCGGCGACTCGCTCCTCGTCGTCGGCGGCCCGGGCGCGGTCAAGGTGCATGTCCACACCGACGAGCCCGGCGCCGCCCTCGCGCTCGCGACCGAGCGCGGGGTGATCGAGGAGGTCGACATCAAGAACATGCACGTCCAGACCGTGGACCGCACCGAGCGGCTCGAGCGAGAGGCCGGCGTCACGGGCGCGGTCGCCGTCGTGCTCGGCGCCGGCAACCGCAGGCTCTTCGAGAGCCTGGGCGCGTCCACTGTCGAGGGCGGCGAGACGATGAATCCCTCGACGGCCGACCTGCTCGCAGCGGTCGAGGCCCTACCCGAGCAGGGCGTTGTCCTCCTGCCGAACTCCAAGAACGTCGTCCTCGCGGCCGAGCAGGCGGCGGAGCAGAGCGGGAAAGACGTGCGCGTGATCCCGACGCGGAACCTCCAGGCCGGGCTCGGCGCCCTGGTCGCCTTCGACGCCGGGCGGGCGCTCGAGGAGAACGTCGCGGAGATGGAGGAGGCCGCCGCCGTGGTGCGCGCCGGCTCTGTCGCGCGCGCCTCGCGCTCCGCCAAGTTCGGCGACGTGGACGTGGCCGAAGGAGAGTTCTTGGGGCTCGTGGACGGCGAGCCGGTCGCCTCGGGCGAGATCCTCGAACCCGTGGCGACCGACGTAGTCGCCCGCCTGGTCGGCGACGGTGCAGACGTCCTCACCGTGCTGGTCGGCGACGGCGCGGGCGTGTCCGACGAGGTCGTCGACGCGATCCGCGCCGCCCACCCCCGCCTCGAGGTCGAGGTGCACGAAGGCGGCCAGCCGCATTACCCCCTTCTTTTCGCGGTCGAATAATCCGATACTTGGTGGGAAGATGGCGGGCGAGCCCATCGACGTCGTCCTCGTCGAGGACAACGACACCTTTCGTCAGGCGCTCGAGCTCATGCTCGGCCTGACGCCGGATGTGCGTGTGGTCGCCGCGGTGCCCGACGGCGAGTCGGCGCTCAGCGTCTGCCCGGACCTCCAGCCGGACGTCGTCCTCGTCGACTACCGGCTGCCGGGGCTCGACGGCGTGGAGACGACTACGGCGCTCCGTGCCGCACTGCCCGAGACAGCTGTGGTCGTCCTCACCGCGGCTGCCGAGCACGAGGAGATTCAGGCGCTCTACGACGCGGGGGCCGTGGCCTGCCTGACGAAGGACCGCGGGGTGGAGGACATCGTCGGGGCGATCCGGGAGGCGGCAGGGCGTGGCGCGCCTATCGGCTGACTCGACGGCGATCGTCCTCGACTCGACGTCCGACCTGCCGGAGGGCCACGGTGGCCCGAGCTGGCGTGTCGTCCCGCTCTACGTGCGCTTCGGCGATGGAGAGGCCAGGCGCGAGTACGTCGACATCTCGACCGCCGAGTTCTACCGCCTCCTGCGGGAAAGCGATCAGCCGCCCAAGAGCGCGCAGCCGTCGCCGGCCGACTTCGCCGCAGTCTTCGAAGAGCTCTCCGGCTACGAGCGGATCCTCTGCGTCGTTCTCTCCGAGAGGCTCTCCGGGACGTTCGCGAGCGCCGAGCTGGCGGCGAAGGACTTCGGCGGCAAGGTGCGCGTCATCGACTCGCGGGTCACCTCCGGCGGCACGGTCATCCTCGCCGACGCGATCCAGCGCCGACTCGACCGCGGCACCGACGACGAGGAGATCGACGCGCTCGTCGAGAGCTTTCGCCGCGAACGCGGTCTCCTCTTCACCGTGGACACCCTCGAGTACCTCGTCCGCGGCGGACGGGTCGGCAAGGCGGCCGGCCTGGCCGGGCAGCTCCTCTCCGTCAAGCCGATCCTCGCGTTCGACGACGGCGAGGTCGCTCCGCTCAAGCGCGTACGAGGCCGCTCGAAGGCGCTGGGCGAGCTGGAGAAGATCTTCCGCGACTCGACCGAGGGCCAGGACGACCCGAACCTCCATGTTGGCGTCGGCCACGCCGAGGCCGAGAAGGACTGCGACGAGCTCGTCCGCAGGTTGCAGGGTGCGCGGCCGAACGCGTCGCTCGACATCGTCACGACGCTCGGCCCCGTGATCGGCACGCACGGCGGCCCGGGCACGCTTGGTCTTTTTTGGTTCTGGGACCCGCTAGCGCGCTCTCGGCCGCGCTAGACTCGGCGCGTGGCCGCGGTCGACGCACTCAAGGAAGTGCCGCTGCTCAGCTGTCTCAGTCAGCGCGAGCTAAAGCGCGTGGCCCGCAACGTTCGCGAGCAGAGCTTCGCGCCGGGGACGACGGTGATACGACAGGGCAAGATGAGTGGGGTCGGATTCTTCATCGTCGTCGAAGGAGAAGCCGAAGTGAGCGCGGGCGGAGCCGGACTCGGCAGGCTGCATCCGGGCGATCATTTCGGTGAACTCGCGCTCATCGGCAAGCGCGAACGCACGGCCACCGTTACCGCAGTCACTCCGCTCACCTGTCTCTTCATGGCGACCTGGGACCTGGAAGAGCTCGTCAAGTCGAGCCCGGAGACGGCATGGAAGCTCCTCCGCCATGTCGTCGCTCTGCTCGCCGCCGAGCGAGAGCGCGCCAGCCAGGTCGCATCCGCCCCGCCTGGCTAGACGTCCCTCGTGAAGCAGGTCGCGCACTGGGACGACGTCGAGCCGTACCGCCGCGAGACCGGGCACCTCGCAGGCGACTGGGGCGACCTCGGCCGCGCCGCCGGCTGCGTCTCCGTCGGCCTCAAGCGCATTCGGGTCGACCCCGGCAAGTGGTCGACCCCTGCGCACGCCGAGGGCGCAGAGGAGGAGATCTTCTTCGTCCTCGGCGGCTCCGGGCTCTCGTGGCAGGACGGCGAGGCCTTCGAGGTCGGGAAGGGCGACGTGCTCGTCCACCTGCCTGAGAAGCACGCGCACACGCTGCGTGCGGGGGCCGAGGGGCTCGACGTGCTTGCCTATGGGCAGCGCAAGACACAGGGAAACACCGTGCTGCCGCGCGCGGAAGTCGCCTGGATGCACCCGAGCTGGGTCGACGTCGGCGGCCCGCATCCCTGGGAACGCGAGGCTGCGATCGGCGAGCCCGAGGTCGGCGAGGTCTCGCCGCGTCCCGGCCGGATTGCCAACATCGACCAGGGCATCCGGTGGGAGCTCGATACGGGCGCGGTCGACCTGAACCTCGGCGATGTGGTCGGGTCGGTCGAGACCGGCCTCAGTCACATGACCATCCCGCCGGGCGCCGAGGGCTATCCGCCTCACTGCCATGGCGCGGAGGAAGAGCTCTTCGTCGTCCTCGAGGGCTCGGGAACGGTCACGCTCGGGGACGAAAGCGCCCAGGTCCGCCGAGGAAGCGTCGTCTCGCGGCCCGCCGGCACCCGCGTCGCGCATTCGTTTCTCGCCGGGGACGACGGCCTCGTCTACCTCGCCTACGGGACGCGGGAGCCGAACGACGTCGTCTACTACCCGCGCACGGACGAGATCAGGTTCCGCGGGGTCGGCGTGACGCTCCCCGCCGACAGGCGTTGACGTCCGGACCGGAGCCTATGCTCATGAGGTCCTGGCCCTCTTCGTGAGCACGCGCCCTGCGCTGGCCGGCTTTGCTGGCATGGACCAAGGCGCGCTGACGCCGAGGAGGGTGGACGTCGAGGAGCGGCGCGTGGAGTCCCTGTCGGGCGTGGGCCCGAAGATCGCCGAGCGCCTGGCCTCGCTGGGAATCGAGACCGTGCGCGACCTCGTGGAGCACATCCCGCGCGCCTACCTGGACTGGGACGAGGCGGCGAGCTTCGGCGACCTCGCGCTCGGGCAGGAGGCGACGGTGCGCTGCAAGCTCGCGCGCATCCGCGTCCGGCCGACGCGGCGGCGGAATCTCAAGGTCGTCGAGGGCGTCGTCGTCGACGCGGCCGGCGTCGAGGAGAAGGTCGTGTGGTTCAACCAGGCGCACCTGGCGAAGCTCGCACCCGGCACCGAGCTGCTCCTCCACGGGACGCGCGACCTGAAGGGCTTCAAGGTGGCGCGTCACGAGCTCGGCGGCGCCGGCGTGCACACGCTCGGCCTCGTGCCCGAGTATCCCGCGACCGAGGCTCTGCCCTCCTACCGCATCCGCGCGCTGGTCGAGGCCGCGCTCTCCCTCGCGCGCCGCATGCCGGACGCGCTTCCGGCAGAGCTTCGCGCCCGCGAGCGTCTGCCGCTTCGAGCCGATGCCATCGCCGCCGTGCACCGCCCCGAGAGCCTGGAAGACGCCGAGGCCGCCCGCGCCCGCCTCGGCCTCGAGGAGCTCCTCCTGCTCCAGCTCGGCTTCGTCCGCCGTCGCGAGGCACTCGCCCAGGAGGCACGCGCGACAGCACTCGGCGAGCCGGGGGAGCTCCTCGACCGCTATCGGCGCGCGCTTCCGTTCATGCTCACGCCCGACCAGGAGGAGGCGATCGCCCAGATCGACGCCGATCTGCGCGGCGACCGGCCCATGCAGCGGCTTCTCCAGGGCGACGTCGGGTCGGGGAAGACCGTCGTCGCCCTCTACGCGCTTCTACGCGCGGTCGAGCGCGACAAGCAGGGCGCGCTCATGGCTCCGACCGAGACCCTCGCCGAACAGCACTTCCTCACCCTGGAGCCGATCTGCGCCGACCTCGGAGTCCGCGTCTCGCTGCAGACGGGCTCCGTGAAACACGAGCTCGAAGGCGCGCAGATCCTCGTGGGGACGCATGCCCTCATCCAGGAAGGCGTCGCACTGGACGACGTGGCAGTCGCCGTGATCGACGAGCAGCACCGCTTCGGGGTCGAGCAGCGCCGCGCGCTCGCGGAAGGCCGCTCCGCGCACGTCCTCCACATGACGGCGACGCCGATCCCGCGAACGCTCGCGCAGACGGTCTATGGCGACCTCGACGTGACGGAGATCGCGCGGCCGCCACGCGGCAGGCAGCCGGTCATCACGAGCTGGGTGTCGCACGAGCGCAGCGCCGAGGCCTACAAGCGCCTCTGTCGCCATCTGGACGAGGGGCGCCAGGCCTACGTCGTCTGCCCGCTCGTCTCGGAGTCGGAGACGATCGAGGCGCGCGCAGCCGAGCAGGAGGCCGAGCGTCTGCGAAGAGCGGAGCTCCGTGGCTACCGCGTCGGCTCGCTCCACGGACGGCTGCGGCCCGCGGACCGGCGCGCGCTGATGGACGAGTTCAAGCGCGGCGAGCTCGACGTCCTCGTGGCGACCACGGTGATCGAGGTGGGCGTCGACGTCCCGAACGCGACGATCATGATCGTCCAGGAGGCCGATCGCTTCGGCCTCGCGCAGCTCCACCAGCTCCGCGGACGCGTCGGCCGGGGCGCGGAGCAGTCGTACTGCCTCCTCGTCTCTCGTCCGAAGGAGGAGCTGACCGAGGATGCGCAGCAGCGCCTGCAGGCCCTCGTGGACACGAACGACGGGTTCGCGCTCGCCGAGGTCGACCTCGAGCTCAGGGGCGAGGGGCAGCTCCTCGGCACGCGCCAGTCGGGCCTCAGCGACCTGAAGTTCGTCCGCCTCTCCCGCGACCGGAAGCTGATCGTCCAGGCAAGGGAATGGGCCGAGCGCCTCGCAGGGGACGACGGAGAGACGCTCGCCCCGCTCCTCGAGGAGGCCCAGCGCATTGAGGATCATCGCGGGTTCGCGTAAGGGCGCACGGATATTCGCGCCCAAGGGCCTCGAGGTGAGGCCCACCGGCGACCGCGTCCGCGAGGCCATGTTCAACCTCATCGGGCCGGTCGACGGGGCCGACGTGCTCGATCTCTTCGCCGGCACAGGGGCACTCGGGCTCGAAGCGCTCTCGCGCGGGGCCGCGAGCGCGGTGTTCGTGGACTCCGATCGGGTCGCCGCAGAGACGGTCATCCGCAACCTGGAGAAGCTCGGCCTCGAGGGCGCGCGTGTGTACCGCGAGGACGTGGGTCGCCGGCTGTCGACCGATGCCGCTTCGGGCAGGCGTTACGATCTCGTGCTGGTCGACCCGCCCTACCGCATGCTCTCGAAGTTCCTACCCGTGCTTGCGACCCATCTGCCCTCCGTCCTCGCCCCCGACGGCCTCGTCGTCGTCGAGTCCGAGGCGAAGGAGGAGCCCGACCTTCCGCTGCCGTTGCGGACGAGTCGCCGCTACGGCTCGACTCGCGTCAGCCTCTTCGAGGGGACGAAGTGAGCGACTCGTCGCCCGTCACCGCCATCTGCCCGGGAAGCTACGACCCGGTCACGAACGGCCACCTCGACATCATCACGCGCGCCGCGGGGATCTTCGAGCGGGTGGTCGTGGGCGTCGTCCGCGACCCGCAGCACAAGAAGGCCATGTTCTCGGTCGAGGAGCGCGTGCAGTTCCTGCGCGACGCGCTTGCGGACTACGACAACATCGAGGTCGAGGTCTTCGCCGAGCTCGTCGTCGAATTCGCGCGTGCATGGGGCGCAAAGACGATGGTCAAAGGCCTACGCGCGATCTCCGACTTCGAGTGGGAGTTCCAGATGCACCATCTGAACCGGAACCTGGCGCCCGAGGTCGAGACCATGTACCTGATGTCGAGCCCGCAGTACAGCTTCCTCTCATCGAGCGGTGTCAAAGAGGTCGCCTCCTTCGGCGGCGACGTTCGCGATCTCGTGCCGGAGCCAGTCGCCAAGCGGTTTCGCGAGATGTTCCCGCGGCCGAAAGGTGGCGCGCCCGTCTCGCCGCAAGAGTAGACTCCGGGGACAACATGGACGTACTCGTTCTCATCGACAAGCTCGACGACCTCGTTCACAACGCCAAGGCCGTCCCGCTCACCGACCAGGTACGCATCGACCGCGAGGAGATCTACGACATCCTCGACCAGATGCGCGCGACGATTCCGGAGGAGATCAAGCAGGCCCGCTGGATCGTCAAGGAGCGCCAGGAGATGCTCGCGGAGGCCAAGCGCGA
>Ga0111539_10001951_pt1 | contig 27519 bp, 18 predicted proteins | sample RhiMethybrSRZTD1_FD_79667 | JGI IMG/M metagenome (GOLD analysis project Ga0111539, IMG submission 79667) | Populus rhizosphere microbial communities from Tennessee, USA - Rhizosphere MetaG P. TD hybrid SRZTD1 (version 2) (version 2) | ecosystem: Host-associated > Plants > Roots > Rhizosphere >...
CGCAACTGGTACATGCGGCTGGGCGGCCGCGCGATGACCGCTTCATCGCGCAGGTAGCGACGGATGTCTTCCGAGAGGTCGGAGGCGGACTGATAGCGCTGCGTGCGGTCCTTCTCCAGGGCCTTGCCGACGATGGTTTCGATGTCGCCGCGGAAGGTGCGATTGATGGCGCTGAGGCGCGTGGGCTCTTCATCGCGGATGACGCGCACGGCTTCGTGCATGAGCCGCCGCTGCAGGTCGTAGGGCAGGCGGCCGGAGAGCAGTTCGTACGCGAGCACGCCGAGGGCGTAGACATCGCTGCGCGTATCGATGGCCTCGACATCGCCCGCGGCCTGCTCCGGGCTCATGTATGGCAGCGTGCCCACGAGTTGCCCCACGTCGGTCTGCAGCGTGGTCAACTGCACATCGGAGTCGGTGACGCGGGCGACGCCGAAATCGAGGATCTTGGGCTGGCCGGCGGCGTTGACGAGGATGTTGCCTGGCTTGAGATCGCGATGGATCACGCCCTTCTGGTGCGCGTGCTGCACGGCGTCGCCGATGGCGGCGATCAGGGCCAGGCGCTGGCGTGCGTCGAGGTTGTGCGCGCTCGCGTACTCGTTCAGCGGCACGCCGCTGACCAGTTCCATGGCGAAGAACGGCTGCGGGCGCGAGCCGGCGGCGCCGGATTCGAACGTGCCGGCCTCAAAGATCTGCGCGATGCCCGGATGCTGCAGGCGGCCGAGGATCTGGGCCTCGTGCTCAAAGCGCCGCAGCATGCCGCTGGAGGCGATGCCAGCGTGAATGATCTTGAGCGCGACGGTGCGGCGCGGATTCTCCTGCTGGGCCTCGAACACCGTGCCCATGCCGCCCTCGCCGATCATGCGGATGATCTGATAGCGGCCGATGCTGCGCGGTATGGCGCGCTCGCCCGCGCCGGCCACAGCGCCGAGACCGACAGCGCCCGGCGGCGTCTGCACCAACGGCTGCTCGAGGGCCTGGCCGGTGCGCTCGTGATGTTCGAGCAACGAGCGCACCTCGGCGAGCATCTCGGCATCGTCGCCGCAAGCCTGTTGAAGGTACGCCTCGCGCTGCCCGGCAGGCAGGTTGCGCGCCGAATCGAAGATCTCCGAGATGCGCTGGTGGCGCGAAACGTCCAAGATTCACCTGTCCTTGAATCGCACGTTGTGTGTGCGTACGGGCGATTCTCGCGTGGGAGAGCGGCGATCACAAGACTGCTGCGACGCAGGCGCGGAATCCGCGCCCAATGCGCAGCGTGCCCGCACCTTCGTCAACGAACATCCAATAGCCCGCTCCCATGAAAAAACCCCTGCAATCGCAGGGGTTTGAAAGTTCGTGACAAACTCGTTGACGGCCTTGATTTCGACATTCAGTTCCTTGCGCTCGCCTCCACCTGGCGCATCAGAGCCTCGACCTGCTCACGCAAATCGGCGTGGGTCTGCTGCAGATCCTCGATCTCCTTCTGCTGCTCCTTGATCGCCTCCACGGTCAGCGCCGTGATGCGGTCATACGCGAGACCCTTGGCCCACTTGCCATCCTCTTCCCAGGAGACAATCTCCGGGACGACCTTCCCGACTTCCTCGGCGACGAAACCGATGTCGTGCTTGCCACCGTGCTCGGGCTTCCAGTCGAACGACACGCCGCGTAGTTGCATCACCTTGTCGAGCGCGCCTTCGATCGGCTTGACGTTCTCCTTCCAGCGGGCCGACGAGTACGTCACCCACTGGTTGGCCCGGGCCCGGCCGTCAGTGCTGGCGATGTTCGGCAGTTCGAGCCGGAACGCCGGATTGCTGACGCCGAAGCCGACCCAGTTGTTAGGGGCGATGGTCATGGCGACGTCTTCGCCCGTGCCCGGGTGATAGAGGTACAGGGAGCCGGGCTGGATGCCGAACGGTATCTGCGGACCCGCAACGCCAAGTTCCCAGGTTGTGGCGCTGCTGGTGTTGACGAACTCCACGGCCGCAGAGACAGGGTGACTGTTCTCGAAGCGCGCGGTCCAGAGAAAGTCGTCCACCACGTGAAGCCGCCACGCGGGTGAGGTGGTGCCGATTCCGACCCCGCCGTTCTTGACGACCATCTGAGCCTGGCCGCCCACGACAAAGTCAAGTCGCGGGGTGCTGCTGATGGAGTCGTTGTAGATTCCGGCGACCTGGTCCGTGCCGCCGTTCATGTGCAAGTCGCCGTTGACGCTGTCAACGCGCACGTACGAGCCATTGCCGGAGCGGATGTCGAGCGGTCCCTGCGGGTCGGTGGTCCCGATGCCGACTTCTCCGTCGTTGTCCACGTACAAGGCGTTGGTCGGGCTGCCGTCGGCCGCGCTGAGGGAGTAACCAGTGAGGCCCGGCACCTTGAGGGCATAAGGCGTGGCGGTCAGGGCCTTGCGCGGCGTCAGAATGATGTAGTTGCCAGCGCCCGCCGGTGCGCGCACCGCGATCTCCAGGTAGCGGCCCTGATCGGTGAAGGCATTCGCGCCGAAGTCCAGCGGAACCATGAAGGTTCCGTCTGCCGCCAGGGTGGCGTTGGTGGATTCCACAGTCTGACCAACCTGAGCGCCGCCCACGGCGGCGCTGAAGAGGCGGAACTGGAAGTCGGCGGTTGCGTACGCCACCGGTCCGGAAAGCCGACCCTGGTACGTGAAGCCCGTGCCCACCTGCCCAAAGGTTGGCAGCGCCATCGTCGCGACACACACCACCGCCGCGGACATCGTTCGGAAGCACCGTCTCATTGCGTTCTCCTTCTAACAGACTCGAGTGAAATTGAAACTGAGTTGCACAATCACAAACACGACACACACGGCACGCGCGGACCTACCGCTCTGAGGCAAAGGCACCTCCTTCCGTTGTCGACATCGATCACTTGCGCGCTGCTTCGAGCCGCGCCTTGGTCGCCAGCAAACCCTTCAGCTGTGCAATCTGCTCGACCAGTTCGGCATTTGCCGTCCGCAACGCTTCGATCTTCTGTTGCTGGGCTTTGATGGCCTCGACGGCCAGCGCCGTGACGCGGTCATACGCCAAGCCCTGGGCATGCTCGCCGTCGTCCTCCCAGGTGACCAGTTCCGGCACGACCTTGCCGACTTCCTCGGCGACGAACCCGATGTCGTGCGCGCCGCCGTGCTCGGGCTTCCAGTCGAAGGACACGCCGCGCATGTGCATGACCTTGTCGAGGGCATCGTCAAGGGGCTGCACGTTCTGTTTCCAACGACCAGACGAGAATGTGACCCATTGGTTGGAGCGTGCGCGACCGTCTCCGTTGGCGATGTTGGGCAGGTCGAGCCGGAAAGCCGGGACTCTGCTCAGGCCCACCCAGTTGTTCGGGGCGAAGTACACCGTGGCGCCAGAAGCAGGACGCATGATGTACAGGGCGCCGGCGTTCGTTCCCTGCGCGCTGCCCATCACGCCAAAGGTCCATGTCGCAAAGTTGGCCGTACGGTTCACGAAGTCAACGGCCGTGTACGTGTTCGCGGTGCTCTCGAACCGGGCTGTCCAGAGGTTGTTGTCCACGACATGCAGGCGCCGCAGTGGGTTGACCGTGCCGATGCCAACGGCGCTGCCGTTGATCGCGACCTGAGGCCAGTTCGCGACGATGAGATCGGTCCGCGCCCCAACGCCAGAGGAGTCGTTGATGATCCGCGCGATGTTGGAGTCGGGGTACATGTGCACGTCGCCGTTCGTGCTGTCGACGCGGAACCACGAGTTGTCCGCGGATACAACCATGAACCTGTCAGTCGGATTGGAGCCCACTCCGATGCCGACGGACCCGATGTTGTCGATGACCAGGGCGTTGACAGGATCTCCGTCGGCGGCATCGAGTGAATGGCTGTCCATTCCCACGATCTTGTGCGCGTACGGCACCGGCGTGATCTTCTGGCGTGGCGTCAAGACGGTGTACTCGCCCGAGCCCGCGGGGTAGCGCATCCAGATCTCCAGCCAGCGTCCCTCGCCGGTGAACGGGAAGGACCCGTAGTTCAGCGAGACCGTGAATTCCCCGTTGACGATGGACACATTGGGCCGAAACTGCGAGCCCGAAACGATGTTGCCGCCCGTGGGCGTGCCGAACAGCATGAAATCGAAGTCGGCGGTCCCGTTGAGGGGTGCTCCAGACTGTAGAAGCATGCCCTGGTAGGTGAAGGCCGTGCTCTGCGCCACTGCGGCTGGAGCAGCCGCCATCGCGGCCAGGCAGGCGAACACTGCAGCAAGTTGTCGGGCAGGTGATCTCATCGGGGGGTTCTCTGTGGAATGGGTTTCCAACCGCCGGCGGCGGCAGGGCACTGCATGGATGTCCTGTACTCATCGCGACGGCGGACCCGCGGCTTTCACGCGCCACGGCTAAAATGGCCCCGTTGTGCGAGGAATCGCCCGGAGCAACCGAGCGTGAATGATGCTGATGCGCGAATTCGTGCGGCGGTTTCCGGTGATGCCAGCGCCATGGCCGAGCTGCTCGGCGAGCACGGCCCGGACGTGGAGCGAACGCTGTCGATCGGGCGCGAATGGCGCTCGGTGCTCGAGCCTTCCGACGTGATGCAGGTGACCTACCTCGAGGCGTTTCTCGAGATCAGAAAATACGACCCGGAACGCTCGCAGCCGTTCCGCGCCTGGCTGCAGCGCATTGCGGAGAACAACCTGCGCGATGCGCTGCGCGGCTTGAAGAGGCAGAAGCGGCCGCAGCCTGCCAATCGCGTCGCGGTCCCGGCCGCCGGCGCCGATTCGACCTTCGACCTCTATTCGCAACTGGGCGTGACGACCACCACGCCCAGCCGCTATGCCACGCGGCAGGAGCGATTGACGTGCCTGAACGCGGCGCTGGAAGCCCTGCCGGACGACTACGGGCAGGTGGTTCGCCTTTATGATCTGCAGGGTCTGCCGATCGCCGAGGTCGCCCAGCAGATGAACCGCTCGAGCGGCGCGGTGCACATGCTTCGGGCCCGGGCGCATGACCGGCTGCGGCAACTGTTAAGCGCCGACTCGGGCATGTTCGGCATGTCCGTGTGAATTCCGATGGCCGTTTGTCGCGTACACAAGCGGCTCCCCACGAGAACAGGTGACCATGTCGAATGACGCCTCCAGCGGGTCGACGCATGATGCGCAGTCGTCCGCTGCCGGCGCGCCGGCGATGGGCGGCGGCGGCATGCGATCATCCCACATTCACCTGGCGCGAGTGCAGATCGAAGCCGCTCGCTTGCGGCATGAGCGCCTGATTGCATCGGGCCAGCTGGCGGCGCCGTTCATCGATGGCAGTCCTCCGACGATGACGCTGCCGGGCTACACGCTCCTGCGGGAACTGCATCGCGGCGGGCAGGGAGTCGTCTATCTCGCGACGCAGAAATCGACGGACCGCCAGGTTGCGATCAAGCTGCTCAATCGGCAGATGCCGACGGGCGCCGGCCCGGGCGGCTTGGCGCGGTTCGAGCGCGAGATTGAGATCCTCAGCCGCCTCAATCACCCGAACATCGTCACGGTTCACGATTGCGGCCGCGACCATGGCCATGTCTTCCTGGTCATGGACTATGTCATCGGCCGCCCGGTCGATGAATGGGTTCGACTCGATCAAACACCGCTGGCACAGACGCTGGAGGTGTTCGCCAAGATCTGCGATGGCGTCAACGCGGCCCATCTGCGCGGCGTGATCCACCGCGACCTGAAGCCCGGCAATATCCTCGTCGACGAGAGCGGCGAGCCGCATGTGCTGGACTTCGGCCTCGCCAAACTTGTCGAGGATCCGGCCGATGCGCTCTTCGCTCAGCCGATGACGATCACAGGCCAGTTCGTTGGATCGCTGCCGTGGGCCAGCCCCGAGCAGGCCGAGGGACGCCCCGATGCGCTCGACATCCGCACCGATGTCTATTCGCTGGGCGTGATCCTCTATCAGGTCCTGATGGGACAATTCCCCTATCCGGTCACCGGCCCGCAGCGCGAAGTCGTTCGTCACATTGTCGATACCAGTCCGGCCCGGCCGTCGTCGGTCGGCCGGGCAGTCGATCGCGAACTCGAGACGATTCTGCTGAAGTGCTTGGCGAAGGAACCGGAGCGGCGCTATCAGAGCGCGGGCGACCTGGCCCGTGATCTTCGCCGCTACCTCGCCGGCGACGCGATCGAGGCGCGGCGCGATTCGCTCGTCTACGTCATGGGCAAGCAGCTGCAGCGCTATCGCGTCGCGGCCGGGGCGGCGGCGGCCATGCTGCTGGTGGTCCTCGCGGCGCTGATCGTCTCGATCGCCTTCTGGAAACAGGCCGAGCGGCAGCGAACCATCGCGCAGAGCAACGCGACGACGGCCCAGCAGGCCGCCGGCATCGCCGAGCGCGAGGCGGCCCAGGCCCGCGCGGTCAACGACTTCATGCGCGAGGTCCTGACCAGCGTCGAGCCGGAGAATATGGGAGCAGACGTGCGATTGATCCAGGTGCTGGCCAGCGCCTCGGCGACGGCTTCGCAGCGCTTCCAGGGCCATCCGCAGCAGGAAGCCCAGGTTCGCGACCTGCTCGGTCATGTCTACAACAACCTTTCGCTGTGGAATGAAGCGAGGGCGGAGTTCAGCCGCTCGTTCGAACTCTGGCGCGACGATGCAGGCCCCGATGATTCGCGCACGCTTGCCTCCCAGGCATGGCACGCGGGCGTCCTGCTCAACCTGGAGCAAACGGCCGCGGCCGAGCGGGCGCTCGACGATCTCGTGCCCAGGCTCGAGCGCGTCTTTGGACCGGATGATCCTCGCACGCTGTCGGTCCGTCGCGACGTGGCCTTCGTACATCTGTTCCGCGATCGAGTGGATGAGGCGGAGCGGCTCCTGCTAGAGTTGCGCTCGCATCCCGCCATCGCCAACGATGATCAGATGGAGATCCGGATCCTGGCCGGGCTGATCATGGTGGAGAAGCGTCGGTGGGCCACCGCCGACTCCGAGCGCCTCAATGAGATCATGGCCGGAGCACTCGCGCTGGCGCAGGAGCGCGTCGAGCGCTCAACGCGGCTCCACGGGGCTGAATCCGCGGACACGCTCGAGGCCGTGGCCCAAGTGGCGGATTTTCAGTGCGGGCTCGGACAGTATCAGGCGGCTGTCGACACGTGCCGCCGCCTGATGGACAGTCCCTACGACCGGCTGGGAGAGTGCCACAGCGTCCGCATGACCGCCATGCACGTGCTCAGCAATGCCTTGACGGGGCTGGGGCAGGACGCCGAGGCGGCCGACCTGCAGTTGCGCCGCCTGGAATGCGCTCGTGCACAATTCGCGACCGCGAGCCCTCCCGTGTTTCTCGGCGCGCTGTTCGACACGCTGCGCTATCTCGAACGCGGCGGCCGTGCGATCGAAGGCGAAAGGCTCGCACGCGAAATGACGGCTGCACTCGCGAGCATTGGCGGAGGCCACGATGACATGGCCCTCGAATCCGAGCTCTTTCTGGCGCACTTCGTCTCGATGCAGAACCGCCTGGACGAGGCCGAGCCGATGTTCACGGCCCTTCTTGCACGGGAAAAGGATGTTCTGAGCGATCGCGTTCACGCGCGTCTGCACCTCTACCATGCCATCCACCTGGTGCGATGCCGCCGCTTCGAGCAGGCTGAGAACGAACTGAACACCTCGACACAGTTCGTGGACGTCCGCGTCGGCACATGGGACTCGCATCCCGATGACATCGTCCTTGGCTTCATCATGCTCTACGACGCATGGAACAAGCCGGAGCAGCGCCAGGAGTATCAGCGCATCTGCGACGAGATGCGAAGCGCCAGCGCGCAACGGTAGTCGAAGGATCTGGATGATCGACCCGATCGCAGCATGCACGCTGGCGCATGCAAAAACCCCTGCGAAGGCAGGGGTTTGCAAGACAGTGGAGCCGGGGGGATTCGAACCCCCGTGCCGATACAGCCGGCCAGCCGCATCTACGACGCGTAGTCGATCGTTTGATCTCGGCTTCGAAGACGAAGATCGACAATCTTCCTCAAAGCCATGAGCGACTTGGTTTCGCCCTCGCGTCGTCACTCAATCCGCGAGGACTAGCCCGATGTTGTCGATTCCCGTCCTATCGGGCGTCAGCGGGAATCGTGCTACCTAATGATTAGGCAGCGAGAGCATACTGCGTGTTGGCAGTTATGGTTTTGCATGCTTTTTACGTGGGCGTGCATGCTCCACGGCGCGCAGCGTCAGGTCAAACATGTCCGGTCGATGCCAGTCGGCCCCAGGTTGTCAAAGAGCGCCATGATCATAGGCGTCATTGCCAGATCCATCGGCGTTGTCGAGGCGCAGTCGCGCCGGCTCTTGAACATCCAACTCTGGGCTCTGGCTGACGCCGACACGAGGCGTGCTGGCAGTCAGGCAGCGCCGGGCGGATGGTGCAAGGGTCAGGCTTCGAATCGCCGGCCGCGAGGGTGCGAACTACACATTCGCTGGAAGTAGGGGCGAGCGTGTAAACGAGCACAACAGTCACGGCGGGCGATCTCGGCCTTCACTTCCATACACGCAGTCAAGGCGCCGCAGCCGCAAGGATCAGATACCATTTTCCTGAAGATGGCCGAACAACAGCGAAATAGCCGCGATTCGAGCCGTCGCATGCCGTGGCATGCGCTCAGCGTTCGGCTGGCGATCGGGTTGACGGTCATTGGGGCTGCGTTCTGGGTGTACGGGCAGGCTGCCGATTCCGGCAGTGCCGGCACGCTGGGCGAATGGGCTCCGCCCATGATGCGCTTCGGCGTCAGTTTCCTGGGCGGGTTCGTCGTTGGCTGGACGCTGCGCCGATTCCTGAAGTGGACGCTCCTGATTGTCGCGCTGCTGGGCATCGCCATCTTCATTCTCAAGCGCACCGGCATGATCGACCTGCCATGGGATCAGATCGAGGGCCATGTCGAGGAAGGCTCCTCGTGGCTGCAGGCCCAGGCAGGGAATGTCAAGAGTCTCGTGAAGGGCTACCTGCCATCGGGCGTCGCGGCCGTGATCGGCATCGTGCTGGGTCTTCGGCGCTGAGCGCCTGACGTTGTCAGATCGACTTCTGGGACCCGCCCGCGCGCACGGCGAAGTCTGCCACTCCAATGGCTGTTGCCAGCGTTGCCGCAACCCCGCACGAGGCACAGGGTGGGAAGTCTGCCGGTTGAGTCGCGGCAGCGACTGTGATCTCTGCCCGGCTATTCGTACGTTGTTGGTGGAGGCTTGAAGGTTTCGAGCGAGGGATCTACCCATGCTGCGCTCACGTAACGTTGTGGACATTCGACAGTTGCTCTGTGGATTCGCCTGCTGCGGGCTGGGCATGACGGCCGGAGCATTCGGCCAGACGCCCCCGACCGTGTTCCCGCTGCACAGTGTGGTGCGCGACTTCCACAAGACTGATGCCAAGATCGCTGTCGCCGCAGTTGGCGGCAACGGCCATTACGCCGGAAACCTGATGCCGCTGCTTTCTTCGGACCAGCGTCCGATGTTCATTGGCGGCGGGCACAAGGTGCTGGTGCAGTGGCGCGACCAGGACAATCACGCGATTGCCCCGAACATGTACATCAATCCGGATGACGCCGGCGGCTCTGTGCCTGTCGTGGATGCGCCCAGCATCTCCAACAATCCGCAGGTGGACACATACGACCCGTCGATGGGTCCGTACGGGGCAGGCAATATCGGTCCCGCGCCCGAGTTCGTCGCCGGCTCGACAATGCCGTCGATCGCCATGCCCGCGGGCATGGGTCCGTCGGCCGGCGCCGTGGAGTATCGCGGCAACGGCGTGACGACGTTGTCTCAGGACATGCACTGCGACTCGTTCGCCCTGCGCAACCGCCGCACGCTGCGCATCGCCGGCAACATCACGATCGCCTGCGAGGGCGACTTCACCATCGAGAACCACACGCGCGTCGAGATCCTCGATGGCGCCAGCCTGAAGGTCTACGCCCAGGGCCAGATGACGATCGACAACAACGTCGACGTGAACATGAATACATTCGAGTCGGCGCGGCTGTCGCTGTACAACTGCGGACCCACGGCGTTCCGCGTGGCGAACTCGGCCCGCGTCTGCGGGCGGCTGGTCTCGCCCGGCGCAGCTATCGACGTCGGCAACAACTGCGACTTCTACGGCCGATTCATGGGTAAGACCGCCCTGATCAGCAACTCGGGCGGCTTCCATATCGAGTCCGGCATCAGCATCTGCGGCCGCGAGCCCAATGACACCACCGGCGTGTACGGCCTGTTGAGCGCCGGCGGCATTCCTTCGGCTGCCGCGTTTGCCACCTGGTATTCGGACGTCCCGGGCACCAACCTCTCGATGCCGCACACCATGAACCTGACGCGCGATTCGTCGGGCGCCGTCTGGCAGTTCCTGTCCAATGGTTTCCACCCGATCGACGGGTCGCTGTTCGGCAACGAGTCGCAGGGCCACAACAACTACTTCACGTACGTTGCGACCGTGCGCTTCCGCCATCACGCCTGCACGGGCGGGTTCTTCGAGTTCTCCGGCAACGACGACGCGTGGCTGTTCGTGAACAACGAACTGGCTATGGACCGCGGCGGCGTGCTGCCGGGCACCATTCCGCAATACGTCGAGATCGACCGCATGCACCTTGTGGACGGCCAGGTGTACACGCTGAAGTTCTTCCACGCTCAGCGCAACGCCCTGCAGTCGATCTTCCGCCTGCGGACCAACCTCGACCTCATCGATGAGCCGGTTCAGCCGATCATCACGGCGCCTGTCGATTGATGCACGCACCCGGGCGGCGTTACTTGAGCCCGGCCGTGAGCAGCGCGATCTGTCCCTGGCGCGCGTAGTCGATCGCCTGGGACAGCGTGCGCGCGGTTTCCTGATCGGCGTGAAAGCCCATGGAGTTCTCGGCGTTGACGAAGTCGAGCCGGAACTGGGCCCGGCGCTGCAGCTGACGGGCGGCCTGCAATCGCTCGTCGCTGGCGCCGGCGGCCTTGGCTGATTCGATCGCCGCGATCAGTTGCGTCAGGGCGTCGAGGGCGTGAGCCATCATGTCGTGCGTGCGATCCTGGATGGTCTTCGCCCGCGCCAGCAGTTCCTCCTCGCTGTAGCGATGGCAGGTCTGGCAGGCGTTGTTGATGTTGAGCAGCGGGCTGCGCACGTGGTGGTCGCTGATCTTGATCGCGCCCTGCCGCATGTAGGGCATGTGGCAGTCGGCGCACGCCACGCCCGAGCGCGCGTGAATGCCCTGGCTCCAGGTCTCGAACTCCGGATGCTGCGCCTTAAGCACGTTCGCGCCGGTGAGCGCGTGCGTCCAGTCCTTGAAGCCCGCATCGTCGTAGTACTTCTCGATCTGCTGCACCTTCAGGCCGTTGTGCCAGGGATAGGTGAGCAGTTTGCCCTCGCCCTTGAAGTAGTACTCGACGTGGCACTGGCCGCAGACGAATGAGCGCATCTCCTGCCGCGTCGCGAGCGCGTTCGGATCGTATGGCTTCGCGCGATCGCCCGTGCGCCAACGCTCAACGCTCGGCAGGTGGGGAGCCGGATCACTGCTTGCAGCAAACACGGCGATGCCGTTGAGGAATCCCGGACGCGTGACGCGCAACTGCATGGTGGATGGATCGTGGCAGTCGATGCAGCCGACTGGATGCTGCACCAGCGCCGTCGCGTCGGCGTACGGCATGGCGCAGACCTTCTCGAAGCCCGCCATCAGCTGCGCGATGCCGTCGGCTGACGTAAGCGATTCCCCGGCATCGCCCGCCGCGCCGTTCTTTCGGCCCACCTCGCGATAGGCGTCGATGACCGAGGCGTGGCAGTGCAGACATGCGCCCGGCTGCTTGAACTGCTTGACGCGTTCGGTGTCGCGCTGATCAACGAGCATGTACGCGTGGCCGCGCTCCTCGCGGAAATCGACGGCGAAGGCGTAACCGGCCCACATGGTCTTCAGTCGTGGATCCGCCTCGATCTTGCTGTAGGTGTGCGAGCCCTGCACCTCGTCGGCCTCGCTGCCGCCGTAGCGCGTGCGTTCCATGTCCACGGTGCGGCGGTAGGCGTCGTACTGCCGGGGAAAGTTCTTGCCCCACGTCGCCGGATCGACGGTCGTCTCGTCGATGTCAACGAGTTTGAAGACGACCTGCTCAGCCTCGCGCTTGCGCGTAAAGATGCTCTGCAGCAGCAGCATCGCGGCGATGGTCGCGCCGGCCACGAGGATCACGATGAGGATGTAGATCAGGCGACGCATGGTTCTGAGGGTTGGCTAACGGTTCGCGCCGTGTCCGACCGAACTGTGGCATCGAATGCAGTTGTTGGCGTCCTTCTCAACCGCCGAATAGTGCGTGATCTCGCTCACCAGCGACTGGTGACAGCGCAGGCAGTTGCCCTGCACCGCGGCCCGGCTCGAATCCTTCATCCGAATCGGTTCGTGGAAGTTCTGGAACGTGAAGCCCCACGAGTGCCGGAAGCCGTGCTCGGCCTTGGTCCAGTACTTGCCGAGGAAGTCGTGCGGCACATGGCAGTCGTTGCACACGGCGAAGGCGTGGTGACTCGACTTCTGCCACGAGTCGTATTGCTCGCGCATGATGTGGCAGTTCACGCACGTGGTCGGATCGTTTGAGAGATACGACAGGCCGCGAGCCTCGACGAAGGTGAAGCCGCTGACGCCCAGGAACACGCCGATAAGCGCCGCAAGCACAACACCCGCGATGCTCAGACGCCGGACCCGTTTGGATCGCGCCGATCCCATGCGGCGCATCCTACTTCGCGCCGCGGGATCGGCAAGGGGAACTCGCCCGATTCGCTCGTCACATCGCTTCCCATCGCCGCGCCAGCAGCCGCGCCATGAGCATGAACGCGATCGTCAGCCCCAGCAGCACGCTCACCTGCGGCCAGAGATTCCACAGCGGCAGGTTGTCGTAGAACACCTTCTGATACCCATCGAGCGCCCACGCGTTGAAGGTCGCAAGGCCGGCTTTCTTCAGGCCTTCGCTCATCATGAAGCGCGGGAACATGCTGCCGCCGACGGCGCTCATGATCAGGATCACGATGGTCGACACGCCGCCGAGTTGCCCGCGGCTGCGACAAGCGGTGGCGAGCACCATGCCGAAGCCCGCGCCGGCCGCGGCGGTGGCGATCGACATGATCGCCCACCCCCCGAGGTGATGAGCCGTGAATAGCGGCAGGCCGAACGGCTTCCACGCCCAGAGGAACATCACCGCCAGTTGGACAATACCGATGGCGGCAATCACGAACCACTTGCCCATGAGCAAGCCGCCCATGCCGAGGTTGGATGAGAGGATGCGCTCGAGCGTGCCGTTCTCCTGTTCATCGAGCAGCGATCCCGCCGCGCCCGCCATCGAGAACAGCAGGAACATCACCGCCGTTTGTGCCACCTGAAAGGAGACGAACGCCTCCCAGTCGCTCTTGTGGTCCTGCTGCACGTTGACGACGTTGACTTTCACGAGGCCTTCAAAGGCGCTGCCTGCATCCGAACCGCTTGCCGTGGACGATTGAGTCGTCGGCTGCGTCGCGGCGGCGTTCTCGCGCACTTCTTCGCGCAACTGCGGCAGCCACTGGTCGATCGCGGCGCGTTGCTCGGGCGTGAGCGCGCCGGCGTACTTCTCGAACTGTCCCAGGCCGTTCTCCATCATCAGGTCCGGCGCGCCCATCATCGCCGCCTTCTGCATGAGTCCCGCGACCACTTGCGGCGCGACGGGATCGCGCTGCTTGTCGGCGAGGATCTCTACTGCCTTGGCGCCGCCATCGCCGCCATCGCCGCCGAAAGCGAAGTTGGGAAAGTCCTTACCGAATCCTTCTGGAATCACCAACCCCACGCCCGCGTCGCCGTCCTTGACCATGTTCTCGGCGTCCTCGCGGCTCAGCGTGTGCGGCTGATCCGTGCCGACCGTCGTGATGATCCGCAATCCGCCTTCTTTCTTGAGCGCGTCGACGAAACGCTGCGCGTTGGGTGACGCGTCGAGGTTCACCAGCGCGACCTTGATCTTCGACATGCCACCGCCGCCGGTCACCTGGCTGCCGAAGATGCCGACGAAGATGGAGAAGAAGGCGATCGGCAGCGCGAAGGTGAGCATGAGCACGACCTTGTCGCGCTTCAGGCTGGTCCACGCCATCCACAGCATCATCGGAACGTGTTTCAGCATGGGCGTTACTCGCGCAATTCCCGGCCGGTCAGTGCGATGAACACCGCGTGCAGCGTCGGCCGCTCGAGGTGCACGTCTTCCACCTTGGCGCCGGCTGTCGAAAGCCGCGCCAGCAGCGCCGGCAGTTCGTTGGCGACGTCCTGGATGCTCCCCGTAACGCTGCGGCGATCGTCGTTGAGCGTCATGCCCGCCGGAACGGCCGCGCCGGCCGGCAGCGGCGGCTCGAATGAGACCGTCACGCGCCGGCCCTTGCCAAGGGTCTTCGCCACCAGTTGATCTATCGTGCCGTCAGCGATCGTCTTGCCGCGATCGATGATTGTGATGCGATCGCAGATCTGCTGCGCCTCGTCCAGTTGATGCGTGGTCAGCAGCAGCGAAGCGCCCTCATCGCGCAATTGCGCGAGCATCGCCCAGATGCGCTCGCGACTCTGCGGATCGACGCCGACGGTCGGCTCATCGAGCAGAACGACCTTGGGCCGGTGCAGGATGCCGCAGGCGATGTTGAGCCGCCGCTTCATGCCGCCCGAGAACGTCTTGCACAGCGACTTGGCTCGATCGTTGAGGCCGGTCCATTCGAGGGCCCACCGCACACGATCCTTGAGTTCGGCCTTGGGCACGCCGTGTAGCGCGCCGAAGGCCATCATGTTCTCAGCCGCGGTCAGCAGCGGATACAAGGCCAGGTCCTGCGGCACGATGCCGAGGTTCCTGCGCGCTTCGACGGCTGCGGCTCCCGATGCCTGCCCATTGGAAATCGTCTGCCCGAGGAGATCGATCGTGCCGCCATCGAGGATCACGCGGCCGGCGACGGCGCGAATGAGCGTGGTCTTGCCCGCACCGTTGGGCCCCAGCAGCGCCAGCCATTCGCCCTTGCGAAGCGACATCGCCGCGCCATCGAGAGCGGTGTTCGCCGCGAACCGTTTGCGGGCGTCGGCAACGGAAAGCACGGTCTCCATCGCCATGCAGTGTAACGGCGGGCCGGTTCGCGACGTGTCACGAGAGGGCGAATCCGCGATATGTCACGCACGTCAGGCGGTGCCCATCTACAGCCGCACAGCCGCGCCGAGCCCCACCAGCAGCACGACCATCTCGATCGCTTTGGGCGCGAGATCGAACATCTCGGCGACCGCATCGCGATAGATCTCAAGTTGCTGGCGATGCGTCTCGGCCTGGGCCGCGGGCGTCGATTGCGCCAGGGCATCGGTCTTGAAGTCGATCACCGTCGCGCTCGTGACGCGACCGCGTGCATCCAATCGCAGCACGAGCCGGTCGATCGATCCGGCCTGCACGCCGGAATCCACCAGTCGCGCGTACGGCAGTTCGCGATGGAGTCGAATCAGATTGTGATCATTCGCGCCGCGCGAAAGCGCTGTCGAGATCTCCGCTCTGGCCAGCATGCCGCGAAACGCCGTGATCTGCTTGCGATGCCATGACTCATCGCGCCGCGGTGCAACGGCACGCGCCAGCGCAAGCAACGCTGCATCGTCGATGGCAAAATCCTCGAGCCACGCAATCTCCTGGAAGAGTCTGTGCATGACCGAGCCGCGCTCGCTGCCTTCGGGTGATTTGAGTCGCAGATGCTCGCGCAGAGCCGACGCCTGCTTGCGGGCTGCGGCACGCTCCTGCCACATCGAGGCCGAGACCGCAGCCTCGCCGCGGGCAGCATCATCGCGATCGGGTGCGAGGACGATCTTCGGTTCCGAGATCTGTGCAACCGGTTTCGACTCCGTTTCGGGCGCCCGGTCCGTTGCAGCGCCGACGCTCGACCACCATTCCGGGTCGCCGTGCTCGAATACGACGTGATCCGGCGCAGTGGCCTCAGCCGCCAGTGCACCTCGCAGCACGCCGCCGAAGTTCCGCGGCATACCGCGCTCCTTCTCGTTCGGCGGATCGAGGATCATGTACAGGGCCTGTTTCGGCCGCGTCATGGCCACGTACAGCAGGCTCAGGCTCTCGCGGATCGTGCGGATGCGATGCTGCCGCATCACCGGCTGCAGGCTCGGCACATGGGCGAGGACCTCATCGCCGATCCATCGGCTGATGCGCGTGATCTCGCCGCTGCCCGGATCGCGGTCGAAGACGAACGGCGGCGTGTTGTTGCCGCTGAGATTCTCGCCCAGTTCCGCAAGCACGACGGCGTCGAACTCCAGTCCCTTGGCCTGGTGCACCGTCATCACCTCGACGGGAGCGGGTTGAGAGTCGGGAATATCCTTCTCCTCGACCAGCGTCACGAAACTGTCCGGCCGCAGAGCCGAGCCGCCGCCCAGCGCCAGGCGGCGATCGTGCACGCCTGCGAGTTCCACGACCTGGGCTGCGCGACGAAGTTCGCGGGCGTTGCACGAGCCGGCGATGAGCGCGACCCATCCAGCCAGCGTGCGCTGGTAGCCGTCGCGCAAGAGCGTCTCGCGCATCTGCCGCGCCAGGTACCGCCGGCGCCCGGCACGCGCGTAGTCGGTGAAACCCAGCGCCTCGCCCAGAGGCGAGCGGGCGACATTGAACGCCGCCACCGTGTCATCCGGGTGATCGGCCAGTTGCAGCAGGTCGAGCAGAACGTTGACCGGCGGCGCATCGATCAGCGGCCCGCCGCCACGACCGCTTGCCGGCACACGCAAGGCTTCGGAGCCCAGTTCGTACAGGAGTCGCGCTACGGCGTCGTTGGTGCGCGTCAGCAGCGCGATGCGCATGCGCGGGTTGGCGCGATGCAGATCGGCCACCAGGCGCGCCGCTGCACGCAGTCGCTGATGTTTCTGCGCACGCATTGCACCTGCGCCCGAACCGGCTCGCGCCGGGCCGAGGCGCATCTGCACGTATCCCGCCAGTGAGCGATTGCGCTCCGCGACCTCATGCCTGTTGAAGGCAGCGTGCCACAGCCCGGCCGCCTCGGCGTAGGTGTCGTCGTCGTCCTCTTCACCGTTGCGCTTGGCGCGAACTTCGAGCGCCGCGTTGCCGGTCAGCCCCGCGAACACGGTGTTGACGACATCGATCACGATGGGCGAGGAGCGCCAACTCCTGTCCAGCGCCGCTTCCTCCACGCCCGGCAGCATCGCCGGCAGGCGCTCAAGGATTTCCGGGTTGGCGTTGCGCCATACGTAGATCGATTGCTTCACATCGCCGACGCAGAAGAACGTGCGCTCCGGCGGGGCGTTGTCAGTCATCTCCCTGGCCAGCGGCTGCAAGGCCCGCCATTGCGCCAGGCTCGTGTCCTGGAACTCATCCAGCAGCAGGTGCTGCAGCCTGGCGTCGAGACGAAAGAAGATCTCCGTCAGCGGACCGGCATCGCGCTCGGCCCGGGTCATCGCCTGCGTGAGATCGGCGAAGGTGATCACCCGCCGCTGCCGCTTGAGCGCTGCGTATTGACGGTGGAACTGCGCCAGCAAATCGCGCGTCGCCAGCGTCTGATCGCGCAACCGGCCGACGATAACGGCGACGGCGTGCCGCACCAGCGGCTGATAGGCCGCGACCATCGTCTGCGGGATCGTCTTGCCGTAGTACGAGAAGTCCTGTTGCAGGACCTTCTTCGCGATGCCGCTGTCGATGAAGTCGCTCCAGTCGTGCGCCTTGGCGGCATGCAGTTCATTCGCCCGCGCGCCGGCGAACCGCTTGTCATTGGGCACATCGCAATTCGCAAGGCGATCGAGCGCCTTGACGACGTCGCTGCGCGACAATTGTCCTTCGATCACCGGCACGCAGTCCCAGGCCTGAGGCGTCGTCTCGTGCCAGATCTCGTACAGGTCGCTCACAAGGCGATCGAGCGTGCCGGTGACGTTGCGCTCGCTCTCGCCGCGGCTGAGAAGTCGCAGCAACTCGACGAGTTCATCAGGCTTGCCCTCATCGAGCATCAGCCGGACCGCCTCGAGCCGCAGCGCAAGGTTGTCCTGCTCATCGACGATGCTCGCGCCCAGCGGCAGTCCGAGTTCGATGGCGAACGCGAACACAACCGACGCGAAGAACGCATCGAGCGTGCCCGCCTTGAGAAGGTGCAGATTCCGCGCCAGCGCGCTGAGCAGCAACATCACCTGCGCTGATGTCAGCGATGGAAGACCCAGCGATTCCGCCAGTTCTGCGCGCTTCTTTGAATCGCCGACACTGTCAGCCAGGCGCTTGAGCAGGCGATCGCGAATCTCGCCGGCCGCCAGGCGCGTGAAGGTGCTGGCGAGAATGGATTGCGGAGGCGCGCCGGCAGCGAGAAGAGAAAGGTATCGCCCGCTGAGTTCATGCGTCTTGCCCGATCCCGCCGACGCGAGGATCACCTTGTGATGCAGGTGCTCGATCGGCACCGGCAGTGGCGCGGCGGAGTTCGCTGATGGCGGACGCTGACGCGGTGCGGTGGATCCGACGGATGCCGTCGTCATTCATCACCCCCGTTGCCGCTGGCGCCATCGCCTTCGCCGCTCTCGTCAGCATCGCCCGAAGGCTGGAAGGCCGCGGTCTGGCAGATGCGCGCGTACGTGTCCCATGGACCGTCGATGTCGCGATTGCGTTCGAACGCGCAGGTCGTAACGCTTGCGCGAATCTCGCGGACAATCTCACGCGCGCGGTTCAGCGCATGCTCGATGTGCTTCGCCGTCCACGCCGCGCTCAGCCACCGCGCGCCATCGGCCCGGCGCGGCATCACGATGTATCCCAGTTCGATGCGATCGGCCGGCAACGCGACGCCTTTCTCGCGTGTCACCAGCAGGTGATACAGCGGCAGTTGCAGATCGTACCACTCGATCTCGTCGTTCAGCGCTGGAACCTCTTTGGCGTTGTGGTGGACCTGAATCGGGCTGTTGCCGCGCTCGCCAGTCTTATAGTCGATCACGCGCCAGCGCCCCGTGCGGATGTTCTCATCAATCCGGTCGATCCGGCCGCGCAAAGGCATGGGGGCCTCGCCGGGAATGTCCAGCGAAACCGATTCCTTGATCTCGACCTCACAGTGCCGAATGCGCCAACCGTCGCGTACATCCAGGGCCTGCACATTGGCGAAGGCACGGAGGCGCTGCTCCATGCGGGCACGCTGGATCAGGATCGCTGGCAGCGGATGCCGGCCGTGCCGTTCCTCGATCAGGTCGCGCACGCGCTGCGTCAGGAATCGGAAGATCAGTTCGGAATCGTCGCTGGCTGCGAGAATGGGGTCCTGTCCCAGCGCGCACAGCGCATCGTGCATGAGCGTGCCGAAGTTCATGGGGTCGAGTTCCGCGCCGCTGTCATCAAATGCCTCCAGCCGGAGCAGGCGCTCCAGAGCCCAGCGGTACGGGCACTTCAGGTACTTACCAAAATCCGTGACGCTCATGGCCCTGGGAGGTTCAAGCGGCACGGGCAGGCGAGGCACGATGAATCGCGAAATCGCACCGAGTTTCGGCTGCGTCAGACCGATGGGCGTCGCGACCGCTGCGCCGCCGAGGTCACGCGCGAACATCTTCACACGCCGCACCAGCGTCTGGTCATCGCAGGCCAGCAACAGGCGGCTGGGCGTCAGCGGATCGCCGATGTCGGAACGCCGGCCGGCAATCAGCTGAAGGGTCTCGGGCGCGCGGCTGTGCGAGATCGCCTGCAGCACGTACGCGTCGCGCGCGTAGCGGCGAGCATTGTGCATCAGGTTCAGTTGCTCGCGCAGCGTGTCAGGCAGGAAGGCGTCAGCGGTCATCGATCCGGGAACGTACCCGTCGTTGCAGCCGACGATGATCAGCGCGGGCGCAGTATCCAGATGCAGTTCCAGCCAGCCGAGCATTTCGATCTGGTTCGGCTCAAGGTCATCGGTCATGTGTGCACTGGCGGCGTGAGCGAGCAACAGCCGCGCAGCATGCACCAGATTCACCATCGGCAACAGTGGAGGGGCCGCGAAGGCGATCTCCTGCAGCGCATTGCGCAGTTCCAGGCACGCATCGATAGAACGCAGGTCGGGCGGCGGCAGGCGCGGCACTGCGTCGTCATCGCCTTGCGTGTCGCCCTCGGCGTCGGCGTCGAGGCCGTAGACGTTCGCCAGCGCATCCAGCAGCGGCTGACACCAGGCATTCAGCGGACGACGCTCATCGCCGGACGATGTCAGAGGCTTCAGCAGCGCGTGAACGGCGTCCCACAATGCCCTCATCTGCCGCTGCTGTTTCTCATCTCCCAGCCACGCGCCGTCGATGCGGCCATGGAGGTGATCGGCGAAATACTCGTCCAGCAGCGACAGCCACTGCTCTCGAGCGAGCTCGGCCGCGGCGCTGCGCACGACCGCGCGTTCGAGGTCTGGATGCCGCAGCAACGCTGCAAAGTGCTCGAAGCGGCGGTCCTCGATGAAGTCGATGGCCGCATCGAGCAGCCGCCACGGCGGGCTGAATGAAAGCGATCGCCCTGCCGCATCGTGCGTGTGAAGGCCCCCCCACCCGGCTGCGACCTCCATGTCGCCGATCAGGGCTGAATCGCCAATGCCAAGCGTGATGCGCGCTGGCGCGAGCGATGCATCCTGCTGCGCGAGTCGGGCGATCGCGCGCATCGCCGCCTGCGCCTGATCGACCGGCTTCTCGACCACCGTGATCTGTGTATCGCTCAGATCAATCGGGCGATCGGTCCACGACTCGATACGCACCGCGCCGAGTTCATCGAATGACTCGGATTCATGCGACGGCGCGTGGACCAGGGCGGTGACGTCCGCGCGCTGCAGGGCCAGTCGCTGCAGGGCATTGAGGTCCGCGACGCCAATGAGCACGACGCGCCTGAATCCCGCTGCCTCAGCGGTGTCGAAGAGCGTGGGGGCGAGGTCAATCGATGCCACATCACCCACATGCCGCGAAAGTGCCCTTCGCCGCGCATCGTTGACATCCGTCAGCCCGGCATCGCCCAGCGCCTTGCGCTGCTTCTTGTGCAGTTGTTCGAGCGTCCGCCAGCGATCGCCCTCGCCGAACATCTCGCGGCTCTCGGCCGCAGCGGCGACATCGGCGAACGTCCGCATCTCCCCCGAGAGTTCATCGTGCAGCGAAGTGATCTTCGTTGCCAGTTCCATCCACGCCGTGGGATCGTCCTCGGGACCCCGAGCCTGCGGCGAAGGCAGCAGCGGCTTGAGATCGGCGTCGCTGGATGATCGCAAGGCCATCAGCCACGCCAGTTTCGACTCCAGCGGCGAGGCAAGCGGCTGCGAGTGCACATCGAGCAGTTCATCGATCATCGCCCCCGGCGTCAGGATGCGCGGCGGAACCAGCCTCAGGCTGCGCTCCTTGCATAGGCGCAGCAACTCGCCCAGCAGCCGCCGGCCGGCCCGACTGCCGGGCAACACGCACACCACCTGGCGCAGATCGCATGCGCCGGCTTCGCCGTCATCGCGCGCAGCGAGCCGGTCGATCAGCCACGCCGCTGCTTGCGGGAGGCACGGCGCACTCCAATTCAGCCACTGGCGCTCGATCGTCATGCGATCGACACTGTAGCGAAGGGCGATGACAGCAGGGTGGCAGCGGCGATCACGAATCCGCTATGGCGATGCACGGTCCGGCTCGCCGTCGGGCAGCGTCACCGCCTGGATCTCGACCGCGCCGCGCAGCAGCCGCACATTCTTCACGCGCACGCGCCGGCCATCGGCCAGGTCGTAGTCGGGCGGCAACGTGCTCCGGCCGGCCAGCACGTCGATCGCCTGCTGCACGCTCGCGGCGTTGAGAAACTCCGGGGCTGCGTCCTTCACCGCGTTCACCAGTTTCGTCAGCGGCTCGCCCGGCACCCAAATCTTGCCCAGCGCCATACTCCTGAGTTTCAGCGACAGCCGGCCATCATCCGCGATCGACGGCTGCAGCGTGCCCACCACGGTGCGCGTGATGCGATCGGCGGTCGTGACCGGCACGGCGACGCGCAATCCGCCTTCGTCAATGAGCACCTGCGGCGTGCCGATCTGCTCCGGCCAATCCAGGTTTGCATCGTGCTCGATCCACGCTGGCAGGCGGGCCGACAGCCAGGCGTTGATCTGCTCGGCGGTCAGTCGCAGCGTCCATGGTTCCTCGACCGGCCGCACCTTCTGCGTCTGCTCGAGAAGCCGGTACTCCGTGTCGTCTGCGACCTTGAGGACCTGCTCATCGCGCGGATCGGGCGGCGCGTACCACGCCGGCTGCTGCCAGCTGAGCCGCCACGCGGTGTAGGCCAGGCCCGCGCCAATCAGCAGCAGCGAGAGGATCAGGCCCAGAAGGAATCGTCTCACCCGGCGGCGCGGCATGCGCGTCAATTGTAGGACGGGCTATTCGACAAACCGCCGCACGATCAGCGTGTCATTCTGCCCGCCGAAGCCGAACGAGTTGCTCAGGCACGTCTCCACGTGCGCTTGGCGCGCGACGTTGGGAACATAGTCAAGATCAAGCTCGGGATCCGGCTCGCGATGATTGATCGTCGGCGGCAGCATCTGGTCGCGAATCGCCAGCACGCACGTGATCAGCTCCACCACGCCGGCGGCGGCAATGAGATGGCCGGTCATGCTCTTGATCGAACTCATCGGAATGCGCTTCGCGTTGTCGCCGAACACCGTCTTCACCGCGAGCGTTTCGATCGAGTCGTTCTCCTTCGTGCCCGTGCCATGCGCGGAGATGTAGTGAACGGGCGGCCGGCCCTCGGCGTCGCGCGCGTGCGGGTCGATGCCGGCTTCATCGAGCGCGGCCTGAATCGCAGCGGCGGGCCCACGGCCCTCGGGGTGCATGTCGGTGATGCGAAAGGCGTCGGCCGTCGAGCCGTAGCCCAGAATCTCCGCCAGCGGCCGGGCGCCGCGGGCCTTGGCGTGATCCAGTGTCTCCAGCACGCACAGCCCCGCGCCTTCGCCCATGACGAATCCTTCGCGCGTGCGATCGAACGGCCGGCTGGCATGCAACATGTCATCGTTGCGGCGCGACAGCGCGGTCAATCGATTGAACCCCGTCACGCCCAGCACGTGCAGCATGGTGTGCGCCCCGCCCGAGAGCATCACATCAGCCTCGCCGCGGCGAAGAATGCTGACCGCCTCGCCGATGGCCTGAGTTGAAGCGGCGCAGGCGGTCAGGCAGTTGTACGCCGGGCCGCGCACGCCGAACTCGCGCGCGATGTGGCTCAGCGGCATGTTCGCCTCCTGCTCGATCTCGCGCACGGGATTCATCAGCCTGAAGCCGGCCTCGGCCCACTTGCGGCCGTCGACTTTCTGCGTGGCTTCATCCCAGCCGGCGATGTTGGTCGCGGCGTAGTTGGGGAAGTCGATGATGCCTTCACCCGCGCCCAGGTAGATGCCGATGCGGCGGCGATTGAGTTTGGAATGCGAGGACAGGCATGCCTGATTCCACGCCTGCCGCGCCGCGCCGAGCGCATATTGAATGTTCAGGCCCGCCCCCGCATGCACCTGCGGATCATCCACAAGCCCCGTGAAATCGAAGTCGCGAACCTGCGCGGCGAAGGTCGTGGGAAACGTCTCGGCATCGAACCGATCGATGCGCGACATGCCGCATTCGCCGGCGAGCATGCGCTTCCACACCGTTTCCAGGTCGTGGCCCAGCGGCGTCACCCACCCCATGCCCGTGATCACTACGCGCGGTTCGCTCATGCTCAATCAAGTCTAGGCGTTTCGCAGCACGACCGCCGCGTTCTGGCCGCCCATGCCGGTGGAGATCACCAGGGCTGCGCGGAGTTTCGCGCTGTGCGACGGCGCGGCGTTCGCCATCAGGCCATCGATCGCATGGTGCGTATTGATGCGTGCAGGCATAGTCTGCGTCTTGAGCGCCATGGCCGCCGCCGCGACCGATACCGCGCCCGAGCCCGCCGTCGTGTTGCCGACGTTGGCGATCGTGGTGATCAGCGGGATACGCCCGGCGCGATCGCAGAACACCTTCCGGATCGCATGCGATTCGATGCGATCGACCGCGGCAATGCCGGAGCCGAACGGTGCGATACAGTCGATTTCGTCCGGCCTGGTCTTCGCGGCCTCGAGCGCCATCTGAATCGCATCGGAGATGCTCTCGCCCTGCTCGTCGATCTCCGTTCCGGTGGCGTCGGCCGAATACGATTGCGATGCGGCGAAGCCGGCGAGTTCGCAATACGTCCTCGCGGCGTTCCGCGCGCGGGCGCTGTCTTCGGCTTCCAGCACGATCAGCCCGCCGCCTTCGCCCAGCACCGCGCCATTGGCCGCGCGATCGAAGGGCTTGACGATCGTGGCCGCATCGACGCCTTCCTTCGCCGGGGCGAGGCGCCTGGCGAACCACTGGCGAAGATGCCCCATCGTGTTGAGTTTGCACTCGGCGCCGCCGGTGAGGCATGCGTCCGCCGCGCCGCGCTGAATGGCGCGCTGGCTCTCGCCTATCGACAGCATGGCGCTGGCCTCCGCGCAGGTGATTGTATTGCTGGGCCCCTCGCAATCGTGAATGATCGTCACGTGGCAGGCGAGCATGTTCGGCAGGTACTTCAGCAGCCACAGCGGCGTGAGGTTCTGCATGCCCGTCGCGCCCCAATGCTTGAGATCGAATTCGCCGCCTTCAACGGCCCGCGAGGTGACGAGGGCCGCGGTCAGTTCGTCCTCCTCGGCCGCGATCAGTCCCGCGCCGATGTGACAGCCGAAGCGCGCCGGCGGAATCGTCGGCGTCGCATCCTCGCCCGCGGCTTTGGTGATCAGTCCCGCGTCCGCCACCGCTGCCGCCGCCGCGCCCACCGCCAGTTCGATGTCGCGGGCCATGACCTTGGTGGCCTTCCGGTAACTCTTGGGCACCACGCTCTTGACGTCGAAGAGTTCATCAGGAATCTCGCCCGCGTACTGGCAGGGGAAGCCCGAGGGATCCAGTCGCGTGATGCGCCTGATCGCCGAACGGCCCTCGCACAGGCCGGCCCACAGCATATCGATGCCCACGCCCAGCGCAGTGATCGGCCCGAGTCCGGTGATGAGCGTGCGAGTGCGCATTGTCAACATAGTTTAGGTCTGTGGTCTGGAGGCCGCACGACCGGTTTATCGGGCCGGCGAATCGCACTTGTCATTTGCCATTCCGCGCGATTACGTCGATGGCAGGAGCAACGCACCAACCTGGTATGTGTGCGGGAGGCCCTCATGCTTTTGCGAATCCTCGTTCTCATCACGCTGATCTCGCTCGGACTGACGACGCTCACAGCGCGCGCCGCCGGCGTCGGCAGCGTATTCGTATACGAAGGCCGCCTGTGGCGCGATGGCGAGACCGTCTCCGCCTTGGCCGACCTTCAGTTCCGGCTGTTCGATGCACGGACAGGCGGAGAGCGCATCGGCGGGATCCTCACGCGTCTCAAAACGCCGGTACTCGATGGTCGCTTCACCGCGAGACTGAACTTCGGCCAGGACGCCTTCGATGGCGAATCGCGCTGGATCGAAATCCGCGTGCGCCATCCGGCTGGTTCCGGACCGTGGGTCACGCTCGAACCGCGACAGCGCATTCATGCCGTGCCATACGCCATGTTCGCCGCCCGCAGCGCCGAGAGCGCCAACGGACCGGCTGGACCTCCCGGGCCGACAGGTCCGACCGGTCCCGACGGACCTGCCGGACCTGCCGGCGCCGATGGCGCGCAGGGCCCCCAGGGAGATCCGGGGCCGCAGGGTCCGCAGGGCGACAACGGACCGCAAGGGGCACAGGGCCCCCAAGGCCAGCAGGGTGATGCGGGTCCGCAAGGCCCGCGGGGCCAGCAGGGTGATCAAGGCCCGCAAGGCGCACAGGGTCCGCAAGGCGACGCCGGTCCGCAGGGGCCGCAAGGTGCTCAGGGTGAGCAGGGCGCCGCAGGACCGCAAGGCGCACAAGGTCCACAAGGCGATCTCGGACCACAGGGACCGCAAGGCGATCAGGGTGAGCAGGGCGATCAAGGCCCGCAGGGACCCCAGGGCGACGCAGGTCCGCAAGGCGCACAAGGTCCGCAAGGCGACACCGGTTCGCAGGGGCCGCAAGGCGATGTCGGACCACAGGGACCGCAAGGTGATCAGGGTCAGCAAGGCGCACAAGGCCCGCAGGGCAACACAGGTCCGCAGGGTCCGCAAGGTCCGCAAGGCAATGCCGGACCACAGGGACCCCAAGGTGATCAGGGCCAGCAGGGCTCACAAGGTCCGCAGGGCAACACAGGTCCGCAGGGACCGCAAGGCAATCAGGGTCCGCAGGGCATCCCGGGACCGCCCGGGTCCGCCAAGGCCATCTACATCAACCTCATCAACGACAGCGCCATGCTTGAACTCACCACCAGCACGGATGCGACGTGGAAGGTTCCCGCCAACACCACCTACGGCCGCGTCTCCGCGCTGCTCGACATGACGCGACTCGGTTCGCCCACCGGCGCGACGCTGGTCGTCGTGTACTCCAACACCGCCACCAGCGGCACGAACCTCATCGGCCTCACGCTCAACAGCACCCCGCAAGCCACCGGTACCACGGTCACGGCGATGACCTCCTCGCAGGCGACGCTGGTCAACTCGTTATCGTTCCCGCTGGTCATCGAGAAGGAACTCAATGTCGCCGAACTCGGAACCACCAAGACGTGGGTGCAACTGGCGTTGAACCTGCAAGCCTCCAACTTTGGGCCCAACATCTCGTCGGCGACGCTCATCCTCTATTACTGATCATGCGCTTCCCACCCACAATCTCCACACGGCTGATCTCTTCGCGCATTCCCTGGCGATCCGCAGCAGTGCTGTCGCTGACGCTGGCGGTCCCCGCGCTGTTGGGCGCCGCGGTCCCAATGCACGCGCCGCCGGCGACTCCGGTTGACGACGCCGGCTCGGAGGATGGCGTCGCCGTCAGCGCCGATCAGCGCTACCGCGTCGTCGGCACGTTCACCCCCACGCCCACGAATGACGAGCAGCCTACATCCGTCACGTCGGGCTATCGGCTCGAAGGCGGAATCGTCGGCGTCATTGCTGAAGATGATGAGGCGAACGAGCACACCGTTTCGCCGCAACCAACGGAATCCAGGCCGCGACGTGATCGCTCCGCGAATCTGCTCGATGTGCTCTCGCGCTGGGGCGAGTGTGCCAGTGCTCAAGGCATCGGCTGCGTCGGCGATCTCAACGCCGACGGCTTCGTCGGCCCCGATGACCTGCTCGCGGCGATTGAACTCGGCGACGACTGAACCCGTTCCATGGCGGGCATGGGCGGCTCGTTCAGGCGCACGTCGCGTCCGTTACTCCTCTTCCTCCTCGGGCTCGGGAACGCCGTTGGTGATGACCCACTCCATCGCCTCGCAGAAGCGGTCCAGTTCCTCCAGCGTGGTGTACACGTTGGGCGTGATGCGCAGGCCATCGAACTCCGGGTGCTTGATGCGCGTGGTCAGGATGCCCCGCTCCTCTTCCAGCCATCTCGCGAGATCGATCATGTCCATGCCGTCCACCTGCACCGTCGCGATGCAGCAGGAGAACTGCGGCTTGAGGCTCGTGTGCAGCCTGACGCGCTCGTTGTATTTCAGCAGGCGGTTCGCCCAGTACTCGCGCAGGTAGCGCAGGCGGGCTTCCTTGTTGGCGTCCCCGATCGACTGGTGGAACGTCAGCGCCTCGGCGATCGCGAGGAAGTTCGCCAGGGGATGCGTGCCGATCTCCTCGAACTTGCGGATGTCGTCGTC
>Ga0111539_10001952_pt1 | contig 27513 bp, 21 predicted proteins | sample RhiMethybrSRZTD1_FD_79667 | JGI IMG/M metagenome (GOLD analysis project Ga0111539, IMG submission 79667) | Populus rhizosphere microbial communities from Tennessee, USA - Rhizosphere MetaG P. TD hybrid SRZTD1 (version 2) (version 2) | ecosystem: Host-associated > Plants > Roots > Rhizosphere >...
AATCGGAATCGCGACGACGGGAACGATCACCGACCGTACCGATCCGAGGAACAGGAAGATCACGACGATGACGATCAGCAACGTTTCGGAGAGCGTCGTCAGAACTTCGTTGATCGCATCCTGGATGTACTCGGTCGAGTCGTACGGGATGCCGGCCTTCATTCCCGAGGGCAGCTGGGCTTCGATCTCCGGAATCGCGGCGCGCACGTGCTTGATGACGTCCAGCGAGTTCGCGGTCGGCAGCACCCAGATGCCCATGAACGTCGCCGCCTCGCCGTTGAAGCGGACGTCTTCCTCGTAGTTCTCGGCCCCGAGCACGACATCGGCAATCTCACCGAGCCGGACGACGACGCCGTTCTGTTCCTTGACGACGAGCTGACGGAATTCCTCGGCCGTACGCAGGTTGGTGTTGGCCACCAGGTTGACCGACACCATCGATCCCTTCGTCCGGCCGAGCGCGGAGAGATAGTTGTTCCGCGCCAGCGCGTCGCGCAGGGCCGACGGGGAAATGTTGTGCGCCGCCATGCGGTCCGGTTTGAGCCAGATCCGCATGGCGAAGGTTCGGTCGCCGAGAATGTCCGCGCGCTGCACGCCGCTGATGGCGCTCAACTTGGGCTGAACGACCCGCGTCAGATAGTCGGTAATCTGCGTCTGATCGAGGTCGGGCGACGAGAAGCCGAGATACAGCGCCGCAAACTGGTTGTCGGCGGTCTCGAGCTCGATGATCGGCGCCTCGGCTTCCGGGGGCAGGTCGTTGCGGACCTGTGCGACCTTGGCTTGGATCTGCGTGAGCGCGGCGTTCGTGTCGTAGTTGAGCTTCAGATGCACGGTAATCGTGCTGACCGATTGGGCGCTCGACGATTCGACGTAGTCGATGCCGTCGGCGCTGGCAATGACGCGCTCGAGCGGTGTCGTGATGAAGCCGCGCACCAGATCGGCGTTCGCGCCGATGTATGCGGTCGACACCTTCACCACCGCGATGTCGCTACGCGGAAACTGCCGGACGCTCAGAGCGCGGATGGACTGCAGGCCCGCGATGAGGATGACGAGGCTGACGACGACCGACAGCACCGGTCGTTTGATGAAGAGATCGGTGAACTTCATTAGCGGTCCTCGGGCCTGGCGGCCGGATTGTTGGCGGGCTGAACCTTGTTGTTGACGACGACGGCCACCCCGGTCCGAAGCTTGAACAGTCCGGACGTGACGACCTCATCGCGTGCGTTCACGCCGGAAACGACCGCGACCTGGTCGCCCCGGGTGCCGCCGAGCTTGACGAATTGCTGCCGCACGCCTCGATACGTCTTCCCGTCAGGACTCTTCAGGTCGGTGACGATGAAGACGGAATCGCCGAATGGCGCGTAGTTGATGGCCGACGCCGGGAGCGCGACCACCGGTTGGCTCGCGCCGGTGCTGACCTCCGTCTGCACGAACATGCCTGGGCGCAACTTGCCGTCTGGATTCTCGAAGGTCGCCTGGACCTGCACGTTTCGCGTCGCCTCGTTGACGACCGAGTCGTGCGCGGTCACGCGGCCTGCGAGCACCGCACCCGACGCGTCGTCGACCGTGACCCGGACGCCGCGGCCGACCCGCACCTGTTCGGCCGCCTGCTGTGGGACGCCGAACCTCACGTAGATCGGGTTGAGCGACTGCAGAACGACGACAGCCTCGCCATCTCTCAGGTACTGTCCGAGATTGACCTGACGGATGCCGAGAATTCCCGCGAACGGCGCCCGGATGGTTTTTCGCTCGATGGTGGCGCGGATCTCTCCAACTCTGGCTTCCGTTTGTTTCTGCTCCGTCATGGCGCGGTCGAACTCCGATTTGGAGATGACGCGTTCATTCAAGAGGCCCTGCATCCGATCGAAGTTGAGCTTGGCCAGATCGCGATCGGCCTCGACAGCGGCCAGCTGCGCCCGCTCCTGTCGAGTGTTCAGCTCGACCAGGACGTCGCCGGCCCGAACCGACCGCCCGGAATCGAACGCAATGCGCTCGACCGTGCCGGGCAGATCGGCGCTGACCGTGACGCCTTGCACAGGCGCCACCGTCCCGACCGCGGTGAGCGTCGCCGACCATTTCTCCGACTGGGCGACGACCGTCGTCACCGCTTCCGGAGGCGGCTGGAAGGCGGCGCCCTGCGCCATCGCTGTCTGAATCTGCTGGAACTTGAAGAAGCCGAGGGCCGAGATGAGCGCGCCCGTCACAAACAACATCAGAATCATCCGTTTCGCCATGGGTTCCTCTTTGCGACTCCTCCCATGGCAATTCCCGATCCACCTGCGTGCGGTGTTGCTTCTTCCCGTCCGCCTGTGCGCAGCAATCGAGTGACGCCGGCGCCTGCCGACCCGTCGGCACGTTGCCGACACCTCGGCACAGGCGAGATCGGCACCGGCGCGAGAGCCGAATCCCGGCATGGAATCGAGCGCTCGCGTCGTGGCACACGTCCTGCACAACTGCTCATCGCGCGACCGAGGTCGCACACGAAGTACGAACTCATCTACCGAGGGAGCAGTCATGAGACGCGTTACAGCAGCATTTCTTTTCGTCGCGGGATTGACATGGGCAGGTTCGGCGTACGCGCAGGAATCACGATCGACTGAAGGTCGCGTCGTGGTGACGATCATTCCCGGCGGCGCAACGTTCTTCACCGAAGGCACGGACCTCAAGGGCCCGAGTTTTGGCAACTACAATCTGGGCGGCGCGATCGCCGGCAACTTCAATCGCCACGTCGGCGTCGAGGGCGAGGTCAGCGGGACGCTCGGCGTGTCACAAACGATCGGCACGCTGTCGGATGTCAAGACGCCGGACATGTTCAACTACAGCGGCAACCTCGTCATCTCGGCGCCGACTCGAAGCGGCGTCGTGCCGTACGCCACCGGAGGCGTGGGCGGTCTCACCCTCTTCGAGAAAGCGAGCCTGGGAATCAACCAGAGCGAGACCTTCCTCACCGGAAACGTTGGCGGCGGCGTCAAGTGGTACTCAGGACGGTGGGGACTGCGCGGTGACTATCGATTTATCGCGGTGCAGTCCAAGGACGACGCGCCCGAGTTCTTCGGGCGGGAAACGCGCTACGGGCATCGCGTGTATGGCGCCTTCCTCGTGAACATCGGCCGCTGACTTGCCGTGACGTCGACGAGCTGACCGGCGCCGATCTGCGGATTCATTCCCTTCATTCCACCGCAGGTCGGCGCCCGGGCGAGGGCTGAGATGATCTCTGCCCGGGTTCTCGTACACGCGGGCGCTCCTGCTGGTCACGTTCGGTGTGCTGGCTCGTGCGATCCTCGTGCCGAGCTCCCCGCGAAGAACGCTGCTCCTCGGACTGGTCGCCGTTGGGTGCCCGACGGTGACGAGTCAGATTTGGTACGCCTCCCAGGAGACCACGCCCATTCCTGCGAGCCTGCACGCCGCGTGGACCATTCTGTGGTGTCTCGGCGGTGTGGTCATCGCCACGCTCGCGTCGCATGTCATCTTCGGGCTCCGTCAGCAGGTGCACGAAGCCAGACAGCTTGGCCAGTACACGCTGCTCGAAAGAATCGGCGAGGGCGGGATGGGGTCGATGTCGCAGCATGCCGGCCGCGTCGCCCACATCTTGCGCCAGATGGCGGCGTCATTGTCGGAAGCGCATCGCATCGGCCTGGTGCATCGCGACATCAAGCCGGGCAATGCGATCCTCGTGCCCGAACGAGGGGGAGAACCGGACGTCATCAAAGTGGTGGATTTCGGTCTGGTCAAGGAGCTCGAGCAGGACTCCGTGCTGACCCGCGCCGGCCGAATCGCCGGGACGCCAGACTACCTCTCGCCGGAAGCGATCTCCTCGCCGGAAACGGTCGGGGTGCAGAGCGACATTTACGCGCTCGGATGCGTGGGTTACTACCTCGTCACTGGACAGCGGGTCTTCGAGGGGCGCACCATCATCGAGGTGTGCCGTCAACACCTCGAGTCTGTTCCGGTACTGCCGAGCGAACGGCTCGGCCACGCCGTGCCGCCGACGCTGTCAGCCGTCCTGATGGCCTGCCTTCAGAAGGAACCCGCGAGGCGGCCGTCTGCGCGAAGCGTGGTCGAGTGGCTCGGCGCTGGCCAGGACATCGAACGCTGGACGACGGAAATGGCGCTCGCGTGGTGGACGCTGCGGGGCGCGGCGATTCTCGGACGACATCGTGCGGAACGCGACCGGGCCGGCGAACCGAAGCTCGGCGGCGATGCGGCGCCGGTGACCGCGCTATCGTCCGCGATGTAACCTCCGGACACGCTGGCGCCGGCCGGCTCGCCACGTACACTGGGCGCGACTTCGTGTTCACGAGCTTCGCGAAGCGGTGAATTCGCGTGTGCGCACGCGCGTTGAGTCCCGCGGACCCTTGACATGAACATAGCCAATGGGCAATATAGCTGTATGGCTATAGAAGCCGTCGATGCCTTGAGCCTGGCCTTTCAGGCGCTCGCGGACCCCACCCGACGCGCAATCCTGGCGAGGCTCGCGGCGGGCGAGGCCAACGTCTCGGAGCTCATGCAGCCGTTCGCGCTGAGTCAGCCGACGATTTCCAAGCATCTCAAGGTGCTCGAGCGCGCCGGGCTGGTGGCGCGTGGCCGGGACGCCCAGAGACGCCCTCGTGCGCTCGTTGTGACGCCGCTCCAGCAGATCGACCGGTGGTTGGAGTCCTATCGCCGTTCCTGGGAGGAGCAGTTCGCGAGCTTGGACGACTACCTGACTGGACTGCGCAAGGAGGGGAAATCCCGTGGCCGCAAAAAGCGATGAAGGACGCTCGGTCGAGGGGCGCCGGGCCGCCACAGTGACGCTGCCGTCGGAACGTGAAATCGTGATCACCCGGTTCTTCGATGCCCGTCGTGTCATCGTCTTCGACGCCTGGACGAAAGCCGAGCACATCGCCCGGTGGTGGGATCCGCGTCGCAAACCGCTCGCACTTTGCGAGCTCGACCTGCGGCCGGGTGGCGCGTTCCGGTTCGTACTCCAGGATCCGGAGCGTGCCGGGCATGACTTCAGGGGTCGATATCTGGAAATCGTACGACCCGCGCGCCTTGTCCTCGCGACGCCAGGTCCGTCCGCGGGTGCCGAGTCAGTCGGCACACTCCTGTTCGAGGAGCGCGACGGCAAAACGACGCTCACGATGACGATCGAGTGCGCGTGCAAGAACGATCGCGATGCGCTGCTTCGAATGCGAGTCGATGTCGGCACGAGCCAGACCTTGGACAACCTCGCCGAATATCTTCGGGAGTCGCTTCAGGAGAGAACGCCATGAGAATGAACACGTATGTCAACTTCGCCGGCCGATGCGCCGAGGCATTTCGCTTCTACGAGGAACAGCTCGGCGGCCGGGTCGGCATGATGCTGAAACATGGGCAAACACTCGGCGAGCGCCGGGTGGACCCGGGATGGAACGATGCCGTTCTGCACGCGCGGGTCACCATCGCGGGGACCGAGCTCATGGGCGCCGACATCCCGAGCGCCGAGCCGATGCGGAGCGCCTATTTGTCACTTCGTGTCGAATCTGACGCCGAGGCAGAACGTATTTTTACCGTGCTTGCCGACGGCGGCCGCGTCTTCATGCCCATGCAGGAGACCTTTTTCGCCAGCCGGTTCGGGCAGCTCCAGGACCGGTTCGGCGTGAACTGGATGATCGTGCACGAGCGGAACGGGCCCTAGAGCCCGGTGACGCGCATCCGGCGCCACGTGAATGCGTACATAGACCAGAAGACGACCGCCGCAGCGAGCAGCATGACGCCGGAGGCGCCCGGTTCCCCGAGAGGGAGAGCGCGAAGCGATACACGCGGCCGGCATACTCCCGATAGAGCGCGTCGAAGTCCGTCACGTTCTGGAAGGAATAGCGCGAACGGGCGATTTGGTTACAGGGCGGTTCTGCCGTCGGCTGGTCCGAGAGACGCTACGGCTGGGCGGTTCCGTCGTCTTATCGCGTCTGGCGTCACGGTGACCCGCCCGGTCCATAGGTCCGTGGGATGGGCTTGTCGAAGACGTCCCATTTGTATTGCTGCTGGATTCTCCGGCGCAGCTCCTGCATGAGTGGTGGCCCGTTGTCGCCGTTCGTCATGATCACGAGGCCGTAGCCTTTGAGGCGATGCGCGATCATGTGGCACTGAAATCCCCAGTTGCTCCCGCCATGCAGAAAGTACCAACCCTCACCCTGCTTTTCGACCTGGAACCCGACGGCGAATGGGCCGACGCCGACCGGCGTCACCATCTCCAGCATCATTGGACGGGTCAACACGCGATTCGACTGGCCGGCCAGCGACTTCTGGACTTCGATCAGGAATTTCGCGAGGTCGGTCGGCGTCGTCCATAACCCGGCCGCGGCATGTTCGGGATAGACGTGCCATGGGTCCGCCATCCTCGCGCCACTTCTATCGTGTGCGCGCGCCGCCTGGGTCAGGCGTGAGGCCGGCAGCGGCTGCTCGTACGTGCTGTTGGCCATGCCGATCGGGTCGAGGACCCATTCGCGTGCGATCTGCACCAAGGGTTTGCCGACGGCGTCGGTCAGCGCGAGCTCTTCGATCATGACGCCGCCGCCGGAGTACTTATAGCCGGTGAGCGGTGGACGCTCGAGTCTCACCTTACGGAGATTCGAAGGCGGCTCGCCGTCCAGAATCTGAACGAGCGTCGGCAGCGGCGCATCGGGCGCGTACCCCGGGAATCCAAAACCGTCCCCGGTCCCTGAGGTGTGACTCATCAGGCTGCGGGGCGTGACCGGCCGGTCTTTCGTGAATTCTCCGCCGGGCAACTTCCAGGACTTGAGGATCGTGTTGACGTCCTGATCGAGCGCGAATCGTCCGTTCTGCACGGCCTTCATCGAGGCCATCGCCGCCACGGTCTTGCTGATCGACGCGGCCTGAAACATCGTGTCGGTCGTCACGAGCGCCCCGGACGCGACGTCGGCCACGCCGTAGCCCTTCGCCCACTCGATCTTGAAATCGTTGACGACCGCGATGCTGACGCCGGGGACGTTGAACTGCTTCTGAAGCGCCTGGACCTCCGCCGGATCGAGCGCGCCGGGCGGCGCCTGCGCGAGGATCACCCCCCACGCGAACAGCAGACTGAGGAGAGATGCGCTCAGATTTCGCATGTCGTCACCTGCCTGAGACGAACTATAGCTGGAGTGGCCATGCGCGCCACTATATGCACGAAAAACTACGGCGCTGGTCGACTCCGCGTAGACTCCGGTGGGGCAGTTGATGGCACGCTGGCATCGCCTCGGCAGCGCTCGTCCTCGCCCTCGCGATGTGCGCTCTGGCAGCAGCGCGGCAGCGCAACACCGTGCCGGGAACCTTCACGTGTGGCCAGGACCAGTCGCTCCCCGCTCCGATTCCGCTCTCGTGGACCACGATCGTGCTGGCCGGGGACGGGCGGTTGTATTCGCCCTGCCACGCGATACATCCGCGATGAAGTGGGACCGCAGGCCACTCATATCCGAGGCGCCGTCGGGATCTGGACGCGTGGCCGGGATTCGGGCGACGGCCAGATCTTCATCGACCTCGTCGATCTCCCGCGATTCGATCGCAACTACACGGTCTTCGCGTATGTCGAGCAGGGCATGGAACTCGTCGACAAGATGCTCGAGGGCACGAAGATCGTGAGCGTCTCGGTGAAATAGACCGTGCCTCAGCGCAAAGATTGCCGGGCGGTACCGGTCGTTCTTACGCGCGGCTGCCGGTCCGCGATAAACCGGGACCATCCCGACGCTGACTAGCGACCAGGCCTTCGCCAATTCGAAAACGCAAACCCGAACTTGAAGGTGCGGTTCCGTGCGGGCTGCGCGCCGGCGATTGACGTGCGCGTCGGGATGGCGCTGTCGATGGCGAATCCGGCGATTGCGCCGATGGTCATGGCCGCGGCGCCGACCAGGAAGTGGCAGACGCCGGCCATGTCCTTCGGCCCGCACCATTTGCTTTTTCGATCGACGTAGAAGCCGATCCCGAGGCCGACGGCGGCACCGATCGCGGCGCCATTCGATCGCGGGTCGTCGTCCCAGTCGCCGTCATGGACGTCGATGCGTCGCGGGATGACGCGATCGACGGCCGTGCCGACAAGCGAAAGGCTGATGGCGTTGCCGAACATGAGCGCCAGCGTGCAGCGTGGCTGCGGCGAGCAGCGCGTCCTCTCGTCGGCCTTCAGTGTTTCCCTCAGACCCATCACGGCGCCGACGCCGAGCCCGATCGCCGCGCCGTTCCAGACGGGGTCGTGGCGGGTTTCAGTCACAGGCGCGCTCGATTCAGTGGCCGTCTGGGTCTGCGCGTGGGCGACGACGGGTAGGACCGTCATCGCGACTGCCAGCGCGACGATCAAAGACTGCGAAAACACGTGCGATTTGGCGGTGTTGCCGTGGTTCCTGTCCATGACGCCACAATAGGATCCCGGGCCGGCGCGAGTCGTGAGGATGGCCGGACAAAACTGTGAAGAATGTAGTGGGCGCTTGGCAGCGGACCTCACGTCCCCCGGCGACCTCCATGACCCAGATGTCGCCGATCCGTCAGCCAGTTCCACCGCGCGGTGGCAATCGATCCGGTGAGCGGCCGCGGGACGTCGCGATGAGTGGCGACGTCGTCCGCAGCGGTAGCGAGCTCTGCGCAATTTCCAGCGGCAGTCCGCGGCATTTCCCGCATCATCACGGACTTTCCGACGCTCACAAACGATAGAACACGCACATACCGAAAACCGCGTAGACGCGCGCACCGTCGCCGTCTGGCAACTGACTTGCAATTCCGGCGACCTCGCACGCCAGTCGAGGAGGATGGATTCCGCCATGCCGACTGCAAACTTCGAAGCCAAAGTGCACGACTTTCTCGCGCAGAAACGCATCGCGGTCGCCGGCGTGTCGCGCAGCACGGGTCAGCATCCCGTCGGTAATCTGATCTTTCACCGCTTGAGGAAGACTGGGCACGACGTGATCCCCGTGAACCCGAACGCGCAGACGTTCGAGGGCGAGCCGTGTTACCCCGACGTGAAGTCGATTCCCGGCGGTGTCGATGCTGTGATGATCATCACGCGCCCGGAGACGACGGAACGGATCGTGCGGGATTGTCACAACGCGGGAATACGCCGCGTGTGGATGCATCAGTCGTTCGCGAAAGGTTCGAGCGTCTCCGCGTCGGCCGTGGCGTATTGCCGGCAGCACGACATCAGCGTCATCGCGGGCGCGTGTCCGATGATGTTCGGAGAGGGCGTCGACTTCGGACACGCGTGCATGCGCTGGATGCTCAAAATGACGGGACGACTGGAGGCCGCCAATGATTGACGCGACGCATCGACGCCGCATCGCGTGGATCCTGATCCTCATCGTCGATCTGGGATACGCCGCGTGGGGCGCGGCGGCCGCCGTATCGCCCGGCGGACTGGTGGGCCCCGGCGGCAAGGCGATTCTGCCGGCAGGATACGAGGGCTACTCCGGCCGCTCCTGGTCGGAGCTCGCCGGCTCGTCGCCGGGAATCGCGGGATACATGACGGTGCTCTTCCGGACGTACGGCATCCACTGCGTGGTGTTCGGAGTCCTGGGCAGCGCTATCGCCGTCACGGCGTTTCGCCGCGGCGAGACGTGGGCCTGGTGGGCATTGCTGGTTGCCAATTCGGCCGCCTTGATCTCGGCAATGACGTACGACAGGACGGTGAACGCGATTGGGCCTTTCGAAATCACGGAATACCTGGGCCTCGCGCTCGTCTGGGGAGCGCTGCTTGTGACCGCACCCTTCGGTGCCTGGAGTCGGCCGCGCGCGGCAGCGACATAGGAGGAGGTTATGGCGACGTTCGAAGTCAGCGCACACATGAAGGTCCGGCCGGGACAGTTAGAGGGCTTCAAGAAACAGGCGGCCGAACTCATCCGGATCACGAGAGAGCAGGACACGCACACGCTGCGCTACGACTGGTTCCTCAGCACGGATGGCACCGAGTGCGAGGTCCGGGAGGCCTACACCGGTCCCGAAGGGCTGATGGAACACAATGCGCACATCGTCGAGGCCCGCACCAAGTTGTTCAAGGATTACGCGGACGGTCACTTCATGACGTTGTACGGCGAACCTTCGCAAGCGCTGATCGATCTGCTGAAGAAGCACGCAGCCGGCTTCACGTGGTTCTCGTTCGCACAAGGCCTGAACGCACTGACCACTGACCACTGACCACTGACCACTGACCAATGACCACTGACCAATGACCACTGCACGCGCCGCCGCAGGCGACGCAGGAGCCCGTGCTGGTCGAGCACGGCGTGCACCCTGCTGATCGCTGGACAGGCGACCGTGGGGATGGCCGAAAGCCTGCGGGCGGTCCTTCCGTCGCGGCCCGCTCAAGCGGCTGCGGCCCGATGTCGTGCCTGCAAGAGTGCCGCGATGTGCAGGATCACGAAGCTCGGCACCAGAAACGCCGGGATGAGCAGGAGGGGCAACTGGGCCATCGGCGCGATGCTGGCGCGGTCCGCGCCGAGCCCGAACCAGGCGACGAGCGTGCCGGTGCCGACGGCGACGACGAGATCCAGGATGCCGAGAACGTTCCAGATCACGAACAGGCGACTCGTCACGACCTGTGGATTGCGCGCGATTGCCAGGACGAGCGCTGGCGCCGTGGCGCCGATCGCGAGGTCACCGAGTCCAGCCGGCCAGGCGAACGCGCCCGGCAACACGTTGTAGGTCGTCAGCGCCAGGAAGCCGAGCCCTCCGAAGCGCCAGGCCTGCAGGCCGACAGCCAGTCGCTGATCCAGGTTCAGCACGAAATGACGAACCGCACGCGAGGTTCGGTACGCCGTCAGGAAGACCGCGACTGGCACTGTCACGGCGAAGAAGATCGGCAACGGCGGTGTTCCCGCCGGCTGCACGAACGCCCCGCGGGCGCCAAAGACGAAGACGAACGCCAGCCAGAGGGCCAGAATGATGCCGACGGTGAACATCAGGCTGGACGCGTCGCGCGAGACGGAGCGGTCGGGGCGAGGCAACACGACGGTAGACATGGCGCTCTCCTTGGCGATGTCACTTGCAATTTGCAAGTCTATGGACACGCTACCATCGTTACTTGTATTATGCAAGTTACTGCCGTGGAGACGATCGATGCCGCGTCGAAGCACTCGCCAGGCCATGACCAAGCTGCGCTCCTCCTGTGCCGTTGCCAGCACGCTCGACCTGGTCGGGGACAAGTGGTCCCTCCTCGTCATTCGCGACTTGCTCCACGGCAAACGGACCTACGGAGAGATCCTGCAATCGCCCGAAGGCATACCGACCAACATCCTGGCTGACCGGCTGGCGCGCCTGGAACAGGCGGGCATCATCGAGAGCGCACCGTATCAGGAGCGTCCCGTGCGCTACGCGTACACGCTGACTCCCAAGGGCCGCGACCTGGGAGATGTCGTGCTCGCGCTGGTGCGCTGGGGCAGGAAGCACATTCCCGGCACACGCACCTTGACAGAGAAATAACCACGGCGAGGCCGTGCTGGGCGGCGTCTCTGAGCAATTCCGTGGCGGCCCCGGGTGTACACTCTGAGCTTCCCAGCGAAGGAGTGCGATGAGCCGCTTCCTCGAACCGCTTTGGCGCGACGTGCGCTTCGCTCTGCGGATGCTCCGGCGCACGCCCGGTTTCGCGATCACGGCGATCGTGACGGTCGCACTCGGGATCGGCGCCAACAGCGCGATCTTCAGCGTCGCCAGCGGCGTGCTGCTGCGCCCGCTTCCGTATCCCGCCGCCGATCGCCTCGCGATGGTGTGGATGGACAACTCCCGGATTTCGTTGCGCGAGGACTGGCACTCGTTCGCCAACTATGCGGACTATCGCGCGCGCAACACGACGTTCGAGGACATGGCGGTCTTCAACAACAGGTCGCGCACGCTGACCGGCGATGACAACCCTGAGCAGGTACTCGGCGCCCACGGCTCCGCGAACCTCTTCGACGTCCTGGGTGTGCGGCCCGCCCTCGGACGCGTGTACACCGCCGAGGAGGACAAGCCTGGCGCCAACAACGTGGTGGTCATTTCGCATCGGCTCTGGCAACGACGATTCGGTGGCCGCGAAGACGCGGTCGGGAAGTCAATCGGGATGAACGGCCAGGCGATGAAGATCCTCGGCGTCATGCCGAAGGACTTCGCGTTCCCCAGCCGTGAGACGGAATTCTGGGTGCCGACTGCCGCCTCCGACCAGCAGCGCAACGCTCGCGGCTCGCTCTGGTTGCAGGTCATTGGACGGTTCAAGCCGGGCGTGTCCGTGCAGCAGGCGCAAGCCGATCTGGCGCGCGTGAACGCCGGCATCCTCGAGCAGGACCCGAGTCAGAAAGGGTACGGCATCTATGTCGCCGGCTACGGCGAAGAGATCGTCGGCCGCGTCCGCCCCGCGATCCTGGTGCTCGTCGGCGCGGTCGCCTGCGTGCTGCTGATTGCCTGCACCAATGTCGCGAATCTGCTGCTGGCGCGCTCGGCCGTTCGCGAACGCGAGCTGGCGCTTCGCGCCGCGATTGGTGCCGATCGCGCACGCCTCGTGCGCCAGCTCCTCACCGAAAGCCTGCTCCTCGGCGCGGCCGGTGGGGCGATCGGGATCGCGCTCGCCTGGGCCGGTCTGTCGGCCCTGCTGGCCGCGGCGCCACGGGATCTGCCGCGCCTTGACGCGATCTCGATGGACCGGCGCGTCCTGCTCTTTACCGTCGCCCTCTCGCTCCTCACCGGTCTCGTGTTCGGGCTCGCGCCGGCGCTGCAACTCGCGCGCACCGATCCGGGTCAGACGATGAAGGAGGGCGCGCGCGGATCGAGCGCGCTCGGCCGGTCGCTTCGGCGCGGTCTCGTCGTCGTCGAGATCGGTCTCGCGGTGGTACTGCTCGTCGGTGCCGGCTTGATGCTGCGCAGCTTCGATCGGCTGCGCCGCGTCGACCTGGGATTCCGCCCGGATCACGTGCTCACGACGCGGCTGGGTCTCTGGGGCGACAAATACCGCGAGCCGGCCGCGCGGATCGACTTCTTCCGCCAGGTGATCGAGCGAATCAGCGCGCAACAGGGTGTGCAGGGCGCGGCGGGCGTCGGCACCGTTTTTCTCAGTGTCACCCCGAACTCCACGAACTTCAGCATCGAAGGCGAGCCCGAGTTCCCGCTGGAGCAACGCGTCGAGGTGCCGGTGGACTCGGTGACGCCGGACTACTTTCGCGTGATGGGTGTGCCGCTCCGTGCCGGGCGCTTCTTCGACGAACGAGATGCCAATGGCACGCCGCCGACGGTCATCATCAACGAGACCATGATTCGCCGCTTCTTCCCGAAGGGCGATGCCATCGGACGGCGCATCAAGTACGGCGACCTGGCCTCCAACGGACCGTGGATGACGATCGTCGGCGTCGTGGCCGACACGCGGCGAACGGGCTACGACCGGCCGGTCCGGCCGGAGACGTATCTGCCCCACGCCCAGTCACCCAGCGGCGGGTTGATGCTCGTCGTCCGGACCACGGGCGATCCGCAGGCGGTCGTGACGCCGCTGCGGGAGGTCGTCCGGTCGATCGATCCGAACATCGCGATGCAGGCGTCGCAGCCGCTCGAGGCCCTCCTCGTCGAGATGAGCGCCCAGCGGCGCCTCAACACGCTGCTGCTCTCCGTGTTCGCGGGCGTCGCCGCGCTGCTGGCGGCGATCGGGATCTACGGGGTGATCGCGTACTCGGTTCAGCAGCGAACGCGCGAGCTCGGCGTGCGGGTCGCGCTCGGCGCGCCGGCCGGCCGGATCCTGCGACTGGTCGTCACCGAGGTCTTCTCGCTCGCGCTCGCGGGACTCATCGTCGGTCTGGGCGTCGCCCTCCTGCTCAGCCGATCGATGACCACGATGCTCTACGACGTGAGCACGACCGATCCGACGACGTTTGCCGCCATTGCCGTGGTCGCGATCCTCACGGCCGTGCTGGCCAGCCTGATCCCGGCCGTTCGTGCCATTCGGATCGATCCAGTCCAGGCGCTGCGATCGGAGTGACAATTGTGGCGGGAACGGCTCTTATTTCGCCTCACGAAAGGCGGAAAATAGTGGGGCGCCGAGAGCGGCGCCCCGAACAAGCGGATTACGCAGCCGGAATCTTGAGGACTTGACCAGGCTTGATCTTGTCGGGATCGCTGAGCTGGTCTTTGTTGGCCTCGAAGATCTTCATGTAGCGGCCGGCGTCACCGTAGAGCTGCTTGCTGATCTTGGAGAGCGTATCGCCAGCCTGGACGGTGTAGGACTGCTCGCCGCCTTTGGGGGCTGGCAGGCTCGTGTCTACCGAGATGTCGGCAGTCAGGTCGGCGAACTGCGGGTCAGCCGATTTGATCGCCGTCCAGACATATCCCTTCGCCGCTTCGCTCGGCGCCGTGCCCTTGATATAGAGCTTGTTGTCCTGGACGTGGAGGTTCTGCAGGCGCACGCCCTGCTTCTCGATTTCGCGGATAGCAGACGCGTACTTGGTTTTGAGTTCGTCAAGAGATGCCATGTGAGGATTCCTTTCGTCTTCTGAATCGATTCCAACTACGAAGCACTAAGAGTGCGTTGCAAAACTCCCGCTCCGGGAGGGCCGGCTTCAGCCGGCCCAGCAGGGGCGGGCTGAAGCCCGCCCCTCCTCTGAGTCCTGAAACGCACTCTAAGAACAGAATGGCGACGGCGCCGCGAACATGCTCGATCAGACGCTGCAACAAGTGTGCCCGCCAAGCTGGAGAGTCACATGGAGTGTTCGACGTTCGTCGTTCGCGAAGAGGGCAGCGTGATGGACCAGAGTGGTCAACGGAGGACCGTTAGACGTCACCCTCACCGCCATCCCAACATCACTTCTGCAGATACTTCTTCACGTAAGCGATACCGTCGGCCGCACTCTGCATGGCGTCGACGGTAAAGTTGCCGCCCTGCTCGACGAAGAAGTGTTTCATCCCAGACATCGCGGCATCGGGCCAGATGCGCGTGTAGTCGATCGACCCGTTGCCCAGTTCCGTGTAGCGCCGGTTGACCTTGTGCATGTCCTTGACATGCCACATCTCGAAGCGTCCTGGCGCCTTCTTGAACCAGTCACGCGCCGGCTGTTCGGTGTCAAAGGAGAACCAATACAAATCGATCTGCAGTTTCACGAGTGCCGGATCGGTTTCTTTCAGAATGATGTCGTACGGGTATTGGCCGTTCTGCTGCACGAACTCGCCGCCGCCGTTGTGATACGCCGCGCGCAGGCCCGCCTTGGACACGCGCGCCCCGATGACATTCAGCCGCTCGGCGACGCGCTTGTAGCTGTCGAGCGTCCGGGTCTTGGGCTCCAGATACGGCCACACCACATACTGCTGCCCGAGCAGCTTCGCGCCCTCCGTCACCCGATCGACATACCGGTTCATCGCATCGTCGCCCGCGCTGAGCAGGTTCTGGAAGTCATAGTGGCCGGTGGGCGACGGTAAATTGTGATCGCGCAGCGCTCGCGCGAAGTCCCCGGCTGGCATCCCGTAGTACGTCAGCTCGTCCGGGTTGATGCCGTAGGTCTCAACCTCTTCGTATCCCATCGCCGCCACCCGCTGCAGCGTGCCAAGCGGGTCGCGATTCATCGCCGAATTGAGCGTGAACAGCTGCAGCCCGATCTTGTAGCGGCGTGGCGCCTGCCAGGCGGGGAACACGACGGCGGCCGACGCAAGCAGTCCCGCTTGCTGAATGAACGTGCGACGGTTGACCATTCGCCACCTCCCCGGATCGGACATCTGTGGCCGCCTCACCTGTGGCACGGCGCGATGACAGCGGCAGAGTAACAGGTTCCAGGTCCGGCGTTTCTTACTCACGGCGAAAGTCTTTCGCTCCGTCCATTCAGGCCGATTCGGCTCCGCTGCTGCCGGGCACGAGATATGCACCAGCGTCTTTCGGCTGCTTCGGTGTGATCATGACGGTCACTCGTCCTTAAACCCTCCTCCTCCTACAAGGCATCTCCTATGACGCGACTCCACTCGTGGTGGGGAGCCGTGCGTACGCGGTTCGTCCACGTCCTGACCAGCATCGTCGGCCGGTGGCGCTGGGAAGCGCCCGCCTGGTGCCGGCGCCTGCGCGACGTTGCCGTTCGGTCCTGGCGCTTTCTGGCGGCGAACCCTGTGCGAGCGACGCTTCTGGCGCTCGTCGCGATCGCCGCGGGCGGCGGCTACGTCTGGTACGTGACCCGGCCCAGGCCCCACTACGTGGTCTACGCGGTCACCGAGCCGGGACTCACGGAGTACAACGACCGCGGCATCGCGTCCATCAAGCCGATGCGCATCGTGTTCGACGAATCGGCTGCGCCGCTGACCCGGGTCAACGCCGAGGTCACCGCGGGCATCGCGTTGTCGCCGTCGATTCCCGGATCGTGGTTCTGGACGACCGACAAAGAATTGCGGTTCACACCGCGGGACGACTGGCCGGTGGACGGCGCATTCACCGTGCGGATGGCCGCGAAGGGGCTGCTCGCGAGTCAGATCCGGCTGGAAGACTACACGTTCAAGTTCCGCAGCCAGCCGTTCGTCGCAAAGATCGCCGAGAGTCAGTTCTATCAGGACCCCCGGGATCCGAATCTGAAGAAACTCGTCGCGACCGTCGCGTTCAGTCACCCGGTGGATCCACAGACCTTCGAGTCGCACGTCTCCCTCGCGGTCGCCCGGGACGCCGCCTATCTGGGCCTCGCGCCCGACAGCCGCAATTTCACGGTCGCGTACGACAAGTTCAAGCTCGCGGCCTACGTGCACTCGGCGGCGCTGGCGATGCCCCGCGATGACACGCCGATGACGCTGCGTGTGGACAGAGGCGTGCACGCCGCGCGCGGCGGCAACGACACGCGCGATCGGCTCGAGTCGGTCGTCACCATCCCGGGGCGCACCAGCCTGCGCTTCACGAACGCCCGCATGACCGTGGTGGACAACGCGCGTTACGAGCCCGAACAGATTCTCATGCTGGGCAGCTCCTCGCCCGTGACCGAGCGCGCCTTCGATCGAAAGCTCACGGCGTACGTGCTGCCCGTGCGCACGCCGCGGCAGCCGAAAGAAGACGAGGCGCCGCATGACTGGCGCGAAGACGACAACCAGATTGGCCAGGACGTCCTCGCCACCTCGCAAGCCATTCCGGTCAGCTATGTCGCGTCGGACGAAGGCGGCGAGACGTCGCACGGCTTCAGGTTCCGGGCGCCGGTCGGCCGCTACCTGTTCGTCGTCATCAAAGACGGCGTCGAGGGCACGGGCGGGTACCTGTCGGGGAAACCGTTCGTCGCGACCGTCAAGGTCGAGCCGTACCCGCGCGCGCTGACGTTCCTCGGGCAGGGCTCGCTGCTGTCGTTGTCAGGGGATCGCAAAGTCGGGTTCCTCGTGCGAGACGTCGACAAAGTGCAGGTCGAGATCGGCCGCGTGCTGCCGAATCAGCTGCAGCATCTCACCGCCGAGATGTACGACTTCTCCCGGCCTTCGCTCTACGGCGCTCTGGAAGATCGGCTGGTCGAGCGCAGCGTCTCGACGCGCGACTACCGCGCGAGCCAGCCCGGTAAACCCACGTACGACAGCATCGACGTCGGTCAGTACCTCCAGGATCAGACAGGGTCCCCGCGCGGGCTCTTCCTGTTGCACCTTCGCGCCATCGCGGTCCGGCCGCGCCCTTCGACTTCGCTCAGGGCAGGCGCGCCGGATGAAGAAGGCCCTTCGACTTCGCTCAGGGCAAGCGAACCGGAAGAAGAGCCCGAGCGCGGACGCCCCGGGAGCGAGGACAGGCGCCTCATCCTCGTCACCGATCTCGGGTTCATCGTCAAGCAGGCGAAGGACGGGAGCCGCGACGTGTTCGTGCAGTCGATCCGCAGCGGTTTGCCGATTGAGGGCGCACGAGTCGAGCTCATCGGGGCGAACGGCCTCACGGTGCTCGGGGCCACGACCGACGCGACCGGTCGCGCGCAACTCGCCAAGCCGCCGCTCGACGCGAAGCGCGATCGGCTCCCGCAGATGATTCTGGTGCGCAAGGATGCGGATCTGTCGTTCCTGCCGTTTCGCACGGGCGGGCGCGATCTCGACGTCTCGCGGTTCGACACGGGCGGCATCCAGAGCGCGAAGTCCGCGCAGCAGTTGTCGAGCTATCTGTTCTCGGACCGGGGCATCTACCGGCCCGGCGAAGCGACGCACCTGGGCGTCATCACGCGAACCGCAGATTGGAAGACCTCGCTCGCCGGGCTCCCACTCCTGATCGAGATCACCGATCCGCGAGGGATGCTCGTCAGCCGCAATCAGCTCACGCTCTCCTCGGCGCCGTTCGACGAGATCACCTACACGAGTCCGCCCGCGTCGCCGACCGGGACGTACGAGGCCGTGGCCTATCTCGTGAAGGACGAAAAACGCCCCGCCTCCGCCCGCGACGCGGGCTACGGCGCGGCAGGCCGTGAGCCGCTCGGCAGCACCACGTTCAAGGTGCAGGAGTTCGAGCCGGACCGGATGAAGGTCCAGCTCGATCTGTCGACCGCGCCGATCGCCGGCTGGCTGCGGCCCGACGATGTGAAGGCGCGGGTGACCGTCGCCCACCTTTTCGGCGAGGCGGCCTCCGCCCGGCGGGTCGAAGGTGAGCTGAGCCTTACCCCGGCGCTTCCGCGTTTCGCGCGCTGGGCCGACTACCGGTTTCAGATTGGCGAAGTGCTCAAGGAGCCGTACCACGAGGCTCTTGCGGCAAAAGTGACCGACGACACAGGCACCGCTGAGTTCACCCTCGATCTCAAACGCTTCGTCGGTCGCGCGTACCGCTTGAACGTGCTCGGCCGGGCGTACGAAGCCGAAGGCGGGCGCAATGTTGCCGCTCAGGCCAGCGCGATCGTCTCCGACGCGCCGTACCTCGTCGGCGTCAAGGCCGACGGCGATCTCAACTACGTCCGTCGCGGCAGCGCGCGCGAGGCCACCTGGCTCGCGGTCAATCAGCAGCTCGCCCCCGTGCCGGCCGACGGGCTGTCGCTCGAGTGGGTGCAGCGCAAGTTCGTGTCCGTGCTCACCCAGCAGAACAACGGCACGTTCAAGTACGTGTCAAAGCTCAGAGAGACCGTGCGCGACACGAAACCTGTCCGCATCCAGTCGGGCGGCAGCCGAATTCCCCTGCCGACCCAGGAGCCGGGTGACTTCGCGCTCGTGCTGCGCGACAAGTCGGGCGCCGCGCTCAATACGCTGAGCTACAGCGTCGCCGGCCAGGCGAACCTGTCCCGCTCGCTCGAGCGCGGCACGGAGTTGCAGGTTCAGTTGGACAAGGCGGCCTACGGCGGCGGCGACACGATCGAGGTCAGCATCCGCGCCCCATACGTGGGCGCCGGCCTGATCACGATCGAGCGTGAGCGCGTGTTCCGCCATCAGTGGTTCAAGACCTCGACGACCAGCTCGGTCCAGCGCATCACGCTGCCCGAGGACTTCGAAGGCAACGGCTACGTGACGGTCCAGTTCCTCCGCGATCCGTCGTCGCCCGAGCTTTTCATGAGTCCGCTTTCGTACGGCGTCGCGACGTTCGGTCCAAACCTGGCCGCGCGCACGCAGACGGTTGGCCTGACGGCGCCACGCCAGATCAAGCCCGGGCAAACGCTGACCATGACGCTCACGGCGGGCGAGCCATCGCGCGTCGCGGTGCTCGCCGTCGACGAGGGGATCCTGCAGGTCGCGCGCTACAGGAATCCCGATCCGCTCGGCTACTTCTTCCAGAAGCGCATGCTCGAGGTCGACACGAAGCAAATCCTCGATTTGATCCTGCCAGACTTTGCGCGCTTCCTGGCGCTGGCGGCGCCTGGAGGCGACGCCGACGGCGGGTTCTCCCGGCATCTCAATCCGTTCAACAAGAAGCGCAAAGCACCGGCGGCGTACTGGTCGGGCGTGATCGACGTCGGCAAGAGTGGCCGGGAGCTGAAGTACGTCGTCCCCGACTACTTCAACGGACGGTTGCGCATCGTCGCCATCGGCGCGAGCGCGGGCCGGATCGGCGTGACCGAAGTGACGACCGAGGTGAAAGGCGATTTCATCCTCACGCCGAACGTCCCGGCCACCGCGACGCCCGGCGACGAGTTCCTCGTGAGCGTCGGCGTCTTCAACAACACGACAGGCGCGAGCGGGCCGATCCGCGTCGAAGTTCAGCCGGCCGCGGGCCTCACGCTCATCGGGCCGGGCGCCGTGGATCTGCAGATCGCCGACAAGAAGGAAGGCGTCGGCGAGTTTCGTCTGAAGGCGAATCCGACGCTGGGACCGGTGGCGTTGACGTTCACGGCCCGGCGCGGCGCGGCCGAGGCTCGCGTCGAAGAGGGCATCGGCCTGCGTCCGGCGGCCGCCTTCCGCACGCATCTCACGCTCGGCCGCGTGGACGGCGCGAGCGCCACGGCGCCGATCGTGCGCGATCTCTACTCCGAACAACGCAAGGTCGAGGCGGCCATCTCGACCGTGCCACTCGTGTGGAGTCAGGGCCTGACGGCCATGCTGGAAAACTATGAGTACACGTGCACCGAGCAGTTGGTCAGCAAGGGCATGTCGGTACTCATCCTCATGTCGCGGCCGGAGTTCGGGGCAATTCCCAACCGAACGGACCTGCCGCTCGCCCCGACGTTCGCCACGCTCCGCAGCCGCGCGAACGACGATGGCGGCCTCGGCCTGTGGTCGTCAACGCCGGAGACCGCTGAGTTTGCCACCGTATACGGCGCGCACTTCCTGGTCGAGGCCAAAGAGCGCGAGCAGAAGATTCCGACAGATGTCCTTGCGAATCTGAACGCGTGGCTCACGCGGCTGGCGTCGACGCCGGCGAGCACGCTCGCCGAGGCGCGGATGCGCGCGTACGCCGTGTATCTGCTCGCGCGGCAGGGCATCAAGCCCACCGCGGCGATCTCGAACGTCGAGCAGGAGCTCACGAAACGGTATACCCAGACCTGGTCCACGGATCTTGCGGCCGCCTATCTCGCGTCGACGTACCGGCTGATGCAGCGCAATGACGATGCCGATCGCCTCGTGAAGGGCGTGCCCTGGTCGACCGCCAGGCGGGAATTCGGCGATGAGGTGTACTACGACCCGGTCGTCCATGACGCGCAACTGCTGTATCTACTGGCGCGCCACTTCCCGAACCGTCTCGCCGGTGCTCCGCCCGTGGCGCTCGAGACGATGAGCAAGGCCGTAAGCGGTACTGGCGCCAGCTCGCTCTCGGCCGCGTACACCATGCTCGCCCTCGACGCCTACGCGAAAACGACGGCAACGACAGCGACGCTCGGTATCACGGAAGTCGGCAAGGACGGCAGCCGGCGCGCGCTCACGCTGCCACCGGGCGCGATCCCGAAGGTCGCGGTCTCCGGTACCGCGGCGACGCTGCAGTTCTCTCAACGCGGCGGTTCGCAGGTGTACTTCGTCATCAACGAGTCGGGCTTCGATCGCCAACCGCCAGCGGCGGATCTGAGTCAGGGCATCGAGATCGTCCGCGACTTCGTCGATGCCAGCGGCAATGCGCTCACGCGCGTGCGGATCGGTGACGAATTCTTCGTCAGACTCCGCGTCCGTGCGACCACCCGCGACCTCGCGCCTCAGATCGCCATCGTCGATCTGCTGCCCGGGGGCGTCGAGCCCGTGCTCGAGCTCCAGCCGGCCGCCAGTTCGAGCACGCCTGGCGAAGATCCGGCCGCCGCGCGGCAGCAAGGCAGGGCCGGCAGGTTGCCCGTCGGCGTCACAGCCAAGTCGGATTGGCGGCCGAACCACATCGACGTCCGTGAGGACCGCCTCATCCTCTACGGCGATGCCAGGCGGAGCATCGGCACGTTCGTCTATCGCGTGCGGGCGAACAGTGCCGGCGTCTTCCAGGTGCCGCCCGCCTTCGCCGAAGGAATGTACAACCGCACGATCGTGGCGCTCAGCCGCCCGACCACGCTGGAGGTCGTCAAGCCGTGACCAGGAGCAGGCACTGGGCACCAGGCACTCGGCACTGGGCGCCAGGCACTGGACGTTGGGGGATCGGCCTCGCTTTACTCGCGCTCCTCGCGGTGCGCTGGTGGCCCCATGCGCCGCTCGGCGAGCGCTACCCGCTCTCGACCGGCGTCTGGTCCGCCGACGGCGAGTTGCTGCGGGTGACGCTCGCGTCCGACGATCAGTACCGGCTCTGGACGCCGCTGTCGCGGATCTCGCCGACCCTCGTCGAGGCCTTTCTGCTCAAGGAAGATCGCTGGTTCTTCTGGCACAACGGCGTGAACCCGATCGCCCTCGCGCGCGCGGCGTTGCGAACGTACAGCGGCGGCGCGCGGCAGGGCGGATCCACGCTGACGATGCAGCTGGCAAGGCTGACGTATCGCCTCAACACTCGAAGCGCCGCCGGCAAGCTGAAGCAGATTGTCGCCGCGGTGTGGCTCGAGGCGCGCTACTCGAAGCGCGAGATTCTCGAAGCGTATCTGAACGTCGTGCCCTTCGGCGGCAATATCCAGGGCGTCGGCACCGCGAGCCGCGTGTATTTCGGCAAGGCGCCTGACCGCGTCACGCTCGGCGAGTCGCTGACGCTGGCGGTGATTCCGCAGCGTCCCGCCGAGCGCGCCGGCAGGGTCGCATCGGAAACCGACACCCTCGCCGCTCGCGCGCGGCTTGGTCAGCTCTGGCTGACGAGTCACGGCAACAACGCCGATGAGCGGCGACAGATCGAGCTGCCGATCGTGGCCCGGCCGCAGTTTGCCCTGCCGTGGCATGCGCCGCATTTCGTCGATGCCGTCCTCGCTGAAGAAGTGTCTGGCGCCGGACGCGCGCAGATTCGGACCACCATCGACGCCGGTCTGCAGCGCCTTGTCGAGATGCAGATGCACCGCTACCTCTCTCGCCGCGGTGACACCGGGGTGAAGAATGCGGCGGCGCTTCTCGTCGACGCGCGCGACATGTCGGTCAAAGCATGGGTCGGCTCCGCCGACTACTGGAACGACGCCGACGGACAGGTGAACGGCGTGCTCGCCAAGCGATCGCCCGGATCGACGCTCAAGCCGTTCGTCTACGCGCTCGGACTCGATCAGGGCGTGCTGCATCCGCAGACGGTGCTGCGCGACGCGCCGACGGCATTCGGCCCGTTCACGCCGGAGAACTTCGACGGCCGGTTCTTCGGTCCGATCACCGCGCAAGACGCATTGATCCGAAGCCGCAACATTCCAGCGATCTGGGTCGCCGCGCAGCTCAGGCAGCCGAGTCTCTATCAGTTTCTGCAGAGCGCCGGTGTACGGGATCTCAAGCCCGAGTCCTTCTACGGACTGGCCCTGACGCTCGGCGGCGGGGAAGTAACGATGGAGGAGCTGACCGGCCTGTACGCGATGCTCGCCAATCAGGGACGGCTGCGGCCGCTGCGCGTCCGTCCGTCCGCTCCACAGGAAGACGGCGTCCGGCTGCTCAGCCCCGAGGCGAGCTTCGTGACGCTCGACATGCTTCGCCGCAATCCTCGGCCGGACGATGACGGGATGGTCCTCCTGCGCTCGCGATGGCCGGTCGCGTGGAAGACCGGCACGTCCTGGGGTTTCCGTGACGCCTGGTCGGCCGGCATCGTCGGGCCGTACGTCCTCGTCGTGTGGATCGGCAACTTCAACGGGCGCGGCAATCCGGCGTTCGTCGGCGTGGATGCCGCCGCGCCCTTGTTCTTCCGGATTGCCGATGCGCTGAATCTCGCGAGACCCGGCGACGAGGTCGCGCCGCTCGCGCCGCCGCCCGGCGTGGCCGAGGTCGCCGTGTGCACGGGCAGCGGCGAGCTGCCGAACGCCTGGTGCCCGCATACGGTGAACACCTGGTACCTTCCCGGCAAGTCGCCGATCCGCGTCAGCCAGCTGCATCGCGCGGTGGCGATCGATCCGGTGAGCGGGCGTCCGGCGTGTCCGCCGTATCCGGCCGGCACGCGCTTCGAGGTCTTCGAGTTCTGGTCCACCGACATGCTCGAGCTCTTCCGGCAGGCCGGTCTGCCGCGCCGGACGCCACCGCCGCTCCCGGCATGCGCGAGCGACGGCCGCCTGGATCCGCCGCGCATCGCGTCGCCGATGCGCAACGTCACCTACGCGCTCAGGCAGGCGTCGTCAGAGGAGCGCATCACCCTCGAGGTCAGCGTCGCCGCCGATGTTCGGCGCGTGTTCTGGTTCGACGGCAACGCGCTCATCGGCGTCCGTCACGTCTCGGAGGGCGCGCTGGGGTGGCGTCCCGCATCTGCCGGCGTGCACTTGATTCGCGTCGTCGACGATCACGGTCGATCGGCGGAGCGCGATGTGGACGTGCAGTTTGCGCGCCCCACTGCGCGCGAGCATCCGCGAAGGTAGCGACTTCAGCGAGCGCATCATCGGTCAGCGAGTGACCAGTTCACCGGAGGGTTGCTGAGGCGCGCACGAGCGACCGGAGGGCTCATCGGGCGAGCCGTCGTGCTGTAGAATGCGTTTCCCCGACGAATCGAGGCCGATCCCCGTGGCCGATGTGCCCAGCGATGACGTCACGCGTCTCCTCGCCAGATGGAAAGACGGCGACGAGGCCGCGCTGCAGCAGCTCGTTCCCATCGTCCACGAGGAGCTGCGAAGGTTGGCGCGGCGACAGATGGCGGGGGAGCGGCCAGGCCACACGCTTCAGCCGACAGCGCTCGTCAACGAAGCCTACCTGCGGCTGGTCGGTCTCAAGCAGATGCAATGGCAGAACCGCGCCCATTTCTTTGCCATGGCCGCCCGACTGATGCGGCGCATTCTCGTGGACTTCGCGCGCTCGCACGGCTACCAGAAACGTGGGGGCGGCGCGAAGCAGGTCTCGTTCACCGAGGCATTGGAAGTCGCCGAAGGCCAGCCGACAGACGTCGTGGCGCTCAACGACGCGCTGGAGGCGTTGGCTGATGTCGACGAGCGCAAGAGCCGGATCGTCGAGCTCCGCTTCTTCGGTGGGCTGAGCATCGAGGAGACGGCCGAGGTCCTGCACGTCTCGCGTGAGACCGTCAAACGCGACTGGAAGGTCGCGAAGATGTGGCTGCTGCGCCAGTTGCGCAAATGACGCGACGCCAGCTCACCTTGAAGGAAGGGCCCGCGCCGATCGCGGGCCCTCATCGGTCTATTTCCTGACGTACGTGTGTTGGAATGCGTGCGTCGCAGCAAATCTGGCGACCTGCCACCCGAGTTTGGCGCCGCGCTCGTCTGACGACCGAAAATGAAACCCGGCATACACGCGGGCGTCGATCACTTCGCGAACGCCTTCGCTGAAGGTTGTCCAATGACGCTCGAATCCGGGATTCATCGGGCTCGTGACTGTCAAGGGCACGCCGGGGTCGTCGTCGAAGAGCAGCCTGAGAACCGTGGCCATCGCACTGCTCAGTGTCGCGTGCCCGGACGGGTACTCAGGATGGTTCGGCGTCGCGGCGAGCGGTGTCCAGCCCGGATCGGCCTCGGTCGCGGGGTTGCGATCCTCCTCGGCGCGTTGGATAGCCGTCACCGGACGCCAGAAATTGAACGCGTACTTGGCGTCCCAACACGCGATCGCCGCGTCGGCGCCGGCGACGTTCATGAGCGCGAAGTCACGAGCCGCCTCCGACTCGTCAAGGCGGAGTCCTGACGCGACCTGACGGAGCACGCCGTTCCAAATCACCGCGGCTGACGCCAGCCAGAATCTCGCGATGTTGGTTTGCTCGTCGGTCCGAGTCGCACTGTTCAGCGCGCCGAGTTCCTTCACCTCGTTCAGGTCCTGGGCATAGCGTTCGCTGGTCACGTCGGGACCCTGGTCGGGCCTGAATTGCGCGCCCGACTCGAGCACCCACGGCTGCACCAATCCGCCGCCCGGCAGCGACGGGTCCGCGAAGGCGGGTGGCGTCGGCACCCACACGCCAGGCGCGCCGGCATTCGGGGCCGTATAGGGATACTGAGCCTGCGCGGCGCCGTCGGCTGCCCGCATCGCGACGATCTCGTCGGCGACCGCTTCGCCAAAGACGAACCCCGGGTCGCCCGGGCTCACCCGAAACTTGGCGAGCGACTGGCCCAACATGGTGCTCAGGAATTGCGTTTGCGACGGCACAAGCTGCGTCAGGGCACGATACGCGGCGCCGACGGCCGCGGCCGTTGGCGAGGCACCGGCCGGGGGCGCCAGCCGTGATCCGTAGCGGGTGTACTGATTCGTGATCGCATTCACGGCGTCGCTGACGGCAACGCTGGTGATGGCCATTGACCTCAACTGCGGCAACGAGGTCTGTCCGGCTGCACTCGTGGCCGTCACAGCGATCGCGTTCCACTCGACGACGATGTTTTGCGCCGCAGCGCACATCGGCACACAGCCTGTGATCGCGGCGCCGATGAGCGCGGCGGCCATGCCGGCTCGGAGTCTTTCAATTGACACGTCTCGCATAGAAGCCTCCTCTGGCGCCGCAGACTCATCGCCCGCGGCGCGATGTGAAGTGGCGTGCCGTGGCACTCACGGCCCGGGTCTCGTCAAAGGAGGCGTGAAACACGTACTGAAAAGGCTCAGCTCATCGAAGACGGTCGGAGGCGCTGACGTAGAATGGCGGCATCCCCAGAGGAAGCGCGACGCGGAACTCAGATGGCGGCCGACCGCCAGCGCCAGATCACGGAGCTCTGCCATGCAGCGCTCGAGCGCAACGCATCGGATCGCGCAGCCTTCCTTCGCGAGGCCTGCGCGGGTGACGAAGCCCTCCGGCAGGAGGTCGAATCGCTGCTGGACTATGAGGGCGCCGGCGACCAGTTTCTGGAGCGGCCTGCCGTCGAGGAGGTCGCGCGCCTGGTGACTGACCGCCCCGAACCGATCGTGGATTTCCAGGGACGCCGTCTGGGCGTCTACCAGATCGAGGCGCGGATCGGCGCCGGCGGCATGGGCGAGGTCTATCGCGCGCGGGATACCAAGCTCGGCCGCGAGGTCGCGATCAAGGTTTTGCCGGCCGAATTCACCCGCAGCGCCGATCGCCGCGCGCGATTCGAGCGGGAAGCGCGTCTGCTCGCGTCGCTGAATCATCCCCATATCGCCCAGGTGTACGGCTTCGAAGAATCCGAAGGAATCGCCGCGCTGGTGATGGAGCTGGTGCCAGGCGAGGCACTCGACACGATCATCAAGGCCCGAGGCCTCAGGCCCGCGCAGGCGCTGGCCATCGCGCGCCAGATCTGCGATGCGCTCGAGGCCGCTCACGAGAAAGGGATCGTTCATCGCGATCTGAAGCCGGCCAATATCAAGCTGACTCCCGACGGCGTCGTGAAAGTGCTGGACTTCGGATTGGCGAAAGCGAGCGTGGGCGAGTTCGTCAATCCGCCGCAGCTGCCAACCAGAACGTTCGAGGGCACGAACCAGGGCGTCATTCTGGGGACCGCAACGTACATGAGTCCGGAGCAGGCGCGGGGTCAGCCCGTCGACAAGCGCACGGACATCTGGGCGTTCGGCTGCGTGCTCTATGAGATGCTGACCGGCCGCCGGGCGTTCTCGGGCGACTCGATGACCGACACGCTCGCGCACGTGATCGAGCGCGAGCCCGATTGGCGCGCGGTGCCGGAGACGACTCCCGGAGTCGTTCGCCGCCTGCTCGAACGATGTCTTCGAAAAGATGTCCGGCAGCGGCTGCGTGACATCGCCGACGCGCGAATCGAGATTGACGATGCGATGGCTGCGCCGACGGCGCCG
>Ga0111539_10001954_pt1 | contig 27500 bp, 26 predicted proteins | sample RhiMethybrSRZTD1_FD_79667 | JGI IMG/M metagenome (GOLD analysis project Ga0111539, IMG submission 79667) | Populus rhizosphere microbial communities from Tennessee, USA - Rhizosphere MetaG P. TD hybrid SRZTD1 (version 2) (version 2) | ecosystem: Host-associated > Plants > Roots > Rhizosphere >...
CCGTTGCCGAGCTTCTTGGTCTGCATCGGTTGTCCCTTGCCGCAGTTGTGAATCGGGTAGAGGCCGAAGTCCGATCCGACCGCGTCCACCTGCATGAGGTAGCCGCGCGTGTCGGCCATGATCCCGCCGTCGCGATAGAGCTGTCCCAGCTGGCCGTTCTCGATCGCGTAGACCTTGCGCGCCGAGATGCGGAAGTTCTCGCGACTCTCGGCGATCGAGGGGATGCGATGGCCCACCAGATACCAGCCGCGATCGACCTCGCCGATGATGTCGGCCGGATCGCGGTCGCCCCCCGCGAAGACCGTGTTCGACATCCGGATGAGCGGCACCAGCGCGGCCTCGGTGGCCTTGAAGTGCCCGTTGGGCGCGCCGCCGAAGATGGCCGCCGTCTGCCGGCTGTTCATGAAGCCGCGGAGCACCCCGCGATCGATGTGCGTGACCCGCGCGGCCGGCGTGCCCTCATGGTCGTAGCGATAGTGCCCGTAGCCCGGCAGCGACGGATCGGAGTACGCGCTCACCAGCGGCGAGGCGATCCGCTGGCCCACCTGATGCTGGTCGAGCGCGGTCAAGAGCCACGAGCGGCCCGCGTACGCCGTCTCCATCTTGAGCGCCCGGTCCAGCTCCACCGGGTGGCCGACGATCTCGTGGGAGACGAGCGTGTTGTAGTGCGGATCGGTGACCACGACCTCCTCGTGCTCGCTCGTCGGCAGGGCGGGGGCGGCCGCCAGCTCCACGCTCTCGCGTGCCAGGGCCAGGGCGAAGTCGGCGAAGGGCGGCTGCCGGAGGGGCGCGTCGACGACGCCGCCGGTGAGGATCTCCCAGCCGCGCTGGTGGCCGACCACGTCGTACAGCTCCTGGCTGATCTCGCCCACCACGCCGACCACCAGCGCCATGCCCTGGGTGAGGGCGAACGCCTGGTCGATCAGCGCCCCCTCGGTGGAGGCGAAGAGCTCGCGCGAGATCTGGGTCAGCGTCGAGATGTAGTTGTGCTTGATGGCGGGATCGACGGCGGCTACCCGGCGCGACACATCCGAGGTGAAGGCGACCATGTCGGGCAACGGTACCGCGCGGGGATCGATCTCGTACTGAGCCGGCACCGTGTCCTCGCGGACGTTGATCGGATGCAGGCGCGTGTCGGCCAGCGAGGCGCCGAGCGCGCCGAACTTCTCGCGCGCCGAGGCCTTGTGCTCGCCGTTGACCAGCGCCCGCCGGTAGGCGCGCTCGAGCGCCTCTCGCAAGAGGCGGGGCAGCGCGTCGAGGTCGGCGGTACCCAGCGTGAGGCCGGCCCAGCCCGGGGCGACGCTGCGGTCGCCGGCCAGCACCCGCACGCCGGCGGCGAAGCCGTAGTCGTCACCCGAGGACTTGCTCTCGCCGTTCTCGGCGGTGGCGAACTTGCCCTCGGCGACTTCCAGGCGCAGATCGGCGTAGGTCAGGTGGGGCAGGCGGCGCGCGGCGTCGCGGAGCAGGTCGCGCACGTCGAGCTTGACCCGGTCGATCAGGTCGACGGTGATCCGCTGGCTCATGCCCACCTCACAGGGGTTCGGTGAACGGCTCGACGAGCACCATCTCACCCGGCGCGACGTCGCCCCGGTCTTCTTCGAGGACGATGAAGCAGTTGCCGGCCACCATCGAGGACAGGATGCCCGAGCCTTGAGGCCCCGTCGAGCGGACCTCCCACACACCGTCGTGGTAGGTCAGGACGCCGCGCTTGAACTCCCGGCGGCCGGCTTTCTTGGGCAGGCGCTCGATGGTGCGCGCCTGCCACGTCGAGTGGAAGACACGCCGCCGGCCGGCCAGCTTGTAGAGCGCCGGCCGCACGAAGAGCATGAAGGCCAGCAGCGAGGCCACCGGATTGCCCGGCAGCCCGAAGAACGTGGTCTGGCCGATGCGGCCGAACGCCAGCGGCCGGCCGGGCTGCATGGCCACTTGCCAGAAATCGATCGTGCCGATCTCGCCCAGCACGTCCTTGACGAGGTCGTAGACCCCGACCGAGACGCCGCCGGAGGTGATCACCACGTCGGCCATCGCGCTGGCCTCCAGCAGCTGCGCGCGCAGCGTCTCGCGCACGTCGGGCACGATGCCCAGGTCGAGGACCTTACCGCCGCACTGCTCGATGGAGCCGCGGAGCGCGAAGCGGTTGGCGTCGTAGATCTGACCCGGCTGGCGAGGCGTGCCGGGCTCGGCGACCTCGTCGCCGGTCGAGAGCAGCGCCACGCGCGGAGCGCGATGCACGCTCACCTGCCAGAGCCCGAGCGAGGTGATCAGCCCGAGCTCCTGCGGCCGCAGCACGGTGCCGGCCTCGATGACGATGCCGCCGGCCTCGACGTCCTCGCCGCGCAGGCGCACGTTGACCCCCTTGGGGCTCGCCGCGATACGCACGCGCGCGCCGACGCGCTCGACGATCTCCTGGGGATAGACGGTGTCGGCGCCGGCGGGAATCGGCGCGCCGGTCATGATCCGCAGCGCCTGGCCGGGACGCAGCGCACCGGTGAACACGGCGCCCGCCGCGAGATCGCCGACCACGTCGAGCTCGCGCGTCCCGGCGTCCGGAATGTCGGCGCTGCCCACGGCGTAGCCGTCCACCGCGGAGTTGTCCGCAGGCGGCACGTCGACCGGCGCCTGCACGGCGGTGGCGAGCACGCGCGCGAGCGCCCGGGGCACTGGAAGGACCTCGGGCGGGACGGGACCGGTGATCTGAGCGAGGATGTGCTCCTGGCCCTCGCGCACGGAGATCATGGGTGACATTATACGAGCCCATGGACGATGCGCTGACCCCGCGTCCCGCCGGCTTCTGGATCCGCGCCGTGGCACTCGCGATCGACGCGGTGGTGTGCGCGGTGGTGCAGGCGTCCTTTAGCGGCCTGGCGCGCCTGCTGGGGCGGTCGACGGCTGAGGGCCCCGAGTCCGCGGGGTCGACGGCCTTCCTGTTCACGCTGATCTTCGCGGCGGCCTACTGGACGGTGCTGCACGCCGTGGCCGGCCAGACGCTCGGCAAGAGCGTGGTCGGCGTCCGCGTGGTCGGCACCGATGGCGCGCTGCTGACCTTCGGTCCTTCGCTCCTGCGCTATCTGGCCTCGGTCCTGTCACTGGCCACGTGCGGCTTCGGCTTTCTGATGGCCGCGCTGCGGCGAGACAAGCGCGCGCTGCACGACCTCATCGCCGGCAGCCGTGTCGAGCGTCTCGCGGCGCCTCGCCCGATGGTCCGTCGCGTCCCGAGGCCGGCGCCCGCGGAACCGGCCCCGGTGCCGGTCGGGTCGTCGCCGGCGCCCGATGCGCCTCCGCCCGTCGAGCCCCCACCCCCCGCCGCCACGCCGTAGCCGGCGTGATTCCGACGTTGCCGCTCCGCGTGCGCAACCGCCTGGCGAGCACGATCCTGGCTGCGCTCGGCGACGAGCGTGCGCGGCGCCAGCTGAGCGCGCTCGCGGCCGACGGGGCGACGGCGCGCGGCTGGCTGGCGCCTGAGGACGATCGCTGGGCGGAGGCGGTGAGCGAGCGCGCGCGCCGCGCGGCCGTGGCGCTGGCCGATCGTCCCGCACTGGCGACCGAGGTCGACCTGCAACAGGCCTTGCAGGCGGCGGGGCTGCTCTTCGATGCCGGCCTGCACTTCGAGGTGCACGAGGTGCTCGAGCCTCACTGGGCGGCGGCGCGGGGCGACACCCGCGAGATGCTGCAGGGACTCATTCAGATTGCGGTCGGCTACCAGCATCTCGCCAACGGCAATCATGCCGGCGCCCGCTCGCTGCTCGTCGAGGGCAGCGGACGGCTGCACCAGCGCCGGCTCGCTGGTGTCGATCTCGATCCGTTCGCGCGCGCGGCCGCCATCGCGGCCGAGCGGTTGATGGCCGGCGAGCCGGTCGCCGTTCCGTCCTTCCCACGATTCTCAACCGGGTAGGCGAGGAGATCTCCATGGAGCTCGGACTGAAAGACAAGGTGGCGCTGGTGACGGGTGGCAGCAAGGGCATCGGCCGGGCGGTCGCGCTCGGCCTCGCCGCGGAAGGCGCGCGCGTGGCGCTCGTGGCGCGCGAGCCCGGCGCGCTCGACAAGGCTGCCGCGGAGTGCCGCGACCGATCGCGGCGTGACGCAATCGCGGTGGCGGCCGATCTCTCGCAGCTCGACGAGGTCGAGCGCGTCGTGCGCGAGGTGAAGGACCGCTTCGGCCGCATCGACGTGCTGGTCAACAACGCCGGCGCGATCCGCGGCGGCAACTTCCTCGATATTCCCGATGCGCAGTGGAGCCACGACTGGAACCTCAAGCTGCTCGGCTACATCCGGATGTCGCGCGCGGTCTTCCCGCTCATGCAGGCCCAGGGCGGCGGCCGGATCTGCAACGTCGTCGGCGCCGCCGGCCGCAATCCCACACCCGCCTATCTCACCGGCGGCGCGGCCAACGCCGCGCTCATCAACTTCACCAAGGGCCTGGCCGACCTCGGTGCGCCCTCGCAGATTCTCGTGACCGCGGTGTCGCCGGCGGCCACCGCGACGGAGCGCTGGGATTCGCTGATCGCTCAGCAGGCAGCATCGAGCGGCAGGACCGTCGAGGAGCTGAAGGCCGAGGCCGCAGCGCCGTACAAGCTTGGTCGCATCGCTACTTCGGAGGACATTGCTGACATCGTGTGCTTCCTGGTATCCGCGCGCGCGTCGTTCATCACCGGCATCTGTGTGACGGTCGACGGCGGCTCGACCCGGGGCGTTTACCCCTGATTTTGGGGCGAAATCAGGCCCCCCAGGGGGGACCTTGACATGCGTTACCTCCTGTCATTAGTCTCTAGCCGGTCAGACCGCAGACCGGCAGTGGCAGTGTCCCAATCCGCCGCTAGCACAGGGAGCAGGAGGTCGCGCGATGTCCGCTAAGCTGTTCGTCGGCAACCTTTCATTTCAGGCTACGGAAGAGGACCTCCGCGAGCTCTTCGCCCAGGCGGGGAACGTCGAGACGGTCCGCATCATCACCGACCAGTTCACCGGGCGGCCTCGCGGCTTCGGCTTCGTGGAGATGGCCACGAAGGAAGAGGCCCAGAAGGCCGTCGAGATGCTGAACGGTCGGCTCTTCCGCGATCGCAACCTCGTGGTGGACGAAGCGCGCCCGCAGCCGCAGCGTGGTGGCGGCGGCGGTGGTGGCGGTGGTCCTCGGGGAGACCGAGGGCCGCGGTCGAGCGCGGGTGGAGGCGGCTGGCGCCGCTAGCTCCTTGGAGCGAGCCCGGGGGCGACGTTCCGGGCTCGCTCCATCCGCTCGAAGCGGCGTCGCAGCCCGTCCGGTCTAAGTATCAGAAAAGGGAGAGCTGAGCGGTATTCTCTTCCGGCTCGTCCCTGAACGGCTGGAGCCCTTCCTGCTCGGTGAAGCGCCGAAAGCGGTCCCAGATCTCCAGCACCTTGCTCTGGTAGTACTCCACGTTCTCGTCCGGCCGCGCGGGATCCCACTCGGCGGCCAGACGTGCGCACTCGTTGACCACCACGTTACGGCTGCGCCCGACAACGTAGTACGAGATCTGATCTCCAGGCTGACAGGTGCGGCCGGTTGCCAGGGCCAACTCGTATGCGGCCGAGGGTGCACGGAGGCCGGCCCTCACGCGCTCCCGATAGACATCGACGGTGTCCTGCAGCGTGTCGGTGCGAGCAAACTGGCGCACCGGAACTTGATGGGTGGCGAATGCTGTCAACCAGCGGTCGATGGCCGGTCGCACGCTCGAACGCTTGCCTTCCAGCAGCAGCCGTACGACCTCTTCGATGAGCCGCCGCTGGAACGGCTCAAGGCCCCGCGAGCGGAAGCCGGAGCCCTTGAGCTGCACTCGCCCCCGCGCATCCATCAGCGCGTAGGTCTTCATCTTGTAGGACAGCATCGCGGCGTGACGGCCGTCCAGCTCGAGCGCGATGCCTTCGGGCAGGTCGGCCGCGATGGCCTCCAGCAGCCGCGTGTCGTGCTCAGGGGAGTGATCGGTCGGCGCGAGGAAGTAGACGCCGTCGGTGTCGGCCTCGATCGGCACCGCACCGAGCGCGGTCAGCCGATCCACGATCGTGGTCACGACCGCGCGACCCTCGGCGGTCACCCGATCGGCGGCGGCGAAGTCGTTGAAGTGGCCGCTCGAGAACGCCAGGTAGCCGTAGAACGCGTTGATGAGGATCTTGAACGTCTGCTGTAGCGCGTGCTGGTGCGCGCGCTCCTCGGGATCCGCGGCACTGCGGGCCAGGTGCTTGGCGCGCACGCGGACGTCGCGCAGGTGGTCGAGCAACGCGGGGAACACGCCCAGCTCGTCCGAGGCCGGCGCGATGCCACGGGCCAGCATGAGCGACGGATAGAGCGAGGTGACGTCGACGTGCAGGACCGGGCCGCCGACGCCCTGTTGCCAGATGGCGGCGAGCCCGCCGCCGACCGACTGGGAGGCGCCGGGCGCCGGCACGGCGTGGCCGCGGCGCAGATACTCGCGGACCAGCAGCGTGTCGATCTTCGCGGCGGCCCCGCGCAGCGTGGCGGACTGGTAGTCGAACGGCAGCAGCTGGGCCTGGATGAAGTAGGGCGGCGCCAGGATGGCGCCCACGCCGAGCGTCTCCAGCGCGTCGTCGGCCGCGTAGGCCATGAGCCGGTCGGGCGACTCGGCGAGCTGCTGCGCGATCGTGGAGGGATCCACGTAGGTGCGGTCGGCGGCGGCCACGCCCAGGTGGCGCGCGATGTCCTTGAGGCCGAACGAGGGCAGGTCGCGGGCGCCGACGTCGTGCAGCTGGGCCAGCATCCACGTGTCGACGACGTGGCGGCCGGCGACTTCGTAGCGGCGGTAGCCGATGGTGCGCTCGGCCACGTAGAGCCGTGCCGGCCGGCCGCGCAGCTCGCTGCCGTCGCGCCCCCACGGCAGCCGCATCCGGTGACGCCGGGCCCGCGCCTCGATGTACTCGAGGTCGAAGCGGAAGATGTTGTGGCCTTCGATCACGTCGGGATCGCGCTCGGCGATGATGCGGCTGGTATCGGCGAGCAGCGCCGCCTCGTCGAGGCGATCGCCGCGGACGACGTGGCGGAAGCCCGTCGAGTCGGCGAGCGCGACGGCCACGATGCGATCGGCCGCCCGCGCGGCACTGGGGAACTCGTGCCCGTCGCCGGTGACGACCTCGATGTCAAGCGCCAGCCGTCGCAGCTCACCGAAGCGCATGCCCCCGAACGAGGTGCGTCCGCTCGTGAGCAGGTATTGCTGCACCGGGTCGGGGATGAGCCAGTACGGGGCGCTCGGCGTGTCGGCCGACACCTGACTGCGCTCGCGGCTCAGATCACGCGCGCCCAGCGCGTGCGGCCACGAGTCGAATCGGGCTCGCCACCGCAGCGCGCCGCTGCCCTGCAGTGGGTCGATCCCCAGCAGCCCGGCGGCGTCGGTCACGAGCGCGGGATCCGCGAGCAGGACGGACGGGACGAACGGCTCCACGGCGGCGACGGCCGTCTCGCCGAGGCGTTGCCAGACACGAATGCCTCGGCCGTCTTCCGTGAGGCCGAAGGCGAGGAGCCGGGGAGTGGGATCGGCTCCGAACAGCAGGGGGGCCTGGACGCTCAGTCGGTGACTTCCTGTGCCATGGGCGGATTTTATACCCGTGGTCCGGTGTATGCTCGTCGCATGCTCCGGCATGCCTGGGCGGCGCTCGCCGCCTCGGTCGTCCTCGCGGGTTGCGCCGGGTCCGCCGTGTCATTCCCGAACGCGAACCCCGGCAAGCCGCTCACCATCTCCGCGAGCGAGGCACGCCCGGAGGGGCCGGGACCCTTTCCCGCAGTCGTGCTGATGCACGGCTGCCACGGCGTGTCGGACTCCACGCGCCAGTGGGCGGAGTGGTTCCGCGCCCGCAACTACGTGGCCCTCATCGTGGATAGCTGGACCCCCCGCGGCATCGGCAACGGCTGCCGGCCCGGCCCCGACATTCCGAACACCGAGCGCTTCGACGACGCGGTGGGAGCGCTGCGCTGGCTACAGGCGCGCCCCTACGTCGATCGGCGGCGGATCGGCGCGATCGGCTGGTCCAACGGCGGCGTCTTCGCGATGTCGGTCATCAACGGCCCGAGCCTCGAGCGCGCGAAGCGCCGGGGCGTGGAGATGCCCGAGCCCGGCTACGGCGCCTCGGTCGCCATGTACCCGGGCGGCTGCTACTCGCTGGTGAAGGAGCAGGTGGTGCGTCCGCTGCTGCTGCTCATCGGCGACGTCGACGACTGGACGCTGCCCAGCGAGTGCGCGGAGATGATCGAGGCCATGCGCGGGCGCGGGGCCGACGCGTCGATTGTCCTCTATCGGGGCGCCTTTCACTACTTCGACGTGGTCGGGCAGAAGCGGACCGTGCTGGACGACGTGGAGAACCGCAACAAGCCGGGTGGCTGCTGCGGCGCCACCGTCAGCTACGATCCCTCCGCGGATGCGGATGCGCACCAGCGCGTGGAAGCCTTCTTCAGTCGCCACCTGGGAGCGCGCTGAGACGCGGCCATGGACGCCTCGGTCGACTTCGTCAAGGAGCTCCTGCCGACGATCGTCAACATCCACGCGACCGTGCCCAAGGGGCATACCTCCGCCCGCATCCTCGGCGACGAGCGCATGGGCAGCGGCGTCGTCGTGGAGGGGGGCCTGATCCTCACCGTGAATTACGTGGTGATGGGCGCCAGCGTCGTGGAGGTCGCGCCCCTCAAGGGCCGGCGCACGCGCGCCGAGGTCGTGGCCATCGACTACGAGGTCGGCCTCGCGGTGCTGCGGCCCAAGCGTCAGAGCCTCCCGGCCGCTCCCCTCGGCACGATGGCGCCCCTCGAGCGCGGCGACCCGGTGATCGCCATCGCGTCCTCCGGCGTTCAGGAGGTGCGCGTCAGCGGTGGGTTCGTCACGTACCTCGGCGAGTTCGAGGCGTACTGGGAGTATCTGCTCGACCGGGGCGTCGTCTCCAGCGCGAGCAACCCCGGCTACGGGGGCGGCGCGCTCTTCACCATGAGCGGCCGGGTTGCCGGCGTGCTCTACCTCAACCTGAACGAGATCGCGCGGAGCTCGCTGGCGATCCCCATCGATTGCTATCGCGATCACGCCGAGGAGCTGCTGCGCTACGGACAGGTGGTGAGCCGGCCCAAGCGTGCGTGGCTGGGGATGTTCGCCCACGCGCTGGAAGAGGGCGTCATCGTCGCCGGCATCGTGCCGGGCGGGCCGGGGGACAAGGGCGGCCTGCGCGAGGGCGATCTCATCGTGTCGCTCGACGCCCAGGAGGTCTCGAGCCGGCGTGAGCTCTACATGAGCCTGTGGCGGCGCGAGCCCGGGGAGCGGATCACGCTGGAAGTGATGCGGGACAATGCGGTGCGCCGCCTGGAGCTGACCGGCGGCGACCGCGCCGAATTCTTCAAAGTCTAGGCGAGGGACAATCCATGGATCTGGGACTGAAGGGCAAGGTGGCGCTGGTGACCGCGGCGAGTAAGGGGATGGGCAAGGCCTGCGCACTCGGGCTGGCCGCCGAGGGCGCCCGGGTGGCGATCGCCGCGCGCACCGAGGCCGATCTGAAGGTGACGGCCGACGAGATCCGCGCGCAGACGAAGGCCGACGTGCTGGCGGTGCCGACCGACGTCACGAAGCTGGATCAGGTGCGCACGCTGGTCGCCCGCGTGACGCAGACCTTCGGCACGCCGGACATCCTGATCGCCAATTGCGGGGGGCCGCCCCGGGGCTACTTCGACGAGTTCAACGACGAGGCGTGGCAGGCGGCCGTCGACGTCTCGCTGCTCTCCACCGTGCGGCTGATCCGTGAGGTGCTGCCCGGCATGCGCGCCAAGCGCTGGGGCCGCATCCTCACCATCCAGTCGGTGTCGGTGAAGCAGCCGCTGCCCGAGCTACTGCTGTCGAACGCGGTGCGGCCGGGCGTGCACGGGATGATGAAGACGCTGGCCGGCCAGCTGGGCGCCGAAGGGATCCTGGTCAACACGCTCTGTCCGGGGCGCATCGTGACCGATCGCCTGCTGGGCGGCCTCAAGGGCAGCGGGCTGTCGCGTGAGGAGTACCTGTCGCGCCAGTCGGCCGATATCCCCCTGGGACGACCGGGCACCGTCGAGGAGTTCGCGAGCGTCGCCGTGTTCCTGGCCTCCGAGCGCGCGTCGTACGTGACCGGCGTCGCCCTGCAGGTGGACGGCGGTCTGGTGCGCGGCCTGCTCTAGACCGTGCTGGGTCTGCGCGGCGCCATCTCGCGCTTCATCGCCGAGAGCGGATTCTTCATGGCCGCCGCGCTGGCGTTCTGGTTTCTGGTCTGCGTCGTGCCCCTGCTGCTCCTGGGCGCCTCCACGATCGGCTTCGTGCTGTCGAGCGAGGAGGCGGCCCAGGAGGTCGTCAACCAGCTGACCCGGAACTTCCCCGTCTATCGTCGCGAGATCTCCAACGTGATCCTGCGCATCGTCGAGACACGCGCGCTGTCGGGGATCGCCGGGACGTTTACCCTCATCACGTCCTCCACGCCGCTGTTCGCGGCGACCCGGCTGGTGCTCCATCAGATGCTGGGCGTGAAGACGGCGGGCGGATACGTCAGCAACTTCCTGCGCGATCTGGGCATGGTGCTGGTGCTGACGGTCATGCTGTTCGCGGCCAGCTCGATGACCTGGCTCTTTCAGTGGTTCCAGCAGGAGTTCGTGGTCAAGTCCGCCGCCGGCGCGCCGCGCTGGCTCTACTGGGTGACGGTCGGATTCAGCGTGTCGCTGTCGACGGTCATGTTCTATTTCGCCTATCGCTTCGTACCCCGCCGGCGCCCGCGGGCGTGGGCGGCGGTGATCGGCGCCCTGCTGGCCGCAATCCTGTGGGAGGCGGCCAAGCAGGCCTTCCGGGTCTACATCCGCCAGATCGCGGTCTACGACCAGATCTACGGGCCGCTGAGCGTGCTGGTCGTGTTCGTCATGTTCGTCTACTACTCGGCTAGCGTGTTCGTCTTCGGGGCCGCCTACGTAGCTTCACTCGACTCGCGCCGGCGGGCCTAGTCCGTCGCCGAGCGCGTTCGAGTCGGAGGTATCCGAGGGGGGCCCGGGACCACGAGGGTGGGGGCCGCCTCGGGACGGCGGCGGCTGGGCTCCACCTCGCGCGGGGCGCACGGTGATGGGGGGAGGGAAACGAGTCCCGGCGCCCCCCTCGGATACCTCCGACTCGAACGCGCTCGGCGACCACGCTCGGCCACGGGCACCCATCGGCGATTTCCCGGGTGGCTTGCTCAGTCATTGGGCATCGGGGCGGCGAGGCGCCGCCCCGCGCCGATTGGCGCCGACTGGCTCCGCGTCGGGCCGGGGGGTGGTGGGGGGTGTGGTATCGTGACGGCGCTTTTCCAGGCCGGCCGGGGGGATCGGGGATGATGCTCAAGGGGAAGGTGGCGGTGGTGACCGGGGCGGCGCGGGGTGTGGGGCGTGAGATTGCGATCCTGATGGCCAGGCAGGGGGCTCGCGTCGTGGTGAATGACTACGGCGGGAGCGAGGTGGGGACGGGGAGCGATCGCAAGCCGGCCGACGAGGTGGTGGAGGAAATCCGCCGGGCGGGCGGCGAGGCGGTTGCCAACTACGAGTCGGTCGCCTCCATGGCCGGCGGGCAGTCCATCATCAAGAGCGCGATGGACGCGTTCAGCCGGGTCGACATCGTCGTCAACAACGCCGGCATCCTGCGCGACCGCATGATCTTCAACATGAGCGAGGAGGAGTGGGACGCCGTCATCAACACCCACCTCAAGGGCACCTTCGCCGTCACGCGGGCGGCGGCGCCGATCATGCGCGAGCAGAAGTGGGGGCGCTTCATCAACATGACGTCGACCTCGGGGCTGATCGGCAACGTCGGCCAGGCCAACTATGCCGCCGCCAAGCTCGGCATCTTCGGCCTCACCAAGGTCACCGCGCTCGACATGGCGCGCTACAACGTCACCGCCAACTGCATCTCGCCCTTTGCCTGGACGCGGATGATCGGTACCATCCCCACCGAGACCGAGGCCCAGAAGGCGCGCGTGGAGAAGGTCAAGAAGCTCTCGCCCGCCCACATCGCGCCGGTCGCAGCCTTCCTGGCCTCGGACGCGGCCAAGGACGTCACCGGTCAGGTCTTCGGCGTGCGCGGCAAGGAGATCATGCTGTTCAGCCACGAGCGGCCGATCATGCGGGTGCACCTCGACGAGGGCTGGACCGCCGAGCGTTTGGCCGAGATGTTCCCCGGTACGCTGCAGCATCACCTGGTGCCGCTCGAGACCTCGGGGCAGTACTTCAACTACGACCCGCTGGTGTAAGCGGGACATACCGGCGCCGCCACACTCATCGCGGCATGGGGTCGGTGACGAGCAAGAGCGCTGGTCCATCGGGGCGCCGGGCCACCGCGCTGGCGGCCATCCTACTGGCGGGTCTCGTCGCCGCGAGCGGCTGCGGCCGTCGCGAGCGAATCGTGCTGCCGGTCACCCTCGACGAGCGCGCCGGGGCGGCGGCGCTCCGTCACCCCAAAGACTTTTCCACGCACGAGGCCGTCGTGCGCGGCGTCGCCACGATGCTTCGCCGCGATCTGGAACTGCCCGTGCCCGAGCAGGTGACGGTCTACATGTACTCGTCGCGAGCCGTCTTCGAGCGGGGCCTGGTCACTGACGGTCGGCTGGCTCCGGTCCGGGCGGCCGAGCTGGGCGAGTTCGCCATCGGCGTCGGCAAGCGTCGGCAGCTGCTGCTGCACGACGAGGGCGGCTCGCCGGCCTCGCGCGACTGGCTGCGGCTCATCGCTCACGAGCTGACGCACGTGGCGCAGATCGAGCTGGCCGGGAGCGAAGGGCAGGCCGAGCAGTGGCTGGCCGAGGGCATGGCGGAGTGGGCGGCCTTCGCGGTGCTGGAGTCTCTCGGACTCGACACGCTGGCCGAGCGGCGTGCGGTCGCCCACGGCCAGGTGCGCGGCTACCCGGCGCTGCAGCCGGGTAGCCGGCTGGACCTCGTCACGCTTGGCAGTCAGCGCGGGTTCACCGCGCGGCATCAGCGGGACGGCTCACTGGCGACGTATCAGCTCGCGTTCCTGATGACAGACTACCTGGCGCGGCGGCATGGCTTCGATCGGCTGGTCGTGTATTTCCGGGGTTTCGCCAGCGGACGCAGTCGGTTCGAGAACTTCTACGCGGTCTTCGGGCAGTCGCTGCCGGATTTCGAGGCGGAGATCCTGCAGCGATACGGTGAGGTCGCCCGCTGAGCCCGCGCTCACGAGGAGGGCATCCATGGTCGAGATGACGCTGGAGCTGGCAGAGCAGGCGGTGCGGGCGGCGCAGGCCCGGGCCAAGGAGCTCGGATCACCGATGACGGTCACCGTCGTGGACGAGGGCGGCCGGCTGGTGCTGTGCGCGCGCGGCGACGGCACCGGATTCTTCACGCCCGAGACGTCGAAGGCCAAGGCGGTGGCGGCCGCCGCGTTCAAGCGCTCGACGACCGAGCTGGCCGAGGTCGCGGCCAAGGGCTCGGCGTTCTGGAAGACGGTACCGGTGATTCTCGACGGCCAGGCGCTGCCCACACCCGGCGGCGCTCCGCTCGTGCGCGCCGGGCGGGTCATCGGCGGCATCGGCTGCGGCGGCGGGACCGGCGAGCAGGATCAGCAATGCGCCGACGCTGCCGTGGCGGCACTCAATCGCTAGGACGCTACGGAAGAAGGCCGCCGCCAGTTAGCGCCGAGCCAAACAACGAGACCGAGCGCGGTCAGGGCGAGGCCTGTCGACTCGATCGCGCCGGGCCCGTAGCTGAGCTCGACGAGACTGCGACCGGCGGGTAGCAGGAGTTCCAGCTCGCCGGCGCTTCCGCGGCGGGTGGGAAGGGTTTGGCCGCCGGCCGCGGCGCGCCAGAGCGGGTAGTAGGCGAGCATCGCCGACACCCAGCCTTCCGTCTCGGTCGTCAGCGCCACCTGCCAGCGACCTGATCCCACCGGTTGCGGCACGCTGATGGGCGGTCCCGTCCACAGGATGAACGGGGGCTCCATGCGGCGGCTGGCGAAGACGGGATTGTCGGCGAGCGCGCGCAGCGCCGGCCCGTCCTCGTCCAGGGCGACCACGACGCTCACGCCGAGTCGGCGGACGTACGCGTTGAAGGTGGTCGCGTCCAGGCTGTCGAGCGGCTGGCCGAAGAGCGAGCGGCCGTCGAGCCGCTCGACGAGTTCCGTGATCGCGCCGCCCTGGGTCCCTCCGCGGTAGACGAGCGCGGCCACCGGCGAGGGATGAGTGAACGTGCCGTTGACGATCGCTCGTCCGGCCCGCAGCGGCGTGAGCGCCGTGATGTGGGTGTGCGGCCGCCACCAGTCCCGGCCGTACACGAGCGGTACGCCCGAGCGCACGAACAGGACGCGCCCGGCCGGCGCTGTTCGCAGCGCAGCCCACAGCGCTGGAAGCCGCAGTCCACGCTCCGTCGGAGGGTAGGACGGCCACGCGCCGGGCTTCGCCCACACGGCCAGCGTCCCGTCGCCCGCCAGCGAGAGCACGGCCGCGACCAGCGCGGCGCCGATGCCCAGCGCGGGAGTGACGATCGCCCGGCGACCGGGCAGCCGTTCGAGCAGACGCCCGGCGCCGAGCCCTGCCGCAAGCACGAGCGTGAGCCAGAAGCTGTCCATCACGCGATCGGCCGGCAGCCAGCGCACCCCGAGCGGCTCCAGGGCCAGCGCGTCGACGGCGACGACGACCGCGATCGCCCATGGCCACCAGGCAAGCACGCGACCGGCGGCGCTGCGCGCGACGACGATGGCAACCAGCGCCAGGACCACCAGGGCGATGACGAGCGGGTGGGAGCGGACGACCTCACCGACCGCCGACGGGGTCAGCGTGCCCCACGCCAGCGCCCGCGTGTCGGCCAGGCGCGCCAGCAGCGGGACCGTCCAGAAGCTCGTGATCAGCGCGGCCGCCACGAGCCAGCGCAGCGCCTGAACGATCCGCGTGAGCCGTCCAGAGGCGGTCAGCGCGACCAGCACGACCAGGGTGACCGCGGCGGGCAGGTGCGCGGGATGCGTGAGCACGATACCGGCGGTCAGCGACACGAACGCGCGGGCAGGGAACGCGCCGCCGTGGCCCCAGGGCAGGAGCGCGGCGGCCAGGAGCGGCAGCGCGCTCCACGCCAGGCGGGCGGGCACCATCCCGACGTGAATCCCGCCCTCGACGCCGCTGGCCAGCGCGGGCCAGAGCGACAGCGTCAGCGCGACGAAGGCACCCGGCAGCGCCAGCCATCCGCTGGCCAGCCGGGGTGCGAGCGCGATCCAGGCCGTCACGCCCGGCGCCAGATAGGCGAGCCAGAGCAGCACGTGATACGCCGCGGGAACCGACAGCGCGCCGAGGGTGCCGGCGTGCAGGAGCGCGCCGGCGTAGGCGAAGGCCGGAGGATAGAACTGCAGCTCCGGATAGCCGGTCCACCATCCATCGTTCCAGGCCCAGGGGGCCGGGCCGTGGGTGACGACGTGCCAGAGACGATAGAGCTGGCCCGGGTGATCGTCGAAGGCCGGCGGAGAGACGCCCAGGGACGCCGCGCCGAAGACAAGCCCGAAGGCGAGCAGGACGAGCAGCGGGAGCAGCGCGGCGCCGCGCGCTTGACTTGCCACGGCGGCTGATCATAGCGTATCGCGCACCGAGCACGCGTCAGCTGTGCGTTGACTTGCCTCGATGATGCGTGTTTAGTGGGAAAAATCGCCGTTCATAGGAGACCATCGCATGCCGGTCACCGTGCGCATTCCCACCCCACTCCGGGCCGTCGCCAAGGGCAACGCCGACGTCCAGGCCAAGGGCGACACCATCGAGGACGTGATCGGCGACCTCGAGCGCCAGTTCCCGGGACTCCGCGAGCGCCTGGTGGATGAGAGCGGTGAGCTGCGCCGCTTCATCAACATCTACGTGAATCAGGAGGACATCCGGTTCCTCGAGAACAAGGCCACGGTGCTCAAGGACGGCGACGAGGTGGCGATCGTTCCGGCCATCGCCGGAGGACGCTGAGGCCGCAGCTGTCATGCCGATCTCCCAGCGCGTCCAGGGCTTCACCGAGTCGGTCATCCGCGAGATGACGCGGGTGGTGAGCCAGTACGGCGGGGTGAACCTCGCCCAGGGGATGCCGAACTTCCGACCGCCCCAGGCGCTCATCGATGCGGCGCATCGAGCCCTCGACGGCGATTTTCACCAGTACGCGATCACCTGGGGGGCGCCGAGCTTGCGCGGCGCCATCGCCGAGAAATACCGGCGGCGCTACGGCATGCAGATCGATCCCGACCTGCACGTCACCGTGTGCTGCGGCTCCACCGAGACGATGCTGGCCACCTTGCTCGCGGTGCTGAATCCCGGTGACGAGGTCATCGTGTTCGAGCCGTTCTACGAGAACTACGGCCCAGGCTGCATCATCTCCGGCGCGGTGCCGACCTGGGTACCGCTCGATCCGCCGGACTTCTCGTTCGACCCCGAGCGTCTGGCGCGGGCGGTGACGCCGCGCACGCGCGCCATCGTCTTCAACAGCCCCAACAACCCCTCGGGCAAGGTCTTCTCACGGGACGAGCTGCAGGCCATCGCCGACCTGTGCCAGAAGCACGACCTGCTCGCCATCACCGACGAGATCTACGAGCACATCGTCTACGACGGCCTGGGCCACACGCCGATCGCGACCTTGCCCGGTATGGCCGAGCGGACCATCACGATCTCCGGCGTGTCCAAGTCGTACTCGGTCACGGGCTGGCGGGTGGGCTGGGCGGTGGCCCCGCCCGAGATCAGCGTCGGCATTCGCCGGGCCCACGACTTCATCACGGTGGGCGCCCCGCATCCGTTGCAGGAGGCCGCCGCGGTGGCGCTCGGACTGCCGGAGTCGTACTACACGGAGCTGCGGGCCGGGTATCAAGCGCGCCGCGATCTGCTGTTCGAGGCAGTCGAGCGGGCAGGGTTCGTGGCGTGGAAGCCGCGCGGCGCGTACTACATCCTCACCGAAGCCGCCCACTTCATCAAGGCGCTGAAGCTCGAGGACGATACCGCGTTCGCCATGTGGCTCATCAAGGAAGTCGGTGTGGCCACCGTGCCGGGCTCGTCGTTCTACGCCCACCCGGAGCTGGGCCGGACCAAGATCCGGTTCTGCTTCCCGAAGACCGACGACGTCCTGCGCGAGGCCGGGGAGCGCCTGCAGAAGCTCCGCACGATTGCTGGTTAACCCCCGCGAGGCGGCCCGCGCCATCTGGCGCGCGGCGCTCGCCGCCGGTGACGTCGCCCCCCTGTTGCGTGCCCGCCTGAGACTGGACGGCGACGTCCTCGCCGCCGGCGATTTCCGCTTCGAGCTGGGCGACCGACGCCGGGTGGTCGTGCTCGGCGCCGGAAAGGCCGGCGCGTCGATGGCGCGTGCGCTGGAGGCGATCCTCGGCGATCGCATCAGCGCCGGGTTCGTCGTGGTCAAGGACGCCCACCGTCTGCCCAGCGAGCGGATCGAGTTCGCGGAGGCCGGTCATCCGGTCCCCGATGCGCGCGGGCTCGCGGCCTCCGCCCGACTGCTGGCGCTCGCCGACGCCGCCACGGCGGACGATCTCGTCATCGTCCTGATCTCCGGCGGCGGCTCGGCGCTCACGCCTGCGCCCGCACCGCCGGTGACGCTCGAGGACAAGCAGGCGGTGACCCAGCTGCTGCTGGCCGCGGGCGCGCCGATCGGCGAGCTCAACACCGTGCGCAAGCACCTCTCGCGCTTCAAGGGCGGCCTGCTGGCCCGTGCCGCCTGGCCGGCGACGGTGCTGATGCTGGCGCTCTCGGACGTCATCGGCGATCCGCTCGACGTGATCGCGTCGGGCCCGACCGTGCCGGACCCGACCCGCTTTGCCGATGCGCTCGCGGTGCTCGAGCGTCGCGGGGTCGTCGCGCGGACGCCGCCGTCGGTCCTGGACCGTTTGCAGGCGGGCGCGCGGGGCGACATCCCCGAGACTCCGAAGCCGGGCGACCGCGCCTTCGAGCGCGTGAGCAATCTGGTCGTGGGCAACAACGCGCTCGTCGCCGATGCGGCCCGGGTGGCGGCCGAGGCGCTCGGCTATCGCGCGACCCTGCTGACGCTGGCGCTCGAGGGTGAGGCGCGTCAGGTGGCCCGCGACCTGCTCATCCGGGCGCGCGGCATGCCGCCGGGCAGTTGTCTGATCGCCGCGGGCGAGACGACGGTGACGGTGCGCGGCGCAGGCCGCGGCGGCCGTTGCCAGGAGCTCGCGCTGGCCGCCGCGCTCGACATCTCGGCGGGCGAGGGGCTGGCCGTGCTGGCCGCCGGGACCGACGGCACCGACGGCCCCACGGACGCCGCGGGCGCGCTGGTCGACGCGGGCACCGTCGTGCGCGGTCGCGGCGCCGGCCTCGATCCGGAGCGGGCGCTCGCCGACAACGACGCCAACGGCTTCCTGGCCGCGTCCGGCGATCTCATCGTCACCGGGCCGACGAACACGAATCTGCTCGACCTGTACCTGGTCCTCCGATCGTAGCCGCCGATGGCGACCGTCTTCACGCACGCCGCCGCGGCGCTGGCGCTCGGCACGGCCTTCCGGCGGCCCGGTCCTCCGCTGCGGTTCTGGCTGGCCGGCGCGGCCTGCGCGATGGCGCCCGACCTCGACGTCATCGGCCTGTCGTTCGGCATTCCCTGGGGCCACGTGCTGGGACACCGCGGCCTCAGTCACTCAGTGGTGTTCGCCGCCATACTCGCACTGGTGGTCACGGCGGTGGCCTTTCGCGGACGCGACTGGGACGGCCGGCGCCCGTCGGTCTGGCTCTTCCTGTTCCTGGCGACGGCGTCCCACGGCGTGCTGGACGCGATGACGGATGGGGGCTCGGGGGTGGCGTTCTGGGCGCCGTTCGACGACGAGCGCTACTTCCTGCCGTGGCGGCCGATCCCCGTGTCTCCGATCGGCCGCCGCTTCTTCACGGAGCGCGGGGTCGCGGTCCTCGAGGGGGAGCTGCTGCTCGTCTGGCTCCCGGCGGCGATCTTCGCCGCGGTCTGCCTCGGGGTTCGCCGGCGCGGTCGCTGAGATGAGCGCGCCGGCGCTGATCTTCGATCTCGACGGCACGCTGACCGATCCGCGGGTGGGGATCGTCGGCTGCCTCCGCTACGCGCTGCAGCGGCTGGACTGGCCCTGTCCCGACGACGACCTGCTCGCGACCTTCATCGGTCCGCCGCTGCGCGGGACGTTCGCCACGTTGCTGGACACGCACGATCGGGCGCTGATCGAGGCGGCGGTGGGGTTCTACCGCGAACGGTTCGACGACGTCGGGCTCTTCGAGAACCGCGTGTACGACGGCGTGCCCGAGATGCTCGAGCGGCTGCGTGTCGCGGGCCCGCTGCTGGTGGCGACCGCAAAGATGGCCGAGTTCGCCGAGCGCATCGTGCAGCACTTCGGCCTGGCGCCGTACTTCGCGGGCGTGTACGGCGCCCAGCCCGGCGGCCGGTTCGACGACAAGGCCGATCTGCTGGCGCACATGCTCGATCGCGAGCGGCTGCTGCCGGACCGCACGGTCATGATCGGCGATCGCGGCCTCGACGTCGTGGCGGCGCGCGCCAACGAGCTGCGCGCGATCGGCGTGCTGTGGGGCTACGGCTCCGAGCGCGAGCTGCGCGAGGCCGGCGCCGCGCAGCTGTGCGCGACGCCTCCGACGCTGCCGGAGGTCGTCGCGCGGCTGCTCGGCTGACTCAGAGGATCAGCTGGCGACCGACGCCGCGCAGATCCATCTCGAACTCGAGACCCTGGATCGGCGGACGGCTCGGGAACCAGCGCAGGCCGTGGATGGCGCTGGGGCCGGCCGGGCGCAGGATGTCGTCGAGCAGCCCGTGAATGGGCTGGGCGGTGTAGACCTCGATGGCGGTCACGCGGCTCCAGTCCGAGCCGAGCGCCCCCAGCCGGGTCTGCATCGTGCCCATCACGTGTCGCGCCTTCTCGCGCATCGCCTCCGGTGAGGTCTCGCCGTGGCGGATGATCCCTTCGGGGCCGAGGGCCCGATCTCCCATCTCGCCCGCCCCCGCCACCACGAAGGTCGGTGTCGGCGTGGCCCCGGGCACGGTGTAGGCGAAGGCATAGAGCGACGGCTCCGCGGGCGGCGCGACGACCGGCGCCACGTTCGTGCGTGGAATCGGGTTGTCCTCGCCGACCAGGATGTCCCACTCGGCCAGGAGCTTGCGGTAGCCCTGGTTGAAGTCGTCGAAGCCCGAGAAGGAAAACGGCGCCGGGCTGCGCAGCTCGATGCCACAGAGCGTGGTGCGCGCCCGTCCCAGCCCGCGCAAGTGCTGCTCGATCCGCGCGAAGCCAGCGCGCCACGGCGCCGGCACCCGCAGCGTCACGTGCACGATCTCGTGGCCCGGCATCGCCACGACACCGGACGAGAACGCGCTGATGCCGGGCAGGTAGCGGTAGTTGCCCTTGGGATGGTCACGAAGCATGGGAAGTCCTCCTGGCGGCGCGCAGTGCTTCAAAGACTCGCGCCGGAGTGACGGGGATGCGATCGATGGTGACGCCGTGGTCCGCGAGCGCGTCTTCGACGGCCCCGGCGATCATCGCGCCGGGGGAGATCACGCCGCTCTCGCCCACGCCCTTGATGCCGAGCTCGTTGACTCCGGACGGGAACTCGACGTGGACGAGGTCGATCGACGGGAAGGAGTCGGCGCGGGGCAGCGCATAGTCCATGAGCGAGCCGGTCAGGAGCTGCGCCTGGTCGTCGTGGACGATCTCCTCCAGGAGCGCGCTGCCCAGTCCCTGGGCGGTGCCCCCGTGCACCTGGCCCTCGACGACCATCGGATTGATCGCGCGCCCGCAGTCGTGCACGACCACGTGGCGCACCAGCGCGAGCGTGCCCGTCTCGAGATCGACCTCCACGACGGCGGCCTGGGCGCCGAAGGCCCAGGTCACGCTGTTCGGATAGAAGAAGACGCACGCGCCGAGCCCGGGCGCGCCGGTCGTCGCAGCCGCACGGCTGCGGATGGCGGCGCGAGCGACCAGCCCGAGCGCGATCCGCCGATCCGGCGAGCCGGCGACCCACACGTGGCCGTCGGCGACGACCACGTCGTCCGGCGCGCACTCGAGCATCTCGGCGCCGACCAGCCGGGCCTTGTGCGCCACCTCGCGGGCCGAGCGCGCGATGGCCGGACCCGCGACGGCCGCGACCCGGCTGGCGATCGTGCCCAGCCCGAAGCCGACCCGATCCGTGTCGCCGCCGCGAACGACCACGCGCTCGAGCGGCAGCCGGAGCTCGGTGGCGCAGATCTGGGCCAGCGTCGTCTCGTGAGCCTGGCCCTGCGCGCCCACGCCGACGTCCACGAAGACGACGCCACTGGGATCGACGGTGACCGCCGCGCCCTCGAACGGGCCGAGGCCGGTGCCTTCCACGTAGGCGCTGAGGCCGATGCCGAGCGGGCGCGCGCTGCCGCGTCGGGCGGCCTGCTCCTTGCGCCAGCGTGGGTAATCCAGGCGCTCGAGCAGCGCGTCGAACGCCGCCAGGTAGTCGGCGGCATCGTAGACGATCGGCACGCCGTCACGGTAGGTGAGGCCGGTGGCGAACGGCATGGCGTCGGGCGGGACCAGGTTGCGCCGGCGCAGATCGGCGGGATCCATGCCGAGGGCGCGCGCGGCACGATCGAGCAGGCGATCGAGCACCAGCGCGGCCTCCGGCCGCCCGGCGCCCCGGTAGGCGGCGGCGAAGTTCTTGTGCGTGAGGTAGTTGGTCCCCCGCGCGTGATAGTTCGGTACACGGTAGGGACCGACGAGGTGGTTGATGGTGTTGGCGGTCATGGCGCCGCCCAGCGTGGGAAAAGCGCCGTGATCGCGCGCGAAGACGGTATCGATCGCCACGATCGTGCCGTCACGCCGCAGGCCGATGCGCGCGGTGTGCACCTGATCGCGATCGCCGGAGGCGGTGAGGAAGTGCTCGCGCCGGGTCTCGATCCACTTCACCGGCCGGCCCAGGCGCCGGGCCAGCGCGGGGATCAGCACCTCCTCGGGATAGACGTGACCCTTGATGCCGAATCCACCGCCGACGTCGGGGGCGATGACCCGGATCGACGCCTCGGGCAGCCCGAGCGCATCCGCGATCGCCGTGCGCACGTTGAACGGCACCTGGGTCGAGGACCACACGGTGAGCCGCCCGCTCTCCGCATCATGCGCCGCCAGGACCGCACGCCCCTCGATCGGCACGCCGGTGACGCGGGGGTAGGTCAGGTGGGTCTCGACGACGACATCCGCCTCGGCCAGAGCGCGGGCGGCATCGCCCACCGCGCTCTCGTTGACCCCCGCCACGTTGTCGCGCCAGCCTTCGTGGACCAGCGCAGGCGCAGTGGCGCCGGGCCCCGATGCCACCGGCAGCGGCGCGTACTCGACGTCTACGGCTTCTACAGCGTCGGCGGCGAGGTAGGCGTCCTCAGCCACCACGATCGCGACCGCCTCGCCCACGTGGCGGACGATCGGATTGGCGAGCAGGGGATGGTGGTGGCGCGGCCAGCCCGGCTCGCGGATCAGCGGCGGGACACCGGCGCCGAATTCCGGCGCATCGTGCGGTGTGAAGACCGCGAGGACGCCCGGAAGCGCGAGCGCGGCGCGCGCGTCGATCCGGGTGACGCGCGCGTGGGCGTGGGGACTGCGCACCAGCGCGGCGTGGACGGTGCCCGGTGGGCGGAGGTCGTCCACATACCGACCACCACCGGTGAGAAGACGGTAGTCTTCCTTGCGTTTGACCGACGCGCCGATCACGCGTGCGACTTTAGATGTTCGTCCCGCCGGGCCTGCAATCCGCCATCGACGTAGGACATCAGGTCGGGCCGGCCCTTGCCGAGCATGACCTGCAGGTAGGCGGGCTCGAGGCCGACGTTCTCGTAGCCGTGGATGACCTCGGCGGGGCACGACACGCAGTCCCACTGTCCGAGCACGGCCTCGACGCGCTGGCCGGCACTGTCCTCGAAGAAGACCTTCACCTTGCCCTGCAGGATGAAGAAGACCTCTTCGACCTCGTGCCGGTGAGATGCGTTGCCCTGGCCCGGCGGCACGAACATGATGCTCAGCGTGAAGTGCTCGGCCGGAATATAGCCGCCGTCGGTCTTGCCGGAGGCTCCGTAGCCGATGAAGCGGTGCTGAGCGCGACGATAGCCGTCCACGCGCGCATCGGCGAACGCGTCCCAGTCTCCTGTTCGGTCAGTCCAACGTGCGACCTGCCGCTCGAGTAGTTCTGACAACGGTTCTGCCATGGCGAGTCCTCCTGCGTGCTGCCGTCGGGCGAAGCGGACGGATTCTATCAGAGGGTCGACGCGTGACCCGGTGCCCACGGAATAAGCGAAGCGATCTAAGCGGCTGAAAACTCGACGACGAGGTCGAGTTCCACACCGGGTTATCCACGACTCGGCCACAGCTCTGGTGGAAAACTTTCCGCCGAAATGCCGTGATATTCTTCCCTGCGATGTCGCGCACGAATCTCGTCGGAACCCTCCCGGCCGCCCTCGAAGATCTCGCCGGGTCGCTGGGCGCCTCGCGCTACCGGGGCCGCCAGGTCGCGACCTGGATCTATCGCAAGGGAGTCGTGGACCTCGACGCCATGACCGACCTGCCGCGGGACTTCCGTGCGCGCCTGGCCGAGACGGCGGAGGCCACGCTGCCGGAGGTCGAGCGGGCGACGTCGTCCCAGGACGGCAGCCGCAAGCTGGTCTTCCGCCTGGCCGACGGCGCGCGCGTGAGCTCGGTGCTGATGCCGGACGATGGGCGCATCACGCTGTGCCTGTCCACCCAGGTCGGGTGCGGCTACGCGTGCGCCTTCTGCCTTACCGGCACCATGGGGCTCGAGCGCAACCTCACGGCCGCCGAGATCGTCGGCCAGCTCATGGCGGCCAACGCGTTGCTGGCGACGGAGGGCCCCGAGCGCGTGACCCACATCGTCTTCATGGGGATGGGGGAGCCGCTGGCGAACTACGCCAACCTGGTCACCGCGCTGAAGATCCTGACCGACGCCCGGCTGGGGCTGAGCTACTCGCCCAAGCGCGTCACGGTCTCGACCGTGGGGCTGGTCCCTGCCATCGATCGACTCGGCCGCGAGGACCTCAAGGTCAATCTGGCCGTCTCGCTGCACGCGGCCTCGGATGACGTGCGCTCGCGGCTCATGCCCGTCAACAAGGCCTTCGACGTCGAGGCGCTGATGGCCGCCGTGCGCCGGTATCCGCTGACCACGCGCCAGCGCGTGTTCTTCGAGTACGTGCTGCTCGACGGCATCAACGACAGCCCCGAGGAGGCCCAGCGGCTGGCCAAGCTCCTGCGCGGCGTGAAGAGCAAGGTCAACCTGATCCCGTTCAACGACTGGGAGGGCTCGAGCCATCGCCGGCCGCCGCTGGCGCGCATCCTGGCCTTCCAGGCGATCCTGCTCGACGCCGGCATCACCACGACCGTCCGGTGGAGCAAGGGCGAGGACATCGGCGCCGCCTGCGGTCAGCTGAAGGAACCGGCGGTCGCATGACGCCGGCGCCCACCATCGCGTTCTCCACGCTGGGGTGTCGCCTGAACCAGGTCGACACGCGCCAGCTGCAGGCGCAGCTGGAGGACCGCGGCTTCCGGACGGTGCCGTTCGGCACGCGGGCCGACGTCGTGGTCGTGAACACGTGCACGGTCACCGCGCGTGCCGAGTTCTCCGACCGCCAGGCCGTCCGCCGCGCGCGGCGGACCAGCCCCGACGCCCGTGTCGTGGTGACCGGCTGCTGGGCGCAGACGAATCCCACTGACGTGGCGGGTCTCGGCGGCGTGGATCTGGTCGTGGGCAATGCCGACAAGCCGCGACTGCCGGACCTGGTCGCGACGCTGCTGACCACGGACCGCGGCGCGCCCAGGATCGAGGTCGGCGACATCGCGTCGGCGCGGCTCGATCCGGTGCAGGGACTGGGCCGCATCGAAGGTCGCTCGCGCGCCTTCGTCAAGATCCAGGACGGCTGCCAGCACCGGTGCGCCTTCTGCATCGTGCCCCTCGCGCGCGGCGCCAGCCGCAGTCTGACCGCGGAGGTGATCGAGGAGCAGGTGCGACGGCTCGTAGAGGCAGGCCATCCGGAGATCGTGCTCACCGGTGTGGACCTCGGTCACTGGGGCGCCGACCTCACGCCGCGTTCGAGCCTGGCCGCGCTGCTCGAGCGGCTCGTCCAGGTGCCCCGGCTGCGGTGGCTGAGGCTGTCCTCCATGCTGCCCGCGTACTTTTCAGAGGACGTGCTCGAGATCCTCACGACCGCGCCGGCGATCGCGCCGCACTTCCACGTGCCGCTGCAGAGCGGCAGCGACCGGGTGCTGCGCCGCATGCGGCGGCCGTACACGATCGCGATGTACCGGCGCGTCGTGGAGCGGCTGGTGGACGCCATCCCGGGCGTCGGCCTGGGTGCGGATGCGATCGTGGGCTTCCCCGGCGAGACGGACGACGACTTCGCGGCGACGCTCGACGTGGTGGACACGCTGCCGTTCTCGTACCTGCACGTGTTCCCGTATTCCGCGCGGCCCGGCACCGAGGCGGCCGCGTGGCCGGAACGGGTGGAGACGCGCACGCTCGCCACCCGGGCGCGCCGGCTGCGCCAGGCCGCGGCCGCGCGCGGGCTGAGCTTTCGCCGGACGCTGGTCGGGCGGGTCGAAGACGTGCTCGTCTTGCAGTCGCGCGATCGCTTGACCGGTGACCTGACCGGCCTCACCGGGAACTTCGTGGAGGTGACCTTCCCCGGACCCGATCGCCTGATTCGCCGGCTCGCCCGCGTCCGCGTGATGGCGGCGGGACCGGACGGCGTGCGGGCGAGGCTGGAGGACGCGGCATGAGCACGGACGGCGCCATCGGAGTCATCGGCGGCAGTGGGCTCTACGAGCTCGAGGGCCTGAACGCCGTGCGGTGGAAGGCCGTCCGCACGCCCTTCGGGGATCCCTCCGACGAGTACTGCGTGGGCGAGTTCGAAGGGCGCCGGGTCATTTTCCTGCCGCGCCACGGCCGCGGCCACCGGCTGACGCCGAGCGAGCTGAACTTCCGCGCCAACATCTGGGGGCTCAAGTCGCTGGGCGCCGAGTGGGTCATCTCCATCTCGGCAGTCGGCAGCATGAAGGAGTCGATCCACCCGCTCGATCTCGTCATCCCCGAGCAGTTCTTCGACGCCACCCGCCGGCGCGTGTCGTCGTTCTTCGGCGACGGCATCGTGGCCCACGTGGGCATGGCCGATCCGGTGTGCCCGGCGCTGGCCGACGCGCTCGAGAAGGCCGCCCGCGGCGGCACCACCACGGTGCAGCGCGGCGGCACCTACATCTGCATCGAGGGACCACAGTTCTCGACCAAGGCCGAGTCGCGCATCTATCGTCAGTGGGACGTGGACGTCATCGGCATGACGAACATGCCGGAGGCCAAGCTGGCGCGCGAGGCCGAGCTCTGCTACGCGACGCTGGCGCTCGTCACCGACTACGACGTCTGGCACGAGAGCCACGAGACGGTGACGGTGGAAGCCGTGATCCGCAACCTCCTGCGCAACGTGGCGACGGCCAAGGAGGTCCTGCGCCGGGTGATCCCCGCGATCGCCGGACCGCGGACATGCGGCTGCACCGAGCTGCTGCGCAACGCGGTGATCACCCAGCCGGCCTCGTTCCCGATCGCCACCCGGCGCCGGCTCGATCTGCTGCTCGGCAAGTACTTCCCCGCACAGAAAGGCAAGAAACGCCGTGGCTGATCTGCTCGTGGTGGGTTCCGTGGCCCTCGATAGCGTGGAGACGCCATTCGGCAAGGTCCAGGAAGTGCTGGGCGGCTCGGCCACGTTCTTCTCGTACTCGGCCAGCTTCCTCACGCCGGTCCACCTGGTGGCGACGGTCGGCGAGGATTTCCCCGAGGAGCACTTCAAGCTGCTCCGCGATCGAGGAGTGGACGTGCAAGGGCTCCAGGTCGCTTCCGGCCGCACGTTCCGGTGGACGGGCGCCTACGGCTACGACCTCAACGAGGCCAAGACCCTCGACACCCAGCTCAACGTCTTCGCCGACTTCCGTCCGACGCTGAACGACACGCAGTCCCGCGTGCCCTATCTCTTCCTGGCCAACATCGACCCCGAGCTACAGCTCGAGGTCCTGCGCCAGATGCGCGGCCGCCCGCGGCTGGTGGCGCTCGACACGATGAACTTCTGGATCCAGGGCAAGCGCGACGCCCTGCTGCGCGTCCTGCGCGAGGTGGACCTGGTCACGATCAACGACGGCGAGGCCCGCCAGCTGGCCGACGAGCCGAACCTCATCAAGGCCGCGCGGAAGATCGCGGCGCTCGGCCCTCGCACGGTGGTGGTCAAGCGCGGGGAGTACGGTGCGCTCTTGCTGGATAATGGCGCGTTCTTCGTGGTGCCCGCCTATCCTCTCGAAGCTGTGTTCGATCCGACCGGGGCGGGGGACACGTTCGCCGGCGGCCTCATGGGTTATCTCGCGTTCCGTGACCGTACGGATGCCGCGACGATGCGGCGGGCGATGGTCTACGGTTCGGTGATGGCCTCGTTCACCGTGGAGGACTTCTCGCTCAATCGCCTGGCCCGGCTGGATGCCCGGGAGATCGACCGGCGCTACGCCGAGTTCGAGGACCTCATCCGCCTGGAGCGTGCATGAGCCCAG